>BNJT01002807.1_pt1 | contig 31863 bp, 45 predicted proteins | sample 8540491 | NCBI WGS metagenome assembly BNJT01 (sample SAMD00202455, study PRJDB9452) | human saliva metagenome | host: Homo sapiens | reverse complement strand
ATCATATTAAGTATGGAAATACACTATATTATTATCTTTATTAGAAAGGATAATATAAAAAATGAGATTACCTACTGGTTATGGATCAGTTCATAAATTAAACGGAACAAGAAGAAAAACCTTATAGAGCAAGAAAAAAACTATAGGTTGGAATGATGAAGGTAAACAATTATATTTAACAATCGGATATTATGAAAACGGACAATTAGCACTTCAAGCATTAGCTTTATTTAATGAAAAATCCTTATTCAATTGAAGCTAAAAAAATTACTTATGTAGTTACTTGTTGTAAAGTTGAAGAATTACATGATAAGAAGATAATTTTATGCTACAAAATTAATTTATAAAGATGCTAATTTATTTAGTGTCTTTTTTTCATTTTTTTAATAAATGTAAAATTATCATTGCTTCTCCATCACTTAGTGGAGTATTATTTTTGTGCTGATACTATAAATTTCCATTTCATACAAAGTTCAATGAATTCATAAAAAAATTTAATTTATCCAAATCATTTAATATTGTTTCTTGTTCTTTTTAATAATTGTTCTATTTTATCCATTATTTTCTCCTTTCTTCAAATTTAATTGTATCATATTAAGTATGGAAATACACTATATTATTATCTTTATTAGAAAGGATAATATAAAAATGAGATTACCTACTGGTTATGGATCAGTTCATAAATTAAACGGAACAAGAAGAAAAACCTTATAGAGCAAGAAAAAAACTATAGGTTGGAATGATGAAGGTAAACAATTATATTTAACAATCGGATATTATGAAAACAGACAATTAGCACTTCAAGCATTAGCTTTATTTAATGAAAAATCCTTATTCAATTGAAGCTAAAAAAATTACTGTTGAAGAATTACATGATAAATGGGTTAAAGAAAAAAATATCCAAAAAAATAGCATATAAAAACTACTAAAGTATATGATATGTGCTGGAATTATTGTGATGAAATAAAAAGATTTACCTTTTGTTGATATAAAATTAGAAAAATTTTGCAAAAATATTACTAATTCGATGGGTGATAAATGGAGTGCAAAAAAAGCATTTAAAAATTCTTTGGCATCAAATGTACGATTATGCAATTCAAAGAGATATTAATGTTAAAAAAATATTCTACATACATTGATATTGGTAAAAAAACAACGAAATTAGAGCGAATTCCATTTAACGAAGAGGAAATACTCAAACTTTGGAAAAAAACGTTGAAAGAATGCCTTTTATTGATACAATTTTAATACTTATCTATTCTGGAATGAGAATTGGTGAATTAATAGATATTAAAGTAGAAAAATGTATATATAGAGAAAATGTATATGCGTGGTGGAATTAAAACTGAAGCTGGTAAAAAAATAGAATAATCCCAATACATAAAAATTCTACCATTTATAAAAAAAGTGGTATGATGAAGCAATTATTAATAATAGCAAATATCTAATATTTAATCACGAATATAAACAAATGAAATATTGGAATTTTTTTATGAGGAAAAAGTGGAAAAAATTATTGAACAATTAGAACTTAACTTAAAAACACAAACCGCATGACACAAGACATACATTTATAAGTCTAATGGATAGAACAAATGCAAATAAAATATGTGTTAAAAAGAATAGTAGGACATGCAAGTAAAGATATAACGGATCAAGTTTATACACATAAAGATATTGAAGAGTTAATTGAAACAATTAATTTATTAAATTGAAATACCATTAGTTGGTATTTTTTTATTTTAATTAACTTTGTGTATTGTGTGTGTATTGTGTGTGTATTACGCATACAAAATTACAGTGATTTAGAGATGTTTAAAATAAAGAAAAACCTTTGAAAACATTGAGTTTTCAAAGGCTATAAAAAGATAACTTCTATCTTTTACTAAATTCTTTGTCTTTAAATAATTCTTGTAATCCACTTAATTGTTTTAATCTTAAAAAGTTCTTCCGCATCCATTCCTATATTTCTTAAAAATCCAAGCATCGCTCATTCCACTTTCTACTAAATCTGCTACTATATTTGTCATTAATTCTATCGAGTGTGTTCCTCTTGCTCTATTATGTCTTATCGTTGATGCTATTCCGTTATTAATATCTTTTTCTATGATTGATACTGGTAAACATCCATTTTCTCTTTCGTAAATATCTTTATGTTCTTTCATAATTCTATACCTATGATAACCATCTACTATTTCATATTTATCAATATCCTTTAAATAATAACAAACTATAGGCATTGTATATCCATCTTCTAATATTGATTTATACAATAATTTCATTTCTGGTGGAGCTACTGCATTTGGATTATATGCATTTGCTTGAATTTTTTTCTATTGGTATTTTTTTGAATATTATATACTGGACTTTTTATAAGTTTTCATATTTTTTTTCATTGCCTCCTTTCTTTTTTTCTAAATCTTTTTGATTTTGATACTCCCATGTATTGAAGAGTAAAATCATTTTTTTAAAAATTGTAATACATATCGCTTTCCAACTTGGACAATGCCTAAAATCACTGATTTTTTTGTATCATCCGGTATTCCACTTTTAATTTTAACTATTTCATATAAATCATCTTTAGTACATAATTTAGAAATTTTTATGAGTATTCTCTATAACTATACCTTCTTTTTTTGCATTTGATTAATAACTCTAGGATTTCTTCCATATCCTTTATTTTCCCAACTATCTTGAAATCTTTTTATATTATTTAAAAATTTTTTTCTCTTATTTTTTTCCTGGTAAAGTATTTAATAAAAAAATTCGCATACTCTTTCCAGGTTAAATGTTTTTGGCTTTTTTTGCTTTTTTTATAACCAGTAGCTATAGTTCCACCATAAATATTCATAAAATTAACACCATTTACTCTACTTACCATCTTTCCCCAAGTATTTGGAGATAATGCTCTATATAACTTTAAATTAATCTGACCACAACTATGAAATGGACTTGCTATTCTCATCTCGGATATTTTCATCCCACTTTGATACATTAGATCATAAGTTTTATTATAGTCATAATTGAACTTTGAATTTGCTATCCAAATATCATCTGTTGTCCAATCATATATTGGGTAAAAAAATTATATAAATTATCATTTATTTTATTGCTATATCTTAAATTATTATACATATTTACTCTATGATTACTTGTAATAACAGCAAGTCTATTTAAACTTTCATCACATCTTATACCAATTAATACTGCTGTTTTACCATAAGTTTTTTTGAAAACCATTTTTGTAAAAATTTTCTCTTGTTTTTTTTACCGTATGTTCCCTTTTTTTAAAAATTAAAAGGACAATTGTTTTCATTTATTACATATTTACTTTTTGGAATGTCTTTTACCCATAAATCTTTTTTTATTTTTTTATCCCACGGAATCCAATAAATATCTCATCATTGAACAAGAACATTGTGCGAAATTGGTAAACAAAGCCAATATTTTTTTAATTCCTTTAAAATTATTGTTAAATGAGCGATATGCAAATTCATCTGTTTCTTTATAATCTGCTTCGTAATCCATATAATACATCGCTATTTTTATCAAGCATATTGTTTTTTTAGCATAGTCATAACATAAATTTAATAAAACTCCACTATCTTTTTCCACAACTAAATGAAATTAAGATATTATCGAATTCTTTAAATATATATTTAATTCTTTTTTTCGTAGCTTCATAAACATTTTCTTTTTAAATATCTTTTTAGCCATTTATTATCTCCTTTCTCTATTTTTTTCTTTTTATTAATTCACTTAAATTTTGCTTTTTCTGTAAATTTTCTAATATTAAATGTGTAATACCTAAATTAGTTAAAAAAAGTATGTATATTTTATATCTTTATTTTGTCCTATTCTTTTTAATTCTATATTTTGATTGTTCTATTTTTTTGAATAATCAAAATTAATACTTGAATAGACTATTTCATTACAAAATTGAAGATTTAATGCAAATGATCCAGTACCATAAGTTATTAAAAAGTGGTATTTTATTGTTTTTAAAGTTTTCTATTATTTCCTTTCTATTTTTTTAATATTAATGTTTCCTTTTATAGAAAAAAACATTCTATTCTAGATGAAATATATTCGATTTCTTCTAGATAATTGCAAAAAAACTATAACTTGTTTATTTTCAATATAATTTATCACTGCTTCATTCTTATCTTTAAAAATTACTAGCTGTATAATTTAATTTCATTAACATTTTTTTATAATACTAGTAGAATTCCCAAAAGATAAATATTCTTTCAAATATTCTTCTTTAATAGTTTTTATATTTTTTTAAATCATCATATTTTACAAAAAAACAAAGTTAGTTTGTTCATTTCTATTAAAAATCTAAATTACTCTTAAAAAAATATAAGGTTTAATTAATTTATAAAGGTATTTTTGAATTAACTTCACTAAATTGATAAAAAAATCTTTTTGCTTTTTCACCTTTTTTTCTTATAAACAATATGTTTTAAAAAAATGTATTTAAGAATTCAATTCTACTCATATCTATTATTTTTTTGGTGATAAAAAAATACATTTGATTATATAAATCCCATTCATTTTTTTGTAATTGGTGTCCCAGTTAAAAATTAAAAGCATATTCACATTTTTTTCTCTTATTTTTAACTAACCTTTGAAATCTTTTTGTTTCTTCATTTTTTTATAAAAAGTTGATTCATCCGCAACAATGAATACTTTTTATCCTGGATTAAATTTAATACCTCTAAATATCTAAAAATCACTTGAAGATATAGTTTCGTAACCTACAATTAAATATTTACAATTTAAAGACCATTTGTTTATTTCTTTTTCTAAATTATTTTTTTACTAGAAAATGGTACAACAAATAATGCTAAATCTACATTATTATAGTTTATTAAATCTATAGCTACTTTTTGTTTTTTTCCACTTCCCATTTCCATAAATAAAGCACCTATTTTTTTAATCTTTTAAACTTATTAAATGCTTTTTACTTGATTATTTATTGATGAATTCATCTTTTTATTGTCACCTTTTTATCAACTTTTTTTTAGGGTTCTTTTTACAATTAAATAACTATCATCTTTAGTTGATTTTAAGTTTTCATTTATTTGTTCAAATTGAGCTTCTAATTCTAGTGAATCTATTTCTACTTCTTTTTACTATATCTTTAAAAATTATATTTACCTTCTCCATATTTCATTAATTTAAAAAACGAAATCATCATTATATATTAATTTATATTTTTTTCCATGTTTTTTTAATTAATTTGTCAGTATGCCAAAAATTTATAACCTTTATAATTTGAATTATTTTGGCATTTTTTTATTAAATAAGCTTTTATTAGTAATAGCTTCTATATTGTTTTCTACTATATTGATTTTTTCCACATAAATTTTTTTCTTTCTTTTATTTTTTTATTTTGTGCTAAACTCAATATATCTATTTAAACAAAAAACTGCTTAAATAGATCCTATTTTTTTTATAAATAGTGCGAGTTAATCAAACTGTTTAGCGACTTGGATGATTAACTCTTTTTTTATTAATTTATTTTTTTAATAACATTAAATAACTTTTATTATTTTCTAATGCTGTATATATTTCATAAGATCCATTTTAAAAGTTACTTTTTTTCAAATTTTTTTCTAAATCTCTTACAATTTCAAAAATTTCCTTCTATATCATTTTTCAAATACATAACTATCTTTTAGATTAACTTCTCCTATATATCTGAAATCATCTTCAATTTTCCGTATTTGTTTTTTTCTTTTTACTTGAACATAGTGTATTCCATCTCCATATCCATTTGCGATATATATTTGATTATCAAAATTCCCTATTTTAAATAATCCTCTATCACATGCAACCCTTGTTGCTTTATTTTTCTTTTGTAATTGTCATAATATATGTCCTCCTCTCAACTACAATTTAATATTACCATAATTACGTACGTAATGCAAGTGTTTTTTTATTATTTTTTTAAGATTTTCTATTGCTTTTTCTTAAAAAGATGCTTTTGTTAAGTTGTTTTTTTCTTAAGTAATTTATTTAATTCCTCCATTTCTTCTTTATTTAAATCAACTAAAAAAATCTTTTTTTATGTTTTTTTATGTACTCTCTTACATATTCTGTTTGATTAAATTTTTTTCTATCATATTTTTGTTTTTTTTATTAAGGTCTCTTTATTTTTTTAAATATATTATATAATTGTAATTAGGAAGAGATTTTTGATTTAACTGCAATTTAATCTATCTCTTTTTTTAATGCTTTAATTTTTATTTTTTTAGTTCTTTAATTAAATTATTTAGAATTTCTATTTCTAAAAAGAATTTCACTTTTATTTTTCATTTGAGACCTCCTTTCTTTTTTTACCTCCTTTCTTTTGGATTTCTCTTCCTAATTACAATTATATAATAGCATATTTACGTACGTAATGCAAGTGAATCTAATAAAAAAAGTACTATATTTCAAGTACTTTTTTTGTAGTTGACAGTGTTATTGACATTTTATAACACTTATATGGAAGTAAGTTAAGCCTTATTATATAGTTCCCGACTTAGGATGGGATTAAAAAGATTTATAAACTTACTTCTAATTAAATTATATCACAAACTAAAAAAAGAGCAATCTTTCGACTGCTCTTCATCATAAGATATTGTATCACTCTCAAATTTCTTTGAACTTGTAACACAATTTAAATATACATTTTTTTCTTTTAAAATGTCAATTAAATAATTTTTTTATTTTAATATAATCTCATATTATCATCTCTCGTTGTACCATATCTTTCGTTTAAAGTAACTTGTCTTCTTATTTCTTCGTATACTTCGTGACCTAAACCTATTAATCTTTCACGATTTTTCATGACCATTACCATAATCTCCATTAATAACTTTAATTACTTCTTGTAATATTCTTTCTTTAGAAACATTACTTAAATTAGGTGTTTGATTTAGGTTAGGTGTTTGAGGAATAATTGGTTGTTTAAGTCTTTCTTGTTCTAATTGATCTATAATTTGATTTGGTGTAAAACAGCCTATAATTCCATCATATGGTGCATTCGAGATAGTTACATAAGGTTTAGGTGCATTTTGTGCTAAACATTTAAAAAGTCCCATTACCGTTATCTTCTAAAAATAAACCCTACATGTGATAGTGGTGCATATTTACAATTATTCCAAATTACAACTGTACCTTTGACCATTTTGATTAATAGGTACTTCTTTATAGTATTTTAATATACCATTATTTGCTTTATTTTTGTGCGATAGATTTTTGCATAACCACTAGGGTAACAATTTATATAATCATCATTATATAAGTAATTAAAAATAGTTAAATAGATCTACACATTGTGCCCCGTATGCCTTGTCCAGGTCTATTGATTGACCTAAAGTTCTATTTATAAAAATCATCAAAATTAGTAAACTTTTCCATTATTTCACCTCTTCTATTTCTTCGAAGTTTCTTCAATTCTTTGTTTACTTTCTAAAAACTTCTTCTACTTCTTCTTCAATAATTGCTTCTTCCGCTGAAACAACTTCTTCTATGTTAAATATTTCTTCCATTTTATTTCTCCTTATTTTCTATAATTGTTTTTTTGTTTCTTCTTGTTTTTTTCTTTTTTTGTATCAAAAATCATAAATACCATTAGCATTCATTGATATAAATATGCTTGATAATATGTATAACAATATATTTGCTACTTTAAATTGATTTGTTGCTATATTAGTTAAAAACAACTATTATTACAGCTACAAAAAAACGATAAGTATTTAGTATTCAATTTATTAATAAAAAGGTATTTCCTTTATAAATTGAGTTGTACCAAAAAACTGCAGTAACACATGTTGCATAACTTAATAACATTTCATATGTAAAGAATTTATCCATAATTTTTCTCCTATAATTTCTTATCTTTTTCTTAAATCTTCAAATTTATCATGTATATATGAATTTTGGTTGTATACTTTCGTATATCTTTCATAGTTGTGATATATCCACTGCTTTTTCTCCTGGAGGCAATTCTTCGCCTCTTTCTAGTCTTGCAAGCTCTATTGTTAAGAAATTCTTGCAGTCATTTATTCCTAGTTCATATACATTTGATTTAATATCTTTAATATCGGTATTTATCACTGCTAATTTTTAGTTCTATAGCTTCATTAATAGGCTTTAATTGTTCTTGAATAACAACATTCAAAGCTTTCTTTATATAAACAACTAAAGCAATAATTCCGCCTATTAAAGTTACTAAAAAAATAGTATTTCACTTGATAAATTACCTAAAGTTATATTACTCATTCATTTTTCTTTTTCCTTTCTTTATTCTAAAAATTTCAATGCTTAAATAACCGCTTCTTATTTGACCATAATCAGCTTTATTTATTTGAGCATAAATATATATCTTGTCATTTTTCTTGCACATTTATTGGCAAACTTGAAATATTTAGTTCCTTAAAAATTTTTGAGTACCCTCACGGATGTATTCTTGTATTCCATTTTCGTTTTTTTCTAACAAAAACCGAATAAATATGCATTAAATGCATTTTGTGCAAAAAAATATGAGCATTTATTGAAATCTTTTTGACATCTTTTTTTATAATTACTACTCCATCTTTATAAATTAATTTATCAGTGTTATTAATTTCTATTTCATCAAAGTTGATAATTTGAAAAATTAATATTTAAATTCTGTTCCGAAGTCTTTTTAACCATTAAAAATTTCACGTTTCATTTTAGGGTAGAGTAATTCATCTCTATCTTTAAATTGAACGATTTCAGCTTGTTTTTTTGATAGTCTAAAAACTCTTTTTTTTCTTTATTTTTCAGTTTCGTAATAAATTTCTCCTACTTTTTGCATCCGGATCAGGAATACAATTTACTGCTACTGCATTTTTATTTGTAGAAATAAAAAAATGATGTAATTCCTACATCTATCATTGTTTGTTCTTGTGAGTTACTTAATTTATCTTCTGCTATTACTTCTATTACATATTTTTTTCTCTATTTAATATAAGTTTTGTAGTTTTTACAAGTAAATTTATTTTTGATCTAAAGTAAATAATATACTTTTTCCATTCGTTAAATTCACCATTTATTTCTTTTATATCTAAATTTAACTTCTTTTATAGTATTTTTTTCTTGCTTTTCTACCATTATTGAAGAAAAATTCACCATTTATTTTTACTGTTGTTTCTTCTTCAAAGTTATTTAATCTTCCAGCAATTAAATATACTTTTGGTTTTTGAATATGGTATTATTTTTTTATTTTCTTTTTTTACAATAGTTTCTTGTTTTCTACTATCTATTGCTTTTAACCGTTAAATAATCATCTTGATTTTTCTTTTTTTACATTCTATATTTGTAATTATTTCTTCAGTTTTATATAATTCTTCTTTTTATATTATTAGAATTAACAAATATTTGATATTTAACTCCATCTGCTTTTTTTATTTAACCGCATTGGATTTTTAATTTTTACTTGTAAATCAGAGTAATTTTCTATAAAAAAACTTGATTATTATTAGTTATTTCTAATGTTTTAGAATTTTTTTGTCTTCATATTCAAAAATCTTCTTCTTTAAAAAAATAGGTGGTGAAGCTACAATGTATAAAGTTTTATCAAAAAAACTATACCATACTTCGTTTCTTCCATCATAAGTAGTTGCTACACAATATCTTAAAAACAACACTATTTTGCTCTTTGGTTCTCTCATATATTTTATTTTTTTCATCTTCGGTTAGAATAAAAATCATATCTGCCATTTACTATTAATCCATCTCTTCTTATTGCAAATCCTGGAAATTCTAGTCTTAAATTTAAAAACATAGTTTGCTGGATTTGTTAGTACCATAAACGGAATTTGTTCATCGGTTGTATCATCACATGCTATTATTAATGCGTTCCTTTTTATTTGAGGTAAACTAAATCCATCACTTACCACTCCATTAATAGCTTTGTGTGTTGTTTCAATTGCTCAGATAATATTCCACTAAAATTACCATTAATATCGTGTGCTATCCATAAATCGTGCTGAACAAGTGTATAAGATCCTTTTTGTATAGTAAGTACCTATTGCTACTGCTGATGATCCTTGAACCGAAGCATATCCCTTGTCCAAGTAATGAATGTACCATTCACATTCATTACTAAATATGCTCTTATTAAGCTTCTATTATTAACTGTTTCTTGAGAAAGCAAATCATATCCTACTTGAATATTTACTGAAGAATTTAACCACTTAGTTGCTATTACTTTCATAGGTCAATTCCCCTTTTTGTAGATACAACTCCTACTCCTTCTACTTCTCCATCCCTCATTGGGACAAATTTAGCTGGTTCTAAAGTAAATTCTTCTAGTGCTTTTTAATTTTTTTGAAAAAAAGTTACATCTCTATCTATTCCAAAAAAACTGCTTCTAATACTCCTGATACTCCTGAATATCCTCTTAATCCTACTTGTGGATTTAACTTAATAATATCTTCATTTTCTCTATAGATTTCAATTCCAGTTTTATCAAATCTACTTATTAAGTTATTTTCTTCATTATAAATTTCAAGAATTCCTGATTGATTAAAAATTAGATCCTAATTTTTAGTGTTCCACCCTTTTATCATATCTCGCAACTAAATTAATTACATTAATGTGTTGCATATTTAAAAGTTCCGTCTATTGTCCAAGCGAATTAAAAAAACACCATTTATTCCATTTTCACTAAATCCTATACCTTTACTATTAATTTTAATTACATATTTAGCATTTTTCTTTAGGAAGTGAATCAACTATTAAAAGTTCATCTCTATTTTTCATAAATTACATGTGACTTTCCAAATGAATCATTTATAGATGTTGTTGATTTTTTTCTAATTCTTGACTTAAATTATTGATTTTAACATCTGTTTCTTTTTTTACTACTTCTTCTACTTGTTTTTTTGTACATGGCTAACTAAATCTTTTTAATTTGCTTTTTAAAAATTTCCAAACTCTATCTTTTTGTATTTCTCTAAAATACAATCATATTCTAGTGCTATCACATTAGTTAATAGTTCAACATTACATTTTGGATGTTTTACTCTAATTAAATCACCTATATCGGATATATTTTTTTAAATATGCTTCTACAACATAATTAACTTTGGGAAATTTATTATCTTCAAGATATTTTTTTGCTTTATTTCTTAAATCTGTTCTTAAGGCTTCTTTAAATTTTTTTCTTTATTTTCATAACTTGATTCTTCTATTTCATCTTGTGAAAATGAAATAACTTTTTGTATAAGGTAATTCATAGAGATTATCTATTGTTTTTTTATATTTTTCTTCTAATAAAAATTCCATCTTTTCCTACTGGTAATATTTTTTTGTTATTACTTCATCCCAATTTTCTTTAGAATTTAGTTTAGTTATATTTTTTTACCTGCTTCTAAAAGTTACTCCTCTATCTTCTCCTATAACTTTTTCTAATTCCTATATTAAAATTATCTCTTACTAAATGTCCTCCCCACCTTTCAATTAAAGTTACTATTGCTTCTTCTAACGTTTTTTTCTTACACATCTAAAAAGAATTTCTAGTTTCAACATCCCGAAATTGTAGTAAAAGGTGTTTTAGTTTCACAAGTATTATTTAAATAATCAAGTGCATCATTTAAGTTTTTTTATCTACTACATAACTATCAGTTATTACATATCTTTTAGAATCAAAAATATAAATGATTTGCTTTTTAGAATTATATAATTATTATCTACTTCTACATTAGTTATTCTAAATCCTTGTTTTCCCCACGGAGTATCAGTTCTTATGATCATTCCTTCTTGATAAAAAAATCTAAATATTCTATATTATCTTTTATACTTAAACTATACTCACCATTATCTTCTTTTCTAATTAATGCTTTTTCAGGTTTTAATATTTTTTTATTCCATTATTATCAAATAATTTTTTTCTTTTGAATTATATACTGAAATCATTACAACCACCTACTATTTGGAGTTATAGAGATTTTTTTCTATATTTCCACTCCAAGAAATCTTATTTTTCTCCAGGATTAAAAAAAGGAAATTTGCCTAACATTTTATTATTAAGTAACTTTTTCCTCATTGTATGCTTCTTGATTTTTCTGAATCTATTATAATTTTTTTCTAATTCATCGGATAATTTTAAATCACATATTTTTTTAAATTATTTTGACGATAGTGCAATATTTCCTTTACCTATTATTTCTATTATAGGTTTTGCTTTTTTTCTAATCCTTTATTTTCTACTTTTTATTTCTTTTTTTCATTGTTATATTTTTTTACTATTTTTTTTCTTCATTTAATAAATATTTATATGGTTGAACAGAAAAATCTTACACTTGCTGTTCTAAAGTTCAATAATCTGTTATAATCAATACTTTCTATTATTTGAGCTTTATAATATTTATTTGCTTCATTTGATAAAAACTAGTCTACCTTTTCCTTGAAAATAATTGATAATATCATCTATATTATGTATTTTTTTAAAAGATATATTTACTGTTTTGGTATAAGATTTATATCCTAATTCTTCTACTATATCTCCATCTACTCCATCTATTTCAATGATATTTGTTTTTAATTGTGGTTTTGTAATGGATGGTAAGTCACTAATTATTAATCCAGTTAATTCATTACTATTTTTTTCTTTCCAAACAATGTAACTCATTAAAAATACCACCTCTTCTACTTTTTTTAATTACTAATTCACCAATCTTTTTCGCTATCAAATTTTATTGCCATACCTTCAAGTGCTTTTTGAAATGATTCAATCATATTGTTAGGATTATTTAAGAAATTATTTGATCCATTTACTTTATTATTCATATTAACTTTCGATGTTAAATCAAATTACATTGGTAAAGAATCTTGAATATCATTTGTTACATTATTCATTTCTTGTTCAAATCCTATACCTATACCTTTTAGCTAAATTACTTCCAATTTCATCTCTAAATACTCTTGATGGTGATTTTATTCCAAAAAAATGATTTAATTCCATTTAAAAATAGACTTACCAAATCCTTTAATTTTGTTTTAAAACCCAATCTTTTTGCATTGTTTATTCCGTTCCATAGTCCTTTTTACTAAATCAGCTCCGACATTTACTATTGTTTTAATACCTGATACTAATCCATCTTTTTAATCTAACTACTAAATCAACTCCTAATTTAAATGTTTTTAGCCATGCTATCTATAATTCCTTTAAAAAAATACAGCAATAATTTTTAATTGTTGCGCCTAAAAAGATGTGGTATAGCTTTTTATAAGTCCTTCCGATAATTTGAAAAATTAAATTAACTCCAGCCATAACTATTTTTTTGGAAAAATTATTTATTATTGCTATTATTAATTTTTCTATTATTATCGGTATCTTATCTACTAAATCGGTATTGCATTAATTAGTCCTTCAGCAAGTCCTAAAATTAATTCAATTCCAGCATCTATTAATTTATCTATATTATCTAAAAGTGCTGTTACCATTGTCACTATTGCTTTTTATCATTTTGTGGAATTAATGTTGGTAGCTTTTTTTGCTATACCTTCTATTAATGAAATTATTAGTTTTATTTCTATTTCAATAATTTTAGGTAACATATCAATTAATTTTTGAAAGTAAAGTTGTAACTAAATTATTTATCGTTGAAAGTATTGAAGGTAAATTATCAATTATACCTTTTACTAAACTTTCAATTATTTCTCCTGCTATTTCTATTAATTTAGGTAATAGTTTTTTTGTGTAAATTCCATTAATAATTTGCTTAATCCCTGTATTACTTGCTTTTATTCTAGGAAGTAAGTTTTTACTTACATTAATTATCGAATCTACAAAATTGCTAACTAATTTTTCCAAAATCGCATTTTTCATCTGCTATCCCTGTTAATAAATTTTTGCCACGCTGATTTTGTTGCATTAACGAGATCCGGATATTGTACTTGCTGCTTCTTTTTGCTGTTGTTCCAGTTATATCTAGTTTAGTTTGAATAGCATGAATAGCATTATAAACGTCATTTAAGTTATTAATGTCGTATTTTACTCCACTAAATTTTTTTGAGCATCTTTTAATAATCTTTTGCATTTCGGATTTAGTTCCACCATATCCAAGTTTTTAAATTATCTAACATTGTATAATTTTTGTTTAGCAAATCCTTGATATGCATTTTTGATAGATTCCATTGATGTTCCCATTTTATTTGCGTTATCGGACATATCAGTTATTGCCATATCTCGCTGTTTTTTTGCTGCTTTTGATGTATCTCCACCTAATGATTGTATTAATGATGCACTAAATGATGTTACAGTGTCCATATATTGATTTGCACTCATTCCAGCTGTTTTTATATGCGTTATTTGCATAATTTTTCTATTTCTTTCGCACTACCTTTAAATAAAGTTTGAACTCCACCTACTAACTGTTCATATTCCGCATAACTAGCTATTGCAATTTTACTTACTTCAAATAACTTTTTACCTACTTCTACTACTGCACTAGCCATTCCTTTAATTCCACTAATCATTGCGGAACTTATTAAGTTGGCTTTTTATTAAACTTCCTAATTTTATAGTTGATTTTTCCAGCTTGTTCGAAGATTTACTAAATTCATCAACGCTTTTACTCATATTTTTTTAGTTGATTTTCCAGCTTTTATTTAGGATTGTAGTATTTTTTTGTTTAGTTGAGCATCTAAGTTACTTATTTCTTCTTTTGATTTATTGACTTTAATTGCATAATTATTAATTGATTTTTTTCAGTTACATCAAATGCTTTTTGTGATTTTTTTCCATTTCATTTTTAAGTCTTATTACTTCGATTCTTGTTTTTTTATTTCGAAGTTGTTGATGTAGTACTATTTTTTTCATTTGTTCTAATTTTTTTCTTTTTACGAACTATATTTAAGAGATAAATCAGATAAATTGGTTTTTGTTTTCTTGTTGTTTTTTTAGTTAATTCATTTATTGCATTTTGACCCTAATGTTATAGTTTTTTTCTTTGTTCTTCTATTTTATTTTTTTCAATGCATTATTGATAGGTATTAAATCTTTAACTTGCTTACCATTATTATTAAAAGATGTTGTTGCTAAATTAAGCTCGCTTCCTAATTTTTTTGTAAATTACTACTAATATTACTTAAAGCTCTTCTATATTCACTCTCACCTTTTAATTTTTATTTCTCCACCAAATGATCCAGCCATTTTTTTATCTCCTTCCTAAAACCATTCTTCCAAGCCATTGCTTCGTTTCTATTTCTTTAAATGTTTTATTACTTCTTTCAAAGTCATAATATGTTTTGTAATGGTTATATAATTGATTAAATTTTTTTAAAAGTCATTCTAAATATTTCTTTTTCAGTGAAATTTAGTTTTGCTTTTTCCGATATAAAAAAACCACGAGAAATCTATTGGTTCTATTTCTTCTTCCTCGTGGATTATTCGTTTTTTTGGTTTATCATCCTCAGTTGAATTAACTATTGTTCTTTGAATTTGATTTGTAATATTTTGTATACCTACTTCAGTTATTATTCTTCCAACTTGTCTATCTCGTTAAAAAAACCTCTTTTTTTATTTTCGAATTTTTCATTATCTATATCTATACCTTCATTTATCATTGCTTTAATTCCATAAATTAAAGCTTTTTAAATCAGGTTCTTTTTTTCACCTTCGGTGTAGTATCCGAGTTAATTCTCCCCAATTTTGTAATGTTTTATATTCCATTTGAATTTCTTGCATTACATTTAAATTAAATGTGAATTTATATTCAGTATCATGTATCTTAATTACAGTTTCTTTTTCTTTCATTTTTTTCCTCACTAAAATTAAAAAGATAAAGACTTTTACTCTTTACCTTTTTTTCTTTTTTTGTTTATTTTCAATTAGCATTACATATTCTTTTTAAATCTTTATTTATTTCTTTATATCTTTCTTCTTTTTACTTCTATAATTTGATTAAGATCATAAAATTCATTTGTATATTTATCTACAAATCTTTTTACTATTTTAACTTTTAGCATGCTTTTATTTACCCTGTTACAGTTAATAATTTATCTAAATATGTTGATGCTTCTTGATAATCTGTAAATGTTTTTTTGATTTTGACCAATCACCACTTTTTAAAAGCTGTTATTATACCTTCTATAGTTACTGTTTTATATTACTGTTGATGCTTTTTTTTGTTTCTTCATCCGGCATAAAAATCTTTAAATTTTTACTTTATGTAAAAAAATTCTACTTTGTAAAAACATTTTACTATTAACTTGTTTTTACTATTATTCTTCCTAGTGATACATATGGTGCAACATCTTCAACGTTTCTATTTGTTTCTTTTTTTACAGTTTGTTATTTGATGTCCTAATAATTTCGCAAATATTTCATCATTATCATCATCTACAGTTAATGTTATTGTTCCTTCACTAAATTTATTATCGCTTTCAACAATTACATCATCTGCGTGCAATTTTGCATCATTTAATGATAATGATACTTTTACAATCTACAGCTTTCCCTAACGTTTTTTTGGTGCTTTTTACCTTTTCGTTTTCATCCAATATTGAATATCTAAAAATTTCTTAATCCTACTCTTGCCATTTTTTTATTTTTTTCCCTTCTATATACTATTTTTTTAAAAATTACTTATAAAATGATGATATTTAGTGTCAGTCTCATATTTATCTCCTTCATCCGATTGCCACAAAAAAATCATTTTCTTCCATTTTTTTCTTTAATATAATCTACAATTTTTTTAAATAATTACCTTTAGAATAAATATGAAATTCTAAATTCATTTCTTTATACATAACTTTGTCATCTGCTTCAAAAAAAGGTAAACTGCCATCATTGAAATAAATAACATATTCTTCGTTTTTTTCCTTGATAATCCATATATTCAATTGGTATTTCTTTATTATCTATTTTTTTATTTTTTTCTATTAAATATTTTTTTCTATTTCTTCATTCATTTACTTATCCTTTATATATTTGTTTTGTGTATCTAACATAGCTCTTTCTATCTCTTTTTTTCGTTAAAAAGATTTTTTTCATAAATTTATGTCTAGGAAATTTTTGAAGTAGATCTTCCAAACTCAAAAAAACATTACACACTAGTGGTGCTGAAGTTAATTTATTTTCTTCATTTAAAAAAAGTAGCCATAAAAGGCTACTTTAGTATTTATTCCATCATCCGATGGTGTTTTTATAGGTTTTTGTTACTTTTTAAACAATTCATTATTTTTAGATTTTTTTGAATGATGGTGGAACATTGTTTACAATATTTTTTTATAAACTTTTTTTGCTCCTGATCTAGTCATTTCACCAAACATTTTTTTCTGAAGATTTATTTAATGAATCTAGTTCTTTTTATTATTTCTTTTGGAAGTTCAAGTTTGAATTCGCCATTATTTAGTTATTTCCTTTGCTTGAATTTCTAATTCAAAAATTTTTTTCATCGATATTATTTAAATATTCTATAGAATATATTTTTTTCGTTATATTTTATCAACATTTCTCTATCTATCTTTTTTTGTGGATATCTAATAGTGAAATTGGTATATGCTTTTTTCAAAAATCACTATTATTTTTGAATTAAAGTATAACCTCTTAATGTTTTGATTAATGAATATGTTTTTTTAAAAATTAAATTCATTTCTTTTTGTTTTAAAAACCATCTTTATCATAAACTTCATTAACTTTATAGATTTCTATAATTTTTGCTGTATTTACCAGCATTATTAATTTTTTTCATCAAATTAACCTACCAATTTCATACTATACATATCTAATATAGTTTTTTACTGTATAGTTAATATTTTTTTCATCAACATATAAACTTACGTTATCATACATATCTTGACAAAGGACATATATAACAATTACAAAAATCGTTATATTTATCTATTTCTTCTTCCGTTAATCCTGTATATCCTGTAATAAAAGATTTAGAAATTTGTAAAATTGTAGATATATAATTTTCATCCGATTTTTAATATGTCAGTTAATCTTATATAATTTGCTATATCATTTATAGTAATTTCACTAACTTTTTTTATTCATATTGCCTCCTAAATAAAAAAATTTAAAAAAACAATATTATTTTTTTCTTATTATTTAAATCTTTATTTTGTTCTTCTTTTTCTTTAGATTCTTCTTTGGAGCTTTCATCATTTGAATTTCCATCATCCGGATTTTTCATCATCCGGATTTTCATTTTGACTACTATCTTCTAAAGAAGATTTTATCTCTTCTAATTCTCCCGACTAATTTTTTTCATTTTCTTCATTAAGATTAGAGATTACTGATTTTAATTCAGTAATCTCTTTTTCTAATGCTTCTTTATCATTAGAACTAACTTCTTCTATATAACCATTTTCTAGTAAAGAAGATGCTAATTCTTTATCTTTTATTTCTACAATTTTTACCTTTCATGCCAGTAAAAATCTTTTACTAGCAAAAATTGATTAATGCTCTATACATTAGTTTCTCCTTTCTTAGTTTTATGCTTCTACTTTTTAATGCTGCTAGTGCTTGATAATTTTTCGATTTTTACTATCTGCTTCAATCCAAGCAACTATTCCTGTTGCATGTTGTGTAGCAAATACTTCTCTTAAAAACTTGAATTTCTAATTCTTTTTGATTTTTTTAAATCCCAATCCTTTGAAATTACCAAATATAATTGGTGTTTTTATTTTGTTCTAATCCTTCCATAGCATCTCGAAAACATATACTGGATATCCCAATATTCTTCCTTCAAATTCATCGTTTGTATTAGAATTAAATACTGGTCTCGCCATCTCCATCTTTAATTAATTCTATTGCTGTTAAAGTATCTTGGCTCATTACGAAAATAGCACCTTTTTCTAAATGCTTGAATTACTTTATTTTTTTAAGCTTCACTAAATCATCATATGTTATAACTGGTGTTGAAACTTTTTGAATATGTTTAATTGTTTTACATCCTTCAATTTTTTTCCTGCTGTTCCTATTAATAATTCTTTTTCTAAGAATCTTCTAATATAATCTCCTAAAAATTCTTATAACATGATTTGCTAAATCTATATCAGTGTTATTAATTAAACTATTACCTATTTTTGCTAATGCTCCTATCAAATAGTCTTCTAAATCTACTGATTTAAATTTACCTGCTTTTTGATGTTAATTCTTTAAAGTCTTACGCATATGTTACTGTAATATCATCACCATTATCATCCGCTCCATATACTGGTATTGATAATTTACCTTTTGTATTATATGTAGTTACTTGTTGTAAAATTGGTGATTCATTATGTGCTGTAGTTATAATTTTTATTTGCAATAGTTGTTGGAATTATTACTCCATTAGCACCTTTTTTTAAATCCAGATTCATCTCTTTCTTCTAAATATTCATTTCTTATATATTTTCCAAAAATTTTCTAAATCTCTTTTTTTCTAGTTCTCTTTTTTTCTTCCTCGATTTTTTTTCTTTATTTTCTTCTTTCATTTCAGTTGCTCCTTTCTCTTTATTTTCTTCGTTAATTTTCTACTTTTATTTATTTTTTTTCTATAGTAGAATTAATTGCTTCGATTTCTTTTTCTAATTCATCAAAAGCACTGTTTTTCTTCTTCCATCATAGCTCTTTCTTCTAATTTTACCTTTTCTACTAAATCAGACATTTCTGTTTGTTTTTCGTTTTTTTAATTCTTCATATTTTTTTTAAGTCATTCATTATTTATTTACCTCCTTTAAATTTTGAATTCTTTTTATCATATTTTTGAATAATCAACTCTTTTTTTATTGATCTAACTTCTTGATACCCTCCGATAACTTTAATTTTATTTGTAGAATCTAGTGTAATATTACTATTTTCTAGTGTATAAGGAATTTTATAAACTTCTTGATATTCTCCAGTATTTCCATAAATATAATTATCATCAAAAATCTTCAAGATAACCATTTTTCAAATATTTTTTTAAAAAAATTCATTGATAACAATTCTCTTTTTTTGACTTGATGTTAAACTTGGTTTTTAAATCTTGTTCACTAGTAGAATCAAATTCTTCCGTTTCTAAATTCTATTTCTTTAACATCTCCGTCTCTCATTTCAATACTTGTAGCAATATAGGCTGGTGATTTTATTGAATTTAATATTGAAACTTCAATAAGATCTATATCTTGAACTACTCTTTCTCTAATTCCATCTTTATTTTTTTAGTTTCTTCCTCTTTATTACAAATAAATCCAAATGACCATCCTGTTAATTTATTGTTTTTTTAGCATCTTCTATTACTTCTTTATCCGTAATTTCTACTTTTTGCTCTCAAACCTATATTATCTTCATAAAGTTCTGCACTTCCATCTTTTGGTATTTGCTAATTCTTTATCATAGTTATGATTTAGTAATACTTTTTACTTCATCATTTTTTTCTAATGCTCTTTGAAATACTTTTGGGCATTATTTTTTTCAATAAAATTACCATCTCTATCATGTAAAACTTTTGAAAATCTTTCTACTGCATTAACATATCCATCTATTATTACCTTATTTTCTCTTACCTCTATCTTCATTCTTTCACCTCCTCTCCATTTTTTTATTTAAATCAACAATTGTTCCTGTATTTGGTGTATATTTTTTTGAGTTTTCATATCATAAAAGACATTTGCTAAATTCATTTTTGATTATATCTAGCCCTTCTAAAGAACTATAATCTTCTTCTTTTTCTTATTTCATTAATTCCTAACCATCCAGTTTCAATTGCAAGTTTATATGCTTCATATCTTTCTTTTTAAAGAACCTCTTGTAATTTTCTTTTGTATCAAATGCAAAAATAAAAAAACTTCTTTTTCTTTCTCAAGTAAGAAGTTTTTTTGTTTAATGCACATTCTATTGCACTTATTATTGGTATTACTGCATATTTTATTGTTTCATCATAATTATCCGATATATGGAATATATCTTTTATTTCACTTGCTAATGTTTGTTTTCTTTCATTTAATTGAAGTTCGATGCTGAGTTACTACTTTCTTTAAAGTCCATGTCTTTATTTAAAAATAACTACATTATCCGCATTTTCATCATAAAAATCTATTCCAAGCTCTTCGCAAACTTTTCATCGCTTCATCCGATAACGGCTTCTCCGATTTTATAAATCCTTTTTCCCTCCACCTTTTTTTAGCTATACCTAGTTCATACATAATTGTTTTTTTACTGCTGTTTCTAAAGATTTAGATAATTCTTCTACCAAAGAAGAACTTTCAATTCCATTTGCGGTATTTCTAAGAATAGTTATAAATTCATATAATTCATACTCTTTTCCATTAATTAAATATTTTTCCATCTTTAAAAAAATAGGATCTTCATTTTTAATATAACTTACATAACTTGGATGTACATATCTTAATGATTTAAAAAAATATTTCTATTTTTTTCAACAAATATATATGCTCCTTTATCTATTAAGTAATCCCTTGTTATTGCTTTTTTTAATTGAAATGAATCTAAAAGTATCTTTTGGATCTTGATTTAATAATTTTATTCTTATATCATCTTTTTACTTCTTCTATATTTTCTTTACCATTTTTATCAATCGTTTTTTTTATAGTTTTTATTGGTAAAATTGCTACTGAATTGGATATTATATCAACTGAAGATGAAAAATGCTGGAATTGACATTGCTTTTTTTCTTTTGTCAGTGTTTCTCCTCTTAGAATAGATTCTAATAAACTATTTGCATTATCCGATTCTTGTTGATTATCTTCTTCTCTTGTAAAAAAAGCTTTTAATTTTTTTCCAAACCAATTCACTTTAATACCTCCTTTCAACAAAAAAACAAACATTTCGTTTGTCTATTTTTTTCTTCTATTTTATACTATAGCATATCTTGAATGTGAATTTTGTGAAAGTTACACTTGTATTAAAAAAATCTCCACTTGATAAGTATTCTTCTTGTTGCAATAAATATATTGCATTAATAATTGCAAATACCATATCTATTTTTTTCCTTTTGATTTTTTTCTTATGAATATATTTGTTCATATTTGTATCATATACACACTTTGCATTTTGAATATTTATTTCAAGTAATTTGTTATTTGTATATTTTACTTTCTTTTCTAATATCTTTTCATAAAAACAATTTTGTTGGTGCATGTAAAGTATCACTATGTTGTCTTACTTGAACTGTGGTATATTTACTTTTCCCATTTTTTTGTGCTGAAGACATACAATTAAATCATCATATCCTATTCCTAGTACAACTACATTATATTTTTTTCTTCTATATTAAAAAAACAAATTGTTCTATTACTTCATAATCTACTACTTTATCTCCACAAGCTATACATTTCATTGCTTTTTATAAATTCATGATAATTTACTTTTTTTCTAATTTATTCTTTTCTTCTATCCCTACCTTCGGTATAAAAATCTATTGCTTCAATTAATAATGTATCATCATCATTTGCTACTATTCCTACTGCACAATTATCATTTGATATTGCTAAATCTACTCCTACAAATACTTCTCTTCCGTTCCAATCTATTTCATCAACTCTACATTTTTTTGAAATTCGTTACATCGATAAATGATTCTGTTCCTGCTCCTTGATAAATAATATTACAATGTTTAGTTAAAAAAATTTTTCTCTTTTTGCTTTCTGTTTCTATCGCTTTTTTTCTCTTATCTATTAAGTCCTCGTAAACTTCTTGTATTTCACATGCTAATGGATTTGATTGTAATAAAATATTATCATCTTTTTGTCCAATTTTTTTAGTTTCATTTGGTTCAAATAGTAATCCAAATATCTTTTTCATCTTCAATTAATCCATCCATTACTTTTTTTAAAAATAATTAACTTCATCTTCCATAGGATTATCTACTGTTGGATATTTTGTGGATATCAAAAAAACCCTAATTTATTTTTTTAATAAGTAACTGACCTGATTTCATTGCTTCTATTGGATAAGAACTGACTAATGCTCCTACTTCATCTGCAACAAAAAAACATTTGGTTCTCTACCATCCATACGATTTGTTGATGTATTAAGTGGCGTATATACTGTTTCAGTTGGTGCATGTTTTATTGAATCTCTAAGTATAACAAACTCTTCTTTTTCAAATAAATCTTGATTTACTTTTTATTAATGGTTCAAGTGCTAATTTTATTTCTTTTGCTAATGCTCCATCCGGTGCAACTGAAAAAAATCTAGAAAATTTAGGGCTCTAAATAAAAATAATAGAATTATTAAAAAAATGCTACTATAAATGTCTTACCATTTTTTTCTACATATTTCTAATAATCCTAATTCATATCTTCTTCTTGTTACATCTTCTTTATAAACTATACACAAACATGCTACTATCATAAGCCACTGATAACCAGCTAATGATTCATATACACTTTTTTTCCTACTTTTTATTCCTTTTGGCATTACTAGAAGTTTACATATTTTATCTATTTTTTTTAACTCTACTTTCAGTAATTATATTTTTTTCACTTTTTTTCCATTTGCAATATCTAAAAAAATATTTTTGCACTGTTTTTTTACATATTTTGGTGATATAAATTTTTTTCTCCATTAAGATCATAAAATAAATCTGGTAATTTTATAGCATTATTAACTATATCTACAGCATATCTATAACTTGGATGATTTTTAATATCAAACATTATTCATCATCTCCCTAAAAATATCCATTAATGTTTTTTTGTTGGTGGTGGAGTTGCTATAGATATTTTTAGCTCTTGCTTGTGGAGATAAAGAAAGCTCATTACAGCATCTAAAAAAATCTTTTGAATATGTATCTCTAAGTGGTTTTTAAATCGATACTGCATCTACTTCAAAAATAAGGATCGGACATTATTTTATTTATTTGTTCTTCTATTGATTCTAAACGTTCAATTGTTACTGCTGTATGATTTATTAAATACAGATCTAAATTAGATAAAAATTTCACCATTTAAATTATCCAAAAGATACTTAAATACTTGTTTTTTTGGCGTTTATTTAAATATTTTTAATGGTTTTTATTTTGTCATTAGATCCTTTTTAATTTATTCTCTACTATTTTTTTCTTTTTTTCTCTTTCTTCTTTCGACATTTTTAGCGAATTTGTATCTATTGCTTTTTGCTGGTCTAGACATATTTTTACCTCCTTTCAAATTGAAATTTTTCATTTTCAGCATTTTTTTATATTCGAGATGAGTGCACGTGGTGGACAAAGATTGTTCATATCTCATTTTCACAAGGTAGGGGGTAGTCTTTTTGTAAAAATTCTTTATTTATTTCCTCTAAATTTACTTCCTTGTTAGTTAATTTTTTTGTAGAATTTTAATAGAAATTAATCCTTTCTCTGCTAATTTATGATGATATGAACATAAAAGTTATTAAGTTATCATCATCTAATCCTTTTTGATATATCTTTATTAAGTGGAATTATGTGATGTACTTCTAAATTAGAATAATTAAATTGCATTGGAGAATTTAATATATTAGCTAAACAACATCTACATAAATAGTAATCTCTTTCTTTAATCATCTTGCTTTTTATATTTCCATTTGCTTTTTACTTCTAAATTTATCTGCCTCACTATCACCTTTTTCTGTAAATTCTTTTTACTACAATCATAATTAAAAATCATGTAGCTTACCACATCTTGAACATGATTTTTAACAACTACTTCATCTCCTTTAAATAAAAAAAGATAACCTAACCTTTTTAGATTATCTCGATATTTTTACATTATATCAAACTTTAACTGTGAATTTTGTGAAATTTTATTTGAATGTATGAAGTTATTTTTTTAAATGATAATCTAATGTTTTTTTATTCTTTTTATAATTGTTTATTTCTTTTTTTATAACATTCATTGCAAATAATTTTATTTTTTTATAACCTTTTGCAATTATATTTCCACTGATCACAAAAAAATCACATTTATCTTTAAATTTCATTTTGTTTTTTTCTCCTATTTTTTTATATTTGAATTTTTACATAATGACTTAATTCTGTAAAAACATATTTTTTTCTATAAATATTTTATTTTTTTATCTAGGTTTTATATATGTTTTGTTTATATTTATAAATTACTTTTTTTCTTGAATTTACAAATCTTCATTTTGTAAACTTTTTCTTTGAAAAAAATTAAAAATCTATTGGCATTATATATTCAACTGTTATTGTATCTTCCATAACAACACATAGTTTATTATCAAACTCTCCAAAGCCTTGTTTTGGAGGTCTATAAACTTTTAAACTATTTATTTTTTTGCTTTTTTTCTTTTTAATATTTTAAAAATATTTAATTATTTTATCTATTTCAATTATATCTGTTGTATTTTTCCATTATTTCCTCCGATTTTTTTAAAAATTTATAAATAAGATTTATAAACCTAACTCCTCTAAAGTGTATCTTTTGTCTAACTCCATATTTTTTTATACATCGTATCTTTTTTTAAAAAGTAGGTAAGTCAAAGGTCTCAGTATTTAACTCAATGATAAGAAATTCACCTATTATATCGTTTACATCATATCTTTTTAACAATACATAGAATATTTTTTTAAAAAGGTCTAATAACACTACTTAAATATTCTCTTTCTTTATCATCTAAAAATAGGTTCTTCTCTTTTTATATATTAATTCATATGTTGGTCTTTTTAACTTCTTCTAGCATTTCTTTTGTGTAGAAAAAAATATTCATCAAAAATTTTTCATCGTAAATTAATAATGAACCCCTATCATCAATATCATAGATTTTTCTTAAAACCTTTAAACTTCATATCATTAATAAAAGGTTCATTTCCATATATCTTATCATTTACTAAATCATCTCTTAATTTTACTAAATCTCCTACTTTTTATTTTTAAAAATCTTTCATTAATCTAATTCTCCTTTTTCTTAATTTTTTTAATCTTCTAAATAATAATTATCTTGATATATAAAATATCCAACACCAAAAACCTATTAAAAATAATATGTATGATCCAAAATACTACTTTAATTACTATTATTTCTTTTTTTAGTATCTTCTACTATTTTATTAATAGTGTTATGAAATATGCTTATTTTACTATCGTTTATTGGCTCTAAAGTTTTATTTTTTTAGCTTTTGCAAGTACACTTCCATTAAAAACTTTTTAACTACAACATAATATTTATACCTTAAATCCCTCAACTCTATTAAAAAAATTATTATTGTCGTAAATATAATTTTTGCCTTATTTTATTTATATATTTATCTCGACACAACATCGCTGTTTAAATTTAACCTTTTATATTCATAATTAGAAAACTGATTGAATCGAAAATTAATATTTAAAAAAATGATATTGTATCTACATATTCTTTTTTTAGTGTCTATAGTATCCCAAGTATAATAAATTCTAGTATGACAACAAGTTGTTTTTTTCCACATTTGTTGCAAACTAGATGTGTATGCATACTATACCTTTTCAATTTTTCTTTACAATAGCCATATAATCTTGTCTTAGCTCATCCAATTTTACCCCATTTTCAATATTGAACTTTCCATAGACTAAAAACATTACCTATATTTGTATCAACAGCATATTTAAAAATAATCTTTATTATTATCAATTTTTAATGTTTTATTATATAATTCTTGTTTTTTTATTGATTGATATGTAATAAAATTATCAATTAATAATCCTATTGAAAGTAATATGACTATTCCTATTATAGATACTAATATTTCTCTTTTTAGTTATTTCCATAAATTAGTTGGGGCATTTTTCCGATACTTCATAATCTAAATAATTGTATTCTTTTTTTAACGTATCCTAATATACTTAAAAATAATATTTGTCGGAAATCTTTTAATATATTTTTGTGTACTCTTTTACTTGATAATTATAATTATTTCTATATTCAGTAATTAAATTTTTCAGTTACTGACATTTCAGTCATTATTTGTTTATAATTCTCGTTAGATTTTAAATTTGGATATTGTTCAGCTACTGCATTTATAACTGATTTTACTTCTTTAATATTGCCATTCATTGCTTTATTTCTAGCATCTATTATTTTTTTGTTATAGTTTCTTGTTCGTAATTATTATATGACTTTTACTGTATCTACTAAATTAGTTATTAAATCAACTCTTCTTTTTTTTCTTGAATTTTTTTATAGCTGACTTACTTTCTTTTAATTTGTTCTTCATAAACTATAACCTTATTACTTGTACCAGCAAATAATATGACATTAAATATTATTACTGATAATACTATCCCAACTATTATTAAAAATTATTTTTTTATATTTTTAATTTCATTTTTTTAACTCCTCTAATTTTTAATCTGCAAACAATTTCATTTGTCCTGATTTTTTTCTATTCCATTCAATCTATCTTTTGCGATTTTGAAATATTTTTTTATTTAATTCAAAACCTATGTAATTACGGTTGGTGTTGATACATGCAAGTGCTGTTGTTCCACTTCCAATAAAACAATCTAATACCACTCCTCCAACATTTGTTGTGTGTTTTTATGTGTCTTTCAACAAGACTTAAAGGTTTAATTGTTGGGTGTCCATATTTTCTTTTTATCTTTTTGATTAATTCCACTTAAATACCATTTACTCTTTAATTCATATCCATCATTAAGCCTTATTCCATCTCTTATATATAAACAATATTCAACATTACTTAGCCATAAGTTATTAGTTGTTGGAATAACATTGGTTTTTACACCATACAAGTATCTCGTGGTGTATTTTTTTGTATAAATAGATAACTCATTAAGTAAATCTTTAATTTGCATCGAACTGCACCATATAAACATATTTGGTTTTTTTCATAATTATAAATGCTTCTTTAATAAATTTTTTTATAATCAAACCCACTTGAAATATCAATTATATCCGAATTAGTATTTTTTTCTTATTTTTTTAGCTATTCTAATATTTTTCTTTATTACTTAAAGTTTCATCATATTCAAATATTCCCATAAGTTCTAACTTTTGCTTTGTTGCTCTATTAGATATTTCAGTTAAACCAGCACCACCAGTTTTATATAAATATGGTACATCAACATAAATCGGATCTACTGAATTATCTCGGAATATTAGGCAATGCTAAATAACAATCTTCATTATATATTTCATTTTAAATTATAATTGCCTAACATATTTTTTTAATCTAATTCTCCTTTTAAATATTTTTGTTAATCTTTCTTCACCTATTCTTTCTATTGCAGTATCTTTAAAGTTTTTTTATCTAAACAATAAATTGCACCTTGTTCCCTACATCTAAGTGAATAATAAAACTTAATTTTATCAATAGTAAAAATCATAATACAAACAATATTTCCATTGCATTTTATCAATCCAATTTATCTTTTTACCTTTATTTAATTCCATAGCAATATCTTTTTAACTCTTGTTCTATTAATAGTCTTTCCTTATAATTTTTCAGCTTGTTCTTCCTGTTTCAAAGTAGTTTCCTATTCTATAAAGAAAAATCATCTCAGTATCATTGTTCAATTCAAGAACTTCCCAAGCTATTCCTAAGTGATCTACCCAATAATATCGTTCTTTGATTCTTTTTTTCTTTCTCTTTTTATATTTATTATCTTCTTTACTTTCTAATTCATCTATCTTAACTTCTTCTTTTTAAGTTAATTATTTTTTTCTTTAAGTTCATCTACTGTTTTTTTGTATTTCTTCTAAATTTTTTTTAATTTTTTTCTAAATCATTCATTTTTTTAATTCCTCTTTTTAAACTTTATTTATTTGCTTTTTAATCTATTATTATATTCTTTCATCTTTAAACTCTATTTTTCAAAAAAATATATAGTCAAACTCAATCACACAAACTCACTATATTTAAATATTTTTTTTATCTTTTGTTTTTTTATTTAAGAATATTAAGGGGAAATATAAATATGCCAATATTGAGTGATTTTTTTAATTTGCTAACTTCCTAAATAAAAAAACTTTTTCTACTTTCATTTTTTTCTTATTTATATCCCAACAAATATACATTAATGTTATTCTTTCCGATGAATGGTTTAACATTTCTTTTTAAAGTTATGATATCTCCAGTTTGCTCATAAAAATTTTCTTCCAAAATATTTTTCTTAAACTATGACATCCTACTGGATATCCTATTTTTTTACTTCTTCCGCTAAATTTTTTTATTATTTGCCAGGATCTTTGTCTAGTTATTGGTTTATTTATGCCTTTTTCCGCTTTTTAAATAAATATTCTCCGTCAATTAAATCATTTCTTTTTAATGTAATCTGATATATCTTTGAAAAGTTTAGGATGAAGTTCAAATGACTGCTCTTTATTAGTTTTGAATTCTCTAATGTAAACATTACCATTCTTAAAAATTATCAACTCTTAATTGTAATATGTCCTCAATTCTAAATGCTAAATTTATACCTAAAACTACAATCATATAATTTCTATCCCAAGAATATTTTTTTGTTCTACTTTATTTTTGTAATTCATATTGGTTTCTTCTTTTTTTACAAATTACTAAAAATATTATTTATGTCTGCTTCTTTAAATGGTTGTACTGTTTTTCTTCCAAAATTTAACCTATATCTCCTAGCCACTTTTCCTCCTAATTAAAAAAATCATTTCTTTTATTTTTTTATTTTATTTCTATTATTATTAAACGATTATTATTTTCTTTTTCCTCTTCGTTTATATGCTTTTTTTGTGTAGTACAATATAGTTTGCTCTTTAACATTTAAATATAATGCACACTCTTTTTTTGCTTCCAAGATATAAAAATTGATCACCTTTATAAATTGCATAAGATTTTATTTCTTTTTTTCTTGCTTAGTTTTTGCTCTTTGATATTTTTGCTTTCCATTCAAGTAATTGCTCATTTTCTATTTTTTTAAATCTTGTACTTCGATTTTAATTTTTTTGATATTTATTACTAATATCACTTGTTTTCATATAATTTTTCATATAATTTTTTTCTTTTTATTACTCTTTTTAAATTACTATTTTTCATCTTCTAATTTTAAATTTTTCAATTCTAGTGATCTATATTTTTTTGTTTTAATTTTTAAATAATATTGAAATGTTGTAATGAAATCTAATAATTTATTTTTGTTCGTCATATGTTTTTTTCCTTTTTCTGTTTGCTTTTTTTAAATAAGTTTTTAATTTGTAATATGAAGTTGTTCTATCTTCATGTAATTCTCTTCCTACTTCTTCCCAAGTTTTTATTTTCTATAAATTTTTTTTCTAATAATTAGCCTAATATCAATAACTTCTATAGTATCTAAATAATTTTCTATTTTTTTCTTTGCTCTATTAAAAATTAAATTTAATTTTTTTCTAACTTCTTATTTAATTCAATAAGCTTTAAATGCTAATTTTTTTCCGGAATAGATATTTTTTTGACTTTCTATTTCCATCAGTAATGACTATAGAATTTGAAGATAATGAATTTTTCTAAACTTTTGATTATATCTTGCAATTGTAAAGCTTCAGTTTTATTTTTTTGATATTGTTCTAATTCTTTTTATAGTCATTTATACTCCTTTTTTTAAACATTTAATAGTTCTTTCATTTCATTTTTCTTCTTTTTCGGATATAACATCTGCTTTTAGTTTCTTTTTCCAAACCATTCTGGTACTATTTCTACTTTTTTTGAATTTGATTTATTTTCGTTCTGTTTTTGGTAAATTTTTCATAATTATCTTTCCAACATTTTTTTGATTAAACCATGTTGATCCATGCTTAATATATTGAGCTGTTATTCTATTATCTGCACAATACTTAATATAAGACTCTAGTCCTTGCCTTACTTCTTCGTAAGTTGCTCCTTGCTTTCTTGCAAGCGAATACTTTTGTATTGCTACTGATCTTCCTCTTTTGATTGGATAAAGATTCCATAACTCATCAAATTCTTTCTCAAATGTTTTTTTTGATTAACATCATTTGCACATATATTATTATCTATACTATTCTTATCTATACTATTCTTATCTATACTGTGGATACATTTTGTATACAGATTGTATACATTGCCATTATCTATAGTTAATTTTTTTCTTTTTCTTCTAGTATATGTTGTAGGATTTATTCTGTCATTTTGAAGATAATTATTTAATCTCCAATGCCTTATAACTATAACTCCTGTTTCAAATGGAATTATGTACTGTTTTAAAAATTAAAACTCTTAAATCATCTTCTTTTTTGCTCCTAACATTCTCATTATTGACTTCCAATTATCAATAAATCCGTCATCATCTGCATTCATCGATAAATGAAAAATATAAGTTTTGTGAACTAGCTGGCATTTCTAAAAAAATTGTCATTATTTGTAACAGTTTTATTAAACATTCTTCTTTGTGCCATGTTACTTACCTAGTTTCTTTTTTTAACTTGATTAATAATCTCGTTATTAATGTAAATATTATAAAACCCCCTACTGACAATAGTATTATGCTTGCTAATACTATTAATATTTGAATTAATATATTCATATTTTTCTCCTTTTTTTAACTTTGTAATTTTTTTATCAAATCCTTAATTTATATATATTTTTAAAAATCTTCTAAAAACTTTCAAATCAACAGAAGATTTTTTTATATGTTTTTAAATAAAATGCTATATAAATATTAAATTATTTTATGAAAAAAACATAATGAAGATAATTTTTATGCTACAAAAATTAATTTATAAAGATGCTAATTTATTTAGTGTCTTTTTTTCATTTTTTTAATAAATGTAAAATTATCATTGCTTCTCCATCACTTAGTGGAGTATTATTTTGTGCTGATACTATAAATTTCCATTTCATACAAAGTTCAATGAATTCATAAAAAAATTTAATTTATCCAAATCATTTAATATTGTTTCTTGTTCTTTTAATAATTGTTCTATTTTATCCATTATTTTCTCCTTTCTTCAAATTTAATTGT
>BNJT01000851.1_pt1 | contig 31900 bp, 37 predicted proteins | sample 8540491 | NCBI WGS metagenome assembly BNJT01 (sample SAMD00202455, study PRJDB9452) | human saliva metagenome | host: Homo sapiens | reverse complement strand
AAATGGATTTTTATTCAGTAAATCCAACTAGGATAACACTTTTGGTTACCAAGATAGCCTTGCCTTTCCATCCTTATCAACATTCAAAAAAACAAACTAGACCATTATCTGCAAATAGAAAGTTTCAGCCAAGTTTGACAAAGTCAGCTCAAGCTACTGTTTTGAGTTTGTAGATATAAGCGACAAAAAAACAATCATACTGCACCTTTTTGTTGACAATCTACTCCAGACATATCATAGTTCAAGTAAATACTTTGAAATTCAACAATTCTTATAGGCACTATTGTATTCTAAGAAATCAATAGAAGAGTTTCTAAACAAAACCATAATTTATGTGTTCTTGAAACAGAAATTTATGCTCTTTTTGATTTCAAATGATACTGAAGTTAGACTAGTACACTGGCACTTCTAAAACAAGTAAAAGGTAGCTAATTCCCTGTATAGCAAGGAGTTTCACTACCCTTTTTACTTTTTCTTACAGCCCCTGTTTGATAGACTCATTTTAACATCACGAGCATACTCCAATGGAAATCGCTAGGCAAGAGATAAACTTTCAGATATTCGCAGAGAGATCATCGCCTCTTTTTGTCGCAAGCATTCTTCTCTCCTAGTCATTTTCTACCTTATCTTCTACCTGAGGATAAAGAGTCGTTCCCCAAATAGAAATCGTCCGCTTACGCACTAGTGGCAAATCGGTTTTTTCATAAACCGTACGCCACCATTCCCAGGCAAGTCCGGTACACTCTCTAATTTTGACAGAGAGATTGCGAACATTCCCTTTTAAAGGAATACTAGTGGTAAAATGAGCCGTCAAATCCTGCCCATTTCTGTTCCAAGCCTTAGGAGTCAAAACTTCCTTACCTTGATAATCATAGGATAATTCATCCCAAGTAATGTAATATTGGGCAACATAGGCACCACTATGATCCAGCAGTAAATCTCCGTTTCTGTAAGCTGTCACCTTAGTCTCAACATAGTCTGTACTGTTTTGAAAGGTCGCAACTACATTGTCCCGTAAAAAAGAAGTTGTATAGGAAATCGGCAACCCTGGGTGATCTGCTGTAAAGCGACTGCCTTCTTGAATCAAGTCCTCTACCATATCCACCTTGCCTGTTACAACTCGGGAACCCGAACTCGGGTCGCCCCCTAAAATAACCGCCTTCACTTCTGTATTGTCCAAAATCTGCTTCCACTCTGTCTGAGGAGCCACCTTGACTCCTTTTATCAAAGCTTCAAAGCAGCCTCTACTTCATCACTCTTACTCGTGGTTTCCAACTTGAGATAGACTTGGCGCCCATAAGCAACACTCGAAATATAGACCAAAGGACGCTCTGCAGAAATTCCTCTCTGACTCAAATCCTCTACCGTTACAGTATCTTGAAATACATCTCCTGGATTTTTAACAGCATCTACGCTGACTGTATAATAAATCTGCTTAAAATTGACAATCTGAATCTGCTTTTCGCCCGAATGGACAGAATTAAAATCAATATCAAGAGAATTCCCTGTCTTTTCAAAGTCAGAACCAAACTTGACCTTGAGTTGTTCCATGCTGTGAGCCGTGATTTTTTCATACTGCATTCTAGCTGGGACATTATTGACCTGACCATAATCTTGATGCCACTTGGCCAACAAATCGTTTACTGCTCCGCGAACACTTGAATTGCTGGGATCTTCTACTTGGAGAAAGCTATCACTACTTGCCAAACCAGGCAAATCAATACTATAAGTCATCGGAGCACGATCGACCGCAAGAAGAGTGGGATTATTCTCTAACAAGGTCTCATCCACTACGAGAAGCGCTCCAGGATAGAGGCGACTATCGTTGGTAGCTGTTACAGAAATATCACTTGTGTTTGTCGACAAGCTCCGCTTCTTTCTTTCGATAACAACAAACTCATCGGGTAGCTGATTCCCCTCTTTGATGAAACGATTTTCAATACTCTCTCCCTGATGGGTCAAGAGTTTCTTTTTATCATAATCCATAGCTAGTATAAAGTCATTTACTGCTTTATTTCCCATCTTCTACCTCCTAGTAATACTCTTCGAAAATCAAATTCAAACCACGTCAACGTCGCCTTGCCGTACTCAAGTACAGCCTGCGGCTAGTTTCCTAGTTTGCTCTTTGATTTTCATTGAGTATAAGTTCCTGGATTGAGTTGCATAAACTCAGACTTGTTCAGTGAAATCAGCCGTGGTTCGACTAAGTGATCCAAAACTTCCTCGTATAATTCTTCTGAAACATTACGTCGCCGTCTGGCTAGATAAGAAGTCGGAATGACCGTATTATCCAACATAAATACCTTATCTAAGTCAATCAAGGTCGGTCTTGTAAAAGGATTACGAGCCAAATCTGGCTCTTCTATCATAAAATTCTTGACCAAACGTCTGGTCAAGAGAGCTGGTTTGAAGGTCTGATTTTTAACCAACTCTTTGTTTTTAGTCATGCTGTTGTCAATACAGATATACATATGATTCTTCACAGCCAAATCGCTACTAATAGTCGGAAAAGGCAAATAAAGAGCTACAACATCTCCTCTCTTAATCAAGCAAGAGCACCCCCTTTTCTCCTAATGTAACATAGACAGGATTGACCAAGTCTTCTGATTGACTCAGAATTTCCAACGTTTGAGTTTGGCGCCCTGTCAATTTAGTAGCATCTTGTCTCTTCAATACAAAATGCTTGTCGCCAATAACCTTGACACTATAATCCTTCTCCAAAGCTGACTGGTAAATCCACATCAGATATTGTCTGTCCTGAGAACTCAAGAGCAAGGGATTTTCAAGTCTCCCGATAGTCTGATAAAAATCAAAAACAGGAGCCAAAGCTTGCCAATCTGACTGGCTAGTTGTCAAGGCTAGAAAAAGGGCTTTGCGAGCTGATACTTCTTGATTAGCCTTGAGAGTCCCTTTTCCCTCCAAGTTTTTTAGAAAGTGGGAAACTCCAGAAAGCAAATCTTTCTCTAACTGCGAGAAATAAAAACCTTGCCTTCCCAGACATAAGTCTCTCAAGTCGCTTTCTCTAGCAAATAAGAGTTCAAACATTTGATAGTAAAAGAAAAATATCTGGCACTGGGTCGCGCTCATCTTTTCCTTATCGGCTTCTTTTTCAACCAGAGCAAGGGCAACAGGTAACTAGATTGAGCCATCTCCTCCACCTCCTCTACTCTTTTTTTAGCTGGGGCATCTGCACTAGCTGCCACTTCTTTTGACTGGATACTTTCCCACTGGTTAATCTCCTCTGAGATAAGACCTTCGCATGTCTTGACAAATAAGGCAAAAGCCCTGGTTTTTCCTGCATATTTCTCCGTTTGGCATTGATAAAGGAATTTTTCTCTCTCCAGGAGTTGCGCAGTCTTTTGGTAAGAAATCCAGTGTTCCTTTGCATTATACAAATTGAGAATCCCCTCACACAGCAAGCCTAGACTGGACAAGGCAACCGAAATCAAACGGTAGCGATCACCTGGCATAGGAATAGCACAAAAGACCGCTATGAGAAAACCTGCCACGATTTCTGTTATTTTTAACACCTTATAGCGCCTACGATGTTGAACACTTTTCTTTAAAAAATGAGCTATCTGTACATCCAATCGCTCTGTCAAGTACATTTCTTCTGGCGTCATGTTCGTAACCCCTTTCATTTACTTTGATAGTCATAGTATAACATATTTGAATATCAAAGTATAGTAAAAACTGAAAGCTCTATCTTATTATAAAAATCCAAATATGAAATGTTTATGAAATGAGAGAAACATATCACAAAGAGGATTGATATAGTAGATTGAAATAAGATATGAACAAATCTGTTAAGAAAGTTAATTTAATTTCTAGCAATGTTTTAGAAGTTGTGGTGTACTGTTTCAATTTCAATATACTATAAAAAGTTTCATTTGATTCACTAGTAAAAAAGGATAACATCTCCTCTCGGAGATGTCATCCTTTTGGGACCGACTAGAACATAGTGTTCCAATCTCTTTTCGTTAAATTTATAGAATGTTTATCCTATGAATTATTTTATCAAAGTAATTTCTTACTCTTCTTCCTCGCGTTTTTTCGCGATAAGGAGTCCCCCTGTTGCTGCTGCAAGAAGTGCTAAAGCAAGTGAAGCGCGAGATTGTTCTGTACCAGTATTTGGCAACTCTTTCGCTCCTGCTTTCTTAGCTGTTGCTGCATCCTTGATTTTCTGGATAGCATCTGCTTTAGCGTCAGCCAAATCTTTGGCTGCTTTAGCTTTCTCAGCTTCAGTTAAGCCAATACCGTTGATAACACCGATGGCTTTATCACGTTTTGTTGTAGCATCTTGTGGTGAAGTAGCTCCATTAACTTCGTTAATAGCGTTGTCTTTAGCTTCTTCCACTTGTTGTTTCAACTTAGCTTTATCTTCTGGTAAGATTGAAGCATTTTCGATTTCATTTGTCTTAGCTGTTGCTGCATCCTTGATTTTTCTGGATTGCATCTGCTTTAGCGTCAGCCAAATCTTTGGCTGCTTTTAGCTTTCTCAGCTTCAGTTAAGCCAATACCGTTGATAACACCGATGGCTTTATCACGTTTTGTTGTAGCATCTTGTGGTGAAGTAGCTCCATTAACTTCGTTAATAGCGTTGTCTTTAGCTTCTTCCACTTGTTGTTTCAACTTAGCTTTATCTTCTGGTAAGATTGAAGCATTTTCGATTTCATTTGTCTTAGCTGTTGCAGCATCCTTGATTTTTCTGGATAGCATCTGCTTTAGCGTCAGCCAAATCTTTGGCTGCTTTTAGCTTTCTCAGCTTCAGTTAAGCCAATACCGTTGATAACACCGATGGCTTTATCACGTTTTGTTGTAGCATCTTGTGGTGAAGTAGCTCCATTAACTTCGTTAATAGCGTTGTCTTTAGCTTCTTCCACTTGTTGTTTCAACTTAGCTTTATCTTCTGGTAAGATTGAAGCATTTTCGATTTCATTTGTCTTAGCTGTTGCTGCATCCTTGATTTTCTGGATAGCATCTGCTTTAGCGTCAGCCAAATCTTTGGCTGCTTTAGCTTTCTCAGCTTCAGTTAAGCCAATACCGTTGATAACACCGATGGCTTTATCACGTTTTGTTGTAGCATCTTGTGGTGAAGTAGCTCCATTAACTTCGTTAATAGCGTTGTCTTTAGCTTCTTCCACTTGTTGTTTCAACTTAGCTTTATCTTCTGGTAAGATTGAAGCATTTTCGATTTCATTTGTCTTAGCTGTTGCTGCATCCTTGATTTTCTGGATTGCATCTGCTTTAGCGTCAGCCAAATCTTTGGCTGCTTTAGCTTTCTCAGCTTCAGTTAAGCCAATACCGTTGATAACACCGATGGCTTTTATCACGTTTTGTTGTAGCATCTTGTGGTGAAGTAGCTCCATTAACTTCGTTAATAGCGTTGTCTTTAGCTTCTTCCACTTGTTGTTTCAACTAGCTTTATCTTCTGGTAAGATTGAAGCATTTTTCGATTTCATTTGTCTTAGCTGTTGCAGCATCCTTGATTTTCTGGATTGCATCTGCTTTTAGCGTCAGCCAAATCTTTGGCTGCTTTAGCTTTCTCAGCTTCAGTTAAGCCAATACCGTTGATAACACCGATGGCTTTTATCACGTTTTGTTGTAGCATCTTGTGGTGAAGTAGCTCCATTAACTTCGTTAATAGCGTTGTCTTTTAGCTTCTTCCACTTGTTGTTTCAACTTAGCTTTATCTTCTGGTAAGATTGAAGCATTTTCGATTTCATTTGTCTTAGCTGTTGCTGCATCCTTGATTTTCTGGATTGCATCTGCTTTTAGCGTCAGCCAAATCTTTGGCTGCTTTTAGCTTTCTCAGCTTCAGTTAAGCCAATACCGTTGATAACACCGATGGCTTTATCACGTTTTGTTGTAGCATCTTGTGGTGAAGTAGCTCCATTAACTTCGTTAATAGCGTTGTCTTTAGCTTCTTCCACTTGTTGTTTCAACTTAGCTTTATCTTCTGGTAAGATTGAAGCATTTTCGATTTCATTTGTCTTAGCTGTTGCAGCATCCTTGATTTTCTGGATAGCATCTGCTTTTAGCGTCAGCCAAATCTTTGGCTGCTTTAGCTTCTCAGCTTCAGTTAAGCCAATACCGTTGATAACACCGATGGCTTTTATCACGTTTTGTTGTAGCATCTTGTGGTGAAGTAGCTCCATTAACTTCGTTAATAGCGTTGTCTTTAGCTTCTTCCACTTGTTGTTTCAACTTAGCTTTATCTTCTGGTAAGATTGAAGCATTTTTCGATTTCATTTGTCTTAGCTGTTGCTGCATCCTTGATTTTCTGGATAGCATCTGCTTTTAGCGTCAGCCAAATCTTTGGCTGCTTTAGCTTTCTCAGCTTCAGTTAGCTCAATACCGTTGATAACACCGATGGCTTTATCACGTTTTTGTTGTAGCATCTTGTGGTGAAGTAGCTCCATTAACTTCGTTAATAGCGTTGTCTTTAGCTTCTTCCACTTGTTGTTTCAACTTAGCTTTATCTTCTGGTAAGATTGAAGCATTTTTCGATTTCATTTGTCTTAGCTGTTGCTGCATCCTTGATTTTCTGGATAGCATCTGCTTTAGCGTCAGCCAAATCTTTGGCTGCTTTTAGCTTTCTCAGCTTCAGTTAGCTCAATACCGTTGATAACACCGATGGCTTTATCACGTTTTGTTGTAGCATCTTGTGGTGAAGTAGCTCCATTAACTTCGTTAATAGCGTTGTCTTTAGCTTCTTCCACTTGTTGTTTCAACTTAGCTTTATCTTCTGGTAAGATTGAAGCATTTTTCGATTTCATTTGTCTTAGCTGTTGCTGCATCCTTGATTTTCTGGATTGCATCTGCTTTAGCGTCAGCCAAATCTTTGGCTGCTTTAGCTTTCTCAGCTTCAGTTAAGCCAATACCGTTGATAACACCGATGGCTTTTATCACGTTTTGTTGTAGCATCTTGTGGTGAAGTAGCTCCATTAACTTCGTTAATAGCGTTGTCTTTAGCTTCTTCCACTTGTTGTTTCAACTTAGCTTTATCTTCTGGTAAGATTGAAGCATTTTTCGATTTCATTTGTCTTAGCTGTTGCTGCATCCTTGATTTTCTGGATTGCATCTGCTTTTAGCGTCAGCCAAATCTTTGGCTGCTTTAGCTTTCTCAGCTTCAGTTAAGCCAATACCGTTGATAACACCGATGGCTTTATCACGTTTTGTTGTAGCATCTTGTGGTGAAGTAGCTCCATTAACTTCGTTAATAGCGTTGTCTTTAGCTTCTTCCACTTGTTGTTTCAACTTAGCTTTATCTTCTGGTAAGATTGAAGCATTTTTCGATTTCATTTGTCTTAGCTGTTGCTGCATCCTTGATTTTCTGGATTGCATCTGCTTTTAGCGTCAGCCAAATCTTTGGCTGCTTTAGCTTTCTCAGCTTCAGTTAAGCCAATACCGTTGATAACACCGATGGCTTTTATCACGTTTTTGTTGTAGCATCTTGTGGTGAAGTAGCTCCATTAACTTCGTTAATAGCGTTGTCTTTAGCTTCTTCCACTTGTTGTTTCAACTTAGCTTTATCTTCTGGTAAGATTGAAGCATTTTTCGATTTCATTTGTCTTAGCTGTTGCAGCATCCTTGATTTTCTGGATTGCATCTGCTTTAGCGTCAGCCAAATCTTTGGCTGCTTTAGCTTTCTCAGCTTCAGTTAAGCCAATACCGTTGATAACACCGATGGCTTTATCACGTTTTTGTTGTAGCATCTTGTGGTGAAGTAGCTCCATTAACTTCGTTAATAGCGTTGTCTTTAGCTTCTTCCACTTGTTGTTTCAACTTAGCTTTATCTTCTGGTAAGATTGAAGCATTTTTCGATTTCATTTGTCTTAGCTGTTGCAGCATCCTTGATTTTCTGGATTGCATCTGCTTTAGCGTCAGCCAAATCTTTGGCTGCTTTAGCTTTCTCAGCTTCAGTTAAGCCAATACCGTTGATAACACCGATGGCTTTATCACGTTTTTGTTGTAGCATCTTGTGGTGAAGTAGCTCCATTAACTTCGTTAATAGCGTTGTCTTTAGCTTCTTCCACTTGTTGTTTCAACTTAGCTTTATCTTCTGGTAAGATTGAAGCATTTTTCGATTTCATTTGTCTTAGCTGTTGCAGCATCCTTGATTTTCTGGATTGCATCTGCTTTTAGCGTCAGCCAAATCTTTGGCTGCTTTTAGCTTTCTCAGCTTCAGTTAAGCCAATACCGTTGATAACACCGATGGCTTTATCACGTTTTGTTGTAGCATCTTGTGGTGAAGTAGCTCCATTAACTTCGTTAATAGCGTTGTCTTTAGCTTCTTCCACTTGTTGTTTCAACTTAGCTTTATCTTCTGGTAAGATTGAAGCATTTTCGATTTCATTTGTCTTAGCTGTTGCTGCATCCTTGATTTTCTGGATTGCATCTGCTTTAGCGTCAGCCAAATCTTTGGCTGCTTTAGCTTTCTCAGCTTCAGTTAGCTCAATACCGTTGATAACACCGATGGCTTTATCACGTTTTTGTTGTAGCATCTTGTGGTGAAGTAGCTCCATTAACTTCGTTAATAGCGTTGTCTTTAGCTTCTTCCACTTGTTGTTTCAACTTAGCTTTATCTTCTGGTAAGATTGAAGCATTTTCGATTTCATTTGTCTTAGCTGTTGCAGCATCCTTGATTTTCTGGATAGCATCTGCTTTTAGCGTCAGCCAAATCTTTGGCTGCTTTTAGCTTTCTCAGCTTCAGTTAAGCCAATACCGTTGATAACACCGATGGCTTTATCACGTTTTGTTGTAGCATCTTGTGGTGAAGTAGCTCCATTAACTTCGTTAATAGCGTTGTCTTTAGCTTCTTCCACTTGTTGTTTCAACTTAGCTTTATCTTCTGGTAAGATTGAAGCATTTTTCGATTTCATTTGTCTTAGCTGTTGCTGCATCCTTGATTTTCTGGATAGCATCTGCTTTTAGCGTCAGCCAAATCTTTGGCTGCTTTAGCTTTCTCAGCTTCAGTTAAGCCAATACCGTTGATAACACCGATGGCTTTTATCACGTTTTGTTGTAGCATCTTGTGGTGAAGTAGCTCCATTAACTTCGTTAATAGCGTTGTCTTTAGCTTCTTCCACTTGTTGTTTCAACTTAGCTTTATCTTCTGGTAAGATTGAAGCATTTTTCGATTTCATTTGTCTTAGCTGTTGCTGCATCCTTGATTTTTCTGGATAGCATCTGCTTTAGCGTCAGCCAAATCTTTGGCTGCTTTAGCTTTCTCAGCTTCAGTTAAGCCAATACCGTTGATAACACCGATGGCTTTATCACGTTTTTGTTGTAGCATCTTGTGGTGAAGTAGCTCCATTAACTTCGTTAATAGCGTTGTCTTTAGCTTCTTCCACTTGTTGTTTCAACTTAGCTTTATCTTCTGGTAAGATTGAAGCATTTTTCGATTTCATTTGTCTTAGCTGTTGCTGCATCCTTGATTTTCTGGATTGCATCTGCTTTAGCGTCAGCCAAATCTTTGGCTGCTTTTAGCTTTCTCAGCTTCAGTTAAGCCAATACCGTTGATAACACCGATGGCTTTTATCACGTTTTGTTGTAGCATCTTGTGGTGAAGTAGCTCCATTAACTTCGTTAATAGCGTTGTCTTTAGCTTCTTCCACTTGTTGTTTCAACTTAGCTTTATCTTCTGGTAAGATTGAAGCATTTTCGATTTCATTTGTCTTAGCTGTTGCAGCATCCTTGATTTTCTGGATAGCATCTGCTTTTAGCGTCAGCCAAATCTTTGGCTGCTTTTAGCTTTCTCAGCTTCAGTTAAGCCAATACCGTTGATAACACCGATGGCTTTATCACGTTTTGTTGTAGCATCTTGTGGTGAAGTAGCTCCATTAACTTCGTTAATAGCGTTGTCTTTAGCTTCTTCCACTTGTTGTTTCAACTTAGCTTTTATCTTCTGGTAAGATTGAAGCATTTTTCGATTTCATTTGTCTTAGCTGTTGCTGCATCCTTGATTTTCTGGATTGCATCTGCTTTAGCGTCAGCCAAATCTTTGGCTGCTTTAGCTTTCTCAGCTTCAGTTAAGCCAATACCGTTGATAACACCGATGGCTTTATCACGTTTTGTTGTAGCATCTTGTGGTGAAGTAGCTCCATTAACTTCGTTAATAGCGTTGTCTTTAGCTTCTTCCACTTGTTGTTTCAACTTAGCTTTATCTTCTGGTAAGATTGAAGCATTTTCGATTTCATTTGTCTTAGCTGTTGCAGCATCCTTGATTTTCTGGATTGCATCTGCTTTTAGCGTCAGCCAAATCTTTGGCTGCTTTAGCTTTCTCAGCTTCAGTTGCTCAATACCGTTGATAACACCGATGGCTTTATCACGTTTTTGTTGTAGCATCTTGTGGTGAAGTAGCTCCATTAACTTCGTTAATAGCGTTGTCTTTAGCTTCTTCCACTTGTTGTTTCAACTTAGCTTTATCTTCTGGTAAGATTGAAGCATTTTCGATTTCATTTGTCTTAGCTGTTGCAGCATCCTTGATTTTCTGGATTGCATCTGCTTTAGCGTCAGCCAAATCTTTGGCTGCTTTTAGCTTTCTCAGCTTCAGTTAAGCTCAATACCGTTGATAACACCGATGGCTTTTATCACGTTTTGTTGTAGCATCTTGTGGTGAAGTAGCTCCATTAACTTCGTTAATAGCGTTGTCTTTAGCTTCTTCCACTTGTTGTTTCAACTTAGCTTTATCTTCTGGTAAGATTGAAGCATTTTTCGATTTCATTTGTCTTAGCTGTTGCAGCATCCTTGATTTTCTGGATAGCATCTGCTTTTGAGCGTCAGCCAAATCTTTGGCTGCTTTTAGCTTTCCTCAGCTTCAGTTAAGCTCAATACCGTTGATAACACCGATGGCTTTATCACGTTTTGTTGTAGCATCTTGTGGTGAAGTAGCTCCATTAACTTCGTTAATAGCGTTGTCTTTAGCTTCTTCCACTTGTTGTTTCAACTTAGCTTTATCTTCTGGTAAGATTGAAGCATTTTCGATTTCATTTGTCTTAGCTGTTGCAGCATCCTTGATTTTCTGGATTGCATCTGCTTTAGCGTCAGCCAAATCTTTGGCTGCTTTAGCTTTCTCAGCTTCAGTTAAGCCAATACCGTTGATAACACCGATGGCTTTATCACGTTTTGTTGTAGCATCTTGTGGTGAAGTAGCTCCATTAACTTCGTTAATAGCGTTGTCTTTAGCTTCTTCCACTTGTTGTTTCAACTTAGCTTTATCTTCTGGTAAGATTGAAGCATTTTCGATTTCATTTGTCTTAGCTGTTGCTGCATCCTTGATTTTCTGGATTGCATCTGCTTTAGCGTCAGCCAAATCTTTGGCTGCTTTAGCTTTCTCAGCTTCAGTTAAGCCAATACCGTTGATAACACCGATGGCTTTATCACGTTTTGTTGTAGCATCTTGTGGTGAAGTAGCTCCATTAACTTCGTTAATAGCGTTGTCTTTAGCTTCTTCCACTTGTTGTTTCAACTTAGCTTTATCTTCTGGTAAGATTGAAGCATTTTCGATTTCATTTGTCTTAGCTGTTGCTGCATCCTTGATTTTCTGGATTGCATCTGCTTTTGCTGTTTCAAGTGCTTTTTGTGCTTCGTCTTTCTTGGTTGCTGGCGTTGGGTTGGCAACACCATCAATTGCAGAGAGACCATCTTGCTTAGCTTTATTAACACCTGCTTGAGTAGTCGCTCCATCAACCTTACCTTTGGCATCATTCAGCGCTTGGTCTACTTTGCCAATCGCATCGGCTTTCTCTTCATCTGTCAAGTGGGCGATGCCATTAATCGTAGCTTTCTTCTCGTTAGCTTTTTCTTCGAGTTTGCGAATCGCGTCTGTATGCGTTGCTGGCGTTGGGTTGGCAACACCATCAATTGCAGAGAGACCATCTTGCTTAGCTTTATTAACACCTGCTTGAGTAGTCGCTCCATCAACCTTACCTTTGGCATCATTCAGCGCTTGGTCTACTTTTGCCAATCGCATCGGCTTTCTCTTCATCTGTCAAGTGGGCGATGCCATTAATCGTAGCTTTCTTCTCGTTAGCTTTTTTTCTTCGAGTTTGCGAATCGCGTCTGTATGCGTTGCTGGCGTTGGGTTGGCAACACCATCAATTGCAGAGAGACCATCTTGCTTAGCTTTATTAACACCTGCTTGAGTAGTCGCTCCATCAACCTTACCTTTGGCATCATTCAGCGCTTGGTCTACTTTGCCAATCGCATCGGCTTTCTCTTCATCTGTCAAGTGGGCGATGCCATTAATCGTAGCTTTCTTCTCGTTAGCTTTTTCTTCGAGTTTGCGAATCGCGTCTGTATGCGTTGCTGGCGTTGGGTTGGCAACACCATCAATTGCAGAGAGACCATCTTGCTTAGCTTTATTAACACCTGCTTGAGTAGTCGCTCCATCAACCTTACCTTTGGCATCATTCAGCGCTTGGTCTACTTGACGAGTCGCTTCTGCTTTTTCTTCATCAGTTAAGTGTTGAAGTTGCTTGATGGCATTCTTCTTCTCATTAGCTTTGCTATCTAACTGGTTGTAAGCTTCGTTATGCTTCGCAGGTGTCGGATTGATATTGCCTAGGGCGTTTAATCCTTCGTTCTTCGCTGCCTCAACCTTATCGTTCGTCGTCGCCGCATCAACCTTAGTTTTCGCTGCTGCTAATGCTTGGTCTACTTGACGAGTCGCTTCTGCTTTTTTTCTTCATCAGTTAAGTGTTGAAGTTGCTTGATGGCATTCTTCTTCTCATTAGCTTTGCTATCTAACTGGTTGTAAGCTTCGTTATGCTTCGCAGGTGTCGGATTGATATTGCCTAGGGCGTTTAATCCTTCGTTCTTCGCTGCCTCAACCTTATCGTTCGTCGTCGCCGCATCAACCTTAGTTTTTCGCTGCTGCTAATGCTTGGTCTACTTGACGAGTCGCTTCTGCTTTTTTTCTTCATCAGTTAAGTGTTGAAGTTGCTTGATGGCATTCTTCTTCTCATTAGCTTTGCTATCTAACTGGTTGTAAGCTTCGTTATGCTTCGCAGGTGTCGGATTGATATTGCCCTAGGGCGTTTAATCCTTCGTTCTTCGCTGCCTCAACCTTATCGTTCGTCGTCGCCGCATCAACCTTAGTTTTTCGCTGCTGCTAATGCTTGGTCTACTTGACGAGTCGCTTCTGCTTTTTTTCTTCATCAGTTAAGTGTTGAAGTTGCTTGATGGCATTCTTCTTCTCATTAGCTTTGCTATCTAACTGGTTGTAAGCTTCGTTATGCTTCGCAGGTGTCGGATTGATATTGCCTAGGGCGTTTAATCCTTCGTTCTTCGCTGCCTCAACCTTATCGTTCGTCGTCGCCGCATCAACCTTAGTTTTTCGCTGCTGCTAATGCTTGGTCTACTTGACGAGTCGCTTCTGCTTTTTTTCTTCATCAGTTAAGTGTTGAAGTTGCTTGATGGCATTCTTCTTCTCATTAGCTTTGCTATCTAACTGGTTGTAAGCTTCGTTATGCTTCGCAGGTGTCGGATTGATATTGCCTAGGGGCGTTTAATCCTTCGTTCTTCGCTGCCTCAACCTTATCGTTCGTCGTCGCCGCATCAACCTTAGTTTTTCGCTGCTGCTAATGCTTGGTCTACTTGACGAGTCGCTTCTGCTTTTTTTCTTCATCAGTTAAGTGTTGAAGTTGCTTGATGGCATTCTTCTTCTCATTAGCTTTGCTATCTAACTGGTTGTAAGCTTCGTTATGCTTCGCAGGTGTCGGATTGATATTGCCTAGGGCGTTTAATCCTTCGTTCTTCGCTGCCTCAACCTTATCGTTCGTCGTCGCCGCATCAACCTTAGTTTTTCGCTGCTGCTAATGCTTGGTCTACTTGACGAGTCGCTTCTGCTTTTTTTCTTCATCAGTTAAGTGTTGAAGTTGCTTGATGGCATTCTTCTTCTCATTAGCTTTGCTATCTAACTGGTTGTAAGCTTCGTTATGCTTCGCAGGTGTCGGATTGATATTGCCTAGGGGCGTTTAATCCTTCGTTCTTCGCTGCCTCAACCTTATCGTTCGTCGTCGCCGCATCAACCTTAGTTTTTCGCTGCTGCTAATGCTTGGTCTACTTGACGAGTCGCTTCTGCTTTTTTTCTTCATCAGTTAAGTGTTGAAGTTGCTTGATGGCATTCTTCTTCTCATTAGCTTTGCTATCTAACTGGTTGTAAGCTTCGTTATGCTTCGCAGGTGTCGGATTGATATTGCCTAGGGCGTTTAATCCTTCGTTCTTCGCTGCCTCAACCTTATCGTTCGTCGTCGCCGCATCAACCTTAGTTTTTCGCTGCTGCTAATGCTTGGTCTACTTGACGAGTCGCTTCTGCTTTTTCTTCATCAGTTAAGTGTTGAAGTTGCTTGATGGCATTCTTCTTCTCATTAGCTTTGCTATCTAACTGGTTGTAGCTTCGTTATGCTTCGCAGGTGTCGGATTGATATTGCCTAGGGCGTTTAATCCTTCGTTCTTCGCTGCCTCAACCTTATCGTTCGTCGTCGCCGCATCAACCTTAGTTTTCGCTGCTGCTAATGCTTGGTCTACTTGACGAGTCGCTTCTGCTTTTTCTTCATCAGTTAAGTGTTGAAGTTGCTTGATGGCATTCTTCTTCTCATTAGCTTTGCTATCTAACTGGTTGTAAGCTTCGTTATGCTTCGCAGGTGTCGGATTGATATTGCCTAGGGCGTTTAATCCTTCGTTCTTCGCTGCCTCAACCTTATCGTTCGTCGTCGCCGCATCAACCTTAGTTTTCGCTGCTGCTAATGCTTGGTCTACTTGACGAGTCGCTTCTGCTTTTTCTTCATCAGTTAAGTGTTGAAGTTGCTTGATGGCATTCTTCTTCTCATTAGCTTTGCTATCTAACTGGTTGTAAGCTTCGTTATGCTTCGCAGGTGTCGGATTGATATTGCCTAGGGGCGTTTAATCCTTCGTTCTTCGCTGCCTCAACCTTATCGTTCGTCGTCGCCGCATCAACCTTAGTTTTCGCTGCTGCTAATGCTTGGTCTACTTGACGAGTCGCTTCTGCTTTTTTTCTTCATCAGTTAAGTGTTGAAGTTGCTTGATGGCATTCTTCTTCTCATTAGCTTTGCTATCTAACTGGTTGTAAGCTTCGTTATGCTTCGCAGGTGTCGGATTGATATTGCCTAGGGCGTTTAATCCTTCGTTCTTCGCTGCCTCAACCTTATCGTTCGTCGTCGCCGCATCAACCTTAGTTTTCGCTGCTGCTAATGCTTGGTCTACTTGACGAGTCGCTTCTGCTTTTTCTTCATCAGTTAAGTGTTGAAGTTGCTTGATGGCATTCTTCTTCTCATTAGCTTTGCTATCTAACTGGTTGTAAGCTTCGTTATGCTTCGCAGGTGTCGGATTGATATTGCCTAGGGGCGTTTAATCCTTCGTTCTTCGCTGCCTCAACCTTATCGTTCGTCGTCGCCGCATCAACCTTAGTTTTTCGCTGCTGCTAATGCTTGGTCTACTTGACGAGTCGCTTCTGCTTTTTTTCTTCATCAGTTAAGTGTTGAAGTTGCTTGATGGCATTCTTCTTCTCATTAGCTTTGCTATCTAACTGGTTGTAAGCTTCGTTATGCTTCGCAGGTGTCGGATTGATATTGCCTAGGGCGTTTAATCCTTCGTTCTTCGCTGCCTCAACCTTATCGTTCGTCGTCGCCGCATCAACCTTAGTTTTTCTCTGCTGCTAATGCTTGGTCTACTTGACGAGTCGCTTCTGCTTTTTTTCTTCATCAGTTAAGTGTTGAAGTTGCTTGATGGCATTCTTCTTCTCATGTGTAGCTTTGCTATCTAACTGGTTGTAAGCTTCGTTATGCTTCGCAGGTGTCGGATTGATATTGCCTAGGGCGTTTAATCCTTCGTTCTTCGCTGCCTCAACCTTATCGTTCGTCGTCGCCGCATCAACCTTAGTTTTTCGCTGCTGCTAATGCTTGGTCTACTTGACGAGTCGCTTCTGCTTTTTTTCTTCATCAGTTAAGTGTTGAAGTTGCTTGATGGCATTCTTCTTCTCATTAGCTTTGCTATCTAACTGGTTGTAAGCTTCGTTATGCTTCGCAGGTGTCGGATTGATATTGCCTAGGGGCGTTTAATCCTTCGTTCTTCGCTGCCTCAACCTTATCGTTCGTCGTCGCCGCATCAACCTTAGTTTTTCGCTGCTGCTAATGCTTGGTCTACTTGACGAGTCGCTTCTGCTTTTTCTTCATCAGTTAAGTGTTGAAGTTGCTTGATGGCATTCTTCTTCTCATTAGCTTTGCTATCTAACTGGTTGTAAGCTTCGTTATGCTTCGCAGGTGTCGGATTGATATTGCCTAGGGGCGTTTAATCCTTCGTTCTTCGCTGCCTCAACCTTATCGTTCGTCGTCGCCGCATCAACCTTAGTTTTCGCTGCTGCTAATGCTTGGTCTACTTGACGAGTCGCTTCTGCTTTTTTTCTTCATCAGTTAAGTGTTGAAGTTGCTTGATGGCATTCTTCTTCTCATTAGCTTTGCTATCTAACTGGTTGTAAGCTTCGTTATGCTTCGCAGGTGTCGGATTGATATTGCCTAGGGCGTTTAATCCTTCGTTCTTCGCTGCCTCAACCTTATCGTTCGTCGTCGCCGCATCAACCTTAGTTTTCGCTGCTGCTAATGCTTGGTCTACTTGACGAGTCGCTTCTGCTTTTTCTTCATCAGTTAAGTGTTGAAGTTGCTTGATGGCATTCTTCTTCTCATTAGCTTTCTGTTGTAGGGCACGCTTCGGCAATTCTCTCCCTACTGGATTAACACCCCTAATATCACTCAATCCTTGGTTTAGGGCGTTCTCGACTTGACCGATAGTCTGAGCTTGAGTAATTCCACGTACAGCAGTCCTTGCAAATGTGTCTACTTTTGCAGTCTCGCCATTTTTCTCCACTCGGGACAAATTTCCATTGCTAGTAATACTATTATTTTTATCTCTTTTTGCTTGCTCTATTTGTTGAAGGGCGTCCTTTTTGAATTCCGAAGTAGTTCTTGAGTGCCATTGGTTCACAAGGAAAACTTCACCTCCGTCTTTTCCGCGCATCCCTGCTGCATAGTCTAGTTTACCAAGATCATTGTTTCCCTCAGTTTCAAAGCTTAGTTGATAAGCTCTATTTGAGTTAGGAAGTCGAAGGTAATATAATGATCCAGCAGCATCTCTTTTTATATTAGATCTTTTTTCATTGGAAATAACTTGATCTTCAGCACTCTCAGCTCGTCTTTCGTAAGGTTGAGTACTATAGGCTCCCGATGTAGCTAACTCCTCAAAACTCCCGCGTGGAGCATCTAAAGGCCCAAATCTCCTATGGAGACCACTATGCAAAATGGTTCCTTTTGTAATTTCACTGAACCCTATATTTGCTCTCTGTAATTTTTCTACCAAATCTCGACCATCTTGAGCCGGAGCATGTCCTCCCCCGCCACGGTCATAATAACTGATTCCTACAGTATCCGCTCTAACGGTTTGCCCTGATGGAACGGTAAACCACACTTCCGTAAGACCGGGTAGTGTCCTGTAATTATCTTTGTTGATATGAATTGTCCACCTAAAACCTCTGGTAGTAGGCTTTACTGTGACAGTTAGATACTTAGAACCCTCTGATGCCAGCTTAATTGAATTATCTCTTGCTTTTCTATTTGAATAGAAAACATAAGTATACTTATCATAAGGAGAATTTCCCTCGTTACCTGACCTTTCAAAGTAGCTTTCTCTAGCTGTTTTAAATTCTTCAGAGTAATTTTCACCAGCTCTTGCCACCCTTGCAGACCTTCCACTATAGTTAGCATTACGAAAGTCAGAGTAGCCACCATCACGTGGTTGAGGGGTTACTCCTCCAACTCTAGTCTCCTCACCATATTTTTCTTCCAGCACTCCTTCGATAAGGTCTCGGGATTTTTTCAGGTCGACCAGAGCAGCATCAAAGTCTTCTTGGTTGATAGTATCTCCCTTAGAGAAGGCTTCATTAAACTTATCAGCAGCTGCTTTTGCTGCTTGGATTTTACTTTCTTCAGCTCCCTCTTTTTGAAGTCGTTTATAAATAAATTCCAACTCATCTTTTAGTTTATAGGCTCCATCACCTTGATTGGTATAGGTTGGAAGTTCTTGTCGACTAGGATTTTCACTAGATTCAGTTTTTTCTGAGTTGCCTCCAGTTTCTGGGCTAGTCTGGTCTACAGCTGGTTTAGCTTGACTCAGATTGCCTCTTTTACGACGCTTTCCGCCAGTTGCTTGCTCGGTCACAGCCTCCTCTGGAGCAGTAAGTCCATGATTTGTCAGACCTGCTTTTTCTAAGACTGTAGAGCTTGGTAACGACGGATTCAAGGCTTGATTGACACGACGAATTAGGGCCTTCCATCAGTCTTGCTTGCTCATTAACCTGCACTTGCGTTGCATTTTGGATTCTCTAAGACTACCTTAGCCTTTGCGAGAGCTTCTTCAACTTCAGCGTGGAGAGCTTTCATGGAATCTAGGGTTAGATTTGCCAACAAAGCTTCGAGGGTGCCTTGGGTCAATTTGGCTGCTGTCTTAGCAGCAGCAAGAGTTGATTCTTCTCGCTCTTTTATTTCTCCTACTTGAGGACCTTCTTGACCGACAGGAGCAGGTTTAGATCTATCTAGCTCTTGCTCTTGATTTGCTTCCTCAGCTTTAGTACCTTGCGCTTTCAGCTCACCCGCAGGCTTACCTTCAGCTGGCTGTTCGAGCACAGTCTCCTTCCGCTCCCCTTCATCCGACTCCTGCGGATTCCCATCTGAATTTCCAGAAGGTCCAGCAACTACATCACTGGCTGTTGCCGAAGATATTGCAGGCGCCTGCGCTTGCACCCCATTTGCGAAAAACATCAATGCCGCAACCGCAACACTAGCAGCACCAAAATGGTATTTACGAATAGAATAACGGAAAATTTTCTCTCCCTTATCCTTATTGCTTTTTTTAAACATAAGCATAAATCCTTTCCTCGTCTGAAAGCTTTCCAGAGTTAAAAAAACACCTTACATACTGACAGACGATAATATATCAACTATATAGTAACACTTCTGACACACAAATCAACCCCCTCGCTGACAGGATAGAGTCAGAAAATGCAAGAAAAAAGCGACGTTATATATATATATATATGCACAGACGTATAAAACCTTTTGATACAGCATATTTTTTTAACAAATAGACAGGAGTTATACTACATTTATATATGTACAACATCCTCTGCGCCAATATTACAATATTGTTACATTTTTGATTACGCATATATTTCAAAAAATATGATGGAAACCTAAGTATTTTATAGTAATTCCTTCCTATCAATTAGGTCAACAGTTGAGTGTTACACCCTATCCTCAGCAAAGGACTATGATCAGCATTTTCTAGCCGCTAGGACGCTCCAAACCCACCCTATTCTAAGTCCATCATCATAGCTTGGTCAGTAAAATACAGACTGCAAGGCGACGCTGACGGGTTTGAAGAGATTTTCATTGAGTATAATTTTAACTTCTTATTTTTTTCATTCCTATTCCTTAAATAAAAAAAGCTCACTAAAAAAAGTGAGCAACATTTCCAATGAGATACTTCTGTTGACGAGCGCGTCTCTCCGCCCCCTCATTGCCTTGCGAAGAGGCTTGGCGAATCGAAAGGAGGTGTTTTTTCCTGTTTTCAATTCTACTTATTTTTGCACATTTTTTTAATTTTATCAAACAAAAAAAACGCAAGCCGAAGCCTGCGAAAAGTTTTTTTATAACCATTTAATTTCTTTCACATCTGTTTTTACGAACTTTAGCATATTTCTTAGCGCTTGCAAAATGTAGAGTAACCGGTTTAAACACTCCACTTTTATCTCTTCGTAAACCTAAAATTGCGGATCTTTTGTTTCTATCTTCAAAAAATATGACGTCCAACTTCATAGTGTTTTTAGATAAATCTTTGGCTAGGATACAACAACTTGTTATCTTAGAATAGAAGATATCACCGATAAAACTATACAAAGATATCCTTTCTATAACATCGTTGTACATGGGATTATTTTTATATTCTTCCAAAATAAAAACACCAGCTTGAATAGCAGGTATTGTTTGACTAGCATAATCTCGTGTGATTTTGTGCAAGCCAAATAAGTGATGTAAATCAGTCAAGCAAAAATCTACTTCGAAAGTCTCTAAATGCTTATAATTCGTTGATACTTGACATGTTTTTCCATCGAATTTCTCTTGATAATCTAAAATACAATCAAGTAATTTCAACGACAAACTCCATATTTTCTCAAAATAAAAAAAGCACGGGGCAGTTCTCACTACTGCCCAAAGTGGATGATTAGAGTCGGCTTCTCTAACTCCCTATGTTGTGCTTATTAGGCTTATCGCAAGGGAACAGTTTTTAGCTCTGCCAAGCCACATAGCGTGCTTACTACTATGTGTCCATGTCTCCATGGATTGCCGAGCGGTTTAACGACGTTTTGGGAGTCGGGATAACGAGAAAAGTGATACTTTTACGTTTTTTCCAACTTAATTATGACATCTTTCTTTAAAAAAGTCAATATTTATCGCTTTCTTTAACGAAAAAAATCCCACAAGAACGAATCCTGTGGGAAGATACACATTTTAGAAAAGCTTTCCTTTATTCTACTATTTTTCTTGTATTTTATCATTCAGTATGATAAAATACAAGTTTTTTGATAAAACAACTAAGAACTACTCGCTATCCCCTCTCACATCACCCTACATATCGTTTAACATACGACTGATAGTTCAGGGAAACTTCAAGGACAACTTTTCTCTCATCCACTATGCAGGACTTACTATTTCATTTCTACTCCTATAGGCTCAATTTGACACTTTTCTTCTTCGAATTGCTCATATGCCTACTGAATAGTGAGTTCGATTTATCCAAATTTATTTTTGTCTATTTTGATGAACACTTCCACGAAGATAGTCTTAAAAAGAAGCCGCCCCAATTTTCCTTCTCTTTTTTAAAGCATATTATTCCAGATATGATTGCCCTCTTGTTCAGTAATAAATTGCGCTTTAAACGCTTCAACCAGTATATCTCCCGTTGTCATATGTTCTAAAGAAAATTCTTCTACATATGGTTTAACATCTCTTAGGTTATTACTTCCTAATATCCCATTATGCTTTTTCGCTAAGGAAATAGAAGCCGCTTCTCCCTTACCAATAACCTTGTTACTATCATGATTTCTTGTTAAATCTCTATATAATGCGTATTCTTCAGTTCCAATGTCTATGCTCACAATCTCAGCCGAACCCTTAGCTACTAACTGGTCTATCCTAGATTTTAAATGGGGGATTGTAGGTATATTGATTTCATCATACACCTCTTGTGGAATAACAATTTTACCCGAATAGAGCTTTTCTAAAAGATATTCAGTGCCAACCCATAAAAATGCTGAAATACAATCTGTATCAATAAATACACGACTAGTCAAACGACAACTCCCCCTCTTCATCTAGCCCATATACAATATCATATCTGAAAGCATCTAGTAGCAGTTCCTCATACTTCCCTTGCGAAATTCTGTTATTTTCTAAAAGTTGTTCAGTCGATTTAATATAGTGTCCTAATACCATTTCCTTTTTACTTTCTGACAAAGGACGATATAAACTTGTATCATAGCCTAATCTTGAAGCTGTCTCTATAACACTAATATCCATATTTTTAATTTCTTCTGCGTCAAGGTATCCATCATTCCGCAATCTATATAACATAGCTTTATGACTGATACCATAAAACTGACCTAATTTTATAATATCTTCTACTTCAAGATGAGTTCTATTGGCATTTTCTCTTATTTCCTCAACCATCCTATACAGTGAAGATGGGGAAATTAAAAAATAAGAAGCAAACTGATCCGCTTTTTCTTTCAGTTTCATCTCCTTCACCAATCAAAAATAAAAACTGACTGAACTCTTCTTCACCTCATCATAATAAAGATGATACAGTTCATGTGCTAAAGAAAATCTTTGCCTTCCTAATGACATGTCTGAATTGATTACAATGAGACTGGACTGAGTTCCTTTATAACAGACTCCGCTAATATTCTTTCCGAGTCCATAAAAATACCAGCGTCAAATTTTCTATCTTTTGTACCAATTTAAAAATATCTATCGGCGCTTCACCATCAGCTCCCAACTTTTTTTCTAAGATTTGAAGCTTTTATTACTTAAATCCATTTTATCAATCATTTATTTTGTCTCCAATAGCTGATCTATCTCAAATTGATTCAATACAATTTTATTGATTTTCGCTAAAACTTTAAGATCTTGGTCTACTATTTTATTTTTTTCTAAACGATATGACACACTGTTGTTCAGCTTGTTCGCCAAACAAAAAGATATTCAACCGTACAGCAAAAAACAGGGCAGATAGTTTCTCAATAACATCCGACGTGATATTCCTTTCACCTTTTTCCATTTTTGGCAATCATGCTTTGATTCAAAGACAAATATTCAGCAATCTTATCTTGAGTAAGATTTGAAGATATTCTAAGTTCTTTTTATTCTTTTTCCAACATCACATACATTTATCATATTCATACACCTCTCATAAAAAAAGAATAGCACACTCTTGTCATAAAGTCAATTTTTTAAATAAAAAAATTATGACAAAACAAGGAAGCAATTTATTGGTGCTGCTTAAAAATCCAAAATTGATGATATTAAACCTATTTGATGAGTTCCTATCAAAAATCGTATCTTCAACCTCAAAACAGTACTCAAAGCTATCCGACTCGATTTACATTGTCAAATTTAGATTTTATTTGAACATAACTTTCTAGTTTGCTTTTTTTGATTTTTTTATTTAATATAGTAGCAAAAAAATTGAAGGAAATATCTCCATAAGAAAAACGCATACTATTAAGCTTTTTCAAGACCTAATAATATGCGCTGTTCTGATTTGAAAGACATTCCATTATTATTTTACTGTTATCAAGCCTTCAGGCTCGACTGTAAATTCTGGTTTTTCTGCTATCGTGCCATCTTCTTTAAGGTAATACCAGCCATCATTTGATTTGACAAAGGCATTAGAAACCATGTCCCCATTTTGACTATCAAGATAGTACCAAGTCTCCTTGTATTTGATCCAGCCTGTTTTTCATAGCACCTTCTCCATCGAAATAGTACCACTTCTCAGCGATTTTCTTCCAGCCTGTCGCCATTTCGCCTGACTGGTCAAACCAGTACCAGTTGCCGTCTATGTGCCTCTTCCAGCGGTCTGCAAGCATATATCCTGAACCGTCAAAGTAATACCAGGTACCATTGATTTTCTCAAACTTATCTTTTGGATAAGAACCATCTGAGTGTACATACCAGGTGCCAGCATCGTTCTGTTGCCATCCTGCTTCAATCGTCAAGCCGTTTTCAATATCCTGCTTGAACTGCTCACGGCTAATACCCCATTTGGCAAGATAAGGATAGGGGTCAATGTGATCTGAATTATTATCGGGTTGGTTATTGGTGCAATATTCGTGTGTCTTGATACCTGCTAAATCAGCAGTATCAAGCGTTTTAGGTATCCCAGCCTCGTCTGCTAGATTACGCAAGAGTTCGATATAGAGACGATAGTCAATCAGAAACTCTTCTTTTGATTCATGGCTTTCAATCAGTTCAACTTGTGCATAACCTTCTGCATTCCAACCACCCCCAACGTCCCAGGCACCATTATCAACAGGTCCTACCTGCATAACACGACCATTACCGACTACGTGAGAAAAGAAGCCCAATTCAGGATCTTTTCTGTAATGGTAGTCAGCCTCATTTTGCACCGTTGAGTTACGGTTGCCTGTGGAATGGGCATGGACTTGCCTATATGGTTGCACGCCGACTTGAGGCAAATCTGTTCTTAATTTACTCACATCAATTTCCATATTCTACTCCTTATCAATTAAAACAACTTATTTTTTACAATCCAGAACCAGAAACTCCTTTATTTCTACCTTACAAAGAAGACAATCTTAGTCACGATTAGGCTTGTAGATAGAACTTTAAAACGCACTATTTTGATACTGTAAATAGGACTGACAGGGTCTGTATCCTATCTACAATAACACCCCAGACTAAAAAGCTTTTCAAAAGTATATTTTTACAGTCTCTATATGTCCCTTTAATAAATACATTATATCATATAAAAGAAGTCAAAAGTATATTAAACTATTTTCAAGACCAAACTAAAGATGACAGCACAAGTTTTTTCGATTTTCACTAGAGGAAATAGATTTTATTTAGCAAATCGAGCTAGGATGACACTTTTGTTGCCAAGATGACCTTACCTTCTTTTATTAAAGGATGACGGAAAAGCGAAAAGTACAGTTGAACTGTCATGGCAACCCAGATGAGGGGTTCACAAAGAATAACTCCCTTATAGCCTGCCCAAGGGATAATCATGACCACAAAAGCGATTTTCCCGATTAGTTCAATAAAGCTAGAAACTAGAGGAAGGATCTTTTCCCCCAAGCCCTGCAAGCAATTGCGATAAATCAACAAGAGACTCAAAATTGGATAAAAGGCTGAGCTGATTTGCAGATAGAGACTTCCATTTTCTATCAAGTAACCATCTGTCGAACTAGCCAAGAAGGAAACCAAGGCTGGACTGGCAAAAAAGAGGAAGACACAAACAAAAACTGCCCAGGATATACTTAAACGACTGCCGATTCGAAGACCTTGAACAATACGGTCTGGTCGCTTAGCCCCTAGATTCTGCGAAGCAAAGGTCGTCATAGATGCAGAAATAGCGGTCATAGGAAGAAGGGCGAAGGCCATAATACGTCGAGCCGCCGTCTGGGCGCTAATAATCACTGCACCAAAGGTATTAACAGAAGACTGTAAAATCACACTGCCGATAGATACAATTGAACTCATCAAGCCCATAGCCAAACCTTGCTCCAAGAGATCCGCGTACAAGGCCTTGTCCCATTTGAAATGCTTGAGTTGAGGGAGCAGTTCTGGAACACTCTTACGAATATAATAAAACAGAGAATCGCTGATAAACCCTGCGAAATGATGGTAGCAAGGCCCGCAGATTGAACTCCCAGATGCAGTTGTGTAATGAAATACAAGTCAAGAACCACATTAACCAAGGCAGAGAAAATCAGAAAACCAAGTGCAGCCAGACTGTCACCAATAGATCGCAACAAACCTGCAAAGAGATTATAGGCAAAGCTGACACCAACACAAGTCACAATCATAGAAATATATTGATAGGACTGAGGAAGAATTTCTGCAGGGGTATCTAGGTATTGCAAGAGTGGATATAATCCAAGAAAGCCCAGCAGCATCACTACAACACTCAAAAGAGCACCTAAAATCCAAGTTGCTGCTACTGCTTCCTTGATTTTAGTGAAATTCCGAGCTCCATAATAACGGGCAATGACAATTCCCATGCCATTGCCAACACCAAGAGTAAAACCTACAATCAGGTCAAAAATCGCTGTCGTCGCTCCTACTGCAGCCAAGGATTCTTGACCAAGAAATCGCCCAACAATCAAGACATCAGCAGTGTTATAGAGTTGCTGAAAGATATTAGACAGCAAGATTGGGAAGGCAAAACTCACAAGCGAGGGAAGAATCGGACCATGTATCAGGTCCACTGTTCGTTTTTTATTCATAAGGCTATTATATCAGCTTTCTAGTGGAGCGACAAGAAACAGCAAACTATAGATAATCTAAAAACTTGAATCAAAAATCGAAAAAGTAGCGGATTTCTCCACTACTTTAACAACTTATTCTTCAATTTCGATTTCAAGTTCATCGCCTAGGTCAAGTGTAACTTCTTCATTCACAGAATCTGCTTGAACTGCTTCATCTTTTTTGTTTTCAGTATCTTGTTCTGAAACTTCTTCTCCATCAATCAAGCCAAATTTAGAACGGACTTGCTTATCAATTTCATCAAAGATTTCTGGGTGATCTGCCAAGTATTTCTTAGCATTCTCAGAACCTTGCCCAATTTTTTCATCCTTGTAAGAATACCAAGCTCCTGCTTTTTTGATAATATCCAAGTCGCTTGCAATCTTCAAGAGTTCACCAGTCTTAGAAATCCCTTCTCCGTACATGATTTCAACGAAGGCTTCCTTAAATGGTGGAGCCACCTTGTTTTTCACGACCTTGATTTTAGTTTCTTTACCGACATTGGTATCTTTTTGGTCACCAGTTCCCTTGATTTGTGTGCTTCCACGAACATCCAAACGAACTGATGCGTAGAATTTCAAAGCACGTCCACCAGGAGTTGTTTCTGGATTTCCAAACATAACCCCAACTTTTTCACGCAATTGGTTGATAAAGATGGCAATTGTTTTGGTTTTATTGATAGAAGCACCGAGCTTACGCATGGCCTGGCTCATCATACGAGCCTGCAAACCAACGTGGCTATCTCCGATATCTCCATCAATTTCCGCACGAGGTACAAGGGCAGCAACTGAGTCGACCACGACAAGATCAACTGCACCTGAGTCAATCAATTTTCCTGCAATCTCAAGACCTTGCTCTCCTGAGTCTGGTTGGGACAAGAGCAATTCGTCAATGTTAACACCAAGAGCCGCAGCATAAGCTGGATCGAGGGCATGTTCCGCATCGATAAAGGCTGCAATCCCACCTTCTTTTTGCGCTTGCGCAACTGCATGAAGGGCAACCGTTGTCTTACCAGATGACTCTGGTCCGTAGATTTCGATGATACGTCCCTTAGGATAACCACCTGAACCAAGGGCAATGTCAAGAGCCAAAGAACCTGAGCTCATCACTTGCACCTTTTGCTCGGCACGTTCACCCAAACGCATGATTGATCCTTTACCAAAGTCTTTCTCAATCAATTTGAGAGCGTCATTCAAGGCCTTTTCACGTTCTGCCCCAAATTTTTTTGAAATTTCATCTAATTTTTTTGGTTTTTTCGCCATTCTATTCTCCTACATTCTAATGGTCCTCAGACCTATCTACTATTATATCAAAAGTTAGTCACTTAATAAAGCCTTGCGAACTAGGTTAAAGGCATGCATAACCGCAATGTGGCGTACATCTGCTCGACTTCTGCCTCCAATATTAACCTTGATGACCTCAGTTCCATGCTCTTGAGCCAAGCCTATGAATACTGTCCCAGCTGGATGTCCTTCTAGGCTATCTGGACCTGCCACTCCAGTCAAACTCATTCCAAAATCAGACTGGGTCTTGATTCGTGCCTGCTCAGCCATCTTCTGAGCTGTAAATTCAGACACCACACCATGTTCTTCCAAATTCTTGACAGGAATATCCAACATCTTTGATTTTTCCTCCAAGCTATAGGTTACAAAACCACCCTTAAATATACTTGAAGCACCCGAAAAATCCGCCACAGTTGCTTGGAAAAGCCCTGCCGTCAAACTCTCAGCAGCCGTGATGGTTTTCCCTTGTTTTTTCAGTTTTTCTACCACAATGCTGGCTAAACTAGTCTCCTCTCCATAACCATAACAGAGGTCTCGTAAAGGAATTCCTTCGAAAGTCTGGTGATCCAAGATTTGATTTTCCAAGATATCCAGCGCCTGATTTGCCTTTTTCTTGACTGCTAGCCTTTTATTGACAGACGCAGAGTGACTTCTCCTGTCTTTGCATAAGGTGCCAAAGTCGGATCTGTTTGATTATCAATCAAATCAGACAAAATCGTAACCAGCTGACTTTCTCCAATACCAAAAAATCGAAGAACACGGGAGTAGAGCTTGCTCCCTGTCATCAACTTGGGTAGAAGTTGGTTCAAGACCATGGGTTTCAATTCACTTGGTGGACCTGGAAGGACGACGTAGGTCACTCCATTGACTTCTAAAATGCCTCCCACAGCCAGTCCCGTTTCGTTTGGCAGTGGAGTCGCCCCTTCTACAATTTGAGCTTGTCTTTCATTATTCGGTGTTCGGGCATAGTCTGGTCTCTGGGCAAAAAAGACATCTAACTTCTCTTGTGCCTGGGGATCGAAGACTAATTCTTTCCCTAAAAATTTAGCCAGAGTTTGTTTGGTCAAATCGTCCTCAGTCGGCCCCAAACCACCTGTCAAAATCACCAGACTGCTACGTTGACTGGCAATCTCAAGCAAAGACAAGAGACGAGCTTCATTGTCTCCTACAGCCGTCTGAAAATATACATCTACCCCAATCTCTGCTAGTTTTTCCGATAAAAACTGGGCATTAGTATTGACAATCTGTCCTGTCAAAATCTCTGTTCCAACAGCAATGATTTCTGCTTTCATGTTTCCTCCTACCTATCTATTCGTATTTTTTTGAAAAAATCGCAGGAAATTTCCCACGATTGATTTTTTTATTTGTATCAAGAAAGTTAATTATCTTCGTCACCAACAGGCACCCGTCCAAACAAATCTTCAAATAAGACAACATTTGTTTCAAGCTGAGTGACTTCTTCTTGTCCCAAAGAACGTCGCAATATATTCTGCACCTCCAACATATGCTCTCTCGAAACAATCTGGTAAGAAATGCCTTGCAACATCTCTCCCTCACCCTTTAGCTGTTGTGATTCAATGGTGTTAAATGAATCTTTATAGCCCAACAAGTCCGGAATACTTTTTGCAGATAAATCAATATTAGTCTGCATATTAGTACTTAGGGCTTTCAAGATAGACTGATAGTGACTAACACTATTCAAGCTGAGAACTTTTTCAACAACTTTTTGAATGACTTCACGCTGACGCTTCTGACGTCCGTAGTCTCCTTCTGGGTCTTGATAACGCATGCGTGAATAAACAAGCGCTTCTTCTCCATTTATTGTCTGTTCTCCAACGCCGATAGAAATGGTGTTAAATTCTTCTTGATCACTGATAGAAATCGGGAAACCTAGCGTGTTATTGACGGTAATTCCACCTACTGCATCGACTAATTGCTGCAAGCCTTGCATGTTAACCATAATGTAGCGATCGATGTGGATATTCATCATCTTTTGAATTGTTTCTATCGCAAGTTCTGCTCCACCACCAGCATAAGCTGCATTAAGTTTCGCTTCTTCAATACTACCATCTTTATGTTGAATTTTAGTCAGGATATCACGCTCCAAACTCAACATCATGGTCTTCTTAGTATGTGGATTGACAGTCAAGAGAATCATAGAATCACTATTTCCAGCCCACTGATCTGTACGCTCTACATTCCCAGTATCAACCCCCATTAACAGAATGGTCAAAGGCTCTGTTGCTTCAATAACCTTGGTTTCTTCCCCTATTTTTTTATAGGTCTTTGATAAGGTTTGTGTGCCTTGCTGATAAATAGTATAAGCAAAAACACCCACACCCAAAACTGTCACAGCTAGAAAAGCTAGCACCATTCCAATAATTTTTTTAACCATATTTCCACTAATCTATCAGTTTACCCATCAAGTAAACATCGATAAATTTCCCTTCTTCTATATATGCTCCACGCTCTTGGCGACCTTCAATTACAAGCCATTCTTTTGATAAAGATGGACTGCTGCTTGATTACGAGTTTGGACAGTCAGTTGGAGACGACGCAGAATGCCACTTGCTTGTGCCCACTCTATCGTTTCCTCTAGCAAAAAGCTTCCCAGTCCATTATTCCAATATCTTTTTCCAATCACAATGAAGAGATCTCCAATATGACGAACTCTCTTGCGCTGGTCAGCTGTAATATTTACAATACCAGCAATTTTATCATTTGAGAATGCAAGTAAGGTTATCTGATTGTCCGAACTAGCTTGCTTGTTGAGGAATATTTCCATCTCCTCACTGGTCAAGAGAATACCATCTCCGTCTAGGCTAGTAAAATCTGTCTCCAAACTCACACGATTTAAAAAGGCCACTAATTCAGCTGCATCTTCAGCTTCTGCTTCCCTAATGAGCAATTCATACTCCATATTGAAGCTCCTCTAACAATTTCTCAGCACGCAAACCCTTTGCCTGGAAATTTAAACGGCGTCCATCTGCTTCTTTTAGAATTTCCAATTCTAAATAAGTATCTGGCAAGGCATCACCTAAAAGATTCCCCCACTCGATGACAGTTACCCCACCGCCAAAGAGAAACTCATCCAAATCAATAGAATCAGCATCCCCCTCAATACGATAAACATCTAGGTGATAAAGTGGAAGTCTACCTTCATACTCTCTTACGATAGTGTAGGTTGGACTCTTAATCATCTGAGAAATCTGTAACCCTTTAGCAAGACCTTTTGTAAAGGTCGTTTTACCTGCGCCCAGTTCTCCAATTAAGATTAAAACATCATTCTTTTCTAATAAATGGCCCAAACGCTCCCCTAAGGCTTGCAACTCTTCTTCATTTTTTGTGTACATATTCTTATTATACCAAAAACTTTTCTTTTTGTGTCTATTTTCCTGCTAAACTTACCATCATAACATCCATAAACCGTAACTTCTCAAAGTAACTTCCACTCGCCTGACCAAAGTGGAAATTAGTCTAAAACGGATTTTTATGGTGGAATTAAGTGTGAGACGTTTGAGTTAGAAATGAGGTCTACTATGACAAAACATAAACACCTTACCCTTTCAGACCGTAACGATATCCAACTAGGCTTAGAGTGCGGTGAAACCTTCAAAGCTATTGGACAATCCATTCTAAAAGACCCGACCACTGTCTCCAAAGAAGTCAAACGAAACAGACAAGTCAGAGAGTCTACGTGTGATAACCTTCCTTGCACTTTACTCGATAAGGCTACCTTTGTCTGTAATGGATGCCCTAAAAGAAGACAAAATTGTGGATTTAAAAAAATATTCTACCTTGCTAAACAAGCTCAAAAGCAGTACGAACAAACTCTTGTCGAGACTCGTGAAGGAACTCCTCTCAATTCCAAAAACCTTCTGGGACATGGACAAAAGTCATTTCTGATGGGGTTAAAAAGGGACAACACATCTATCATATTCTCAAAACTCACAACCTCAATGTTAGCTCCTCAACTGTCTATCGACACATCCGAAAAGGATACCTATCTATCGCTCCGATTGATCTTGCTAGAGCCGTTAAATTCAAAGAAAGACGGAAAAGTAAGCTACCTTCCATCCCTAAAGAAGCTAAAAAAGGCCGTTCCTATGAGGATTTCCAAAACCATTTAGTACTGAATCAACTAGACTCTTGGCTGGAAATGGACACCGTTATGGGCAGGATGGGAGGTAAAGTCCTACTCACCTTCAATCTCTCTTTCTGTAACTTTATCTTCGCTAGGCTTCTGGATAATAAAACTGCCCTTGAAGTTACCAAACACCTCTATGATATCAAGAGCACTCTTCACGAAGCGGACAAAGATTTCTTCCAACTTTTTCCTGTCATCCTAACAGATAATGGTGGAGAGTTTGCCAGGGTTGATGACATCGAAATGGATGTGCGAGGAGAGAGTAAACTCTTCTTTTGTGATCCTAATCGCTCTGACCAGAAAGGGAGAATTGAGAAAAATCACACACTGATTCGAGACATTCTACCTAAGGGAACTTCTTTTGACAACTTAACTCAGGAGGACATCAATCTCGTCTGTTCGCATGTCAACAGTGTCAAACGCGCTGCTTTGAATGGAAAGTCAGCCTATGAGCTCTTTGCATTTACCTATGGAGAAGAGATTCCTAAAGCTTCTAGGCATTTCTAAAAATACCTGCAGAAGACGTTTGCCAGTCGTCTAAATTACTCCAACATAAGTTCTAAAAACTAACCTTTAACCGCATTCAAACGTCTCACACTAACTTCCACCATAGCGGAACTTAATCTGAAACGCTTTCAGATGAGGGGATTTTGTGCGCTCTTTTTTTCGATTCATTTTAGCTACAAAAGCGATGAAATCAAGCATTAGTAAAAACCAGTGGAACTTACCCTGACACGGATTTCCACTGGTTTTTTTAGGATTTTTATCAGACTAACTTCCACTTCTACTAGCGATGGAACTTAGTTTGGGAATTTACCTAACATCCATAAAAACAGACTTTCTCTAAAAGA
>BNJT01001215.1_pt1 | contig 31907 bp, 51 predicted proteins | sample 8540491 | NCBI WGS metagenome assembly BNJT01 (sample SAMD00202455, study PRJDB9452) | human saliva metagenome | host: Homo sapiens | reverse complement strand
ATATAATGATGTAGATGGAGCTGTTGCAGAGTTAAAATGCAGCAGCCCCATTTTTATTTGTTATATATGTACATTCCTAAACGATTATTCATAAGCCACATAAAATTGGAATAAATATCTTTTTGATAATGGTAAAATTTTTGCCATGTAAAATTAATAAGTCCTATTTGTTTTAATTTGGGCTCAAGTTTTACAACTTCACTACCATCTTTTACTCCCCACTTAAATTTAACATTATTCATTTTTCAAAGTATCATGTTTGGCTGTCATTCTTATAGTTCCTTGTAAAAGTAAATCTAAGTGTAATTCAAATTTTTTTCAAAATTATTAACTAATATTTCTAAAACTTTTTACTTCATCTTCAGTGAAAAAACATTAAAAACTCCCTCAGAAATTATAAGTAGCTCTTTTTCCATCAGTTACAACTTCCTTAGTCCAATCAGATTCAAAAACTGATTTTTGAAATATTTTTACTCTGTCATGCTCTATGAAAAATAATTTTTCTTTATTTCAATTCTTCTGGTAAATCAAGATTATACCAAGTTATTTTTTCCATTATCTACTCTTTCAAATCTAGTATCAAGTCCACAAACCTATTGAAACTATCACACAATCAGGATATCTTTCTATAAATTTTCTATACTTCCTCATCCATTATATATGCTCTGCTAATATTCCATAATAACTAGCCCTAAGCAGTATCAAATTTTTAAAAATCATAGTCTAACTGTGAGGCAATTTCAAAAGATTTCTTATCATGTAACACAGATTTTGGATTCTCATAGTCTTTAGCTCTTTGCATTTAATGTTATAAGTAATGTTTCTCTTCTCCATCTAATTTAATTTTTCTCATAAAAAGCCTCCTAATTTTGAAAATATAATATTAATTTTATTAAATGTGTTAGAACCTCGGGCCCGCACTCGTTAGTCATGATACACTCTCCCTATTAGAAATATTTCAATATAAAAATTTTGTTTATAAAAATATTTATATAAAAAGAACTACTGTAAATAAATTACTAATAGCTCTTTTTTGCTTATTTTACTTCTTTCCATTTTTATATATAACTTGTTGAAGTATTTTTCCATTTTCATCATAAGTTGTTGCTACTCCATCTACTTCTCCATTTTTATAAGTACCTTCAGCTTGTAGTTTACCATTTCATAGTAAAGATTTTGCAGGTGCATCTTGTATATCGTTCTTATAGTTTACTTCACTTAATAATTTACCACTTGGATAGTAATTTTTAGATACCCCATTTCTTTACTCCATTAGCTAGAGTAACTTCATATTCTAAATTTACCTGTTTTTCATTATATTGTTTTTCCTAAACCTGATGTAACATCATTTTTATATGGAACTTCTGCTACTAATATACCATTTTCACTGTAATACTTTGCTACTCCTTCTCTCTTAGCATTTTTGAATGGAACTTCAGATTCTAATTTACCACTTTTATAATAGTTTTTCTACTCCTTCAGCTTTTCCATTTACATAATTTCCTTCTGATTTTACTTTACCATTTTCATAATATTCATATACTTTTCCTTCTAACTTTTCCTGCTTTAATTGTAGCTAGTCCAAAGTTTTTCCACTTGGATACTTTTTCTCAATTTCTCCAGAATAAGGTTTTTTGCTCACCTGTGAACATAGAATAAATCCCCGTTCATTACCATTTTTTTCAACTTGCATTCTTTTGTGCTCCAAAAGATAGTACTGAACCTACTAATAATAATCCTGCTAATAATTTTTCATTTACCTCCCAAATTTTTATTTTAGTATTATACAAGGTGAAATATTAATATTAGATTAATTTTAAAAATATATTTTTAGCTATTGCATTTTATTTGCAATAGCTCTATTTTTAATTTATTATAATTTTTCTCATCATATGATACAGTTCTCCTTCAAATCTTCCTCTCTATCATCATAATTTTTACTGCTCCAGTTACTACACCTTGACTAGTTGGGATTTCAGTTTGTAATTTTCCATTTTTCATAATAATATTTTTGTACACCTTCATACTCATCATTTTTATAAGTTAACTTTTAGCTGATAGAACTCTGATTTATAATAAACTTTACCAGTTCCTTCTCTTACGTCCATTTCTTATATGGTGTGTCTCTTCAATTAATCTTCCAATCTCATCATAAGTATAAGACATTCCATCTAATTTTCCCATTTTTAACAGAAGCAACCATCTTAACTATTCCAGTATTTTGGGTCTTTTTCTCAAATTCTCCTGTAAACTCTTGATTATTATAATATATATATCCATTTGAGAAATGATAATTTTTCATAGGAACTTTTTCTGCTCAAAAAGATAATACTGAACTTACTACTAATAATAAAGCTACCAATAATTTTTCATTCTATCCTCCTAAATTTTTAGTTTTATTTACATCCATTTTTATATATTATTTCTTCTTTAATTTTCCATTTTTCGTCATACATCTTTGTAACTCCATCTAATTGACCTTTGCTCATTTCAATTTCAGCTTGTAATTCCCATTTTCATAGTAATATTTTTGTAAACCTTCATATCTATCATTTTTATAATTTAATTTAGCTGATACAGCTCCTGATGGATAATAAAGTTTACTAGCTCCTTCTTTCATTCCTTTTTAAATGTTATTTCTTCAGTTACTTTTTCCATTTTCATCATAACTATAACTTGTTCCATGTAATTCTCCATTTTTAACAGAACCACTACCCTATAATTTTTCCCTGTTCTTGGATCTTTTCTTTCAAATTCTCCAGTAAATTTCTTTCATCGTTATAAGATATATAACCACCTGGAAATGATAATTTTTCATAAGGAACTCTTTGTGCTCCAAAAAGATAGTACTGAACTTGCTACTAATAATAATCCTACTAATAATTTTTCATTCTATTCCTCCCAAATTTTTATTTATTTTGTTCATATTGTTTTTATTATATAAGAATTTTAATACAATCTCTGTAACATTTGTTACAGCTACTGCATTTTATTTGCAATAGCTCAAATCTAATTCATTTTACTTATTTTACTTGTCATTTCGTCTTTGCTTCTTCAATTATGCTTTTCCACTTTCATCCATAGCTTTTGCTACTCCACTCTAGTTGCCCATGTATGGCTGCTCCTTGTCTTCCATTTTCATGAGTAAGCTTTTCATAAGTCCTTACTGCTGTTATTTTTAAATTTTACTTCATAATAATTTTCCCTTGGATAATATAGATAGTCCATTTCTTTGTCCATGCTTACAGTAGACATACTCTAATTTACCTGTTTTTCATTATACTAATTTTCCTAAACCTGTTGCCTCATCATTTTAAAAAGGAACTTCTGGTACTAATATTCCATTTTACCATGTATTTTCCTATCCTTCATATCATTTTTTAAATGAGTTTCATATTCTCTTTATCGTTTTTGATAATATAGTTTTGCTACTCCTTCACTCTTTCCTTTTCATAGTCCTTCTAGTTTACTTTTCATTTTCATAGTATTCATATACTTTTCCATGCTAATTTTCCATCTTTAATGTGCTACTCAAGTTTTTCCCTTGGATACTTTTCTTTCAATTTCTCCATGGAAAGTGCATCCTTCAACATATATAAATCTCCATTAGACTGACTACTTTTTCAATGGGTACTCTTTGTGCTCCAAAAGATAGTACTGAACTAGACTAATAATAATCCTGCTAGTAATTTTCATTTTTCCTCTAAATAATTAAATACTATAAGTATTATTTCATATTTTTTATATAGATTTTATCAAAGCAGTTTTACTTTTTAATAGTTCATTTCTCGTCTTTTTCTAATGGATATATATGGTCTATTATTTTTCCATCTTTATATGTCACTTCTTCCATTATTTGATTATTTTTCAAATGTTATTGTCCTATTAATTTGCCCCTTCTCATCATAAATTTTTCAATTCCTTCTATTTTTCCATCTTTATGAGTTATTTCTCTTTCTAATTTACCTGTTTGTTCATTATAAACTTTTTGCAATCCCATCCATTCTACCATTTTTGTTATATCTTCACTTCACTCATAATTTGCGCTGGATAATATTCTCTCAGATACTCCTTCTATTTTCCTATCATTTATATTACTTACAGCTGCTAATTTACCAGTTTTTGTATTATATAACTTTGACTTTCCTACCACAACTCCATTTTTAAATGTAACTTCTGAGATTAATGTCCATTTTCTATGTAAGTTTTACTATTCCTTCTTTTTATCATTTTTATAGGGGATTTCATCTTGTAGTTGCCCATTTCATTATGATTTTGATAGACCATTAAGTTTTCCATTTATATAATTTTCTTCTAATCATTAGTTGTCCATTTTCATAATATGATTTTGACAAGCCATTATTTTTCCATTTTGCATAATTTTCTTCTAATTTTTAGTTGTCACTTGGGTAATATTCATAAGCTTTTTCCATTTATTTTCCCATTTTTAAATGTGGCAACTGAAAAGTTGTCCGCTGGATATCTTATTTCAGCTTCACCTGAATAAGGAGTTTTTGTTCCTGCAAGGTATAATAATATCTTTACTTTCATTAGTTTCTAATTTTTCTAAGGATATTCTTTGCGTTGCTCCAAAAGATAATGCTGAACTCAGCAATAATAATCCTAGTAATTTTTCATTGTGTTTCTCCTGAATTTCTTATTTATTTTACTTCTTCTCATTTTATATACTGCTTGTTCTATTAGTTTTCCATTTTTCATCATAAGCTTTTTACTACTCCTTCTACTTGTCATTTTTATATGGTATTTCTCCTATGTAATTTACCTGTTTTCATAGTAAACTCTCATAATTCCTTCTTCTTTATCATCTTTAAAATTTACCTCATTTAATACTTTTCCCTTGGATAATATTTTTGATAAACCATTTCTTTTTCCATTAGCTACATTTTCTTCATATTCTAATTTACCTGTTTGTGCATTATATACCTTTCCTACTCCCATTACAACATCATTTTAAATGGAATTTCTGATATTAATATCCCATTTTCTGAGTATGATTTCTGATACTCCTTCTTTTTATTATTTTTAAATTGAACTTCATATTTCTTTACCATTAGGATAAAAACTTTTTGATACTCACTTCAGATTTTCCATTTACATAAGTTTCTTCTATTTTTTAATTTTTCCATTTTTCATAGTGCTCATCAAGATTTTTCCATTTAATTTACCATCTTTAACTGTAGCAAGTCAAGAAGTTTCTCATCTGGGTATTTTCTTTCCACTTCTCCTGAATAAGGGCTTTCTTGTTTCTTCAAGATACAGTGTGTCTCTACTTTTCATTAGTTACCAATTTTTCTATATTCACTCTTTGTGTTGCTCCAAAAGATAATACTGAGCTTATTAATAATAATCCTAGTAATAATTTTTCATTGTATTCCTCCTAATTTTTTACTTTTTAATATTTTTAGAATTTATATTTATTATACACTATGAATATTAAGATTTAATTAATTTTTAGAATAATGTCTTTGTAAAAGAGCTACTGCATTTTTCTTGCAATAGCTCAATTTTAAGATTATTTTACTTCTTTTCCATTTTTAAATGTTGCCTGTTCAGATACTTTTCCATCTTCATTATAAAATTTTATAACTCCGTCTAATTCTCCATTTTTATGAGGTATTTCTCCTTGTAACTTACCAGATTCATAGTAAGATTTCATCATTCCTTCTTCTTTATCATTTTTAAAATTTACTTCACTTAATAATTTTTCCACTTGGATAGTATTTTTAGATAGACCATTTCTTTGACCATTAACCACACTAGTTTCATATTCTAATTTACCTGTTTGTTCATTGTAGAACTTTTGCTAATCCATTTTGCTTCTCCATTTTTATATGGAACTACTGATACTAGAACTCCTGTTTTTTGAATAGCCTTTTTCTATTCCTTCTCTTTTCCATTTACAAAATTTGTTTCATATTCTACTTTTCTCATTTTCATGATATGATTTTGCTAATTCCATTAGCTTCTCCATTTACATAAGTTTCTTCTCTTAATACTTTTCCATTTTCATAGTATTCATAAGATTTTTCCATTTAATTTTTCCATCTTTCATTGTAGCAACTCCAAGAAGTTTTTCCCATTTGGATATTTTCTTTCTATTTCCCCTGAATAAGGTTTTTTCTTGTCCTTCAAGATAGAATATTCTTCCATCTCCTCTAGTTCCTAATTTTTCTAAAGGTACTCTTTGTGTTGCTGCAAAAGATAATGCTGAACTTACTAATAATAATCCTACTAATATCATTATATTCCTCCTAAAAATTCTTATTTATTTACTATATTTTCCTTATTGTATAAGAATTTTTAATATAATTTCTGTAACATTTTATTTTGACAAAAAGAGCTGTTGTACAAATAATAAAAGTAATAGTTCGTTACTGAGTAAATTTCTTAACGATAAAAAATCAAGAATTCGCTGCAAATCAGAAACTCGCTGCACTCAAACACTCCTGAATTTGCTCAGCTCATTCTATTTGATTTTTTTATCTAAAAATTCCATTCGTAACTCACTTATACTTTAGGATTAAAATTTTTAATTTTACAATAGTCTTTTTACTAAATTACTTTATTCTCCATTTTTCTACTCTTATAAGTTTTTCCATTTTCATCATATTCTTCTAATTTTTCTTTAACATGATTATCAATCAATCTAGTTTTTAGATTTCCATTCTCATAATATTCTTCTATAATTTTTGAACTATAATCTATCTTTCCTGATTTTGCTTCTTCATAAAAGCTTCTTTATTTCATTTTTTTCAATATTTTTTTATCTTTATCTTCTAATTCATACTCACTTTTTGTAGATAATTTTTCCATTAGAACGATAAACTTCAATAGTAAAAATATTATTGTACAAGATTAAGTTTTGTACTAGATACCAGAGGTTTGTAGCCTCTTTTTCTCCTAGTCTTTTTGAGAAGCATTCAGATTTAAAAATTAATGAAAATTAAAAGATATAACTAGTAAAAATATTTTCTTATTTTCTTATTTCATGTCCTTGTATGATAAATACATAAAATATTTATCTATACAACCTCCTTTTCATAGTTTATTTTTATTTAATATTTTTTTATAATTTATTTATACTGTGGACTTTTTATTTTAACCTAAAGAGCTTTTTGCTACTTTTTTTAAGGGAGACTACTGCCACACTCTTTTAACTCATATACTTATAGTTGGATAAGTTTTAAACTTTCATATATCGCAAGAATGTATTGTTTTCTAAGATGTGGATTCCACAGTTATTAATTTTTTTAAGGATGTGATCTTATGTTTTTACTTGGTATTGATATTGCTAAACTTAATCATGTTGCTTCTTGTATTGATTCTTCCACTAATGAAGTTGTTTTTTTCTAATTTTTAAATTCAAAAATGATTTTAAAGGTTTTTAGCGCTCTTTTAAATAAAAATTAAAAGTTTTCGATGCTAAAAAAATCTTATTATTGGCTTAGAATCAACTTCTCATTATGGTGAAAAATCTTATTAATTTTTTTATTTATACATGATTTTTAAAGTTGCACTTATTAATCCTTTTGCAAACTTCACATCTGAGAAAAAGCTAATATTAGAGATGCTAAAAAAATGATAATCTAGACTCTCTTAATATTGCTAAATCTTTAGTTTTTGCTAAACTTAACTTCGTTTCTAAGAAAGAACATTGAGTGTTTTTCTCTAAAAAAACTTACTAGATTTAGAAGTAACCTAATTAAGCAAAGAAGTAAAAGCTAAAAATTCAATTAATATCTTTACTTGATTTACTTTTTCCCAGAATTACAATATCTTTTTAAAAGTAAAAATTCATAGCAAAAGCAATCTACTCTCTTCTTAAAAATATCCTTCAGCAGAGGAGATAGCAGCCCTAAAAGATGATGAAATCTCTAATCTTTTATATGCTTCTTCAAAAGGACATTTCAAAAAGAAAAGTCCGTTGAGCTTAAGAGTCTTGCTAAAACTACTGTTGGTATCAAGGATACTTCAATCTCATTACATTTAATTCAGTTAATAGAATTAATTGAATTATATACCAAACAAATTAAAGATATTGAAATTAAAATAACTGATATAGTTAATAATTTAGACACAACACTTCTATCAGTTCCTGGAATAAGTGTTATTGCTTGTGCCATTATATTAGGGTGAAACAAATAATTTTGAAAATTTTTCTAGCTCTAAAAAAATTACTTGCATTTGCTGGTCTTGATCCAAAGATAAGACAATCAGGTAATTTTAATGCTTCATCTTGTAGAATGTCTAAAAAGGTTCTCCATATTTAAGGTATGCTTTAATCTTTACTGCTTGGAATATTGTTAGGGCATTCAGAAAAATTTAATAAATATTATTCTTTAAAAGCGCTCACAAGGTAAATCACATTACAACGCTCTTGGTCATGTTGCGCATAAACTAGTAAGAATTTTATTTACATTGATAAAGAAAAAAACATTTCTTATCAAGAAGAAAAATTAGAATAGTATATATTAGATTTTAACTATATGAAAAAATCAAGAGTTTCATAACTCTAATTTTTGTTATACCCAAAATTCTTATTTAAAATTTTTTTAAAAAAGTTCTTGACTTTTCATAGTTGGTCTCCTATAAAGTTAAAAATATTTTTAAGAGAAGTTTGTTAAAAACTGCAGCGAATGCAAAACAAGAACCTAATGCAGAATAAAATTAATTGAAACTTAATTTGATATTTTGCCCAAACTCCCCATTCAATTTTAGCAATTCCTAATACTGCCATAAGTATTCCTGAAGTAGGAACTATCATCATTTGTAAATCCATCTCCCTAATTGGAAAGCTAAAACAGCAACTTGTCTTGTTACTCCAACTAAGTCTGAAAGTGGTGCCATTATTGGCATAGTAAGTGCTGCTTGCCCTGAACCTGACACAACAAGAAATTGAATATTGATTGGAAGATATACATTACAAGCACAGAAAGCAGCTGACATGTTGCTAAGTCCTGATGCAACATAGTTAAGTATAGTGATTTAAAATAGTAGGAGTATCTGCACTTGTTCCACCTAATATTAAAACTATTCATAGCCATACCTATAACTAGAGCAGCCCCTAACCATATCTTCAGCACCTTTCTGAAAGAAGTTGCTATATCATTCACTGACATATTATTTAGTTTAAATACTACTCCAATTACTCCTACTATCAATCCCATTATTACAAATTGAGTTGCTATTTCTGGTAAATAATATCCTTCTTTATAACTCCATAAACAACCCAAGCCATACCTAAAATTAAAACTAAGATAATTAATTTATGTCCTAACTTAAATTCTCTATTTCCTTGTTCTTCAGATTTAAAGTTATTTCTAAAAATAGCATCTGTCTTATATGCTATTGAAGACTCAGGATTTCTCTTTACTCTTCTTGCATAGAAAAATTGTGTAGATTACTCCAAAAGCTGTGAAGAATGTCCACATAAACATTCTAAATCCTGCTCCTGATAAAACTGGTATTCCTGAAACTCCTTGTGCAACTGCAACACTGAATGGGTTCATCAAGAAGTTTGCAAAACCTATTTGAGTTGAAATATATGTTATTAAAATTCCTGTTACCGAATCGTATCCCATATCAATTACTATAGGTATGATTAGCATTGCAAAAAGGGTATCGCTTCCTCTCCCATTCCAAAGACTGCTCCACCTAAGGAGAACAGTATAAATATAACAGGGTATGAGTACAAGTTCTGAGCCTTTACTCTTGCTTATCATAGAATATATTCCACTTTCAACAGCTCCTGTTTTTTAAAAATTATTCCAAAAGCTCCACCAACAACTAATAAAGAAAGGCAACTATTCCAACTGCTGTTCCCCATTTATCTCCACTTGCTAGCCCTTCAAATATATAGTTAGTTACTCCAACTTCTCCACCAGGCTCAAATATCTTTTATACCTTTTTTAGTTCATTTCCTTGATCATCTAGCTCATAAGAGAAACTTCCAGGAACAGGTACATTTCTTGTTTTTCAGCCCCTGTATTAGTTATGTAAGTCACTTCTTGCATTTCAAATTTTCCAACTGGAACTATATAAGTCAAAAGTGATGCAAACAAAACAACAAAAATATGATTACAAAAAGTATCTGGCATTTTTAATTTTTCATAATAACCTCCCTCTATTTTATATAATTGATATCATTATAGCATATTTCGTTACAATAATATAGCACTTAATATTTTTTTAGAACTATCTTTTTTTATTAGTTTCTATTTATCCTTTTAAAAATGAGTATTTTATCTTCTTGCTTTTTTCTTGGAATAGTGTATAATTAAGCTGTCAAAGATTTTATCTTGGAAATCAAAAATAGTAAAGGGGGATGTGTAATATGGTTAATGTTTGTAATAAAGCTTTTTCATAGCTTCTATGACAGATGTGCACATCTGTCTTGGCAACATTTATTTCTATTCTTTGACTTAGATTGAATTAAAATTTATATGTTTTAAAGACTATTTACTTAATAGTTTATTTTGTAATACAATAAAAATTTTTAATTTTTAAATAAGAAGGAGAATAAAATGACATTAGAAAAATTTCATAGATAATATTATAGAAGAAAAAAGCTGAATTTAAAGGATTAATAGGTAAAGAAAAATAGAGTTGAAAAATATGATCGAAGATCTAAAAAACTTTTAAATCTTTCTAATGATAAATTAGAAGAAGTTATCAAAGTTGCCAAAAACATATATAGTATTATCAAAACTGTAGCTAAAAATTTAGCTACAGTTTTTATGTTTATTTTTATAATATAATTTTATAATTGCAAACGTTTGAAATTATTGTATTTTTATTTTTATTATATAATATATATATAATAAAATTAGGGAGGGTTTTAAATGAAAAATAATTTTAATGATAATTATACTTTTTAGGATTTACTGCATGTAGAAAGAAAAAGAACGTATTTTAGAAACTACTAAAAGATATTCCTATTAATGAAAATATAGTATTCAATGACTATAGTGTAGAAACAGTTGAAGATCTTGCAGCATTCTTTGTTTCAGTTACAGAAGTTGAGAATGATAAGCCTGTTACTATAACAAAAGTTAAGAAAACTTTTGATTGGAGTATAAAAGAACAAGAAAAAGATTCATATATTGTATCAACAAATATAGAGATTCTACTTTTTAAAATTCCTGTTACCCTTTCTAATAATAGAGTATATACTGATATTGGTTATGCCTCTGTTGAAAGAAATGATGAGATTTATCCATTAGGAAGCATTCTACCAGATCTTATAACTGAAGTTCAAAAATGATCCAAAAATATCAGGATTATTTAAAATAATAAAAAGAGTGAGCTTATTGTATTTTACCGAAAAAGTAAAATTTACAACAAGCTCTTTTTTTATTTTTACTTATTCAAACTACTATTTTATCTATATTTTAAAAATCTTTTAAAATAATTCTTTATTTTTATAAAAATAGTTGACAAATTTCTTGTTTAATGATACTATACATTTGTACAGTTGAATGAGTACTCAATTATATAAAAATTTTAGGAGGATATGATATGGTAAGTTGTGAAAATATGAAAAAAGGTGAAGTTTATAAATGTCAATGTTGTGACTTCGAAATAGAAGTTAAAAATGCATGTGATTGTGGAACTAATGATAACTGTGAAAAACTCATGATGCTTCTCACGAATGTTGTGAATTCACTTTGTTGTGGAAAACCATTAGTTAAAAAGGATAACTTCAAATAGATAAAAGGCTATATAGATTTCTATATGGTACTTTTTACTTTATGCATACTTTATTTTCACTTGAATTCAAAGTAATACTATGATATTATTTTCTTAAATATAAGGAGGTAATATGTTTACGTTTAATTACACAATAAAACAAGAAGATTTAAATTATGGTAATCATGTAGGTAATGAAAGAGCTTTATTATTTTTTTCAATGGGCTAGAGAAGAATTTTTAAGAGCTAATAATTTAAGTGAAACAGATATAGGAGATGGAAGTGGTTTTATTCAAACTGAAGCTACTGTTCAATACAAAAAACAATTATTTTTTTAAATCAAGAAATAAAAAAATTAATATAACTAAAATTGAAATAAAAGGGTTTAAGAATAATTTTTGAACATGAAATTTTTCTGTGGTGATGACTTAGCTATAACAGGAACAGCAACTGTTTTTAGCATATAACTATGAAGAACAAAAAAAGTTAAAAAAAGTTCCTACTACTTTTAAAGAGTTAGTTGAGAAAAACTTTTTACTATCTAAATATAAAACCCCTATAATTTTTAATTTTAATAAAAAAATTATAAATTATAGGGGATCATTTTTATATTTCCATTTCTAATAATGCTGATGATAATGATTTTTCCATGTTTATCTATTGCAAGTGAACGAGTAACTCCACCACCTAATGCATCATACATTACAAAATTTAAAGCACACAGATTATCCATTTCATATCTTATAACATCTCCCTTTACTATATCTGAAAAATATCTTTTTACTTTTTCAGCAGTAACTTTTTCTTTTATTAAAGAGTAATCTTTTTTCATCATAAACTATTAAAGATATATTTAGATATATTTCCCTTTATCACCAGTTCTTGAGTGTGCAATATCCAACAATTTCATTTTTAAACCTCCTCATAGATAACCTTTATTTTTCTATATCTTCTCTTGGAATAAATATTGAACATATTGAAACAACTTCCTCTATTTTTACTTACTCCACCTCCACCAGATGAATGCATTTGTATATAATGTTTCAACTTCATCTACAACCTTTTCTAGCTACATCTTTTTGTTTTTAGTTCTTACAGCAAGTCTTAATCTCACTTCTGAAAAAAAGACTTTTCTGCTCTTATTGTATCTGATATTTTATCTTCATAAAGAGAATTTAAACCAATATAATCAAATCTTATTTCATCATAAAGAATTTTTTTCTAAATTCTAGTCTTTTTTTCTAAAACCTCTCTTGCTTCCTTTTTGCCTTTTTCAAATGCTAATGATCCTCCATAGCTAATTTCTGCCTCACCTATAAAACAATCTTTATATCCTATACTAACTTTTTAAAAGTATCTGGTCTTTTCTTTTCCAGTTGCACCTGTAAGAAAAAAACCTTTATTTTTTTATCTATTTCTTTTAAAGAAATTGTAGTAAAATCTGCTATTCCATCAGGGAGTAATATACTGATTTTTGGATTATGAATTTCATAAATTAATTGTTCTTTACAAGTGTCTGGTGTAACTTTTTCCAGCAGTTGTTTCTGTTTTTAGTAATTACTACATCCCCATTTTCAGATACTTCTGCAATAGGAAAAACCTACATTCCACAAATCTTGTATATCATCTTTACCTGGTACTGAATAATATCCTCCTGAAACCTGTGCACCACATTCAAGTAAATGACCTATCATTATACCCTTAGCTATCAAATCAGTATTAGCCCTGTCCCATTTAAATTCATAAATAAGAGGTGCTAAAAAAACAATGCTGGATCTGCACATCTTCCAGTTATTACAATGTCAGCATTATTTTCTAAAAGCTTCTATTATTCCATCAACACCAAGATAAGCATTAGCGGATACTAAAGTATCTGATATTTCAGATAGTTTTTGTTAAATTCTAAAATATTATTTTCACCATATTTATTCAAATTAACTGAAAATATCATCTCCAATAACAGCAGCCAATTTTAAATTTTTAATATTTTTTTAAATTTGCAATTTCTTTTATTTTTACAGCTGCTACTGGATTTGCAGCTCCCATATTAGTTATTATCTTTATCTTTTTCAACACATATAGATAATATCTCATTAAATCTTTTCTTCTAATAAATTATTATATCCTTTATCAGGATTTTTTTAGTTTTCTCAGACTGTGCTATTGCTATAGTTCTTTCTGCTAAACACTCAAATGCTATATAGTCTATTGCCCCATTTTTCATAACATCTATTGCTGGTTCTATACGATCTCCAGCATATCCTGCTCCAGATGCTATTCTAATTTTTTTCATATTAGCCTCCTTCTATTGTAAACTATTTTAAACTATTTATATAATGCTCCAGTGATTACTGCAACAACTAACATAACTATTGTAGCTAGAAAAGCATAAGGTATTGTCTTTTTTTGATGTTCTCCAAGTTCTACTCCCGTTAATCCAATTAATAAAAAAATGTAGATCCTGTTAAAGGGAGATACAGGAAAACCAGTAGTCATTTGTCCTAATACTGCTGCTCTTCCTACTGCAAAAGCTGGAATATCAAATTGTGTTGCTGTATTAGATAAAATTGGTAATATTCCAAAATAGAATGAGTCTGGATCAAATAACAAACTAGCTGGCATACTTACAACTCCTGTTAGAATAGGTAGATATTTTCCTAATGATTCTGGAATAGATTCCACTAACAAATTCGACATTGCAGTAATCATTTCTGATTTTTGCATTATTCCTATAAAAAGCTCCAGCAGCAAATAAAATACTTGCCATCATTAATGCTTCTTTTTGCATGATTATCTATAATTTCTTTTTGCTTTTTTTGTATTAGGATAATTTATCATTAATGTTATTGAGAATGCAACCATAAATACAACTGTTGGATTTACTTTACCACTTATTAAAAATCCTATAGCTACAATTATTATTAATACATTTATTAAAAAAATAATGTTCCTGAAATTTTTTTGATTATTAGTATCATCTTTTTGAAATTCAACATTTTTCGAAATTGACTATTTTCTTGTTTTCCTAAGTAAAATGCTACAATTAAGACAAATATTATTCCACTAAGAAATGGTATCAATAACGGATTAAATAAATCTGTTACTGGCATTTTCAAGGAAGTTGCTGCTCTTAATGTTGGTTCACCCCAAGGTAATATATTCATAACCCCAGCACCTAATGCCACAACAGTAGCTAAAGTTGTTTTTTTCTCATTCCTAAAGCATTATACAATGGAAGCATTGCTGGAACTGTTACCAAAAATGTAACTGCTCCTGATCCATCTAAATGAACAAGCATAGCTAATATAGCTGTTCCCACTGTAATCTTAACTGGATCTTTCCCTACTTTTGCTAATATTTTATCTATTATTGGTTGAAATGTTCCTGCATCTGTTAATATACCAAAAATAAAATTGCAAATATGAACATTGTTCCTGTTGGAGCTATTGATTTTATTCCTCTAAAAATAAATTTAGGTAATTCAAACCCAAAACCTCCTATAAGTCCAAAAAAATTATAGGAATTACAATTAAGACCACAACTGGATTCATTTTCTTAGACATAATAACTACCAATAAAAACAACTACTGTCAAAAATCCCTAATAAAGCTAACATAGATACCTCCTACTTAATATTATATTTACTTTCCTTATAAATATTCTATAATAACTAAATAGTAATTATTCTAAATTTTTAGAAATTCTTTTTATAATTCCCTTTCTTATTCTATATTTTTTTCTTGAAAAATTAAAGTAAAAATAAAAATTCTAAAAATTTTAGAAATCTTATTTCTATTTTCTAATTTTTAGAATTTTTATCTTGATTTTTTTCTTATACTAATTATTCAACTTTAAGAAAGTTTATTATATAGAGTGGCAAGTGAAATTTCTAGTAATTTGGCTGCCTTTTTCTTTCCTTCTAAGTTATTCTCAAAAATTATTTAAAATCTTTCTTATATATCTTTTTTTCACATTCTCTTAAATAATCATTCAAGCTTTTTGTAACTTTCATCTTTCTTGTTAAGATATAAATAATCTGGTAAATCTTCTATTGTAATCACTGTGCTATCTGAAATATTAAATAAAAAATTCAATAATATTTCTTAATTCTCTTATATTTCCAGTCCACTCATAATTCATTAATATTTTTTTACAACTTCTTCTGAAAAATGATATCTCTCTTCTATATTTCATTGAAAAAAATCCTTTAAAAATTTATTAGCTAATGCTGGAATGTCTCCTTTTCTATTTTTCAATGGCAATAAATTTAAAGGAATTACTGATATTCTATAATATAAATCTTTTCGGAATTTTCCTCTTTAACTAATTCTAACAAATCTTTGTTTGTTGTACCTATTAATCTAAAATCTACTGGAATTTCCTTTAATCCTCCTATCTGGATTAAAGTTTTCTCTTGTAAAAACATGTAATAATTTAGTTTGAAGTGAGTAATCAAGCTCAGATATTTCATCTAAAAATAGAGTTCCTCCATCAACTAACTGTAACAATCCTATCTTTTCTTCTTTTATCATCATAAAAAATATTTTCATCTAATCCAAAATAATTCTCTTTCTAATTCTTCTTTTGAAAAAGGTTGTGCAATTTATAGAAATAAAAAGGATAATTTGCTCTCTTACTTTCATTATGTATTGCCTGAGCATATATTTTTCCCCTGTTCCACTTTCTCCATTTATCAATATATTAGAATCATTTAGAGAAATTTTTGAGTATTTTTCAATTCTATACTATCTTTATCTACCGCTATGATGGAATCAAAATTATACTTACTCTTATTTAATAATTTTACTTTTTCTTTCAAATTATCTAAAAATAACCAAAAGTTCTATCAAGATTTCTCTGTATATCTTGCATATCATTAAGAACAGAAATCCCACCAATAATTATATTATTTTCCATAATAGGTACCATATTGACTATATACTTAATATTATTAATTGTTCTATACTGTCCTATTTCTTTTAACTCCTGTTTTTCATAACTTTTTGTAAGGTGACTATCTTTTCTAATATCTAATAATCTTTTATTTTCTATATCCTCTTTGTTAATTTTTTTGTAATTCTAGTATATGAAGGATTTACATAAATAACAATTCCCATTCTTATCTATTATTAAAATTCCATCGTACAGTGAATCAAATATATTTTTTTAAGTTATTGTCAATTTTCATAAAAAAATCTTATTCCTTTGTCAATTTTTAAATTTTATCTAATTCTACTTTTTCAACAACAACAGATTTTTGACTTACATATATTACAAAACCAGGTTTTGCTCCATTAGGTTTAGATACATTCTTTTCTTAAAGTATAATCTACAGTTACTTTTTCACCTAAAGTTAGCCTTAGAATAATAAGCTGATACCTGTGCTGCCTTAACTATTAATTCATCTGTTAATTTAGTGGCTTTTTAAAATGATATGAGAACTTGGAATATCTTTTCACATGAAACCAATAATCATTTTTTTCTCAGAGATTTTAAAAGTTAAATTATCATTCTCTAAGTTATTTCTACCATAGAGAATTAAAGTAATCTTCTCCTTCAATTAAACCATACTTCACTTCTTTTTAAGTTTAGTTTTCTTTTTTTATTATGTAAACTCTTGATATAGTTTAATTTTATTAATTCTTCTTCAATCTCTCTCAAAGAACTAACATCTGTACTACTTTCAATGAAAAAGCAAAGTACTTTCTATATATGAAATTTCTTCTCTTATCTCTTTATCACGTCTTATAGCATTTCGTAAGTCCTCTTTTTACCTTGTTGTACTTCTTATAGATTTCTATCTAAGTTTTCCTTAGGACTTATTAAACTATCTAATTCAATTTCAATTTCTTTCATTATTATAGAAATCATAGGCTTTTATAGAATTCATTCCCTTTTTCACATTATAAAGAACAGAAGCTAAAAATATCTCCTTTTTCTTTTATGCTTTCCATAGTTTCAGAATCATCTATATCCTTTTTAATTAAAGCTTAAGATCTTATTTAATTTCTTTTAATTTCTTTTCAAGGAAACTTTCCAATCTATTTTTAAAAAGCATATAACTTGTTGTAGTATGCTCATAATCTATATAGAAATTAATCATTTCATCATATGAAGAAAAATTCTTTCACTTCATCATAGTCTTTAAAATCTAAAGTCTAAAAACTGTTGCCAATTTTATTTTCTTATCTTTGAAATAGATTTTAGCTTTTACAGGACTATTTAAAAATATTTGTAAATTCTTCAAAAGATTTTATATTATTTAAATATTTTCCCACTCCTTCTATTTCATTTGAAAAACATTTCCACTTGCTAATAAGCTATCAAATTTATCTTTATTTAGCTCAGTAGGTAATATTTTTATCATATTTAGGTCTTGAATAAGTTTCACCTAAAAATAATGTTCTGTCTATATTTTCTGAAATATGGAATTTTCTTTAATGTATCCAATACCTTATCTTCCTCATCAGTAAAAAAATAACATTAGACAATTTTCCCAAGACATTCAAAATATATCTTGTATTTTTATCTCACCTAACTCATTAATTCTAGAAAAATGAAAAGCTAGGATTCTATCAAACCCTAGCTGCTCTATATCAGTCAACATAGCATTCATTAAATGCTTTTCTTAAATTAGAAATTAATGATGAAGATATATCTAGAATTGCTTGCTCTTTATTTTTACTAATGTAGCAAAGTGCTAAGGCTGGTATACAAGAAAAATAGAAGTTCAATTTTCCCAAAAATGAAGAGAAATTGTATATTCATTATTTTTAAAGATTCTATTTATTCTTTTTCCTTCTAAAGTCTTTTTTTAACTCTTCCTTTATTTTTTTGAAAGAGATATACCATCCATATATAACATATTAATCAGCCTTTACTCCTATTAAATTTTTGCATCTAAGATATCAAGAGTTAAAACTTCTCCATCTTCTTTTTCTATTTTTAAATAATGATTTATCACCAGATTTTAAAACTTTTTAAAAAGTGTAAAGTTTTCTATTCCATGATTTAAGAAATAGTTTTGAACTATAGGAGTTCCTTTTATTTCAACTATAGAAACTTTTGTTCCTTCTTTAAAAATCTGTAATAGTCATAGGTTTAAAATAGTCTGTCTTATTTCTTAATGAATCTAAAAATAATTTCAAAAGTTTCAACAAATTTTTTGTAAATCTTTTTTCAGGTATGCTTTCAGTTATTGAAGCCATTATCATTTTATGATAGTTATTATGATAAGTTAAAGCATCTACTCCTTTTTTTGTAAGTGAAACAAATACCTTTTCTTCTATCAGTTGTAGATCTTGCTCTATCTATATATCCTTTATCAGATAATTTTGAAATAGCAACTGTTGCAGTTCCCATTGTAATTCCTATCTTATCTGCAAGTTCATTCATAGTTAATTGAGTGTCTTGTCCAACAGATTCAATTATATGTAATTCTGTATGAGTTAAAGCTTTAATTCCTCTTTTTAAAGCCATATCTTCTGTCTTATAAAACAGTTTGTAATATTCTTCTAAAAACATCATTTACTCTTTGTATATTCACCGTCATTTCGAAATTCCTCCTCTAGTTTGCTTTTTGATTTTCAATAAGTCGATTCTTTTCTTTGTAATCTCCTGAGAATACATAAGAACCAGCAACAAATATATTAGCTCCTGCATCTGCACAAACTTTTATAGTTTCATCAGTTATTCCACCATCTACTTCTATATCTATATCTGCTCTCATTTTTCTTAATTGCCTTTATTTTTCTACCACTGCAGGTATGAATTTTTTTGTCCTCCAAAACCTGGATTTACACTCATAACTAAAAACCATATCAATATCATTTATAACATATTTTAATACGTCTTCTGATGTTGAAGGATTTAGTGAAACACCTGCTTTTACTCCAAAAAGATTTTATTTGTTGTATAACTCTATGTAAATGAATAGTTGATTCTGCATGTACAACAACAATATCTGCTCCTGCTTTTTACGAAATCTTCAATGTATCTTTCAGGTCTATCTATCATTAGATGAACATCGAACACAAGCTCAGTACATTTTTCTAATGCACTTTTATTACAGGAGATCTAAAAAGTTAAATTAGGTACAAATTCTCCATCCATAACATCTATATGAATGTAGTCTGCACCTGCCTTATCGATTGCCACAAGTTCTTCACCAAGCTTTGAAAAATCACTTGATAATATAGAAGGAGCTATTTTTATCCCCTTAGTCATACCTATTCCACCTTTCTGATAAAAATTTCTAAAGTTTTTATAAAAAAATTATATCTATCTTGAGATATTTTATTCTCTTCCACAGCTTTTTTACATTACAATTTGGCTCATGTATATGAGAACAATTTAAAAATTTACAACTATCTATATTTGAAAACTCAGGGAACAAAGAAATCAATTCTTCTCTATTTTTCAATTTTTGGTACTTCTATTGAAGAGAACCCAGGAGTATCTATTATATAACCTCCTGCTTTCATTCTAATCATATTAGAATCTCTTGTTGTATGTTTACCTCTTTGTAATCTTTCACTAATTTCTCCAGTCTTTAAGACTCTTTTCACTCTGTAAAAATTGATAAGACTTGATTTTCCAACTCCACTAGATTCACCTATTACAGTTGTTTTATCTTTTAAGAAATCTTCTACTTCCTGAAGTCCAATATTCTCTTGACAAGAGATTAAAAATCTAGGTACTCCTATACTTTTTAAGTGAGCCAATCTTTCTTTTAATTCTGTTAATTCTTTCTTTCACTTAAATAATCTATCTTATTTACTATTACTAAAGGGTTTTTACTTTTATAATAAAAATGCTGTTAATAATAGTAAATTTATTCTTTCATAATCTATATTTGGATGTTTTGCTGCAAACTGTATTGCTAGATAATCCACATTTTGCAACTATAGGTCTTATTAGCATATTTTCTCTTTCGAATATTTCTACTATTGCATTATCCTCAGAGATTTCAACTCTATCACCTACAACACAATTATATTTGTTATTTGTTTTCTTTAAAATTCCTCTCAATTTACATTCAAAGACTTCATTGTTGCTTTCAACATAATAGAAACCTTGAATCTTATTAATTACTATGCCTTGAATTTTCTTTTACCTCCATACCTTTTTCTTTCTTTTTAAAATATAAATAAAGTGAGTTACACTATTAAGACATTAGTAAAAAAACAAGTGAACTTGCATCTAAATTTTAGATAAAAAAATCAAACAGAATGAGCCGAGTAATTCTCAGCGTGTTTGAAGCTGACTTGTCAGCAAGTTTGCTGAAATTACAGCGAATTCTTGATTTTTTTATCGTTAAGAAATTTAGTTAGCAATGAACTGTTTTTACTATGTTATTTTTACTAGTAATGAACTATTTATATTATTATTCCAATCCATTGCTTATTAAGAAATCAAACTTTTGTCCTCTTGATATAGGTTCTCCACTTTTTGGTGAAGTTGCTATAATTTGGTTAATAGGTAAATCTGATCTCATCTTTTTACTTCTCCAACTGTCATACCATTTTTTTATTAAGTAAAGAACTTGCTTCTATATAGTTCATACCTACTAAATCATCTAAGAATACTGAAGGTGATTCCTTACTTACCCATACTTTCATATTTCTTGATCTTTTAACTATAGTTCCTTCAGCAGGTTCTTGTAAAGCAACTGTTCCATAAGGTAAGTCTGAATAAACTTCTCCCATCTCTCTAATATTTAAAGGAGACTTTTGAAATAGTTTTCTTTGCTTCTTCTATACTAAGTCCTGTTAAGTTTGGAGCCTTATAATAAAATTCATTGAAAATAATATCTTTCAAATACTCCAAGTCCAACTTTTATAATAGCTATAATTAAAAATTATATTTAATATTATCTTAATTAATCTTCTGTTATCTTTCTCTGGTTGTCTTTAGTACTTGTTGCTTCTACTTCTATATCTTCAAAATCATCTTCATCATTATCATTTCTAAATTTCTTCATATTTCTCTCCTAACTAATCAAAAAGTTTTAAAAATACTTTTTAAATCAAATATTTCAGTTAATTTTAACATATTTTATTAATTAGTACAAGTAAGAATTTAAATTTTTCTTTTCCTTCAAAAATACTATTTTTTTATTTTTATTTTGAAAATTTCATTTTTTAAAAATTTAGTAAAATAATTTATAAATATGGAATATTGAGATTTAATTTTTCTAAATACTTGACGAATACTAAAATATTTGATAGTATGTTATCTTGACCACTTGGTCAATGACCTTATAGTCAACTTATGAGAACTAGAATTTTAACTATAATTAAAGGAGATTAAAAATGATATGAGTTTTTGATAACTGATAAAGAAAGTTACTAATTTTAGAAAAAGCAAAAGACATGATAATAACAGAAGGTTATTCTAACTTATCAATAAACAAATTGACATCAGAATTAGGAATATCAAAAGGTAGCTTTCTATACTTATTTTCCTTCAAAGGATAATATGCTAGCTGAAATCTTAGATGAGTATTTCAGAGAAATGCAAAAAGTTTTTTTAGTGAAAAACTTAGTTTCAAATTCTAATAGTATAGATGAATGCTTTAGATTACTATGTAAATTCTATGCTTAATTTAAATGACAGAGATTTAAAAATTAGAATTAGTAATGACAAGTTTAAAAAGAAACTATGAGGTTTTTTTAATGAAGAAAAATTTTATTAAACTAAAAATACAGCACGTAAAACAATAGATTTCATAAAGAGTATTTTAAAGAAATATAAGAAGTCTATAAATATTAAAGAAAAAGATATGGAAAAAAATGTTCTAAGATGATATTTAGTATCACTGAAGTATTTTTTTAATGATGGAAAATATTAATTTTTGAAACTAATAAATTTTCATCAAAAAAACTTTAGATGAGGTTAAAGACTTATATAGAAGTCAAGATATGAAAGAAAAATCTTGAATTTATAAAAGAAAGTATTAAAAATTTTATATAGATAATATATTTTAGGAGGAAGAATGAAAAATTATTAACATTTTTGTTTTGTTGGCAAATGTAGCTTTAGCTAGAGATTTGACTCTGAGATCAAGCCTATAGATTTATCACTTAATAACAGTAAAGAGATGAAAATTTCTGAAAAAGAGTTTAGAAATTTCTAAACTAAATGTAAGCAAGGCTTTTAAAGAGGCTTTACCTTCAGTAACTTATAGTGGTGCTGTTACTTTTAGGGAGAACATGAAAGAAATATTTTAACTCAAAGTGGAGGAAACTATGTTTCGAAAGAAAAAAAGGTTATACTCAAACTTTAAAAAGTTACTCAACCTCTTTTCACAGGTGGAGCTATATCAGCAGGAATTAAAGGTGCTAAAGCCTATGAAAAATATAGCAAGTTATTCTTATCTACAAAGTAAAGATTCAAAAACAGACTAGAGACTATAAAAATATACTCAGATATCATAAATGCTGAAAGAAACTTAACTGCTCTTAAAAATTCAGAAGAAATCTTATTAAAAAGACACTATAAACAAGAAGAACAATTAAAGTTAAGACTTATAACTAAACCTGATATTCTTCAAACTGAATATTCATTAGAAGATATAAGAGCACAAATCATCAATTTACAAAATTTAGCTGACACAAATAAAGAAAAAAATTATATATAAGAACAGGGATAAATAAATCTGAGCCATTAAATTTAGTAAGTTTTGATATTCCTAATAATTTATCAGATAGTCTAAACTTAAATACTGATTTAAACCAAGCTTTAAATCAAAGTTTATCTGCAAAAATTGCTGACGAACAAGTAAATGTAGCTTCTGCTAGTAGAATGGCTGCTGCTGGAGATTTATTACCTCAAGTAAGTGCCTATGTTTCTTATGGAACAGGTGGACAAGAAAGAGCATCATTCTCAAGATCATATAAAGATGCTGAATTGATTGGTGGAGTTCAAGTTTCTTGAAAGTATTCTCTTTTCGGAAAAAGATTTAGATAACTACAAGGTTGCTAAACTAGAAGAAGAACAACAAGTATTAAAAATACTTCTGCTAAAGAAAATATTGAAATAAATGTAAAGAGTGCTTATCTAAATGTTGTAAGTTTAGAAAAACAAGTTGCAGCTCAAAGAAAAGCTGTAGAAGCTGCTAAATCAAACTTTGAAATGAATCAAGAAAAATATGATGCTGGACTTATTTCAACTATAGATTATTTAGATTTTGAAAACACATATAGACAAGCAAGAATAGCATATAATAAAGTGTTACTTGATTATTATTATGCATTTGAAACATATAGATCACTATTAATATAAATAAGAATATTATAAAGATTACTTGCCTGCCTATAATGTTTCCAGAGCTCCACAAAGGCTCTATCAACATTATAGGACATCACAGTAATCTTATAAAAAAATAAAATTTGAAAGGAAAAATATGAAAAAATTATTGACAATATTGCTTGCAACTAGTTTATTAGTAGTTGCTTGTGGAAAAGATAAAGAAGCAAAAGATGCTAAAAAAATGAAGCTGCTGTAACTGAGACACAAACAGCTGCTAAAGCCTGTAGAAGTTTCAGCTGTAACAACTAGACAAATGTCTAAACTTTTTGAATCAAGTGCTGTTTGGGGAACCTTTTATCAAAGGTTGATTTTCTCAACTAATAAAGGGAGCGACAGTAGAAAAAATTTATAAGAGAAATGGTGAATATGTAAATAAAGGTGAAATTATAGTTAAGCTTTCTGATGCTCAAACAGAAGCTGATTTCCTTCAAGCTAAGGCTAATTATCAATCGGCTACTGCTAACTATAATATAGCTAGAAACAACTATCAAAAGTTTAAAACTCTATATGACAAACAATTAATTTCATATTTAGAGTTCTCAAACTATGAAGCAACATTTACTAGTGCTCAAGGTAATTTAGAAGTTGCTAAGGCTGCATATATGAATGCTCAAAACAGTTACTCTAAACTTGTTGCTAAAGCTGATATAAGTGGAATTGTTGGTAATTTATTTATAAAAAGAAGGAAATGATATAGCTGCAAAAGAAACTTTATTTACAATCTTAAATGATAAACAAATGCAGTCTTATGTAGGTATAACTCCTGAAGCTATCTCTAAGGTAAAACTTGGAGATGAAATAGATGTAAAAAAATAGATGCTTTTAGGAAAAGAATACAAGGCTAAAAATTACTGAACTTAACCCTATTGCTGATAGCACAACTAAAAAAACTTTAAAGTTAAATTAACTCTTAATAACTCTGATGGAGAAATCAAAGATGGTATGTTTGGAAATGTTATCATACCTGTTGGAGAATCTTCTGTTCTAAGTATAGAAGATGAAGCAATAGTAACAAGAGATTTAGTAAACTATGTATTCAAATATGAAGATGGTAAAGCAAAACAAGTTGAAGTTACTGTAGGAGCAACAAACCTACCATATACAGAAATTTCTTCTCCAGAAACTCAAAAGAAGGAGATAAAATCATTGTTAAAGGTCTATTTGGACTTCAAAACAATGATACTGTTGAAATTAAAAATGAGGTGAAATAATAATGTCATTAGCAGGAATCTCAATACGTAGACCTGTTGCAACAACAATGGTAATGTTATCATTTATTTTCATTGGACTACTTGCAATGTTCTCAATGAAAAAAAGAATTGATACCAAAACATAAAAGATTCCCGTTGTCACAATCATCTACCACTTGGAGTGGTGCTGTTAGTGAGGATGTAGAGTCACAGGTCACAAAAAAATAAAAGACAGCCTTTCAAATGTAGAGGCTATTGATAAAGATACAAACTGTATCTGCCTATAGTAGCTTCTACTGTTGTTGTAAACTTTGACTATGGAGTTGATACAGATGAGAAAGTTACTCAAATTCAAAGAGAAGTTTCAAAAAAATAACAAATAATTTACCTAGTGATGCAAATACTCCATTAATTAGAAAAAGTTGAAGCTGGTTCTGGTAACATGACAGCTGTTATAGCTTTTAATGCTGATAGTAAAGACTGCACTTACAACTTTTTATTAAAGAACAATTAAAACCTAGACTTGAAAGTTTACCAGGTATAGGGGCAAGTTGATATCTTTGGTAATCCCTGATAAACAATTACAAATTCAAGTTGATAGTGACAAATTAGCTTCATATAATCTATCTCCTATGGAATTATATAACATTGTTAGAACATCTGTTGCAACATATCCTATTGGTAAATTATCTACAGGTAACAAAGATATGATCATCAGATTTATGGGAGATTTAGACTATATAGATCAATATAAAAAAATATTAATAAGTTCTAATGGTAACACTTTAAGATTAAAAGATGTTGCTGATGTTGTATTAACAACAGAAGATGCAGATAATGTAGGATATCTTAATGGAAAAGAGTCAGTAGTAGTCTTATTACAAAAATCTTCTGATGGAGATACTATAACTTTAAATAATGCAGCTTTTAAAGGTTATAGAAGAAATGAGACCATATATGCCAGCAGGTACTGAATATAGTATAGAAATGGACTGCTTCTGAAAATATTAATAATTCAATTTCAAATGTTTCTAGTTCTGCTGTACAAGGACTAGTACTTGCTACTATTATACTGTTTGTTTTCTTAAAGAGTTTTCAGAACAACTGTATTAATTTCATTAGCACTTCCTGTTGCAATAGTATTTACCTTTGCTTTCTCTAGCAATGAGAGGTACAACTCTTAACTTTGATTTCACTTATGGGACTTTCAATAGGGGTTGGTATGCTAACGGATAACTCGGTTGTTGTTGTGGACAATATCTATAGACATATAACTGAATTAAATTCTCCCGTTAGAGAAGCTGCTGAAAAATGGTACAGAAGAAGTTACTTTCTCTGTTATAGCTTCTGCATTTAACAACTATAGTAGTTTTCCTACCTATATTATTTATTCCAGGGCTTGCAAGAGAATTCTTTAGAGATATGTCTTATGCAATAATCTTCTCTAACCTAGCTGCTATCATAGTGGCAATAACATTGATACCTATGTTGGCAAGTAGATTTTTAAATAGAAAATCAATGAAATCTGAAGATGGTAAATTATTTAAAAAAGTAAAAAGCTTTCTATTTAAAAAGTAATTAATAAGTGCTGTTTCTCATAAAGGATTGACAGTTCTTATCATGGTTGGGTCTATTTTTTTCTTCAGTATTTTAGTAGGATCCTAAGTTACTTAAAATTTGAATTTATGCCTAAACAAGACCAAGGAAAAATATTCATTGACAGCTGAACTACAAAAGGGTACTGATTTAGCTAAGGCTGAAAGAATAGCAAAAAGAATTAGAAGAAATTGTTAAAAATGATCCTCATACTGAAAAGTTACTCTAATGTTAGTAAGTACATCTAGTATTTCTATAAATGCCAATGTTGGTAAAAAGAATACAAGAAAAAGACAGTGTATTTACAATTATGGATGATATAAGAAAAGAAAGCTTCTAATGTTTTAGATGCAAGAATATCTATGACTAACCAATTCTCTGGTGGACAAAACTCAAAAAGATGTTGAATTCTTATTACAAGGGTTCTAACCAAGATGAAATCAAAAATTTGGTAAACAACTTTTAGAAAAACTACAAAAGTTATGATGGAATGGTTGATATATCTTCAACTCTTGATCCAGGAATTATAGAATTAAGATTAAATATAGATAGAGATAAGATAGCAAGTTATGGTATCAGTCCTACTGTTATTGCTCAAACAATAAGTTACTATATGTTAGGGTGGAGATAAAGCTAATACTGCAACTTTAAAAACAGATAGTGAAGAAATAGATGTTTTAGTCAGACTTCCAAAAGAAAAAAGAAATGATATAAATACTTTTATCTTCTTTAAACATTAAAGTTGGAGATAATAAATTCGTTAAGTTATCAGATGTTGCAACTTTACAATATGCTGAAGGAACTTCTGAAAATAAGAAAGAAAAAAATGGTATCTATACTGTTACTATCTCTGGTAATGATGGTGGAGTTGGTCTAGGAGAAAATACAATCTAAAGATAATTGAAGAATTTAATAACTTAAATCCTCCTTCAACTATCTCATACAGTTGGGGTGGACAAAGCTGAAAAACATGCAAAAGACTATGAGTCAGTTATCATTTGCATTATCAATTTCAATTTTCTTGATATATGCTTTACTTGCTTCACAATTTGAAAGCTTTTATATTACCATTTATAATAATAGGTTCTATACCACTAGCTTTTAATTGGAGTTATTTGGGGACTTGTAGTCTTTAAGACAACCTATAGATATAATGGTTATGATAGGAGTAATCCTACTTGCTGGGGTCGTTGTTAACAATGCCATAGTGCTGATAGACTTTATTAAGACTATGAGAACTCGGGGATATGATAAAGAGTATGCAATTATCTATTCTTGTGAAACAAGATTAAGACCTATACTTATGACAACAATGACAACAGTATTCGGTATGATACCTATGGCTTTAGGTTTAGGGAGAAGGTTCAGAATTCTACAGAGGTATGGCTATCACAGTAATATTTGGATTATCTTTCTCAACTATTTTAACACTAGTTTTAATTCCCTATATTATATTCTGTTGTTGATAGCTTTACTAGAAAAATAGCTGCTAAATTAAAAAGGAGTTTTTGGTGGTTTAAAAAAGAAGGGGGCTAAATAATGAATAAGATAAGAAATATGAATGACACTGATAGTGAAAAATTTAAAACTTATAATACTACATATAAATGATACTCAAGTTAGACTTCTAGAAAAAGTTTCTTTTGAAAAAGATAGGAATTTACTATTATACTGTTGAAGATAATGTTAAAAGAGCTATTGATAAATCAATTAAAACACCAACAAACAAAAGTTTGGCCTGGTTCAGATGCCTTAGTAACTTTACCATTAGGAGACAAAAAGATAGATGAATTTCTAATAAAACTAAAAAAACTTTTTAGAATGGTTTTACCTAAAGGTCTATTCTTATCTGTTGGTATTATCCCATTTGAAAGAGTTATTAGAAGTATGTACGAAGAAGATATACCTGTTGATGAAGAATTGATGGAAGAACTTCAAAACGATAAAGACTATAATATTTAATTAAAAAAGTAAAGAGGCTGTTGCGAAAATAATAAAAAGTAAAAAAATAATTCGTTACTGAGTAAATTTCTTAACGATAAAAAAATCAAGAATTCGCTGCAAATCAGGAAACTCGTTACACTCAAACACCCTGAATTTGCTCGGCTCATTCTATTTGATTTTTATCTAAAAATTTCCATTCGTAACTCATTTATTTTTTTACTTTTAGATTAAAATTTTAATTTTTGCAATAGCTTCTTTTTATTATTTTATATCAAATTTTAAAATTTAAATAAATAGTGTATAATAGATAAAAACTACAAGGAGTTTAAAGATGATATATTTTACAGCAGATATTCATTTCTATCATGAAAAATATTATACACCATACAAAGAGACCTTTTTAAAAATGCTGATGAAATGAATAAAAAAATTATAGACTAATTGGAATAATATCGTGAAAGCCAATGATGAAGTATATATACTTGGAGATGTTACTATGAAAGGTGCTAGTAATGCAAATACAGTCCTTTCTCAATTAAAAGGTAAAAAAATATTTAATTAAAAGGTAACCATGACAATTTTGTAGAACAAGAAAAACTTTCAATTCATATATATTTGAATGGGTAAAAGATTATTATGAGTTAGAATATGAAAAGTAACTTTTTTGTACTATTTCATTATCCATTAGAAGAGTGGAATAAGTTTTATAGGGGAGCTTTATCATTTACATGGACATCAACATAATAATTCTTTATATAATTTTGAAAACTTGAAAAAAAGGGTTAAGAAGATATGATGTTGGAGTAGATGCAAATAATTTTCAAAACCTAGTAGTATAGATGAAATTATTAAGTTTTTGAAATGGTAAATTTAAAAGTTTTTAAGTAGAATTTTATGAAAAATTTTTTTGAAAAAAAGTCTGTAAATATTTAAAAAGAATTGTCTTCTATGATAGAATATAAAAATATCGTAGAAGGCTATTTTTATGAAAGGAAAAATAAAGAAATAGGTAAAATTCCAAAAATAGAAGAAAAATGAAGTAATAAATAAGGTAGGTGTATACCAATGGCAAAAATAATAGTAATAATTTTTAGTATATTAATTTTTTAATACTTGTATGGGCATGACAACTAAACAGTATAGTTATCAAACTGATAAAAAAGATAAGACTATAAATATAGTTGGACAATTACTAGACGAAAACAATGAATACTCATTTCTTGATTATTTTTGAAATAAGTGATGGAAGAAATAATATAAAAACATAGGGATAAAAATTAGTAAACAATAAAAATAAAAATAATAAAAGATAATAAAGAATACATAATTCCATATTCAAAATCACAAAATGATGATGATGAATATTTATATATTGATATATTAAAAATGGTGTAAATATAACAGATGATGAATTTGTAGTTTACCTTGGTAAAAATAGAATTAGATACAGGAGAAATAATTAAACTTCCCCTTTACGTTTTTAAAAATATGTATATATAACAAAAAGGAAGTATTCTTAATACTATAAACCCAAATGGCAAATTTGATCAATACTATAATACAGTTGAAGAATATAAGAAAAAAATGGTTGGAAAGAAGAGTGAGTAAATTTTATATATTAGACTGTTTTATTAGAGAACTAAAATAAAAGTAAAGAACTATAAAAAAATAAATAAGGAAGGTGTATTTCAATGAAAAATACTATTAATAATTTTGGGAGATATTTCTTTTTAATGCTTGTATGACAAAATGACTATTATTATATTAGTCCAACAGGAGAGAAAAAGTAAAATTGCGAAACCTAATCCTCCAATAAAAATTCAAAAATGAAGTAATAAATAAGGTGAGATATATCACTGAATCTCTCACGACTAACACCCTACAGAGTGCTAGAGTCGCAAGGTTCTTAAGTACTATTTAGTTTCTTTTGAATATCTAGTATTCAAATACTAGCTAATTTCCCTTAAGACTTTAATGGACAAGCTCTCCGTTGAGAACATTTACGTCCTGTTGGCTCGGTTCAAAACCATTTAATTTTGACAGTGAATATTTTACGAGGTTACTGCATTTTTCTAACCTCAACCTTATATATTCAGTTTCCAAAGTTCTTAAATATTATACTCTAAAATTAGTAAAATTACAAATTTTTAGAGCAACATTTTTAATGTTGGTGTTATTCATCTCTACGGCTAAAAGCCACGAGTGTTCTAACACACTTAATAAAAACATGAATATTTCGTCAGGTAATAGAGATATAAGAATTAAAAAGAAATAATTAATTTTTATATGTAGCCTAAGAATTTTTCTTAGGCTACTTGTTAAAGAATTAAATACGATGAATTGGCATAGCCAAGGTTTAATATATGGAGTAGCAATGTTACATTTCTTTAGATACAAATGATGTGAAAGAAATAGCAGTCCCAAATTATAATTATAAGATAGGTGAAATGGATGGAAAAGATATGAGAAGTATATTTGAAAGATGGAAAGATAAAAATGTAGAAGAAAAAGGTATGGAGGTAAATAATGAAAAATATTAATAAGTTTGCTATTTTTAATTATTTTAACAGCTTGTGTATCAACTAGATATAGTTATTATCCAGTTAGTAGTTATGGAATTAAAAAGTTTCTATATCTGCAGGACTAGTAAATGCAGAAGATGAAAAAGTCTCCAGTTGAATATATAGAGGGTATCAGATGTTAGAAGTAATGTTAATACTCCTCATAAGGTCAAGATAATATTATCAACTATAAAAATTATTGATAGTAATAATAAAGAATATATAGTAAAAACTAACTCAAATAGTGGATATATACATATATATAAACAAGGAGTAGTAATAACAGATGATTTTAAAGGCATATATAGGAAAAATACAATTAGATGATGGAACAATAATAGATATACTCCACTTTTATTTATGTTTATGTAGAGAGTTATAATCCAGTTACAGATACAATAAATGCAGGAGCACGTACAAAAGATTATTTAATGGAACAGTTGAAGATTATAAAAAGCAAAAAGAAATAATTAATTTTTTTATAGGGGGCTGTTGCAAAATTAAAAATTTCAATACTAAAGTAAAAATAAATGAGTTAAGAAATTTACTCAGTAACAAACTATTTTTACTTTTTATGAATTTACAACAGTTCCTT
>BNJT01002408.1_pt1 | contig 31930 bp, 34 predicted proteins | sample 8540491 | NCBI WGS metagenome assembly BNJT01 (sample SAMD00202455, study PRJDB9452) | human saliva metagenome | host: Homo sapiens | reverse complement strand
TCTTCTCATTTACAAAGAGTTCCTCGTAGGTCTGTAATCTGTTTGCACCATTTCAGGCTTTTTCTGTGGAGAAGAAATTTTACAGCAGTACATCATTATCAGACAACTCAGAGACATGCGCGTTTCCTCTGCCGTTTTTATGATGGGTTTCTGGAAACTTATTTGTAATTTTAAAGGTTCTAAGATCGCTATAAGGGTAAGAAAAGCAAACAGCGGATGCCGACAACAGCCTAATAATCTGTAAGCTTAAAATCAAGCAGCAGAATAGCCTTGATAGTAGATCATTCTCTCAAAAATAAAATCGCAAATCAGACTACGATTTTATCATTTTTATTTGTTCATTAATAGTTTTACAGTTTTTAGAATGGTTTCTCTGATTTCCTTTCTCTTTTACTATAAAATCTACAAAACTCTTTCCTGTAAAAACCTCGATGTCTGGAATCCTTCTGCAAATCTAGCAATAGTCTCACGGACAACCCTAGGCCCTAGGAAACCCTATCAAAGCGCCTGACTCTGCCCGATGATGATATCGGCAGTCATAGCGAAAAGAAGCCGTAATCCACCAAATGTAGGATTCGTAAGATGATGGGCTATGTAAAGGCAACTGCATTAGCAAAAGCTGAGCCAATTTTTGCCTGAACTGCCATCTGCATCCAGTGAGTAAGCTGCTTCCTGCATTCTTGCTCCACCTGACTGGCGGATAATCATACTAAAGAGCAGTCTATACAGAAGTCCCATTGCTCTTCTTATTTTCTCTCTCCATCACAGACCCAAGAGAGACTCTCCGATGAAGTCAAAATCCATGCAAATCACCATTTCTACGCCATTACTTTTCCATGTGCGTTTCTGATGGAGTCTACTAGTTTGGTTTTAGCTTTTTGCTTCTTTTTAGTCTATCTTTGTAGGATTTAGAATCTTTAAATTTGAGAATATCAATACTTTCTACATCTGCATTTAATTCCCTTTAAATTTAGAAATCATCAAAATACATATCGAAAATATCTCCTGCTTCCTATTCTCATGGAAGCCGTCCTCTGGCGAAAACATAGTTATTTGCTCAGTTCGTCACTCTCTATTATTTTCCCCAGGGAGTCTGATGCCAAAGCCTTTTGGGACATCCTTTTTCCTCCTCTGTGGAGTGCTTGATATTTTGTTTCTCTCTTTTGAACCAATCAAATGCTGACATTCTTTATCTTTTAATAATTCTCAAAATTTGAGAAATATTTTTCTTTAACTCAAAAACTCAGCTGTATAGATTTTCCCGCAGAAAAATCTATGCTTTTCATCATTGATATTTTTCAAAAGAAAGGAATAGCTGCCTCTGGCTCTTCCACAAAAGTTCTATAGTACGTAAAGCTCCGCTCATAAACTCTGCTTTCCACCACAGAAACTCTGCTCATCCTCGACCATTTGGACATAGTTTTCACTTTTTCATCAAAAAGCACTATAAAAATCTTCCTCATAAATTCCTGTTGTTATCAGTTCCTTTATTTCATCCAGTAGCAGTTCTTCATTCTAAAGCTGTATTTACTATTTTCATAATGTGATTTTTAATTTCTTTGTCATTTCCCAAAGGAGTTTTTGTCTCAAAGTTTTCATAGAAACTGACATTTTCGGGAAAATAAGATTTAGGCTAAAATCCGCCTTTCTTTTCAAAATCATCTCATCTTCCTCATTCATATGATAAAAGCCGAGAATCAAAGCCCAATGAATACAGCGGCAGCCTGCTGGAACTTTTAGTTTTATTTCCTACTTGTCTTTTTAGGATGATAGGGACTGCATATTTGGGTTATGCAGCTGCAATAGGCGTGAGGGAAGATTATCATTCTCCCGGCTCTATAATAGGCCCGCCACAGCTGAGTGAATACGCCGTAGACCCGAAGGCGCACTTTATAAGCCCATCTCCCCAAAACATACTCGAATTTGCGTTGATTTTCGGCTCCACATGTAATCATGAAGTGGTCTCTTGACGGGTAATCATTTGCATCATTCAGCGCATAGGGAAAATCTATCTCTATTTTCGGCAGCTTCCTGCATGCCGAACGCTGACTTATATGAGTCTCGCCGGCAAAATTTTATCAATATTATCAAAAATCTTCTTTGCTGAAATTTGCTACCGAGCCTTCCCATATTAACACCTACTACAGGGGTCAAATCCTGAATCAGTGTAAGAGCGCTCAGAATAGTACCATCTCCACCGAAAAGAAAAGAAATAATCTATTTCACATTTTTCCAGAGTGAAGTATCCACTGAAAATCTGATAGTTACCCAATAAACTATTCTTTTTCTAAAGAAATTTTTCGGGGAGAAAAATCTCGCATATTTCCTTTTCTCCAATTCAAGAATAAACTGATGAAAGATAGCTTTGAATCTCATCTCCATCTTTGTGAATATACTGCGATGTTTGGCATTAGAATTCCAGGTATTTTTGCATAAATTCATATCGAAAGCTCTTCAGCAGTTTCCTTCCTTTTCATCGTCCATAAATTTCTGCACATTGATGATGTAGCCAGTAGCGCCCAAAGGTTTCATCTATGGAGCTGAGATTTTCATTACGATTCTCATCGTCACCCTTACGAAAGCTTCATTCATCTCGTAACCAGCGCGCCGTAGAATTTTCCGTTGTTACTTTCTACGATTTGGGGCTATTTCCACCATGGAATAATGAGTTCTTGGGATTTCACCGTAAAGCAGCGCCCCTGTCTCCGAAAACGGATATTTGGACAATTATCCGCGATACTGTCCCAGCGATATACTGATATTCCTCGCTATTGATTACAGGAATTACATTGGTATTAAAATGCATGGAATAATTTCACTCCATCTAAAAAGAGTGCTTTCATAGAGAATAGAAAACCTATCCATATACAGGAAGCAGTTCTCCTAAGTCGATTTTCCTCCAAACACTCCTTCATTACTGCTCCCTGAAATACGCCCCTCATTTCCACGAAAACATGGGTAAAATCAAAATCAACAGCTGTCTGCAAAAGCCTCCTCCCGCAGTAGCATCTACGCCCAATATGGGAAAAATCATTTGCGATATAATTTTCAATTATCATAAATCATAATTACTTCGGTAAAGGTATGAAATTTGATTAAAACTATAAAAACTTTACGCTGTGGAAATTCTAATCAGACATTTATATGAATTCACAAATTCTCTACGAAGACAATCACATCATCATCATCAATAAAAAGTAGGTCAGCTGGTTCAAGAGCGACAAACGGGCGACCAAAGCCTACTGGAACTACTGGAAAAGATTTTCATAAAAGAACGCGACCAAAAGCCTGGGAAATGTCTATCTCGGTTTTGGTTCACAGGATAGACCGACCAACCTCTGGGCTGGTAATCTATGCTAAAACCTCCAAAGCACTCTCCCGCCTTACCCAAATGGTAAAAACAGGGAGATTAAAAACTTACTGGGCAGTGGTTTCTCAAAGAGATGATTCCACAAAGCCAAACCCTCACCCACTATCTCCAAGAAAAACGAGAAAAACAATAAAGCCATCATCTACTCCCACGAGACAGAAGGAGCAAAAAGCCATTCTCAGCTATAACATCATCAAAACTTTGGATAATTATATGCCACTGGAAGTAGATTTGCAGACAGGAAGACTACCACCAAATACGGGCTCAGCTATCTATAGGTGGTACCTATAAAAAGGCGACCTGAACACGGCGCCCCTCGTTCCAATCCAGACGGTGGCATCAGCCATGCACGCTAGAATGCTGGAATTCATCCATCCTGTGAGCAAAGAACTTATAAAAATCACCGCTCCTGTTCCACAGAATGATGCCATATGGAAAGCCTGCGAAATGTAAAAAAGCTGATTTTTATCCAAAGATAAAGAGCCACTCTTGTGAGTGGCTCTTCTATCATCTCAAAAATATTTTTATCTTAGAAACTTTGAATTAGAGATAATGACACGGAAGTTATCCCCTGTAGCATCTTTTTGCTAACTTCTTAAGTTTTTCCCGTTGTATATGTTCCTATTATTCCGTCTGTTTTAGTTTCAAAACCTGCTCAAGTAGTAGAAGTATAATCAAACTCTACTGCTAACTTAGTATTACCTGACTTCCATCCAAATCTTGGTGAAATTCTCCAAGTATATAATAGGCACAACTCCATTAGGTCCTAAAGTAGAATTAGCCGCTAATTCCAATGTATTCAACTACTGAGCGTAAGCATTAGACATTTGACCTGTAAAGTAATATCCATTGCTTCTATTATATCCGAAGTCTTGTGAGAACCCACCAAATACACCCCACTCAAAGCTTGGAGAGAGTCCAAAGAACTCTGTCCAAAGAGCTAGTTTCTAGAGTTTTGTAATTTGTATTTATTATTATTTAGATTATAAGTAACACCTACTCCCCTAATTCTAATAATTCCGTAGAGTTTTCACCATAGTTACCTATAGATCTCGATGCAAAATTTTCAGTAAACTGAGCTTTTAGCATATGCTAAAAGTTAAAATGCACCTACATTTTTTTCTTTCATCTAGAGTAGTAAGCACATTTTTCCAAAGCAGCTTTAGTAGTTTTTATAGTTCTACCAAACCCTCCTACGCGAATTTATCATCTCTACTAAACTGGAACTGTGCGTGGAATGCTGGAAGTCCTGATTTAGCAGCATTAGATGTAGTTGTATTTGTAGATAGAACTTGAGAGTAAAAGTCTCTCCAGTAATCGCAGCTGCAGTAAACTCCAAATACTTCTCCTTTAGTAGAGAATCTGATTTGAGGAGAACGATTAAAACGGCTGGAACGGGCTTCCACGTTGAAGTTGTAAGTTCTAGGAGAAACATTCGTTACGAACATATCGGGTGCCAGAACTGACCTACTAACCATTCTACTTTATCACTAGATAATTTAATATAGCATGTCTCAATGCTAAACTGTTGATATTAGCATTAGAACTTCCAAAGAAGTGAGACTCTATCAAAGCTTCTGATTTCATTCCGAAGAACTCAGGACCAGCGATTTTCACTCCCTAATCTTGATTCTACTCCCCATCCGTTGAAATTAGCAAGACCATTTAAGTCTTTGCCATTTGTTGTTTCTCTGTTAATTGAGTTGCTAAGTCGATATAATTACCTTCTCTAGCGGCAATCACCCTGACGAGAGTCAAAAGCAAACTCACCTCTTACATACCCATAAAGTGTAGCACTTGTTTCCTCTTGTAGCTAACCCTACCTGTGCTACTGCCAAAGCAAATAGCGCCATGATCTGTTTTTCATAATGTCTATTATTAATTTAAAGTTATTCTTTATTTAACAAGGCAAAAGATATAAATTATTTTTATACAAATTTAACTTAAAAACCTAATTTTAATCATGTTTTTAATATTTCCTTTAACTCTTTGTCATTATATATATACAACCACCTCAAATCACTCCTACACTACTAAAAATGATACTTTACACTGCGGTCATATGGTTACATTAAAAGTTAAGTTTTTGTTAAAAACATGAGAAGAATCATGTTTATCAAAGGCTTTTTAAATATCACCCCCTATATAAAATAGCATGATAAATATCAATTCGACATTTATAAATGTTTAAAAATCAGTGTTTTTATTTTTACTTTGGCTAAAAACAATTTTTGTTAATAAAAAAGTGGTATTTATTCAAAAATTTTATCTTAACTTGCACCCCTGAATTTTTAAGACCAAAAGTCTGATGAATTCATTTAAAATCTAAAAATAACATTAAATAAAATTATAACAAATGGATTTACAAACAGCTAGAAAGAAAGCTACGAGAGTCTCTCAGCTGGTATAATTTCCAACTTCTCTGTTGGGATATTATACTCTTGGAGTAACTTGAAAGATGCTTTGGGAGTACACTAACTTACAAGGTATTCAAGACAAAAACGTTGAGGCTGCAGAAAGAATGTATTCTTCATGGTCGCAGTCAGACTTGGCTTTGCCTTATGGTATTGGCGGGTTCTTTTCTGCTTTTCATCGTAGTGCAGCAGGTGCTTGGCAGGATAAAGTTGGTCCTACTAAGGTTATCTTAATTGGAGTATTGATGACAGGTTTAGGGAACTATCCTTTGTGAGTTTCTTCACCATTCTCCCATAGTATTTATCACTATCTTCTCCTTAATAGTAGGGAATGGTATTGGTTTCGTGTATGCATGTCCTCATGTGGCTGCGATGAAGTGGTTCCACCCATCTAAAAAGGGATGATCAACGGTCTTGTAGTAGCAGGATTCGGTCTTGGAGCTCTTTGGTTAGGGACCACTTGAAACATTGTTCTTAAAAGGACAAGCTTTCGTTTGGACTTTTGATTCATTCCCCTCGTTTATCATTAGAAAAATACTTTGAGAGTATTAGGATGTGCTATCCTCGCTATGGGTGTTCCAGCTGCATTGAATGTAGTGAACCCTCCTGCAGGATATGAAGTACCTGAACCAGAAGTTGATCCAAACAAACTCAGTAAAAGAAAATGCTAAAAAACTGCTTTCTATCGGAACTGCAGCTATGGTTAAAACTTGGCAAGCTTTGGGCATTGTTCTCTATCTATGCTCTATATTGTTCTGCTGGTGCGATGGTTATCTCTAACTCTTCTGACATCATGAGAGTACAGTCAGGATTGAAATCTGGGTGTAGAATCAGGATTGATTACACCTGAAAACTTTGAACTTGCAACATCTCTACTTGGGATAATGGTTCCTGTAACTTCTATCTCTAATGCTTCAGGTCGTGCATTAGGAGGTATGATTTCTGATATCATTGGTAGAAAGAATGTATATTATGTAATCCACACCATCCAAGCGATTAACATGTCTTCTTCCATACATATACTTCTCCAGTAGCTATCGTATTAGGGGTAATCCTTACTTGCGTGGTTTATGGTTCTGTAATGAGTACAACACCATCTCTTGTAGCTGACTACTTCTGGTCTTAAAGCTTACGGTGCTAACTATGGTGGTTTATACAGGTTGGGGAGCTTCTCTAATCATTGGTCCCACAAATCGCTGCTTACTCTAAAAAAATTAGCTCTAGAAGCAAATACTCCTCAAGAGTCTTACTTCTTCGCTTACCATGCAGCTATCGTATTGATCGCAATTTCATTAGTTCTTGCTATTTTGAGTTAAAAACCTAAATTCAGACAAGAAGATGTTATTGATGATTACATCTTAGGACCAGATGAACTTAAAAACTAATTAAGTTTAATCATAAATAAAGACTCCCAATAGGGAGTCTTTTTATTTTGAGAATATTCTAAAATCATATCAAAAATAAATCCGAAGCGATTCCATCTGCAAAGAACCAATGCTTCTCAGGGATTTTGAGATGATTATTTTCTATGAGGAGAATTCCTGCTGAATTTTTAGGCTGAATATCAGCATTGAATTTTTTGAATAATTTCATCTGAAAAGTCGTTTTTATTTTGCTAAATCTACTCCCCAGCTCAGTGCGGAGTCCCATCATCAGCATTTCATTATATCTATCTTTTTCGGATAATATTTCTTTTTCTATTGGTAGTTTGCCTTGCAAAAGATCTTTGATGTATAACGGAGTTGTTAGCAATGTTCCATGCTCGAATCTGCCCTCCATCGTAAGAATGTGCCGAAGGCCCAATTCCTAAATAGGGTTTGTATTTCCAATAAGAAGTATTGTGTTTAGAATAAAAATCTGGCTTTTCCGAAATTTGATATTTCATAATGGTCAAAGCCATTATCTTTCAAAAAAATCTACCATGTAGTAAAAATTCCTCGTTTTGTGTATTTTCTTTCGGAGGGCTTATTTTCCCTTTGGTTATCCAGTTTTCAAGAGCTGTTCTCGGCTCCCATGGTCAGCGCATAAGAAGAAATATGCGGAACTTCCAGCGCTATGGCTTTATCCAAATTCTGTTTCCAAATCTCAAAAATTAGATGTAGGCGCTCCGTAAATTAAATCTATACTAATGTTCTGAATACCTGCATCTTGTGCCCTTTTTTCACCGAAGATTCTGCTTGTGAGGAACTGTGCGCACGATTCATCAGCCTCAAATCTTCATCATGGAAACTCTGTATTCTATGGAAAGCCGGTTAATCCCAATTTCTGCAATTCCTTCAAAAATTTTTGGTCTAAATCATCTGGGTTCTGCCTCTAGGGAAATCTCTATCTCCTTTGAAAAATCAAAATATTTCAGGATTTTTATCCATCAACATTTTAATTTCATCTATTTCCAAAATTGATGGCGTTCCTCCTCCAAAATATAGGGGTTTCTAAGGTTTTGTTTTTCAGCTCATTATTTCTTAATGACAATTCGTTTTTAATGGCGAAAGCATCTCATTTTTCAATTTCAAAGAAGTAGAAAAATGAAAATTACAGTAGCTGCACTTCTGTTTGCAAAAAGGAATATGAATGTAAAGCATTTTATAATTAAAAGCATTAGAACAAATAATCAATAAAAATTTAGATTAATTATTTTCTAAATATCTCCTCCATCGTTCAACAGCTTCCTGCATGTCCTTTTGGCATGGGGCTTTCAAAAGTACATTTCCTTTTTGGTCGTTGGATGGATAAACCTGAGTGTATGCGCATGAAGTGCATGCGCGGAAGAACCTCAAACACATTTTTGGATAAACTGCTTATATTTAGGTAAATTTTTGCCCTCTTAAAGGAATATATGTCCCTCATACCTTTCATCATTAAAAAAGAGTGTGAGCGATGTGCTTAAAATGAGCTCTAATCTGGTGTGTCTGCCCTGTTTCCAACTTACATTCTACCCAAGTCATGTATCTAAAACGCTCCAAAACTCGATAATGCGTAACTGCATGTTTTGCCATGGCTGCCATCTTCATAAACAGCCATCTGCATTCGGTTTTTTCTGATGCCTTCCAATGTGTCCTCTTATTGTTCCCTCATCATTTTCAAGATTTCCCAAACAAAAGCCCAATATAAACGCTAGTTTTTCTCTCAAAAACTGCTTGGCAAGGGAAACTCATCGCATATTCTGTTTTTTAGCAATGACCAAAAGCCCCGAAGTATCCTTGTCTCATTCTATGCACAAGACCTACTCTGTCTAAATCTGTCTTAAATTTATTTTGCTCAAAATGGAAAGCGACTGCATTCACTAATGTTTTATCCCAATTTCCAAATCCTGGATGAACCACCATTCCTGCTTCTTTTTGTCTATAACCAAAACATCATCATCCTCATAAACAATATTAATGGGGATATCTTGCGGGATAATTACATTTTCACGAGGAGGATGGGTTAAAAGCACAGATACTTGATCACCTGGTTTTTACCCCTGATAGTTTTGCTTTACAGGAGTGCCATTAACGATAACATTCCCCGCACGGCAGGTCTGTGAAAATCTTATTACGAGAGGAATTTTTGCCTAAATATTAAAAAGAAACTTATCAATTCTTAATGGCTCTTGGTTTTTATCTACGACAATATTAAGATGCTCATAAAACTCGCTGCCTTCTTCCTCTGGCTCTGTGTACTCCAATTCCTGCTCAAGAAATTCTTCTCTATCTTCTTCCATTGGTTTTTCTAAATAGGAGCCTTATTCTACAACAACATGATTTGCCTTTTTAGGCTTTTCTGGTGCGGGCTTCGCTGGTTTTTGCTCTATTGGAGCTTTGTCTTCTGTCTGGTTTTTCTCCTGAGAGCTGTTAGGATTATTTTCTTTTTGAGATTTAGGGTTTCTCTTTTTCGGTGCATCTATTGAAGAATTACTAAATTCAGCATCAAAAATCAAACTCTTCCACCTCATTTCTTCTATAAATTTTATCTAATTCTTTTCACTTTTTCGTACATCTCGGCAGGAGTACCAGCCCAAATATCAATCTGCATTCCTTGGTCTCTTAGGGCTTCCATAGGCAGGAGGTCTTGATAATAGACAATTTTATTATCTCCTTTGTCGCTTCCTTCGTAGTCTATCATGCCTATTTCGAAATTACTCACTTTATGAGTTTTTGGCTTCGCCAACTGTCAATCCTACTAAATTAGGGATGGATATATTTCTCAATGGCCCTGAACCAACCACCAAATCTATCACAGAAAAATTTTGGAAGAAGGGTTCCTGGTTTCAGTTCATTTCCTTTATGAATCATTCTAATCACGGCATCTTTCTGAATATTAGGCTCATATAATTGTATCGCCTACCTTTAGCCCTACCAGCTCTAATCTACTAAATGCCAAGCCTTTATATTTGTCTAAAACATCTGGAACTTCTATTTTTAGCCCCAAGTTTTAGGATTTACTTTTAGGATTATTGTCCTTCCGTCTTTTACACGAGCCCTCAGCAGAAGGATATATCTGCAAGACTTGAAAAGGCTTGTATTTTAGCTCATACTTAAAGCTGTCAACCTCCACTGCAAGTCCCATATCTTCCAAAACTTTTACAGCCTCCTGCACAGGCATATCCACAACATTAGGCACGGGAACCTCTTTTCCATGGTTCATGGTGTTTCAGCCATGCAAATGTACTCCATGATTAGCCCATAGAAAAACTCCTATGGCAATTATAATATTTAAAAATACCTTCCAGTGAAGAAATGATTTGAACATAACTACTTCAAATTAAAATACAAAGCAAATATATAGTTTTTACTTAAATTTTACTGAACTTTTATCAATATCTTTATTTTAAAAATCTTTACTTTTTGTAACTATGTTTAGTGATTTAAGACCTATTTTATTTACTTTATTCCGATTTTTAGAATTTATTTTTGATTGATTGCTTTATATCAGCTTTATCTGAATATGTATGATGATGTTGCAGCTGATCCATTAACCAGAATTATTGCGGAACAATCAGCTTTCTGTTTTAAATAAAACCCGGCTATCCGACACAACTTATAGATGGAGTTGATACAAAAGGTATTTATTTCTATATCAATAAATTATTGCCCACCGTAATGATAGAGGGCTGCAAATGCAGTATCCATTATGATTATTTTCTTGGCTTTTATTTTTGTTTTTACAAAGGTGCTAAAAACTTTTTGGTTTGCGCTGGGCAGGACTTATTTTCATTTACATAGTTAATGTATTTAGGATTGCCATCATCAATATCGTGGTACTAGAGTACCCTGATTATCAGAAAAATAAGCCACGATTATTTATTTCCTGCTATAATTTATGGCGCTGTGGTTTTATTATGGATTATCTGGATTAAATTCTTTGTTCTGAAAAATGAATAAAAATAAAATGGCTTCTTGTCGCCCTCTGTATAATAGGACTAGTAGGAGTAAGAGTTTTAGAAAACAAAATATTCTATGACCCTTTCTTGAAATATTTCATGCAAGTACCAGCACCAATCCTGCATTCCCTCAGTTTGAGTGGGCTGGGCTCATCAGCAGCCATATTTTCAGGTTTTTATTAAATCTTATTTTTCTCTTTGGGAATTGTTCATTTTTGTTTTTTAAATAAAAATGGACTGCCCAAGCGATGGTTTTAATCACTTTATCTTTCTTTTTATTTTCTTCCCTATTTATCTGTATTCTGTTTATACGGAATTTAGTTTCGGGAATTTGTTCTCGTTTTTACATCAGAAGATTTGTGATTCAGCCTCTGCCTGTTTTACTGAATAGTTCCACTGTTTTATTACAGAAAAATCTTATAGAAATAAATCAAGGCTCGTTTTTACAAGCTCTTGATTTTTCTACAAATTATCCAAATCTTTTTGAATTTCTATTCTAAAAAATCCGTGGAGATGGTTCCTTTTCTATTTTTCTTTCAGCGTAGAGCTTGGTTTCGGTCTCGGTTTTTTCTAAAAAGATAATCGTAAGGCCCTGCGGTAGAAATCAATTTAACCAAAACAGGCGAAATCTCCAAACAAATGAAAAAGCCCCATGATGAACATCGCTGCCACAGCCATAATAGGATTTGCGCCCAGCTCATCCAGTGCCTGAAGCCTCGCCGCGAAACCATTGAACCTATTTTCCGAATCCTCGCTGTTTTTTTCTGCTCCGTTTGTAGGTTGGTATAGACTTTAGAGATTTCCTCATCTAGATATTTCCAGCCGTGGTTCCATCTGTTTTTGATAGGCTTCCAGCTCTTTTTCTTGTTGTCGTGGATTTCGGTTTTTCGCTTTGCATTTGGCCCAAAACCAGCCTTTCCGCTCGTAAGTCCTGTTTCTTTGCCCAAAACCTCTCTTTCTAAATCTACCACCGCAGAATCATAGGCTTTTTGGTAGGTTTCTATTTGACTTTGATTTGTTCTTTTTCTTTTACAAAAGGCCCTGACTGCTGTAGAATCCTGCTGTTCATCTGTTCTTGAAGTTCAGTTTTATTCTTTGGATAATGGTGTTTAGCTGTTTATTGATTTCTTTTTCAAAAATCTTTTAATTCAATGGCTTTGAAATAACAATCCCTAAAAACACCGCCAAAACCAAACGAGGAAGAGTCAGCAGAAGCTGATTTTTCCAAGAAAACCGTTTTCTTGATAGAGGACACGATGTATCTGTCCAGATTAAAAATCATCAGCCCCCAGATAAATCCCGCCGCCAGTGCAGCGTGGAAATCATCAAAAATGGTATAGGTGGCGTACCCTGCGGAGATTCCCGCAAAAACCTGTGAATAAAACAATCCCTCCGATGCTGGAATATTTATTCCATTCGGAAGGAGTTTTCTTTAAGATGTGAAGATTCGCACTAGAGCAAATCATCAAAAATTTCTGAATAAAGTTTATTTTCATTTTCCGTACTATGTGTACGGTGTTATACCAAAATTATACCAACTGATTTCTGACCAAATATTCTGCGATTTGGACAGCGTTCGTAGCCGCTCCTTTTCTTAGATTATCCGCCACTATCCAGCAGTTGAGCGTTTTTGGCTGAGAATTATCTCTTCTTATTCTCCCTATAAAAACCTCATCTTTCCCTTCGGAATAGAACGGCATAGGGTATTTTTATTGGCTACATCATCCTCCACGATAACGCCTGGCGTGTTTGAAAGAACATGCGCTAACTTCCCTCTATATCAAAGTCTTCATTGAACTCAATATTCACACCTCTCAGAATGCCCGCCCTGCACAGGAACACGAACAGCTGTCGCTGTGATTTCAAAACTGCTGTCGCCCAAAATCTTTTTAGGCTCGGTCATCAGTTTTAGTTCCTCTTTGTGTAGTCATCATCTGCGAAAACTATCACAGTGCGGAAGTGCATTTTTGAAAATCTGATAAGGATAAACTTTCTCGCCTTCCTCTCCTTTTTATTTCTTGGTTGAGCTGGTCTACTGCCGCCTTACCTGTTCCCGTAACTGACTGATATGTAGACACTACTACCTTTTTCAGTCCATACTTTCTGTGCAATGGATTTAGAATCATTACCAGCTGAATCGTAGAGCAGTTAGGATTTGCGATGATTTTGTCTTCTTGGGTCAGAACATCGGCATTTATCTCTGGTACGACCAGTTTTTAGTAACATCCATTCTCCATGCCGAAGAATTATCAATCACCGTAGTTCCTGCCTCTGCAAATTTCGGCGCAACTCCAGAGAAGTTCCTCCACCAGCCGAAAAACAATGCTATCTCTGGCTTCATATCGATGGCATCCTGCATGGACACGACCGAGTATTCTTTTGCCTTTAAAACTAATCCGACAGATTTTTCCGAAGCCACTGGGATAATTTCCTTCACAGGGAAATTCCTTTCTTCCAAAAACTTTCAACATGATTTGTCCTACCATTCCCTGTAGCACCCACTACCTGCAATTTTCATATGAGTAAATTCAATTTTTAATTAACCAAAATCATTCTCAAGGGTATGCATACTCAAAAGTAACGCCGCCACTAATGCGATGATTAGCGTTTTTAGGGTTAAAAATTTGATTGTTTTTAGAAACATGTACACATAGGTTATCATTCCTGCACAGGTCAGATAATTATTCCGTACTCAAAAAGCCTAAAATACGAAGAAAATCCTGAAGCCTCTGAGAACTCTGGTGAATAAATTCCTACACCCAATATCCCCTGTATATATAACAATATCATCGAGAAAAAACTTGTTTTTCTCAAAACATCTGATATTCTCCCTTTATAACTAAGATGAGCCTGTAATATTAGAAAAATAAACGCTCCGAAAACAACCACCGTGGAGAAAGAAATCCCCTTGTGAGTGCTGTACACACTATTAAATAAATCCTCCATTTTTGTCTAAATTATAAACGCAATATAAAAATCCTAACTAATTAAAGTTAGGATCATTTATTATCTTCTAGGTTTTTATTAGAAGTTGAATGCTACACTAGCAGACCAAGTTCTTCCTGCACCGAAGAATACTTTTGTTGTTTGTGTCGATTCCTATGTATGTAGTACTTCCTGCTGTAGCGTGGATACTTGTAGAAGCATCAGAAATGTAGTAAGAATCTATTACATTATACACATTCGCTCCGAAAAGTAAAGTACTGAGAACGCTCTCTTAATCTTAGTTTATATGAAAATACCTAAGTCTAAAAAGATTGTAATCTGGAAGTCTAAGAGCTCCTTGCTCTTGTCTTGCTACTGTCTTGTAATCGTTTGTATTAACAGCTGAATAAAGGTTTCCTACAAATCTCCAAGTTCCGTAGATGCTCAAATCGTTTATCGGTTTGATAGTCGCACCTAAAGAAGCTGTAAGCTGTGGAATACTGCTGTTTCCGCTTCCTCCTACTTTTACTTTATCTAAATATAAAGTAGTGTTTCCTCCTCCAGAAATAGGATTGTTACTTTCATCAAAAATCTGCTCCTGTAGCATTTCCTTTTATATCTATAGTCTCCGTAAGAGAACATTCCTGAATTCTATGAATTTCACTGGCTTATATGTAGCATCTACTTCCACCCCTATATGAACCCTGAGTAATTCCATTGATTTCAGAATAACCTCTCACAGAACCAAATGTCTGATTTCCAATTCTCAACCATCTATCTTTCCACTCTGTTCTGTATAGGTTAAGGTTAGCATTGAATTTAGGTGATCTGAAACCATATCCTACTTCTGCAGAGAATATTTTTCTCATTTGTCAAGTTAGGGTTTACTACCCGCTGGTTATTTGGATATACCGCATTCATAAATGGTTGCTTGCTATAAAAACCTACATTCAGGAAAAACATTATGGTTTTTGTTAATATTATAATTAAGCTCCCCCTTTTTACATTATATCCTATAAGATTTTTAAAACTTGTTTTTCTATTAACAACTTGTCCTTGTTGAACTGTTACTCCATCTACAACGAAGTTATCTAACTCTTCTGTAAGCTTGGTTAGAAACAGACCCTTGTACGAACGCAGAAAAATTATTTTTAGTAAACTCTACCTGTCCGAAAACCACTATACCATAGTACTTCTCCATCATTGCTATATCCTATAGTGCTCCTCTTGTCCTAGTGTTTTTCCTCCAAAAGGATTCCAAGAAAGGTTTTTATAATCATGTACTCTTGGAAACTACTTTCGCTGAAATGTTTCTGTTTGAATTATCTTTATAGCCATTAGCTCCATATAAATGAGTAAGCATTTGATAGTGGTATCCATAGTAGTATCTGTCATCTGTTCCTATGGGAGAAATTCCAGTTATCATTTATTTTGTGTTGAAATTTGCCAAAATACCATACCAGTTGTGAGAGTTCATAGACGCTCTTCTTACAAGAGTAGATTTAGCTGCTGCTGTATTAGCATTTACTGCTGCGTTTGCTGCAAAAGATAGCATCATAGTTTATATGACCATCAGCATCTCTGAAAGAAGCATCAGTAATTCCTTTACCTCCTACTCTTCCTAAATCACCTGTTCCACCACCTCTACCATTAGAAGCGTATAGTACAGTGCTCAATTTAGATTTTTGGAGTAATGTTTCCAATCCCAGTTGAACATCATTACTGGTTTTTGAGTAGAAGTTAGATTTGTTAGACAATGCTATTCTTCTTCCTGTGCATCTGTATAGTATCCAAAATCTGAGTTATACTGTCTGTATGGATTTCCATCATGATCTGGATTATAGTCTATATAATCTTGGATTTTGCTTGTAAAACCTCTTTGGTCGTGCCACTGAGGGAGAAGCTGTTATAGTAAACTGGAAGTTATGTTTTTATTTGGCTCAAATCCTAAAAGCAAAATAATATGCATAAGCTTCGAAATCAGTATTTTTGTACATAATAAGAACCTGCTGTTCTACTCATCAAGATAGATGTAGACCAACCGCTTTTTAGATTTACCTGTATTGTATGAGAAAGATGCTTTGTGATAGTCGTTATTCGCTACTCCTATTCTTACAACACCTCCTTTTTCATGTCTGCTGAACGAGTAATAAAATTCATCGTTCCCCTACAGATGCTAATTGCTAATTTAGAAGAACCTAAACCTCTCTGAACTTGGATAGTACTTGTAACATCAGAAAGACCTGTCCAGTTAGAAAAGTACACAGCCCTCCTTCCATACTCATCGTTCACTGGCATACCATTTTACCATCACAGCGATGTTTCTAGATTCGAAACCACGCATTGTGATACCTCCATCTCCGAAAACCACCACCAGACTTAGTCGCGTACACAGATGGTGTAGTGTTAAGAACTTCCGTTATTTCTTGGTTTCCTAATCTCTCGATGATTTTGAGCAGATTTTACAGTAGAAACCGCTACTGGAGTTTTTCTGTCTTTAGCGATGTCCGCTACCCCCACAAGAACTACTTCATCAATGCTCTTTTTCTGAGTCTTGTTTTTCCTCTTGTGCAAAATAAAACTTGCTGTTGTTAAAAGTCAATGCTTGCTATCTGCAGATCTCCTTAAAAAGTTTGTCTTCATAAAAATTTTTGGGTTTTCTAAATTTTAAATATCGCAAATTTACGGTTAATTTTAACTAAAATTAACAAAATCATTAAAATTTTACATCTTAAAAATGTTAATTTTCTAAACACTCCTATTTTAGCCCTTTTACAAGGAGAATATTTTCAGAAATTTCTTCAGTTTCCAGCTGTGCTCGTTTTCTTCTTTTATCGTTTTTCAGAAACTATCATGATAAACTTGAACTAACAATACAGTAATGGAAATCTAATATCGGCCCAAAAATCAGCAATAAAGCCAAAAACCTTCAGCCTAAAATAATCCCAAATACAGAATTCAGCGGATGGATGTTCTCTATTCTCTTTAAAGTGAATCCTCAGGATATTATCCACTCGCAGAAAGGAACCCAAAGAACAGAAACGCCCGCCGCTCCCACTGGGTCTTGGTTCACCAACGCACAAGTGACACTGGAACATAGACAATCGCCCTCCTAGCCAATAGGGACAAGCGATGCCATAGCCGTCAAAAATAAATAAGAAAAAACGGACTAGAAACCCCAAAAATAGAGATAGCCCATCAAAACCCGTGAGCCCCTGCCCAATGGCTACCACAGGAATTCCCACCACATTGGCAATGATAAGTTTTCGGAAACGCTCACGATCTTATTGATATTAGATTTTTCAGCGGAACAGCCTCTCTCCAAAGCTCTTTCCATCGCTCGAGATTGATCAGCATAAAATACAAAATGAGCCGTCAGCAACGCAGTAACCACACTCCACCGTAGTATTCAGCAAAGATGAGAGTGTAGACCGTCGCCCACTCACCTACTATGTCGATGGAATTCATGATATCATAGCCCGTCTTATCCTTTTATATATTGATGGATTTGATTGGCATTCTCTATGGCTATCCTTTATATATTCTCGAATTTTGCCAGCTTTACCACCAATGTTTCTGCGATGTAATAAAACGGAACAATAATGACCAATAGTAGAAAGCAACATCAAGAAACCAGCCAGCCAAGGTTTCATTTTCTCCTCCGTAAGCTTAAAATAATAATCATGGAAAATAACATAAAGTGCACCACACTTTAAGAAATGATGGCAAAATCATTTAAATTAAACTCTATCAAAAACAAAAATCCAAAAATCATCCCCAGCAGGATTATTCTGTACGATTTTGTTGTTACTAATTTGATTTCCATACTAAAATTTATTCTGCAATAATATCAAAAGTATTTCAAATAACGAAAACTCCTTTTCCCAATTTCTCAGGAAAAGGATTTTTATCATAGCAAATGTGCATACATTGTTTTATCAAACTTTGGTTTCTACATCTACACCGCTTGGTAATTCTAACTTCATAAGAGCATCTCACAGTCTTGAAGAAGAAGAGTGAGATATCCATCAATCTCTTGTGAGCAGAAAGCTGGAACTGTTCTCTTGCTTTTATGATACGCTGGAGATCACTAACAGTAAAGATTCTCTTGTGAGTAGGTAATGGATTGGTCCATTTACTACAGCACCTGCAGATTTTTACTGTTTTACGATTTCTACTCAGCAGATTTATCTACTAAATTGTAATCGTAAGATTTTAATTTTATTCTGATTCTTTGTGACATTTTTAATCTAAATTTTAATTAACCTCTTGCTTTAGCTATTACTTCTTCAGCTACCATTCTGTGGGCTGGTTTCATATTTTCAAACTCCATAGAAGATGTTGCTCTACTCAGAAGATAATGTTCTAAGAGCTGTACATATCCAAACATTTCTAAGCTAATGGAACAAATGCTTTAATAACTTTAGCATTATTTCTGTCATCCATACCAGTTTACAGTACCTCTTCTTCTGTTAAGGTCACCCACGATATCCCTCATGTATTCTTTCTGGAGTAACAACTTCCAATTTCATGATAGGCTCCATGATTACTGGTTTTAGCAGCTTTTACCAGCTTCTCTAAAATCCAAGTTTAGCAGCCAATTGAATGAAAGTTGGTCAGAGTCCACTGGTCGGAAAGAACCATCTTTTAGTGTAACTTTAATTCCTTCCAACTCTCGAATCCAGCCAAAGGACCATTTTTCATCAGCTTCTTTGAATCCTTTTTCAACAGAAGGGATAAATTCTTTTGGAATGTTACCACCTTTAATTTCGTTGATGAATTCAAGACCTGTTTTCTCCTTCATCAGCAGGGCCAGATATCCGCGAGATTTCCGGACACTCTCACCCCCAGTTTGTTTTTGTAAACTCTCTGTGGTTAGCTGTAGCTGCAGGAGATTCTCGTACCTCACTTGCAGCTGTCCTTGGTTTACTTCTCACCTGAACTCTCTTCTAAACGGTCTACGATGAATATCTAAGTGAAGCTCTCCCATTCCTGAGATAATAGTTTGTCCAGATGCTTCATCTGTTCTTACACTTGGAAAGTAGGATCCTCTTCGCTAACTTCACAAAGCGCTACCCATTTTATCTTGGTCAGCTCTTAGTTTTAGGTTCAACAGTGATACCGATTACTGGATCTGGGGAAAATCATAGATTCAAGAACGATAGGGTTCTTTTCATCACAAAGTGTATCCCCAGTTTTTGATATCTTTAAATCCTACAGCTGCACCGATATCCTCCTGCTTCAATGTACTCTGACAGGGTTTTGCTTATTCGCGTGCATCTGATAGATTCTGAGATTCTTTCTTTAGAATCAGATCTTGTGTTCAATACATAAGAACTCTGCATCCAATCTCACTAGAATAAGCCTCAAAGAATGCCAATCCCACTACATAAGGGGTCAGTAGCAATCTTTAAATGCTAATGCAGCAAACGGCTCATTTACATCTGGTTTTCTTGTGGATTTCAGCATCAGTTTTAGGGTCAGTTCCTTTGATATCATCTTTATCTAGTGGAGATGGAAGGTATTTACATACAGCATCCAACATAAACTGAACTCCTTTGTTCTTAAATGAAGAACTACAAGTCATTGGATAATAGACAAATCAATAGTCGCTTTTCTCAAAGCTTCATTGATTTCTTCTTCTGTGATAGAATCTGGATCTTCAAAAATTTCTAATAAAGACTCATCAGTATTCTGCCACATTTTCCACAAGATTTTGTCTGTATTCCAATACCTCTGCTTCCATAGCTCAGGAATTGGAACCACATCAAAATCGTCATACCTTGAGTATCTTCGTGCCAAACAATAGCTCTGTTCTTGATAAGGTCTACCACTCCTTTTAAAGTCCTCTTCAGCACCGATTGGTAATACGATAGGAACAGCGTTAGAACTCTAACATTTCTTTTACCTGACGGCAAACCGCCAAGAAATCAGCTCCTTTGTCTGTCCATTTTGTTTACGAATCCCATTCTCGCAACTTTGTAGTTGTCAGCCAACTCTCAGTTAGTTTCTGACTGTGGCTCTACTCCGTCAACCGCTGAAAATAAGAGAACACTAACCCATCCAATACTCTCAAAAGAACGGTTTACCTCTACAGTAAAGTCAACGTGTCCTGGGTATCGATGATGTTAAAGTGGTATCTCTTTAGTTTCTGGTAAAACTTTTCCTGGTCAGTTGGGAAATTCCAGTTACAAGTAGTAGCCGCAGAGGTGATTGTAATCCCTCTTTCAGCCTCTTGCTCCATCCAGTCCATCTGAGATGTACCCTGGTGAGTTTCACCCAACTTGTGAGTTTTACCAGTGTAAAAATAAAATTCTCTGTAGTGGTAGTTTTCCATCGATGTGTGCAGCAATACCAATATTTCTTGTATATCTAAGATCTCTTCCCATTTCCAGATTAGAATTTAAAGTGTGAGAATGCTTTGTTTGCTTCTGCATTTTGTGAGTATCTGTCTTTTCTTTCTTAACAGCAGCTCCTTCTTCTTTAGAAGCAGCGATAATCTCAGCAGCTAATTTTTGTGCCATAGATTTATCGTTTCTCAAAAGAAGCATTTGATCAACCATTTCATAGCCATAGAAATTTTTCTATCAGCCTCCGATCGGCATAGGAATTTGGAAGTTAGCACCTCCTACTCTTCTTGATCTTACTTTCCACATGCGGCATTACATTAGTAAGCGCATCTTTCCATACCAAGAGAAGTTTTTCCTGATCTTCTTTTTAGTTTCTACGACTATTCAGTGCATCATAGAAAATTCTAAATGCGATAGACTTTTTACCATCTATCATCAAGTTATTCTACAAATCTTGTTACCAATTGATCATTAAATTTAGGATCCGGTAACAACGGTCTTTTGCTTTTTGTCTTTCTCATTGTTTCTTTCCTTAAAATTTAATGATTACTTTTTCTGCTGGTGCTGCACCTGGTTTAGGTCTCTTAGCTCCATACTTTGAGATCTCTTTGTGTTCTTCCATTTACACCTGCAGTGTCCAAAGCACCTCTCATAATGTGATAACGAACTCCGGTAGGTCTTTCACCCTTCCGCCTCTTACCAATACTATCGAGTGCTCTTGAGATTATGTCCTTTCGCCCGGGATATAAGCGTTAACTTCTTTACCATTAGAAAGTCTTACCTGGCAACTTTTCTAAGTGCAGAGTTAGGTTTCTTAGGTGTAGTTGTATATACTCTCGTACATACACCTCTCTTCTGTGGACAAGAATCCAAAGCAACCGATTTGCTCTTCTTGGCAATTGTGGCTCTTCCTTTCTCTTACTAATTGTTGAATAGTAGGCATTTTATTGCTTTTATATTTAATTTTAGGGTGCAAAAATATGATGAAAGTGCAATATTTTCAACTAATTATTTTTCTAATTACCTTATGAAATTTTATAGAAGTTAAAACTTACTAATTTAGAAAATTATTTTCCTTATAAATTTTTACCTTTGCCAATGCAGATTCAAAAATATGTTTTACTCATTATCAAACTAATCAAAAACAGCAATATTCCTATAAAGAAAAATATTGTTTCTATTAAAATGTATATTACTATATTTTTATTTTCTCAATAACTTCTATTTTATTGATATTCGCTGTTGATGAATTCATTGTTCATGGTTTTAGGATTCCTCTCTATTAGAGCTTTTAATTAAAAAGTAAATCAATGATAATTGAAAATTATAATTTGTTTTCAATAGTTATTTTAGTTCCATAATAGAAGAATTGTTTTTAGATTAATACTAAAACCTTATAAAAGAATATTGCATTTTTCTCTTTCATGTTTTCATTTATGATTTGTTATGGCGGACAATATCTAACAAAATTGATGCATATTTATTGTTTTCATTACTAGTATCCTTATTGTTTTCTGTATTGGTATGTTTTGAATAAAAACTCATATAGAAGAAATTTTTATGGAAAAATCAAAAGATATTAGTTATACACTTTATTTTTGATTAATTCATATTTCCAATATTGATAAAGTGGGGACATTACATTGGAAATTATCTCTTTTTATCCTATATATGTTCTTCCTCAATGATTATGGGATGTTTTTGTGCGGTATTGAGACTGAAATCAGGTCTTATAGGGGGAGTACTGTTTCATTCTATTATTAATTTAATCGGAATTTCCGTGTACATAAAAAGGTCAAGCATAACTTGACCTTTCATATTTCCTACATTCCCAGACTTTTTCTTACTCTTTGAGAGTTTCTTGGGCTACTTTTTGGTTTTTCTGCTCCTTCTTGTAGTTTTTCTCCAATTCAGGAAGATTATCCATATAATAAGCAAAGATTTCTTTCCTTTGGCATAAGTTTCCAAAAATCAAATTCAATAATTCGGTTTTCGCGTGTCCGCACCGAAATTCCTGCAAGATATTTCTCTCAACGCTTGGTTTTGTCCTCTCGTCGCAATGAGCGAATATATCGTAAAAACCTTACAAGTGTCAGATTTTTCGGTTCTTCCAGCGGTGTAGAATCGGTTTCTATGGCATTACTTGTTTCTTCAATTCTTTCTGGAAGGAATATATTGATGATGTTTCCTCTTGATTTGACATTTTATTTCCGTCTGTTCTCGGCACATATTTCGTGTTTTCTGCAATTCTGCCTGTGGCAGCATCATCTGCCCATTTGGTTATTAAATCTCGCTCCCCACATCTCGCCATTTCCAAAATGCTGAAGCTGGTCTTTTTCCCACAGGAACCACCTCGGCATCGTAGAGTAGAATATCCGCTGCCATAAGCATAGGATAGGTAAAAAGTCCCTACATTCACATCTCCCAGCCTGTCCGCTTTATCCTCTGAACAGAATGAGCCAAAGTAAGCCTTTGGTAAGGAAAAACAAGACAAATACCAAGAGAGTTCGCAGGTTTCTGGAATGTCACTTTGTCTGTAGAAATAAGTTTTCTCTGTATCCAGCCCAAAAGCCAGCCATGCCGCAGCGATTTCGTAAGTGTCAGCACCTCAGCATCTTTTTATCTGCGTGAGAGTGTGCATATTAGCGATGAACAAGAAAGACTCGTTCTCTGTAGATAATTCTATGGCTGGAACGATTGCCCCCAAAATATTCCCTAAATGCGGCGTTCCTGTGAGCCTGTATTCCTGTAAGAATTCTTGACATGATTTTATATTTTTAAACAAAAATTAAATTTTACATTTTTAAAACCTGCTGTACATTTTTATATATCTCGATTTTTAAGGGTTTCTATCGGCATTTCTTTTGATTTCGGCAGAGTTTCAGATAAACCTCATCGATAGGCTCTTCTGCTGTATCCGTTTCCATCCTATCCAAAGGAATGTCCCGCACGGTTTCCCTGCAAAAGATAAGTTATAAAGCAGCGCTTTCCCAAAGACAAATAAAAGCCTTTTGCTCAAAAAGCTCTTCGGCGGTTTCCTTTTTCTTATTAAATCCATGCATGATGAACGGCACTTTTGCGATTTTTCTGAAACCTTAGCAGCTGAGAAAAACGCCGAACACAATGCACTATCACGGGTTTTTGATTTCGTCTGCCCAGAGAATCTGCTGTTCTGAAGATTTGTTCCTGCAAACTCTCATCTGCCGAGACCAGCCCATCCAGCCCGCATTCGCCTATCGCAAGGCAGTTTGGGCGCTGGGATATTTCTTTTTATTTTATCTAAACTCTGTTTGTAATTTTCATCGATTTTATTTGGGTGAAGTCCTACCGAAAAATAATTTTCTGGAATTTCTTCCCGTGAAAATCCAAGTTATAAATTCGCATTCTCTCCCACGAAAAATGATGATGAAAATCACATACAGCTCTATTTTTATTCCCCTCTATCTTCTTTGGACAAAATAGAATTTAGGCATTTCACTGATATCTCACCATGCAAGAGTTCTCACCGCCACAATCAGCAGAATAGTGGAAACATGCACCATAATATATGGCATGGAGAGTGTATCTATACAACACCAAAACAAAACTCCGCCCACAATACACGCCGTAGCATAGATTTCTTTTTCTCAAAACCAAAGGAATTCTATTGAGCAAAAATATCTCTAAAAATACCGCCGAAACAACCAGTAATAACTCCCAATGTGAGAGAAATAATCGTCCCATGCTCGGCATTCGGCCTCTTTCCTGAATTCCCATTATGGTAAAAAGTCCAAGCCAAAAGCTGTCGACTAAACAGCGGCGTTTCGAATTTTCAAAAAACCTTTACCAGCATCGCAAAGATACTTGCTAAAACCACCGTGCAGCTGAACATATCTTTCATCCAGAAGACAGGAACTTCCAGCAGCAAATCTCGCAAAGTCCCTCCACCAAAGGAAGTAACGAAAGACACTATAGCACGCCGCAAAAGGGTCTAATCTCTTCTCTATCGCTGCAGAAAAGCCCCAGACATCGAGAAAGAGAAACCAGCCCCAAAAAGTTCGATTACGAAATTAAAAATTTTCATACAACATAAATCAACATTTTTATTTTTCCAAAAACAATAACCACACAAAACGAGTCCGTGTGGCAAAAATCAAGTTCCTATGACCGACCTTCTTCCTACACTCTCACTGCATCTGGAACGAACAAAGTATAGTCGCCGCCAAGCGAGATAATCTCCCTGACACTACTGTTGCTGATGAACGACTTAGCCGAGGAAGTCAGCAGGAAAATCGTTTCTATCTTGTTCTCCAAAGTAAGCGTCCCTATTGATATGCACGATGAGCTTTTTCAAACTCAAAGTCGGCAGGATTTCTCAGTCCTCTGATGATGAAATTCACATTTCTCTCTTCGGCAGTAGTCCACCGCTAAGCCCCTCAAAAGAGTCAATCTCACATTAGGAAAATCCTTAAAAAGTATTTCTCAAAAACTCTTTTCTCTGCTCCAGAGAAAACATATATTTTTCTGCACATTATGCCCGATGGCGATAATGATTTTATCAAAAAGTTTTGTCGCCCTTTGTCTACAATATCATAATGTCCCAAGGTAACAGGGTCAAAAGACCAGGAATACCGCTGTTTTCATTGTTTATTTTTATTCTTAAATATTATTCACTTCCCTTTATAGCTTTCATTAACAAAATCAATATTTCCGCTCGGATACCAGCCTACCATCATGTCCATCACTTCTTCCAAAGCATCTATAAGGTGTTCATCTATCCCATCGTTTTGTAATTCTACATCACTTTCAAGGAATGTTTGATAGATTTCCTTCTCTGAAAAATCCTTCCGCATACAACTGCAGTGCAAAAATTTCTGAGTTTTTCCACTGCATCCTGCTCAAAAAGAAGCTGTTTTATCTTCTTTGCTTCATCTCTCTTTTGCATTTCGTTATCCATCATCATTATTTATTTCCTCATGTTTTCTATCGAGTTTGATTGGATTTTTCGTAAAACTGCTTCAAATTATCCAAATTCACGCTGCAGTCTTTATTAAAAACATTATTGGCTACTAAATATTTCCATCAAACGAGTTGCTCCAGCTACTTTTGGGTTTCTGTAGCTACCAATGATATTAAAATCTACAATGCCTTTCCAGTTTCCTGCTCCATCCTTCTTCGCTGCTCCAAAGAATAAAGTTCTCCTTTCAGATTTTATTTCATAAGAATAAGGCACCAGACCATATTCTGTTTGCTTTTCTTCGCCCTCATTGTCCCATCATTTCAGATTTAAGATGAAAAACACATTTTCTTATCCAAATATATTTCATCTGGCTCTACTCTCACTTCTTTTTGGCGAGCATTCTTTGTTTTCGGGAAGATTTCAGTTTTACTCAGTATACAAATCGTCTTCTGACTGCGCAGAGAAAATAAAGGAAACGAAAGCGCTAGCAACCAAAGTGTTTTCATAGTTTTTATATTTTAATGTTTTATTCAGGGCTTTTCACCCTCATTCCCGCACAAATCTTTGATGGAGATTCCGTAGATTTTCGCCTGTTGCGGCAGGATACTTGCGGGAGAAAAACCTGCGTTGGTATTCATTTCCAGCATGTAAGGCGTTCCGTTCATAATGATGTATTCCGAACGAGAAAAACCACTCATTCCCAAAGACTTATAGGCTTTTTCGCATATTTCTTCTACTTTTTAGCCGTGTCGGTTCATCTACTTCTGGCTGGTGTAATTTCCTGAGAAGCGCCTTCATACTAGCTTCATAGTCGAAGAAATCATTTTCAGAAACGATTTCCGTAATTCTAAAACGGTAATTTCTCCTTTATAATCTACCACACCCCTACCGAAACTTCCATTCCGTCCAAAAACTCTCTATCAGCACCTCATCATCTTCATGGAAGGCTTTTTCCAAAGCGGCTTTGAACTCAGATTTTTCTTTCACTTTTTGAAATTCCTAAACTAGACCCAGACTGATTTGGTTTTCACAAAAACAAGGAAGCCAAGTTCAGAAATAATTTCATCTTCGCTGAATGCATCTCCTTTTCTCAGATAAATACTCTTCGCCGAAGGAATTCCGTATTTAGAAAGCACCGCCAGAGTATCTTTTCTTATTGAATGTCAATGCACTTTGGTAAAAATCACAGCCTGTATATCTGTCCCACAGCATCCCAATACGCCTGCAGCCCGTTTTCACCAGGTGTTCCGTGAGATGGTATTGAAACAAACATCAAATTTCAGTTTCGTTCCATCAGGCAGGTTTTACTGACAATCGGCTTTTGTCTATCGGGAATTTTTCATCATTTTCATCCACAAAAACCAACCTTCTTTCAAGACATGAACTCTATAAACATTGTATAAATCTCTGGCCAATTCATCAAAAATAAGCTGACCGCTTTTCAGCGAAACGATATACTCATCGGAAAAACCGCCCATTACCACGGCGACATTAACTTTTTATTCATAACTCTTACAATTTAGGCAAAATTAGCAAAAACTTTTTATTCACCTACGCTGTCTGATAAATTCTTTAACTTTGTGGCTAAAAAGAATATGCATCTATCCACCGCAGCTGAGGAATTCACAGGCTCTCCTGCTGCTGATTTTTCAGGTATTATCAGCAGAGCGGTTCATCGAGAATCAATTTCATCGGAAGAGTCTCATTCAGAGCTTTATCATTACTTAACAACGAAAACATCAGGAAAACGAGGCTTTTCTTTATCTCTCGGAAGAGTTTTCTTCATTAAAACTAAATACACCTAAAAATACTGGCAGTCAATGAAGACCCTTTATGTTCAGGAGTTTTTGGGCGTATACTTTGTCTGAAATCATCTCTGCCGAAGGACACAGCGAAAGGGTAAAATCATTGGTGAAACAAACTTTGGAAAAACTATTCATCCTACAACAAAAACCGAAGGAAAAATAGATTTTCGCAGAACTTTCGAATACGAAGCTTATGATCATCTGCCGATTACGCACGATTTGTATTATTTTAAAAATTTCATGGTGGATGTCTTAGAACTGCCTTATCACAAAAGTTCTCTATTAAAAAGAATTTCAAACTTTAACAACTAAAATAGAAAACTCTCTCTCCTAAAAACAATCATGCTGAGGGATTTCCAATCAGAAATATTTTTAGTAAATGAAGAAAACGATGTGTTTTTCATTGATTATCAATCCATATGCTAGGGCCTGCGGTCTATGAGTGTGGTTTCTCTTTTTATTCCAAGCGAAAAGCCAACTTCCTGCCGAATGGAAAACAGAAATGCTGGATTTTTATTTCAATCTTTGCGGACAGCGAAAACACAGCCTGCTCTGAAAGAAGCTCTTCCCTGCTGCCAGCTTATCAGATTTTTGCAAGTGCTTGGCGCTTTATGGTTTTAGAGGACTTATCCAGCGGAAAGCTCGTTTTCTGTCGAGCATCGGACAGGGAATAAAAATCTAACGGATTTTTCTGCAAATTGGCAGGAAAACACCGCTTTTTCCAGAGCTTTATTCAGTTATAGAAAAACTCAATGAACCAGACGCTCAGAAGAAAGATAAACGTTTCATGGGCAAGATTCTTTTATTTTAAGATTTGTAAATTTGCGGAATTATTTTCATTATGCTACTATCGATATTTATAGTTTTTCTTACAAGAAAAGCGGAATTCGAAGGATAACACAGACAATGGCGGTGGATTTGTTTTGACTGCCGTGGACCCCTAAACCCAGGACGAATAGATGAATACAAGCCCCTCAGACAGGAGCTGACTTGCTGTGCAGGAATATTTGGAAGAAAAACCCAAATGCCCGATTTCCTAAATTCAGTCAAAGCTGATTTATCTGTGGGACAACTATACAGAGCGAGGATTTGAGCATCTTCAGATTTCCTTTGGCTGCACCGGCGGACAGCACCGCTCGGTTTATTCAGCGATAAAATAGGAGAATTTTTACAACACAAATACGCTGATAAAGTAAGCGAGTAACCCGAATGAACAACCTCAGCTAAATGCATAGAGTATGAAAGCTTTTATATTCAGTGGCTGAGGAAAAGGGACAAGATTAAAACCTACGGACAACACCCAAAGGCTCTGGCCAAGGTAAATAACATTACCCTTTTGGAAAGAAACATCAGATTTCTGCAGTCTCGGGAATTAATGATTTTATTATTAACATTATCATTTTCGGAGAGCAGGTTGGATTTCCTTTGAAAGAAAATAATAATTTTGGTGCTAAAATAGAAATCTCCGATGAGTCCGAAGAACTTTCTGGAAACAGGCGGTGCTCTTAGTTTTTCGCCAAAAACTTTTGGGAGCAGGAGGACATTAATCATGAATGCTGATATTTTTCACCAATCTGAACATCAGTGATTTCACTGATTTTCATTTGAAAATCCAACAACTTGGTTACTTTGGCTGCTTTCGTCAGAAAAAGCTCTGCAAACTTCTTTCTTTGACAGCGCAATGACTCCTGCAAGGTGCGCGTAATGAGAAACAGGCGAAGAAATCTTTTGAAACACTTATAAAAACCTAAAACCATTAGCTCAGTGAATACATTGCATCAATTCTAATTTACTGAAAGCTTTTTCACCTGCTCGTGGAAATTCTCCATTATGGAGGAATATTTAGACCTGATGAAAGACTATATTATCAAAGGATACGAACATGATGCTACTGATAGATGTGGGAAAACCAGAATCCATCGCCGAAGCAGAAAAATATTTTTAAATAAAAATGGAAGAAGAAATTTTAAGAGAAAGTTTTCGACACTTGGAGTGAACAGGCTACCAAAGACAGCTGGATGGTCTTTAAGATAATGGAAGAATAGTTCTGGTTATGAAATGCAGAAAAATGGGACCTTAGGTGTGTCTATATTTGTCCTGCAGGATAAAACCTGACACCAAATATTACAAGATGACAGAGGAAATTACATCACAGAACTAGGCTTTGGGTCATCACTGCGGTGGCCCAGGAATCATGGAGCAGGAAACAAAGGCGCCAAAAGAAAGTGGAGATCCATCGGTCTCAATATAGAACTACCTTTTTCGAGCAGCACCTGAATCCTTATATAGACAAATTATACAGCATGGAGTTTGACTATCATTAGAAAACCTCATGTTTATAAAATACCACAGGATTTCCATCGTGATGCCTGGCGGTTTTTGGGACTCTGGATGAACTTTTCAGGAGGCTTTGACGCTGATTCAGACTGGGAAAAAATCAGCAGATTTCCTATCGTTTTGGTTGGTTCAGAATTTTGGAGCGGGCTGCTGGATTAGTTCAAAGAAAATACTGCTGGAAAATGAAATTAATTTCGAGAAGAAAATTTCTCTCTTTTCAGAGTGGTAGACACGCTGATGAGGCAGTTTGCACACATCGCTTCTATGACAAATACTCCATTCACGAAAATTTCTAAGTTTGGCATGGCTTTTGCCTTTATTTAACAAAATTTTAAGATTATGATTACGAAAAAGAAAGTCAGTCTTGTTGGATAGCATGCTGCTAACATGATTATGAGTTTCACAGTACACATCAGCCTCAGTCTCATTGACCAAAGTAGACTCATGCAGAAGGAAGTAAAACCTTAAAATTTACCACCAAGGTGGGTACAGAACAGATGGCAGATGTTCTAGAAAACAAATTCTGGGCTGCGTGAACTTCAAAGGCGAAGTAGCATATATTGTTAGCCGAAATTTCTGTGGTCTCTCTGTGAATGGAGAGCATAAGTCATTGTGAATGTCAATAACAGCCAAGTAGATGGAGAAACCGCTCACTCCACTTTCTGAAGCTAAGTAATGTACGTAACATTTCTACGCTAAAGCATTAGAAATAGCATCTTGACAGAAGCTCTATCCTAAGCAGATGAATTTGGTAAATATCGCTTACAAAGGCACATAGAAAAATATAGTCCTTCAAAAAGGAAAAGAAAGTTCAGAAGCATCTTTCTTGAAGGATGAGGAAGTAAATTATAATATTTTTGACAATCGTAAAAAGTCCGTTTCGCGTGACTTTCGGCTGCCTATAGGAACATTAGAACACGCTTCTCCAAACATCAGTGATTTTACAACAGGGCGCAGTCTACTCACCAACTCCACATATGAGTCTCTGGAAACAAAAGCATGAGAATTTTGTACCAAAACTCACACACCCTTCTAAATAGCTAAATCATAACTTTGAATAACATCCTTGAAGCAGCCTTGTTTCAAGGTTTCCTCTATTTCGGAGATTGGCCATATTGCAAACCGCTGATTTTGCCGTTATAAAATATGCCCAAAGAGAATAACAACATCAACTGAATTATAATATAAACATACACTTCTTTATAATCCTCTGGTTTATTTCACCAATTTTTTGCCTAAGTCACCTTCTCTGAGAATCAATCCTTCGAAGAAAATCCTCAAATCTATTCCTTTTCTTGTTCCTTTGGGAATTAAATCCGAAATATCGAGATTCATTAAATACTATTCGCAACTTGTTACAATTTCTCCTTGCTCTGACTTATATTATTTATTTATGTTGAGCAAAAATAAATCTTTTACTAAAAACAAAATGTCTAAAATATTATATAATCTCGGGAGAAAGCTTCTGAGGGATTTACACAGCTCTAACTTCCTGATGAAAGCTATCCTAAAAAAAAAAAAGACGATGCGGGTTCCAGATTTTGGAAGCGACCTGATGAAAGTAGGCGGAACATTGGTAAAAACGTACAAAGACCTTGCATTCATAGGTTCTTGGAAGTGGGTTTCAAACCTTAAAACCATTCTGAGAAACATCAGAATTTTTATGAAGACGACCTCAAAAAACACCAGCCAGATGTCCTTATTTTGGTGGGATTACCCTGTTTAACTTCAAATTGCAAGTTTGCTAGTATTTAGGAATCAAAGTAGTATGTGCATCTCCACAGCTTTGGGCTTGGAAAGAGGCGCATAATAGAAACCATCAAAAAATATGGATGAGAGATGCAAGTGAAATCCTCCCTTTCGAAGAAAGTTTTACAGAAACATTCTGTAAAGCCCACTTTGTGGGACATCCTCTTTGGATGCTATTTCAAATTTAATACCAATTGACAGCCAAATTTAGAAACAAAACAATTTAGACCTTGGGGAAATAATCGCATTACTCCCAGGAAGCCGAAAACAGAATAAGAAAATGCTTGGTCTGATGCTCAGCGTGACTTCTCATTTCAAAGACCTCAGTTCGTTAGCAGAACACCCTCTCTGCAAAAAAATTTTATGATGAATTTTGACAGGCGGTATGCATTTCGTGTCCAACAAAACCTATGATTTGCTTCGTTCTTCCCAAATACATTGGTAACCTCTGGAACGGCAACGCTGGAAACTGCCCTTCTAAAAATCAGTAGTCTGCTACCGCGGAAGCTGGGTTTCTTACCAAATCATAAAGGTGTGAAACACATTAAATTCATTTCTTTGGTCAATTTAATTGTGGACAAAAGTCGTTGAAACATAAAATGATTTAACAACAGAAAACAACAAAATCTGAATTGAAAAATCCTAAATCCAGAGCAAGAAAAAGCAATACGTAACTTCC
>BNJT01000953.1_pt1 | contig 31935 bp, 35 predicted proteins | sample 8540491 | NCBI WGS metagenome assembly BNJT01 (sample SAMD00202455, study PRJDB9452) | human saliva metagenome | host: Homo sapiens | reverse complement strand
AAGCTCGTAAAGCTAGCCAGTTCTCTAAACGTTAAGAAACGGCTACAATACAGCATTTATCAACACTTCATGGTTCACACCATGGGGTGTTTTTTGATGTTTTTTTAGCAAAATTCACACCATTACTTTTTAAGGTTACGGTAGGCAAATTCACCAACGGCCATAGGAACTACATTAGAAGTGTTGACATAAATCTGAGTTGTACCTGTATCGCTATGTGTTAGAGCTTCTGAAATGTCCTCTAGTGATGTGCCAAATTGTTTGGCAAGAGTTGCACCCGTATGACGTAATTTATGAGGTGTAGCGTGTGTTAGTTCTGGATGACGTGAGGTAGTCAGAGTGTAGTGGACCGTTAACATTGCTCTTCATATCGATATAAGTAAAGACATACTGTTCATCAGATTGGATAATTCCAAATTTTGCTAGTTCTCTTTTTTGTTGCTTTTCCCATGACTGAAGTAAATCAGTTAGTTCAACAGGAATTCGGGAAATTGTTTTTTATTTCCTTAGGTTGGTATTAGTAATAGACTTCCTGCGAAACAAAAATATGATACAATAAAACTATGAATTATGAATCAAGTAAAGTATTAAGTGATGCACGATTTAAGCGCCTTGTTGGTGTTCAGCGCACTACTTTTGAAGAGATGTTAGCTGTGTTAAAAACAGCTTATCAACGTAAACACGCGAAAGGTGGACGAACCCCTAAGTTAAGCCTAGATGACCTCCTCATGGCTACTCTTCAATATATGCGAGAATACCGCACTTATGAACAAATTGCGGCTGATTTTTGGTATTCACGAAAGCAACTTAATCCGTCAGAGTCAATGGGTTGAAGCAACTCTTATTCAAAAATGGTTTTACGATTTCAAAAAAACTCATCTTAGTGCTGAGGATACGGTGATTGTGGATGCAACAGAGGTAAAAAAATCAATCGTCCTAAAAAAATCAACTAGCCAATTATTCTGGTAAAAAGAAATGTCATGCTATGAAGGCTCAGGCGATTGTCACAAGCCAAGGGAGAATTGTTTCTTTGGATATTGCAGTGAACTATTGCCACGATATGAAGTTGTTCAAAATGAGTCGCAGAAACATCGGACAAGCTGGTAAAATCTTAGCAGACAGTGGTTATCAAGGGATCATGAAGATGTATTCACAAACGCAAACTCCGAGGAAATCAAGTAAACTTAAGCCACTAACTCTTAAAGATAAATCCTATAATCATGTGCTATCTAAAGAGAGAATCAAGGTTGAGAATATTTTTGCCAAAGTAAAAACGTTTAAACTATTTTCAACAAGCTATCGAAATCGACGTAAACGCTTTGGATTACGAATGAATTTGATTGCTGGAATTATCAATCGTGAACTAGGATTTTAGTTTCGCAGGAAGTCTAATAAAAGCCATTAATTATATATCAAATACAATCTATACTACTTATCAGTTAGTAAAAGATTTAAAAGATTTGACTAGTGAAACGATTGCTAGCGAGGTTCAGGATATGAGTGAAGAGTTACTCAAAAGAGATATTGCAATTGATAGTTGCCTAGTTCATTATGATGACGGTCTTCTTTTGGGAAGTTTAATCAATATTGAGGATAGCCAAGGAACACGACGAGTGTTATCTAATTTATCATATGAACTAACGCTTATGCATTTTTCACAGTTTCATCAAGGTTATGAGGTAGTTGGTATTTTACAATCTTTGCGACAAAAGTAATTGAGTTATTTATTAAGCAAATTATGATGATTGGAGTAATTGTGCTGAGAAATAATATAAAACGCAATCAACTTTTAAATTGATTGCGTTCTGTTTAGTTTTATTCTTTTCCATAAAGGTAACGACTAGCAATTAACCAAGTAGCAATATACATTATCACGTTAACCAAAAATGCGATAACGATGACTATATTCCAATCATGGGATAAATTAGTAGTTACAATCCCCATAATTGTTGTACCAAAAAGTCCACCAATCTGTTTGTTAGCGTTTAGAGTTGCACCAGCAATTCCAGATAATTCTTGACCAGCAGCTTCCATAAGAATGGTTGTAGTTGCTGGAGTTAACACTCCGATACCTAGACTCATTAAAGAAAATAAAGGAATTAGGATGTATAGTTGAATTTCATGAAAAAGAACTCCAATTCCAAAAATTCCTGCTGCTCCTACAATGGCAAAAATAATTGAGACAGTAGCGAGGCTTCCCACGGAAAATCGTTTTACAGCACGTGCGTAAAATAAATTACCAATAATTAAGACAATCATTCCTGGTAGAATGAGGAGTCCAGAAACCATTGAGGAAAGGTTTAAATAAGTTTGAAAATAGAGTCCTAGCACCAAAACAATGCCATATAGTGAAATGTTAACTACTAAACCTAATAGATTAGAGACAATAAACTTAGCATTTTTTAATAGTTGGTGGGGAACAATAGGTGCTTTACTTTTTTTATCGTGGACTACTAAACCAATAGCAAATAATATAAATAGGAGAAGAAACAATAAAAGATTTGAGTTACTATAACCATATTGATTCCCTTCAACAAGGTAAATAACTAGACTTCCGATAGTTGTAACCAGAAATATATTACTAAAGATGTCAATTCTGGTCTTTAGATTGGCAATATTATTTTTCACGAGAAGTAATATTGAAATTACTGTCAAAATTCCAAATGGAATATTGACCAAGAAAATACCCCTCCATCCGAAGTAGTTAATTATTAGTCCACCAATAAAAGAACCAGTACCGGTTGCAACAGAAATAATTGCTGTCCAGATTCCTAACATACGTGCTCTTTTAGTAGAATCGGGGTATGAAATGAATAAAAGTGCTAATGAACTTGGCATAAACAAAGAAGCACCGAAACCTTGAATGAATCTAAGTATAATTAATGTTTCAATATTTGGTGAAAAAGAGCACCCAAACGAGGATAGTGTAAAAATTGTCATTCCAATTAATAAATTCGTTTAGCACCATATTTTGTTGTTAGATTTCCTGAAAGTAGGAGTAAAGACCCTAAAGCTAGTGTATAGGCGTTAATAATCCAAATGGATTGCTCTAATGAGACTCTCATAGCTGTTTCAATATGGGGAACAGCAAGAACCACTCCGGTTGTATCTAGGACCGCCATAATGTATCCTAGTGAAAGAATAAAAAGTAGATAAGCTGGCGCTTTTGTATTTGTTTTTTTCATCAATCTTCCTCCGTTATTTCATCAAACCAATTTTCATTTATCAATAGAGGACGACCAAAAGCAAGTAAATCAAACCCTCCTTCTTTAAAATCAGAAACTAAATTATTCGAGTAAAAAATTTGTGCCTTTTTCCTTTGTAAATGAAGATATGACATTTTAGGTTGTGATGTTATTTCTGTAATAAGTGTTGGAATATCTTTGTATAGAATTTCAGGTGAACCTATGCCTCCAGTTGTTATTGTAGGCTTATTTGCAATTTTTTTCACCCAGTATGATAAATTGCCTGATTTTCCAGTGACAGCAGAATCTGTATAGTTTATTTCAGAGCAGTCAAAGATATCAACACCTGCATTTGAAATTGGTATTATGATTTGTTTTAATTCCTCTAAAGTTTTTGCTAATTTTGCAGTAGGATCATAACTTTTAAAATTTGATAGGCGAATGAAAATCGGAAAATTGTCCCCAACAACTTTTCTACATTCCTTAATAACTCTTTCTGCAAAGTAAGTTCTATTTTTAAAACCAAACTCATCAGTTCTCTGGTTGGTCTCTGCTGTTAAAAAATCATGAATTAAACTACCGTGTGCAGCATGAATATCAACTCCATCAAAACCAGATATTTGAGCTTTTCTGGCGGCTTCAGCAAATTTTTGGACAATAAGGTTAATTTCTTCAACTGATAAAGGTGACCCCACTTTCTTTTTTCCAATGTATCCAGATGGAGTAGAGACCTTAAGAGATAAATCAGTTTTTGAAAATGCTCTTGAACTCCCACTATGCCAAAGCTCAGCAATAGCCTTACTTTTTTCTTGGTGAATTGCCTTGGTTACTTGTTTCCATACCTCAATATCACGACTGGTTGAAATATTTGGTATATTTTCATTGTTAGTAGCAGTTTCATGCTCAATATTTATAGCGCCTATAATAAATAGCCCTACATTTTTGCTCTTCGCTTATAGAACTCGGCAATTTCTGGTTTGGGAACACCACTTTCTACAAATCCTGTTGGAACTGGATTCATTACAATCCGATTTCTTAAAGATAGTTGGGATGTCTCAAACTTGGAAAAGAGGATATTTCTCAAATCTTTATCCATATTATTTACCCTCCTGAACGATATTATAGTTTTGCGCTTCCTTTTTTGCTAAAGAAACTGCTTGTTCAATACTTATTACAGGTTTTAGTTGATAAATTTCTGAAATCTTCTGGAGTCTTTCCTCGATAGTACCGCCCACGATATGGTAAGGAATTTTTAATTCATCCAGTGTTATTAATAGCAAATCGTTTGAGCGTTTTCTAAATAATTCTGACACAGGACGATGGCCATCTGGAGCTAAAGGAAATTCAATAGGCAAATGTACAAATGATTCATAAGTTTCTTTAGCATAGTCTTTTGCAACAGACCCAAAATTTTTCATAACTTCTCTAAGATATTTGAGGTCATCAGTTAAAATAATATTTCCTTTATCTGTCTCTTGGTTGGGATTCATTCCTAATTCGGTTCTCACCATACCGTATACCCATTCATGTAAAGAGGAGCCATCAGAAACAAAAGAGTCAAGATGAGACTCCCTAACTGCTCGCTCCATTAGACGACGAATTCCTAATTGAACCAGCTCAGGACCAGTGGCGTCTTCTAATCTTTTTCCGGGTAAAGCTATGGGAAGAATCTCTCTCATAGTTTTTGCGTGTGTACGTGGTAAACCAGTATAAAAGCTAGTGCTAAAGTTGTTGTCGTTTTTCCTGTCGAATAAGTTCCTGAAATTGCTATTTTCATATTAGTCCTCTTTCTATTTATCTTATAGCTCTTGAGCCACGGAATATATCAATGTTGACTCTCCAAGTTTTGAAATCATATCACTAACTCGAACATTCTTTCCTTTTAAAGGTACTATTTTAGTTTTTAGAACTTGAACTTTAATGTTGCCTTCACTTAACTGTGAATCGTTTGAAAGGTTGCGTAGGATTTTAATTTTACGCATTATCAATGTTTTCGAAAATTCTCTAGGGGTTCTGTCCAAATATGAATGTAACACTTCCGTAAGTTCAGCTGTTACAATTATATGGTCTAAGATAGATGGTAATCTCTTTTTCAAGAGATGTGCTGATTCAATACCACTAAATTTATCTGAATAGGAAAAAGAAGTAGTAGCTGAAATAGAATTTAATTCTGTTTTCACCGAAATATCAGTTAGTTTGGTATCAACTGTTTTAAAGTTTGAAAAATAGTAATCTTCTCCAGAATTTATTTTAAGTTGTTTTGAGTCATCAAATAAATCGACAACTAATTCAACCGAAAACGAAGCTATCCTTCCCTTGAAGGATAGCTTATCATCTGATGATAAGCTCAATTTTGCTGTAACATTTTTCAAATCTTCTACAAGAGATTTTCCTGCTTTTACCGAGAAACTAGAAATTAGAGCATTATTGATTGTGTCCTCTTCTATGACTAATTCTTCTCTAAGAAAATCGCTGACTAGTTTCACAGCAAGTACAATAGAATCTAAAGAGCTAAAATGTGGTTTTATTGACTCAATATTTCTTAGTTGATCAACTCTTCGGATAGTTGATTTCAAATACTGACTCAATTCCTTCAAAAGTAATATGTTTAACTTTCTGAAAATATTTTACTTGTGTATATCCATTACCAAAGTATCTTCCATCAGGACTGCCGAGAATATCTTCAATACGGTCAAACTTAGTTATAATGTCCATAGTAATTTCTCCCTTCAAGTGATATAATTAATTTATCATGTAATTATTTATAAAACAAGAAGGGAAAAAAAGTATAGTAACTATCAAAAAAGGAGGAAATGAATGGAGACTTGCAAGATGCAACCTTTGAAAAAATCAATTTGTCCAGCAAGAAGGGTCTTGAATTTACTAAAGGGTAAATTTACTCTTGAGATTTTATCTGAAATTATTAATGGTAATATACATTATGGTAGTCTTTTGCGTAGTGTAGAAGGTATTAATCCTAGAATATTAGCTCAACGGTTACATGATTTCGAGCAAGAAGGTATTTTATCAAGAAAAGTTTTACCGACATCGCCTCCACAGGTTGAATATAAAATGACAAAAAAAGGTATTGCTCTAAGAAGTATCGTTGAAGAAATGAAAAAATGGGAGCAAACTTATAGAAATTAGATTGAATTTACATAATTTATTATTAATATTTTTCTATAAAATAGAAAATGTAATTCTGAAAGATTTGGTAATCTTGTTAATCAAAGCAACGTAAAAAAACCTAGTTCAAATGTGTGACTAGGGTTTTTTGGCTCTATAATTTTTGTCGTGGGTAAGACCATAGGTAAAAACAGGCAAAATAAAAAATCATCTAAATAGTGGTGTGAACTTTTCGGTACATTCTAGCTCATTTTTTTGATTTTTTGGGGTGAAATTCACACCATTCAACTGAAATTTATTCAAATTAGATGAAATTCTGTTTTCTGAAAAAGTTGGAAAACATTGATTTTAAGCATTTACTGAAGGTTATTCAAATCATAGTTTTTCCAACCAGGTCTTAAGAAAGCTCGTAAAGCATCACAATTTAGTAAACGTTAATCAATACGACTATATCAACGTTTCAAAGCACTCAAAAGTTTACCTTATGGGTGCTTTTTTCTATACTTTCTAAAAAAATTTGCCCTAAAATTACCCTACTTGTTTTTAAGATGTTGGTAGGCAACTTGTCCAGCAGATAATGGAACTATGTTTGAAGCATTAACATAAGTTTTAGTTGTAATTGTATCGCTATGAGTTAATGCTTCAGAAATGGCTTCTAAGCTCATTCCTGCTTGTTTAGCAAGTGTTGCTCCTGTATGTCGTAGTTTATGAGGTGTAGCATGTGTCAGCTCTTTATGTCGCTTTCTAATGCTTTTCATTTTATTGTTCAGATAGTCAGCATGTAAAGGCTTGTTGATGTTTCCTCTTGTGTCGATATATGTAAAAACAAATTGTTCTGGATTACTGATGATGCCAAACTTTGCTAGTTCATATTTTTGTTGCTCTTTCTAAGAGGTAAGAAGCTGAAGTAAGTCATTAGAAATAGATAAAATAGGCTAGCAAAAACCTATTTCAGGAGAAAATGAAGCAAATATTTCCATAATAAAACGCATAATATCAAGTTTTTCAACACCTGATAGTATGCGTTTTTTAGGGTTTTAAAGACTGATTGCTCAGTCTCTTTTTCATTATAATTCAGTTACAATTTAATCTTATTTGAGAAAGTGGGTGATGCTATTCTCTAATAAGACTATGATATTAATTTTTGATAGTACTTCCAGAAGTTATAGATCCCATTACACCTCCAATTTTTATTTTCAAGTGTCTGTATTATATAGTGTGTTCTAAATTCCTTATATCTTGTTAGGATTTGGGTAGAATCATTGATAACAGACTGTTACAAATCTAGTTAGCTGTATGATTTATGATTATCTACTTTTCTAGTAACCAATCTATGATATTTTTCTTCTCAATTCCATTGTAATTGGCTGTTGGCTGAATCGTATCCATTGTTAATAGATACTTGGGGAATTGATCTTTAATGGCTTCTAGTGGTCTAAGTTCTCTGTCTAGTGTTTCTGGAGCAAGTGTTGTTTCACTGACTTGATAATAAGCGTAGTGGCCAAGATCAGTTACAACAACAAAATCAACCTCATATTTATCTAAATTACCAACATATACCTGTGAATATCTACGTCTCAATTCCAAATAGACAATATTTTCCAAGATATGCCCAATATCTTCTTTGTGGTCTGGTAATAGGAGATGTCGTAAACCTAAATCAACGGGATAATATTTTTCTAAGCGTTGCAATAATGCTCTCCCTTTTACATCAAAACGTGGAACGGAATAAAAAAGTAAACTGTCTGTCAAAGTTGTCAAATAATTTTCCAAAGTATTGTGGGATATTGAAACATTTTGGCTGACAAGGGTATTACGAATCTTATTTGTTGATATTAAGCTACCTGTACTACTGAGAAGGGTTCGGACAATGCGCTCAATAATAGTAGGATTTGGATTTCCTAATCTAGTGACAATATCATTTAACAGTATTGAGTTATATATTCCTCTTAGATAGTCAATTTTTTCAGCGTAAGATGATGTTTGCAATAAGTAAGGGAAAGCACTAAAGAGATAATTGTTAAAAATTTCTGTTGTATTCAGATTCTCTGAGAGAGATTGACCTGATAGATATTCTTCAAATGACAAAGGAAGAACCTCTATCTCAACATACCGACCAGTCAAGTTTGTCGCTAATTGGCTACTCATAAAGTAGGCATTTGATCCAGTCAAATAGAGGTCAACATTTGGCAAGATGAATAGACTATCTGCTACTAGTTCAAATTTTTTTCAACATGTTGAATTTCATCTAAAAAGATATAGTATGTTTTCTCTCCAACTAACTGCCCTTTTATATAAGTGAATAGTGTTTGAAAAATGTCGCAGGTCATAATAACTTAGATCCTCAAAATTGATGGATATGATTCGATTCTCGTCTACCCCAGTTGCTAGTAACTCCTCTTTATAGAGTTGAAAGAGAACAGATTTACCAGCTCGTCTAACTCCATTCACAACCTTAATGATTTGTCGGTCACGATGTCTTCTTAAAAAAAGTCTAAATAATGTGGTCTTTTGATATAGTTCATAATAGATACCTCAAAGATAGTATAATACAAATAGAAATTATTTTCAAATATTTAGAAATAATATTTAATTTATTCGATTATTTCTAAGTATTTAGAAATAGTGTTTTTCTGCAATTAAAAAACAGTCCATTTTTGTATGTCATAATAGTAAATCTTGTGAGGCTTTGTAGCAAGTATTCAAATAAAAAGCGCATACTATCAGGAATAAAAAACTTGATAGTATACGTTTTATCCTAGAAATATTTGCTGGCTGTTTTTCTCAAACTGACTTTTTAAGAAGTTACCTTATCAGCAATTTCAAATAAGTTTATGGAGCTATCTTTGGAAAAACTGTAGAATTTCAAAAATTACTACAGACCTTGAATTTTACTTATCATTTCAATGATTTATATTGCTTACATTTTATTTTGATATGTTTTACGGTAATCTCCAGGAGAAAGTCCAGTCCTTTGTTTAAAAATTTTAGTAAAGTAAGAATAATTATCATACCCTACTTGACAAGATACTTGTGATATCGAGATATTTGTTTGAGATAGGAGGGATTTAGCAGCATTAATGCGCTTATCCGTTATATATTTAACAAGAGTTTCTCCAGTTTCTTTTTTAAAAATTCTAGCCAAATGATCTGCGCTGAGATAAACCATATCTGCTAATATAGAACGATTTATATCTTCATAGTAGTGATGATCTATGTATTCGACGATGCGTTGAATACTATTTTTTTGGTTTTCAATGTTTGTTGCAAATTTCTTAGCATGTGACCAGTAATAATCAAAGTAATCCTGAAAAGATTCAATTGAATGAAAGCGTCGTTGGAATAGGAAATCATGAGTGCTGTTTTGGAATAATTTATGTGCCGAGATTCCATTTTGATCTAGATATATTCCTATTTGTTGAGTCCAATCTAGTAAAATTTGTTGTAGCGTGAAAGTAGGGATTTGGGAATTATAGACGAGTGAATTAATTTTTTCTCTTAATTCGTATTCACTTAAGGTATCTAAAAAAGTAATTGAAAGAGTTTCTGTTTTAAAGGAAGTTGGAAAACTATGTGGAACACATGTAATAGTATTCCAATAAGAAACATATTGTTCATTATAAGTGTAGAGTTCTTTGGTATGAAATAAAATATCGGATAGTTTATGGCAACTCTTATATATAATGTTTGAGTATTTACTAAAGTTATTAGAAATTTGAGAATGAATCTCATATGCCAATTTGTCACTACGTTTGGATGAGTCTACTCTAAAGAGACAAACATATTGATCAACCTGGCTTTCCATCTTGAATAGACTTATCAGCTTATAAGAAGGTTGTGAAATTCTTTGAAGTTCTCTTTTTAGTTGAGAAGTCCATGATGGAGTTTCTGCAGAATAATCTTCTTCATTAAGATTGATTGTTAAAACTGCAAGAAAAAAATACTGGTGTTTTTTAAGAATAAAACCTTGTTTGCTTGCTACATTTTCTAGCTCATCAATGCGAGAAATTTGAGGTTTTCTAAGGTAATCATACCAGAAGTTATCTTCTATTTGTAAAAGTGCATCATTTTTTCCGTTTAAGTTATGATTCTCAATTTTACTAATGGCTTTTTGAATAATAAATTCTAATTTTTCAAAGTTAATGGGTTTTAGATAGTATTCGAAGCTTTGTAATTCAATTGCTTTTTGAGCATAGTTGAAGTCGGCGTAATTAGTTAAAAAAATTGTTTTTATATCATATTTTTCATTTCTAATCCACGATAAGAGTTCGAGGCCACTACCTTGAGGCATTTCTATATCGCTTATCATGAGATCAATAGGATTCTCTCTAATAATATTTTGAGCTTGAGTGAGGCTATAGGCAACATAAACAGTGTCAATGTGTAGTTTCGCCCAATTTATTTTCTCTCGTAAAGCTTCAATGATAAAACGATCGTCATCAACTAATAAGATGTTCATTATAACCTCCGTCTATAATCTTGTATGGAATAAGTAAAAGAATTTTAGCCCCACCTTCTTCATTATTTTCAAATGCAATACTATAGTCATTAGGATAGAGAAGATTTAAACGTTCGATGGTGTTTGTGATCCCAATATGATGTCCATCTTCTGTTATTAGAGACTGTTTCTGATTTAGTTTTGATAAAATTTCTTCAGAGAAACCTGGACCATTATCCTCGATACAAATCTGAATATAATCTGAGTTCTCAGTTTTTACTTTTTTTATCGATAGCAAAATTGTAAATAAATTCTGAAATGAAAAACCGTGTTTGATTGTGTTTTCAATAAATGTTTGTAAAAGTAATGATGGGACAAGAGTATTTTGTAAATCAGAATTGTAGTCTAGTGAAAAGTAGATACTATTTCCATATCGAATTCGTTGTATTTCTAAATAATCTTTAATATGCTGAACTTCATCTTTAAGTTCTGAAAAATCTTGATTAGCCATAAATAAATGACGGAGATAATTTGAAGTTAGGATAGTTAATTCTTCAATTTCCTTGTAGTTTTTTGTTTGAAGCATACTATGAATCATTGATAACATATTTAAGTAGAAATGCGGACGAATTTGATTTTTAAGATAATTAAGTTCAATCTTCTTAAGTTCTAGTTGTGAATGGTATTCCCGTATTTTTAATTCTTGCATGTCAAATATTACTTTATTAAGTTTATCATTTGCCTTATCAATTTCTAGTATACCTTCAGATATAAAAAATTCAGAAGGGGGGATGGAGTCCCCGAGTTGAGAGAGTCGTTCAGTGAGTCTTGTTATAGGTTTAATCATCCACTGACGAATATACAGGATAATGATGATTGATAAAATGGTAATAATGATAGGAACGGCTGATAAAAATACTTCTAAGAGTGTGATATTTCTAAAGACTTCGGCATAATCGACTAAAACATAAATATCGAAAGGTAAATGCGTTTTTTCATTTTGAGCATGAATCAGGTAGTTTTCGGAGGGTATATTGTTAGGCTCTTTTAGAGAAAGTTTACCATTATTTCCAATATTAAGTTTTCTTAGAGGTTTTAGGATATCTTCTGAAGATATGACGGCATAAATGATTTTTCCTTCGTAATGAACAGATTTAACTAAGTATTCGCTGTTTTTAGTAGTTACATTTTTCCATTTACGGTCACTTATATCACTACGCAATGATTTTAGATTTGATTTTAACAGTAGATAATCTTCATATGGAATATAAAGATTGGAGACATTTATAAAATGTTCAGTACTATCGGTTTCTAATAGGAATGTCATATGAGTTTCATTTTGATATTCAAACTCTATAAAGTTAGTTTGAACTTTTTTAAGATGTTCTTGATACTCAAGAAACGTTTGTACATGATTTAAGTTCTCTAAAGATTCATTATGCGTTATTGTTGAGTACATAAAGCGTTCTACAGAATGCAATTTCTCATTAACAGAGTCAGCATAAATTTCAATTGAACTACGTAGGTGTACTATATTTTGGTTTTTAATAAAATTTCTGGTTATGTTACTCATAGCAATATTGATTAAAATATTTATCAATAGTAGTACAAGTAGGAGTTTAAAGAAAAAATGAATGGAATGTTTTTTTGATAAGTCGTGATTTAATTTCATATACTATTCTCCTCTTAAAATTATAGCACTTTGAAAATACGATATCATGTAACAAAACAGATATGTTTTATCAAGATGTCGGAAAAGTAATAGTTTTTAAAATTAAAAAACTGAAAAATTGATAAACCTAGTCCAAAAAGTTCTATTAAGGGAATTCTATATGGTGTAAAATAATCGTAGAAAATCAGATGGGAGGAAAAACATGAAAGTAGCATCTCAACTTCATAAAATAAAATTAAAGCATAGTATTCCGTTATATATATTACTTTTTCCTTCAATATTGCTATTAATTTTATTTTCCTATATTCCCATGTTGGGACTAATTATTGCATTTAAAGACTATTCACCAGCTAATGGTATCTTTGCTAGTCAGTGGGTAGGACTTAAGTACTTTACTCAATTTTTCTCATCATTCCAATTTGGGACAACTATGTTCAATACATTAAAAATTTCACTTTATAGTATTGTAGTAGGATTTCCCTTACCTATTATACTAGCTATCATTAGTAATCAGTTAAGAGTTGGTAAATTTAGAAAAATATTTCAAGTGACAACTTACTTACCTCATTTTATTTCTACAATGGTTATGTGTGGGATGATTATCTTATTTTTATCTCCTACTAGTGGTTTGTTAGCGAATGTATTTAAGTCTGTTGGAATCACTATTCCAGATTTTTTATCAAAACCTAGTCATTTTGCAGGTGTTTATGTTTGGAGTGATGTATGGCAACATATTGGTTGGGATAGTATTATTTATCTGGCGGCGCTTTCTGCAATTGATCCTACATATTATGAGGCTGCAACTATGGATGGTGCCTCTAGGTTACAAAAAATTCGGCATATAGAATTACCATTGCTTTTGCCGACTGCTATGATTTTACTAATATTAAGAGCAGGTAGTTTATTAAGTGTAGGGTTTGAGAAAGTGTTACTACTACAGAATCCTCTTAATTTAGCAGGAAGTGAGATAATTTCGACCTATGTTTATAAAGTTGGTATGGTGAACTTTCAGTATAGTTATTCGACAGCTATAGGGTTATTTAACACCGTAGTCAATCTAATAATTTTGTTATCTGTTAACTGGTTCTCGAAAAGATATACTAGAACGGGTCTTTTTTAAAGGAAGGAGTGCTCAAGGTGAAATGGTTTCATAAATCAAGAAAAACAAACTCTGAATTATTATTTGATATAGTTACCTATGGTTTAGCAATTTTCCTCATCCTGTTAATTGTTTATCCGTTATGGTTTGTAGTGATTGCATCTTTTAGTAATCCTTCAGATGTTGCAAATGGGAAGGTATGGTTTATTCCAAGAGAATGGAAATTAGATGGATATTTACGTCTTATTCAACAACCTTTATTCTTACGTAGCTATCTAAATACCATTTTATATACTGTTGTTGGTACCTTGGTTGCTTTAGTAGTCAATATTCCAGCTGGTTATGCTTTATCTAGGAAAGAATTAGTTGGTAGAAGTGGATGAGTATTCTATACATAATCCCTATGTTCGTATCGGGTGGCTTGATTCCTACCTACTTAACAGTAAAGAATGTAGGCTTGATTGATACATTTTGGGTAATGGTAATACCTTTTGCAGTTTCATCATACAATATTATTGTTGCTAGAACTTTCTTTAATAATAGTATTCCAGACGGGATGTGGGAGGCTGCGCAAATTGATGGCTGTGGTACAATTCGTTATTTTATTAAAATAGTTGTTCCGTTATCAAAAGCTATTATAGCAGTTATTGGACTTTGGACTGCAGTTGGTATTTGGAATTCGTGGTTTAATGCTTTAATTTATTTAACGAATGAAAATTTACAGCCATTGCAATTAATTTTACGACGTTTACTAATTAGTAATCAAATGTTACAATCGCAAGCAACAGGAGAAGTGGCATCAGATCTTCGTATCAAAGCCGATATGATGAAATATGCAGCAATTGTTATTTCAACCGCTCCGATAATGTTGCTATATCCCTTTGTTCAAAAATATTTTAATCAAGGCGTAATGATTGGCGCCTTGAAAGAATAGGAGAAAAACATGAAAAATAAATCATTTACATATTTGTTCTTAGGAACAGTTACACTTGCTGGCTTAACAGCCTGTGCAAATTCTAATAATGCGAATAAGGACGATAAGTCTGGAGAAGATTCTTATAAAATCACAACTGTTCGTTGGTCTGACTGGGGAGAAGATTATCATAAAGGTTTTCTAACAGATTCTGCCAAGGAAGCAGGTATTGATGTTAAATGGGATACACTTGTAGCAGCAGATTGGGCAGATAAGAAATCTGTGTTGGTTGCTAGCGGAGATTTACCAGATGCATTTTTAGGTTCAAATGCTTTTACAGATTCAGAAATTGCTCAAAATCAATCTCTATTTATCCCATTGGAAGACTTAATCAAGGAAAACATGCCAAATTTAACTAAGGCTATAGAAAAAGAGCCTAAGATTAAAGCTATGATTACTTCACCAGATGGTCATATCTACAGCCTACCTAAAAAATTACCAATGCGCCCTACTGTAGCTAATCAGCTATTTATTAATAAAAAGTGGCTGGATAATTTAGGATTAAAGGTTCCAGAAACTTATGATGATTTAGTAAAAGTACTACAAGAATTTAAGGATAAAGATGCAAACGGAAATGGAGACGCTTCTGATGAAATTCCATTTGGAGCAGGAAACTTTGATCCAACATTCTCATATATTCTTCCGTTCAATAATCGTTTAGGGGCAGATAATACATATGAAATGTCTGTAAAAGATGGAAAACCAGTCTACCTTCGTACAGAGGAAAGTTATAAACAAGGGATTGCAGCAATGCACGAATCTTATAAAAAGGTTTGATTGATCCGGAAATCTTTACAGAAGATACCTCTATGAGTGTAGCAAAACGTATGGATAAGGGAGTATCTAGAGTAGGTGTTTCTAGTGGTTGGACAGCAGATGCAACGTTTGGCTTACATTCAAGTGAGTATATTGCTCTACCTGCTTTAAAAGGTATGGATGGTAAACAATATGTCTTTTCTGATCCAGATCATTACAACTATGGTCGAAATGAAATTTTGATTACAAATAAGAGTAAAAACCCTGCTAAATTATTGAAATGGTTGGATAAATTATATACAGATGAAGCAAGTATTCAGAATTTCTATGGATCATTTGGAATAGCTACTGAAAAGAATGGTGATAAGTTTAAAGTGTTACCTCCTAAAGATGGTAAATCAGCCGATGAGTATGCATGGATTAATTCACTTCGGGATTTTGGTCCTAAATACGTAAGCGATGATATCAATAGTCGCGTAGAAATCGATCAAACACAAGGTGATGGATTGAAATTGAAGATGGACCAAGATTTGAAACAATTTGCGTTGCCAGCTTACCCTAATGTGATTTATTCACAAGAAGAACTCAACAAATTATCATCAATCTATGTGAGTATTGAATCTTATGTCAAACAACAAGCATCTAAATGGGTAGTTGAAGGCGGCATAGAAAAAGAATGGGACTCATACAAAGAAACTCTTAAGAATATGGGATTGGACGAATTTATGAAGATTCAACAGGAAGCATATAATCGTTACCAAAAAGAAGTAAAAGAGTAATATTTGATATGAACTCTTGGTTGTATAAACAAGGGACTAGCTAATTACAGGAAGCGAGACTGATAACATCAAATTATCTCGCTTCCTTTATTCTAATTTTTAAAGAAATTTGGAAATATTTTTTAAATAATTTAGTAATATTTTTGTGCAACTGGCATTCTAAAATATAGAGTTAAGACGATTGATTTTATGGAGAATATATTATGCAAAAATTATTTTCATTAGATGGAAAAGTGGTTAGAATTTTAACTTTTTTGACAGATTTAATTATTTAAATACTCTATTTATTGTTAGTTGTATTCCAATAATTACAATTGGGGCATCATTAACTTCTCTTACGACAATGTGGTATCGTATTTTAAAAGGTAAAGATACCGATATTGCTTATCATTATTTTCGGATCTTTAGACGAAATTTTAAACAATCAACTTTTATTTGGTTGTTTATCCTCCTAATAGAATTACTTTTATATGTGAACTATTGTCTTTGGGGCTATTCAAGTTTATTTTCAGAGTATAGTTTATTGTTAGTGTTGCCCTTTTTATTTGTTATAATACTTTTGATGAGTGTTATTTTTCCATATATTGGTCTATTTAAAGATAATCTAAAAAATAGTATTGTAAATAGCGTGTTAATTTGTATGTTAAATCCAATACAAGCTATTATTTTGGTTTTATTTAATATTTCTGTACTGTATATGAGTTTCAGTAGTCCAGAACGGGTTTTAACAGCTATTTACGTATTTACATTTGGGGGATTTGCTTTTTGCGGATTGATGAATGTAATGATAACGAATAAAATGTTTGATAAAGTAAAGCAATTTACTAAAAGGAGGGAAACAAATTGAAAATTTTTAAGGGAGAGTTTTATCGAATCTCTGTATTAACAGACAAGTTAGTAAGGTTAGAATACTCTCAAACTGGAAGTTTTGAGGATAGGACTACACAACTTATCTACAATAGAGATTTTGGCCAAGTTTCGTTAGATTATATCGAGACATCAAACGTACTAGATATTATGACGAACTATTTTCATTTGCACTTTAATAAAGGAGAATTTAACGCCGAAAATTTATTTATAGAATTAAAAGGAAATTTTGCTGTATATGGTAGTCGCTGGTATTTTGGTGAATCTATTGAAACGTTAAAAGGAACGGCTCGGACTCTTGATGAGGCAGATGGAGCAATCCCATTAGAAGATGGAATTATTAGTCGAAGTGGTATTGCCTTATTGGATGATTCTCAAGGATTTATTTGGGATGAACAGTCTGGTTATATTGAGAGAGAAAATCAAATTGACCTGTATTTCTTTGCCTATGGGCATGATTATAGAGGAGCAATCAGAGACTTTTACCATTTGACTGGTTCAACACCCTTGTTGCCAAGATATGCTTTAGGGAATTGGTGGAGTAGATATTGGCCTTATACGTCGGATGAATACTTGGATTTAATAGACAGATTTAAAACAGAGAAAATTCCATTATCTATCGGTGTGTTAGATATGGATTGGCATATAACTGACATTCCAGCCCGTTTTGGAAGTGGCTGGACAGGATATAGTTGGAATAGAAACTTAATACCAAATCCAGAACAGTTATTGCAACAGCTTCATGACAGGAAGTTAAAACTTTCCTTAAATGTCCATCCTGCTGATGGTATACGCGCTTATGAAGAAGCTTATCCTCGAGTTGCCAAACGATTGGGGTTAAATGTAGAACTAGAAGAACCTGCTATTTTTAATTTTTTTAATCCATCTTTTAGAGAATCCTACTTTAAAGATGTTCATTATAAGCTAGAAAAGCAGGGAGTAGATTTTTGGTGGATTGACTGGCAACAAGGGACACAAGGCATGTTGGATCCACTATGGCTTTTAAACCATTATCATTATCAGGATAGTTGTAAAAATGCAGAAGGTGGTTTGATTTTATCAAGATATGCAGGGCCGGGTAGTCACCGATACCCTGTTGGTTTTTCAGGAGATACCATTATTAGTTGGAATTCCTTAAGATTTCAACCTTATTTTACAGCGACAGCATCTAACATCGGTTATAGTTGGTGGAGCCATGATATCGGTGGGCACATGCTGGGGGATTATGACGAAGAGATACAAACCAGATGGCTACAGTTTGGCGTTTTTAGTCCGATTACTCGCTTACATAGTTCTAGAAGTCCCTTTAATAGTAAAGAACCTTGGTTTTTTTCAGAAACAACATCTAAGATTATGAAGAAATACCTTCGTTTGAGACATGAGATGATTCCATATCTATATACCATGAATGTAAAGACACATGAAGAAGGTGCCCCATTAATTAGTCCAATGTATTATTTCTACCCAGAGAATGATGAGAGCTATAATGTTTCAAATCAATACTTTTTTGGAACAGAACTGATGGTGGCTCCCATTGTAGAAAAGATGGATTTGTCATTCCAATCTGCAAAAGTAGATGTATGGTTCCCTGAAGGTGAATGGTATGACTTCTTTTCAGAGAAAAAATATACAGGTGGTGTGAAGTTAAGTGTTTATAGAGACATTTCGACTATACCTGTGTTTGCAAAGAGTGGTGCAATCATTCCCTTGGTTGGTTCTGAGATAGATATGGGTGTGGACTTACCTGAAGTTATAGATTGGTATGTATTCCCAGGCAAACAACATTCTTTTGAAATGATTGAAGATCAAAATGGTCAAAGATATAAAACAAGATTATCGATTGATTGGGAAATGGGAATGGTAGAGTTAGCATTACAAGGAGATTCTAGTATCGTTCCAAGTAATAGAAGGCATAGAATTCATTTTAAAGGAACGAATGTGTCTATAATTGAATTGCCAAATAAGAATGATACAGCTAGATTTGAATGGAAAGATAATAAAACAATATCTTTAAATGATGAAGTTTTTAGACTACTAAAGACGGCTTCTCTTCCATATGAATTAAAAGATAGATTGTTAAATCAATTCATCAATGCCAAAAATTCTCATGACTTAATGAATATCTTGCATCATCAGGATAAGGAATTGAGAGGGCGTTTGTTGGAAATGATATTTACTAGCGAAAATTAATTGAGATAATTAGAAAGTTATTTGTTTAGTGTATATGAAGATTCTGTAAGGTATTTGCTGTCACTAGTCGCACTGAAAATATGAATCTTTTATACTCTCTTACTAAATTGGTGCAATTGAAACAGTTGTTGCGACTTTAGTCGCTTACAAATGTGGCGGCAAGCTGACGAGGTCAGTTGCCTCAAATGTTAATCAATACGATACTATCAACGTTTACAGACATTCAAGAATTTTCTCTTGGATGTCTTTTTTTGTCTAAAAATCAAGAATCCATATTTACCTCCTCTTTTGTTGTTGGTTGTATTCAAGAATGGAACACTGATGTTCGATAATATAATTTTAGTTTTATACATTGATAATTTTATAGATAAGTATGCCACTAATTTGCTAAATCAGTAAATCTCTATCTGATATTTTTTAATTGAGGATAAAGTAGAAACTTGTTTAAATAGATTTTTCAGAAAATTTTCTAAAATAAACATAATTTGTTTGACATTTATTTGAAAATTCTGTAAAATGAATTATTATATCGTTAAAGGAGAATATATATGGAAAAACAGAAAACATTTTTTGGACATCCTATGGGCTTGTCCACCCTCTTCTTTACAGAGATGTGGGAACGCTTTTCTTACTATGGGATGCGAGCTATCCTACTTTACTATATGTACTATAGTGTGCAAGATGGTGGATTGGGAATGGATAAGACCACGGCTGCGTCGGTTATGGCGATTTATGGCTCGCTGGTATTTTTGTCCTCGGTTGTCGGTGGTTTTGTCAGTGACCGTATTTTAGGAAGCCGTAAGACTGTCTTTTACGGTGGGATTCTGATTATGCTAGGGCATATTGCTTTGGCAACACCTTTTGGACAAGTGGCTCTCTATCTTTCTATTGCCTTGATTATCTTTGGAACTGGATTTTTAAAACCAAATATCTCAGATATGGTGGGGGGAATTTATGAGAAAGAGGATGATAGACGGGATGCAGGTTTTAGTATCTTTGTCTTTGGTATTAACTTAGGTGCCTTCGTTGCCCCTTATCTAGTGGGTTATCTAGGTCAGGAAGTCAATTTCCACCTAGGTTTCTCACTAGCTGCCATTGGGATGTTCTTTGGTCTGGTGAAGTATGTTTTAGATGGGAAGAAATATCTGCCTGAATCAAGTCTTTACCCTACTGATCCACTTTCACAGAAGGACCGGCAGACATTGATTAAACGCTTGCTGATTACACTTGTCATGGTTATTCTTGCGGTTATAGGTTTAGTCTTTACTCACCAGTTTAACGTGGATATGATTGTTAATATCTTTACAGTGATTGCGGTAATCATTCCAATCTACTATTTCTTCAAAATTTTATCTAGTCAGAAAATAACTGCTACTGAGAGATCCCGAGTATTTGCATACATTCCTTTATTTATCGCTGGAGTACTCTTCTGGTCTATTGAGGAGCAGGGGTCTGTTGTTCTCGCTCTATTTGCTGATGATCAAACTCGACTTTACTTTAATGTATTTGGGAATCAGATTCATTTCCCATCTAGCTTTTTCCAAAGTATCAATCCACTTTTCATTATGATTTATGTGCCGATTTTTGCATGGTTGTGGGGGAAAATGGGTAAAGCAACCGTCCTCTTCTAAGAAATTTGCTTACGGTTTATTAGCAGCAGGTCTATCCTTCTTGTGGATGATGTTACCAGGGATGCTCTTTGGGACAGATGTTAAGGTCAGTCCTTTCTGGTTGATTATGAGTTGGGCTATTGTGATTGTGGGGGAAATGTTGATTTCGCCTATTGGTCTATCAGTCACTACTAAGCTAGCACCAAAATCCTTCCAAGCACAAATGATGTCTATCTGGTTCTTGAGTAATGCAGCTGCCCAAGCTATCAATGCCCAAATTGTAAAATTTTATACAAGCGAAACTGAAGTGGCTTACTATGGAATTGTTGGAGGAATTACGATTGTATTCGGTATTATCTTACTCTTCTACGTTCCACGTATTGAAAAACTAATGTCTGGTATCAAATAGAGAAAAACTGGGATTTCTGTAGGGATTCTAAAAGTTAGCTCAATTATTTATTCAAAGGATTTAGTTCTGTATCGTGCAGGGCTAAGTCCTTTTAGTTTGATGAAAATTCACGATATTTCTGATATTCCTAGTAGACATTTGTACACTTTTCTATTTAATACTCAATGAAAATCAAAGAGTAAACTAGGAAACTAGCCGCAGGTTGCTCAAAACACTGTTTTGAGGTTGTAGATGAAACTGACGAAGTCAGCTCAAAATACCGTTTTGAGGTTGTGGATAGAACTGACGAAGTCAGTAACCATATCTACGGCAAGGCGACGTTGATGCGGTTTGAAGAGATTTTCGAAGAGTATAAGTCAAAGCCAATCAAAAAATCTCACTATTCATCAGGCTAAAAGAAACCTAATCATAGTGAGATTGTGAATTATAGTAGGGTTTGTATGACCTCTTCAATTTGTTTTGGGTCTGTTTTTGAAGAGAAGCGTTCAAAGACCTGCCCATCATGACCGATGAGAAACTTAGCGAAATTCCATTCGATTCGTTTTCCTAGTGGACCAGATTTCTGGTCTTTCAACCAAACATAGAGAGGGTCTGTCTCCTTGCCGTTGACCTTGATTTTGGCAAAACGTGGGAAAGCGGTCTGGTAATGTAGGCTACAGAAGGCGTTGATTTCCTCTGCGCTACCTGGTGCTTGTCCCATAAACTGATTGCAAGGGAAGTCTAAAATCTCAAAACCTTGGTCTTGATAACGGTCATAGAGCTCTTGAAGTCCCTGGTACTGGGGTGTTAAACCACATCCAGTAGCAGTGTTGACAATCAAGAGAACTTTCCCACGATAGGTATCTAGGGGAGTTTCTTGGTTGTCTTGGTTCAAGACTGAAAAATCGTATAGTGAAGTCATTGATTGCTTTTCTCCTTCTGATTGGTATTTTTAGGAGTTTTCTCCTCCTGTAGTGATAGAAATCCGTAGGTCAGAGTTCCAAAAATGCTGCCGATAATCAAGCCATACATCAGGAAAGGAACACTTTTATCGAATTGCATGAGCAACTTCCCAAAATCTGAAAAGGACATCTGCTGAACGAAGACTTTATGAAAGATGAGTAAGGTAAAGAAGCCAATCTGAATACCGATAAACACAATCCAGCTTCGAAATTTGATTTGGGCTTTGCTGTAGGTTTTGAGGATGATTTCTGACTTGTCATCTTTTTCCAGATGGAGTTCTTTGACGACTCTTTGAGTTTTTAAAGTAATGAAAAAAATGAGTCCAGAGTAAACGTAGGGCATAGCATAGCGAACGGCCTCTATGAAGCGTCCAAATAATAGATAAAACAAGAAGAGAAAGAAGGAAGAATAAACGATTTGGACCATGGAACGGGCACAAGCCTTGTAGATAATCTCTTGTCGGCATTCATCAAAAGGGCCCTGAATGTGAAAGAGATTTCGAAGTAGGCGAGTGGTGAAGTCTTCTTTTTTCATACTAGTAACCTCCTAAATGAGCAGTTTTACTGACTTTCTTTTACGAATTGATAGAGATAATAAAGATAAGTGATAGAAGAAAGGCTAGCGATAGTGAACAGTAAATAATATTTCCAACCGCTTGAGACGAGCATCAGTTGTGGAAAAGATAGAATTATAAAGTATAGTGCTAAGTTAAGTGTGCGCGTTTTTGGGGAGTCAATCTTTAGATAAGTCAGTCCTTTGTTAAGGGCTAGAATAAAGACTAGCACGAGGAATGTCTCGTCGATTGGCAAGTTCCCTGAAATGATGATGAAGATGAGCAGAGAACTGAACAAAAGATGATAGGTAAGTAAAGTTAGTAATGATTTCATAGGGCACCTCCTAATTCTGGTCTTTTTTAGCTCTTGCAATACGAAGTGAGTCGACAATATGCATCATCACTCCGAAAAAGAAAGCTCCCAGTATAGTTTTAAAAATATGTTTTGTATTTAGAAGAGAAGTGATAAAATTTGGATTTTCACTTGTTAGGGTATCAATGAGTGGAATTATAAAAAATATCACTATTCCATAAATCGAACCTGCTTTCAGACCAGGATGACGTAACTGTTTTTTTTTTTTTCATGAGTTTCCTCCCTAATCATTATCCTGATCTTTCTTGGCTTTTTGCAATGCGACGGGAGATGAGGAACTGTATGCTTGCCCCGAAGAAGATAGAACCGAGAATGCTTGATACACCATTTCTTATAGTGAGAAGAGACTGAAAATAGTCCTGACTTTCACCTATGAGTATATCGAGAAGAGGAGTTATAAAAAATATCCATAGACCAAAGAACAAACCTGCTTTCAGACCTGGGTAGCGAAGTTGCTTACTTTCTTTCTCACTCAGCATATCTGGTTCAATAGTTGTAATCCCTGTTTTTTTCATTTGGTAGGTGACATAGCCAGCAGCGATGAGGGCAATCACTAAAATCAGAGGAGGATAGATTAGAGCCACTTCTTGAGGATATTTATAGGCCAGAAGGAGTGGAATAAGATTTCCGAAAATCATCAGATAAAAGAGGAAGATAAAGACTTGATTGCCGATACGATCAGCCTCGCGTCGTTTGTATTCGTCAAGTGGATCAGAAATACCGTATGTACGCTTGATCAGTTTTTCAGTGAAGGTTTCTTTTTTCATGAGTTGGCTCCTTTTTTAAAAATTATCCTCCCAAAAGAGACTGTTGAGGTCAGTTTGGAGGCTGCGGGCGAGATTGAGACAGAGTTCCAGAGTCGGATTGTACTTGTCGTTTTCAATCATGTTGATGGTTTGTCTCGAGACACCGATATCCTTGGCGAGCTCGAGCTGGGAAATGCCCAGTTCCTTGCGAAATTCTTTCACACGATTCATCTGTTCTCCTTTCTGATTTGTGTCGTATATATTTGACTATATTATATTCTTCTATAGAGCGAATGTCAAGCATATTTGACATATTTCTTAAAGAAATCTTACTTTTTTTGACCTATTTGTCTGACTAGTGCAAGCTAGTCGGATTTGTGGTAAATAGATAGGATATGACAAAAGAATTTCATCATGTAACGGTCTTACTCCACGAAACGGTTGATATGCTCGACGTAAAGCCTGACGGTATCTACGTTGATGCGACTTTGGGTGGAGCAGGCCATAGCGAATATTTATTAAGTAAATTAAGTGAAAAAGGCCATCTCTATGCCTTTGACCAGGACCAGAATGCCATTAACAATGCGCAAAAACGTTTGGCACCCTATATCGAAAAAGGGATGGTAACCTTTATCAAGGATAATTTCCGTCATTTACAGGCACGTTTGCGCGAAGCTGGTGTTCAGGAAATTGATGGAATTTGTTATGACTTGGGAGTGTCTAGTCCTCAATTGGACCAGCGTGAGCGTGGTTTTTCTTATAAGAAGGATGCGCCACTGGACATGCGGATGAATCAGGAAGCTAGTCTGACAGCCTATGAAGTGGTGAACCACTATGACTATCATGACTTGGTTCGTATTTTCTTCAAATATGGCGAGGACAAATTCTCTAAACAGATTGCGCGTAAGATTGAACAAGCACGTGAAGTCAAGCCAATCGAGACAACGACTGAATTGGCAGAGATTATCAAGTCGGCCAAACCTGCCAAGGAACTCAAGAAGAAGGGGCATCCTGCTAAGCAGATTTTCCAGGCCATTCGAATTGAAGTTAATGATGAATTGGGAGCGGCAGATGAGTCCATCCAGCAGGCTATGGATATGTTGGCTTTGGATGGTAGAATTTCAGTGATTACCTTTCATTCACTAGAAGACCGCTTGACCAAGCAATTGTTCAAGGAGGCTTCAACAGTGGAAGTTCCCAAAGGTTTGCCTTTCATCCCAGATGATCTCAAGCCCAAGATGGAATTGGTATCCCGTAAGCCAATCTTGCCAAGTGCAGAAGAATTAGAAGCCAATAACCGCTCGCACTCAGCCAAGTTGCGCGTGGCCAGAAAAACTCATAAGTAAGAGGGAAAAATGGTAGATAAAAAAGAAACAACCAGTCAATTCTTGCAGAATCGTATAAAAAAATTCTCACGTGTGGAGAAGGCTTTTTATCTTTCCATCGCTTTTACGGCTCTCGTTTTGGCAGTGAGCATTATCTTTATGCAGACACGACTCTTGCAAGTGCAAAGTGATTTGACAAAAATCAATGCCCAGATAGAGGAGAAGAAGACAGAGCTGGACGATGCCAAGCAGGAAGTGAATGAATTGATTCGTTCAGAGCGCTTGAAAGAAATTGCAGATAAAAAAGATTTGAAATTGAATAATGAAAATATCCGAACAGCGGAGTAAGATATGAAATGGACAGAAAAAATAACCCGATTTGCGGTAAAAAATCGTAAATCTCCAGCAGAAAACCGTAGAATAGTCGGCAAGTACATCAGTTTGTTAGCTGTCGTACTTTTCGCTATCTTTTTGGTCAATTTTGCTGTTATTATCGGGAGTGGTAGTAAATTTGGTACTGACTTGGTAAAGAAGCTAAGAAGGTTCACCAAACAACTCGAACAGTACCTGCCAAACGTGGGACGATCTATGACCGAAATGGAGTGCCTATCGCTGAAGATGCAACCTCTTATAACGTCTATGCCGTTATTGATAAAAAATACAAGTCAGCAACGGGGAAAATTCTTTATGTAGAGGATTCGCAGTTTAATAAGGTAGCTGAAGTCTTCCATAAGTATTTGGATATGGATGAAGCTTATGTGAAAGAGCAATTAGCTCAACCAAATCTGACCCAAGTTTCTTTTGGTGCAAAAGGAAATGGGATTACCTATGCCAATATGATGGCTATTAAAAAAGATTTGAAAGATGCTAGTGTGGAAGGGATTGACTTTACAACTAGCCCTAACAGAAGCTACCCAAATGGACAATTTGCTTCTAGTTTTATTGGTTTAGCCCAACTCCATGAAAATGAGGACGGCAGTAAGAGTTTATTAGGAACCTCTGGTCTAGAGAGTTCGTTAAATACCATTCTTGCGGGGACAGACGGTATTATTACCTATGAAAAAGACCGTGTAGGAAATATCGTACCAGGTACAGAACTGGTATCGCAACAAACTGTGGATGGCAAGGATGTTTATACAACATTGTCTAGTCCGCTCCAATCTTTCATGGAAACTCAGATGGATGCCTTTCTAGAAAAAGTAAAAGGTAAGTACATGACCGCGACCTTGGTCAGTGCAAAGACCGGTGAAATCCTCGCTACCACCCAACGACCTACCTTTAATGCAGATACTAAAGAAGGAATCACTGAGGACTTTGTTTGGCGTGATATTCTTTATCAAAGTAACTATGAACCAGGATCAGCCATGAAGGTTATGACGTTAGCTTCTTCTATTGATAATAATACCTTCCCAAGTGGAGAATACTTCAATAGCAGTGAATTAAAAATAGCGGATGTGACGATTCGAGATTGGGATGTTAATGATGGTTTGACTACTGGTGGGATGATGACTTTCTTACAAGGTTTCGCTCACTCCAGTAATGTTGGAATGAGTCTACTTGAACAAAAAATGGGAGATACTACTTGGTTGGATTATCTAAACCGCTTTAAATTTGGGGTCCCAACTCGCTTTGGCTTGACAGATGAATACGCTGGTCAACTTCCAGCTGATAATATTGTCAATATTGCCATGAGTGCATTTGGTCAGGGGATTTCTGTAACGCAGACGCAAATGATTCGTGCCTTTACAGCCATTGCCAATGATGGCGTCATGCTGGAACCTAAATTTATTACGGCCTTGTATGATCCAAATGATCAAACCGTTCGTAAATCTCAAAAAGAAATCGTAGGAAATCCCGTTTCGAAAGATGCAGCTAGCCAAACTCGTACTCACATGGTCTTGGTAGGAACGGATCCTAGATATGGAACTATGTACAATCATGGTACAGGAAAAGCAACTGTCAATGTTCCAGGTCAAAATGTAGCCCTCAAGTCTGGTACAGCCCAAATCGCTGACGAGAAAAATGGAGGCTACTTAGTTGGTTCTACCAACTACATTTTCTCGGTTGTGGCTATGAACCCTGCTGAAAATCCTGATTTTATCTTGTATGTAACGGTTCAACAACCTGAACATTATTCAGGTATCCAGTTGGGAGAATTTGCCAACCCAATCTTGGAGCGGGCTTCAGCTATGAAAGAATCTCTCAATCTTCAATCTCCAGCCAAAAATTTAGATAAAGTTACGACAGAATCTTCTTATGCAATGCCTAGCATCAAGGATATTTCACCTGGTGAGTTGGCGGAAGCCTTACGCCGAAATATTGTGCAACCAATCGTTGTAGGTACTGGAACAAAGATTAAAGAGACTTCTGTAGACGAAGGGACCAATCTTGCACCAAACCAACAAGTTCTCCTTTTATCGGATAAGGTAGAAGAAATTCCAGACATGTATGGCTGGAAAAAAGAGACTGCCGAGACCTTTGCTAAATGGTTGGATATTGAACTGGAATTTGAAGGTTCAGGTTCCGTTGTTCAGAAGCAAGATGTTCGGACTAATACAGCTATCAAAAACATTAAAAAAATTAAATTAACTTTAGGAGACTAATATGTTTATTTCTATTAGTGCTGGAATTGTGACATTTTTACTAACTTTAGTAGGAATTCCGGCCTTTATCCAATTTTATAGAAAGGCGCAAATTACAGGCCAGCAAATGCATGAGGATGTCAAACAGCACCAGGCAAAAGCTGGAACTCCTACAATGGGAGGTTTGGTTTTCTTAATTGCTTCTGTTTTGGTTGCCTTCTTTCTTGCCTTATTTAGTAACCAACTCAGCAATAATGTCGGCATGATTTTATTTATCTTGGTTCTTTATGGTTTAATCGGATTTTTAGATGACTTCCTCAAGGTTTTCCGTAAAATCAATGAGGGACTGAATCCCAAACAGAAATTGGCTCTTCAGCTTCTAGGTGGCGTCATTTTCTACCTTTTCTATGAGCGCGGTGGCGATATGCTTTCAGTCTTTGGTTACCAAGTGCATCTAGGGATTTTCTATATTGTCTTCGCCCTTTTCTGGCTAGTTGGTTTTTCAAACGCAGTCAACTTGACTGACGGCATTGATGGTCTAGCTAGTATTTCAGTGGTGATTAGTTTATCTGCTTATGGAGTTATTGCCTATGTACAAGGTCAGATGGATATCCTTCTAGTGATTCTTGCCATGATTGGTGGTTTACTTGGTTTCTTCGTCTTTAACCACAAACCTGCTAAGGTCTTTATGGGGGATGTGGGAAGTTTGGCTCTCGGTGGAATGCTGGCAGCTATCTCGATGGCCCTCCACCAAGAATGGACTCTCTTGATTATCGGAATTGTTTATGTCTTTGAAACAACTTCAGTCATGATGCAAGTCAGTTATTTCAAAATGACAGGTGGCAAACGTATTTTCCGTATGACACCTGTGCATCACCATTTTGAGCTTGGAGGATTGTCTGGTAAAGGAAATCCTTGGAGCGAGTGGAAGGTCGACTTCTTCTTTTGGGGAGTGGGACTTCTAGCAAGTCTCCTGACCCTAGCAATTTTGTATTTGATGTAAGAATAGCACCCTGGTATGTCAGGGTGTTTTTGCATTCTAAAAAATATTGGTCAATTAAAGTCAAATCTCTTGACCTTTTCTGACTAATGTAGTATATTATGAACGTAAGGTAAATGAAAGCCTTACTCGAATACTTATACTCAATAAAAATCAAAGAGAAAACTAGGAAGCTAGCCGCAGCTTGTTCAAAATATTGTTTTGAGGTTGCAGATAGAGCTGACGTGGTTTGAAGAGATTTTCGAAGAGTATTATTTAAAGTAAAATAGAAAGAGGTGTATCTATGTTTAATCTAGAAATCTTCAGAAGTAAAGATAGTCTACTCCTGCTTGACAAAGAAAAACCAGAAATAGTACCTAGAGTAGCCATTTAGCTAGTCTAAATTTTTTAAAACAAAGGTCAAAGATAGTCAATATCAGTAATCATAACTAAGTAAACAAAAAGAGGTAAAGAATATGAACAACAACTTTAATAACTTTAACAACATGGATGATCTATTTAACCAATTGATGGGTGGTATGCGAGGATATAGTTCTGAAACCGTCGCTACTTGATTAATGGACGTGAAGTGACACCTGAGGAATTTGCTCACTATCGTGCAACTGGTCAATTACCAGGAAATGCAGAAGTTGATGGCCAAATGCAACAACAGGCTTCAGGTATGAAGCAAGACGGTGTCCTTGCTAAACTCGGTCGTAACTTGACAGCAGAAGCTCGTGAAGGCAAGTTGGATCCTGTTATCGGACGAAACAAGGAAATTCAAGAAACATCTGAAATCCTCTCACGCCGCACCAAGAACAATCCTGTTTTAGTCGGAGATGCAGGTGTTGGTAAGACAGCAGTTGTCGAAGGTCTAGCGCAAGCCATTGTGAACGGTGATGTTCCAGCTGCTATTAAGAACAAGGAAATTATTTCCATTGATATCTCAGGTCTTGAGGCTGGGACTCAATACCGTGGTAGCTTTGAAGAAAACGTTCAAAATCTAGTCAATGAGGTTAAAGAAGCAGGGAATATTATCCTCTTCTTTGATGAAATTCACCAAATCCTCGGTGCTGGATCTACTGGAGGTGACAGTGGTTCTAAGGGGCTTGCGGATATTCTCAAGCCAGCCCTCTCTCGTGGAGAATTGACAGTGATTGGGGCAACGACTCAAGATGAATACCGTAACACGATTTTGAAGAATGCAGCTCTTGCTCGTCGTTTCAACGAAGTCAAGGTCAATGCTCCTTCAGCAGAGGATACTTTTAAGATCCTTCAAGGAATTCGTGACCTTTATCAACAACACCACAATGTCATCTTGCCAGATGAAGTTTTGAAAGCAGCAGTAGATTATTCTGTTCAATACATTCCTCAACGTAGCTTGCCAGATAAGGCAATCGACCTTGTCGATGTAACGGCTGCTCACTTGGCAGCTCAGCATCCTGTAACAGATGTGCATGCTGTTGAACGTGAAATAGAGGTAGAAAAAGACAAGCAAGAAAAAGCAGTTGAGGCAGAAGATTTTGAAGCGGCTCTAAACTATAAAACACGCATCGCAGAATTGGAAAAGAAAATCGAAAACCACACAGAAGATATGAAAGTGACTGCAAGTGTCAATGATGTGGCTGAATCTGTAGAACGGATGACGGATATTCCAGTGTCACAAATGGGAGCATCTGATATCGAACGTTTGAAAGATATGGCTCATCGCTTGCAAGATAAGGTAATCGGTCAAGACAAGGCCGTAGAAGCTGTTGCTCGTGCTATCCGTCGTAACCGTGCTGGTTTTGATGAAGGTAATCGCCCAATTGGTAGCTTCCTCTTTGTAGGTCCAACTGGTGTTGGTAAGACTGAGTTGGCTAAACAATTGGCTCTTGATATGTTCGGAACGAAAGATGCTATCATCCGTTTGGACATGTCAGAATACAGCGACCGCACAGCTGTATCTAAATTGATTGGTACAACTGCAGGTTATGTTGGTTACGATGACAACAACAATACCTTGACAGAACGCGTCCGTCGCAATCCATACTCTATCATTCTCTTGGACGAAATTGAAAAGGCTGACCCTCAAGTCATTACCCTTCTCCTCCAAGTCTTGGATGATGGTCGTTTGACAGATGGTCAAGGAAATACAGTAAACTTCAAGAACACTGTCATTATTGCAACATCAAATGCTGGATTTGGTTATGAAGCCAACTTGACAGAAGATGCGGACAAACCAGAATTGATGGACCGTTTGAAACCATTCTTCCGTCCAGAATTCCTCAACCGCTTTAATGCAGTTATTGAGTTCTCACACTTGACTAAGGAAGATCTTTCTAAGATTGTAGATTTAATGTTGGCTGAAGTCAACCAAACCTTGGCTAAGAAAGACATTGACTTGGTAGTCAGTCAAGCAGCTAAGGACTATATCACAGAAGAAGGCTATGACGAAGTCATGGGTGTTCGTCCTCTCCGTCGCGTGGTTGAACAAGAAATTCGTGATAAGGTAACGGACTTCCACTTGGATCATTTAGATGCCAAACACTTAGAAGCAGATATGGAAGATGGTGGTTTAGTTATTCGTGAAAAAGCCTAATACTCTTCGAAAATCTCTTCAAACCACGTCAACTTCGCCTTGCCGTACTCAAGTACAGCCTGCGGCTAGTTTCCTAGTTTGCTCTTTGATTTTCATTGAGTATAAGACAAAATTTTGAGAATAAAAAAGAAGGAACCAGCTGAAAAAAACTGGTTCCTTTTTTTACGTTTAGATGACATGACGCTCAAAGGCATCATCTGAAATCCCTTGCTCCAAGATGAGTTTTGCCCATTCTTTAGCAGAAAGAGACTGTGGTCCTTGTAGTTTCCGCAAGATTCGATGGTTGTTCCAGGGACATCTTCCCAAGTAGTAGTCTCAGCGATTTCCTTGAGCGAATCCTTGATAACGGCCGCGATTTCGGCACTGGTGTGACGCCCCCACATAATCATGTGGAAACCTGTGCGACAACCAAATGGTGAACAGTCAATCATGCCGTCAATGCGGGTACGGATGAGTTTTGCTAAGAGGTGCTCGATAGTGTGAAGGCCAGCGGTAGGGATTGAGTCTTCGTTTGGTTGTACCAAGCGAATATCAAAATTGGAGATAACATCTCCCTTTGGCCCTGTTTCTTCCCCAATCAAGCGAACATAGGGTGCTTTGACAATGGTGTGGTCAAGTTCAAAACTTTCGACAATAACTTCTTTTGACATGGTAAATCCTTTCAGTTTTCTAATTTCATTATAACATAAAGCCGGCTCCTGAGACAGAGAGAAAACCTCTCCGAGGGTGGAGAGGTTCAAAGCGTTACTT
>BNJT01000256.1_pt1 | contig 32016 bp, 46 predicted proteins | sample 8540491 | NCBI WGS metagenome assembly BNJT01 (sample SAMD00202455, study PRJDB9452) | human saliva metagenome | host: Homo sapiens | reverse complement strand
TCCTCAATGTAATCCAAGAAATAGTTTACATTGAACTCCTCCCCTGTCACCATTTTTCATCAGCTCCGGTGCCTCATAGCGGAAACCGTAGGTATGGATATGCTCCTTCAACCACTTCATAATTTCATCAAAACGGTTTTCTTCCAGTAGCTTCTCCACATTGAGATCCTTCCGCATAGCCTGCATAAACTGGGCTGCAAAGGCAGTTCCCAGAGCATAAGTGGGGAAGTAGCCGAAGCTTTCCGTCCGACCAGTGCACATCCTGTAAGATGCCCACTTTATCATTTTGGCACATCTACTCCCAAATACTCCTTGTACTTGGCATTCCAAGTCTTATCCAGTCCCTCTGTGGAAATGCTTCCGTTAAACAAGCCCTTCTCGATTTCATAGCGAATGAGAACGTGCAACGGATAGGTCAATTCATCCGCTTCCGTTCGGATAAAGGAAGGCTTGGACACATTGATTGCCTGATAAAATCCCTCTAAAGACACCTCTCCCAGTTGCTTTGGAAAATGCTTTTGCAGCTTAGGATAATGATATTTCCAAAAGGCCAAAGTTCTTCCCAGATAATTTTCGCAAAGGCGGGACTGGGACTCATGCATACCGGAAGACACTCCCTCGGATAAAATCATACCGTCATACTTCGGGTTAATATTATGCTCATAGTAGGCATGTCCTACCTCATGCACCGTAGACAAAATGGCAGAAATCACATTGTTCTCTAGGTATTTCGTAGTGGTTCGGCAGTCATTTTCACAAGTCCAGGAAGTGAAAGGATGTTCGGACTCATTTTGATAGCCCCAGGAAGAATCAAAATGCAGATACTCTAAAAGACCTTCCATAAACTTCTTCTGCTCTTCCACAGAGAAGCTCTGCGTAAGAAAATCCTCACGTAGCTGCTTCGCCTTTGTGACCTTCTGAATAAGGGGTACCAGTCTTTCCTTTAAAGCGGCAAAGAAGGCATCATATTTTCTCCTCGTCCATCCCCGGCTCAAAGTCATCCAGCATCTGGTTGTAAATACTCTTATCGCTCTTTCGATAGCCGTAGAGTTTCTTCTGGCTCTCAATTACCTTTTTCAGATAAGGGGCAAAGAGAGAATAATCCGCCTTGGACTTTGCTAAAATCCAGGCATCAAAGGACTCATCACAAAGCTTTTTAAAAGCTACAAACTCCTCCTTCGGAATACAAAGGGTGTCTTCCGCCTTCTTATAGTAAAGCTGAATAGCCCGCTTATTTTCCGCGTCCACCTCAGGATCTTCCTGCAAATCCTTTAGTAATGCCACGATTTCCGGATCGGTTTCCAAGCTAAAAAGCTCCCCTGCCAAAAAGGCGGAACGCTCGTCCCGATAGCTGGCCCCTGCCTCCGGTGCCACCGTCTGCTTATCAATACCAATGATGCTCAAGGCCATTTGATAGGCAGAACATTTGAACAGCCAGTCCTGATACTTCTTTAATTTTTCTTCTGTAGTCATATTTTTCCTTTCTTATAATTGTTTTACTATAACACATGCCGGTACGGGAATATTCTGATATAATGATTTTTATGGATTTAACGTTAGCATTTTTTTGCATTTTTCACAAAACTGCCAACGTTAATTTTAATATTTCGTACTGTATTTGCTATTATATACTATGAACTAATAAGTTAGAAAAGGAAGAATAATATGAGCTTAGTATCCTCGTGAAAACTACCTTAAGAAGATTCGTGACTTTTATCACGAAACCGATATTATTAAAGTAATCACCGGTGTGCGAAGATGTGGTAAATCCTGTCTTATGGAAACAATTGCCAACGAATTAAAAATCGTCCGGAATTCCCTAGTAATCATATTTATTTCTTCGACTTGGACAGTAAGGACTATCATAAAATAACAAATCCGGAACAATTGGAACAGCTATTGGAATCAGTTCCGAAAGTGCGTGGAACAAAATATCTTTTTGTTGATGAGATTCAAAATGTAAAGGACTTTGAACTAATTCTTAACAGCTTTCGTAGGTCTAATGAATGGTCAATTTTTATTACCGGTTCAAATTCGTATCTCCTAAGCGGAGAATTGATGACAAAACTAACCGGAAGATATATTGAATTTGAGATGTTCCACTTTCGTTTGAAGAATACGAAGGCATTAAAAAATTCTATGGAAAAAAAATTGCTCCCGACCGACAAGAAGAATTACAAAACTATATTCTTGAAGGCGGTTTTCCCAGAACAATACAACTGGAAAATATTGCCGCAAAGCGTAGATATGTTCAAAAGTGTTATCGAGGAAATCTTTGAAAAAGACATTAGAAGAAGGCTAAAAATCCGTAATAAAAATACATTTGAAACAGTCCAAAAAAATACATCATCAACAACTTTGCCGCAACAACCAGTCTAAAAAGCTTAAAAAGCCATTGAACAAAAATGGAACAGCTATAAGCGAAGCCACGATTGCAAGATATGTTAAAAGCCTTGTTGGATGCGAAAATTCTTTGCGAATGCCCTAGGTTTGATATGAAGTCCAAAAAATCCTTAAGTGGAGAAAAGAAATACTATTTAGCTGACACCGCTTTTTATTTTGCTCAGAACACGGACAACAGAATTAACTTTGGTCCTGTTCTTGAAAAATATTACCTATATATATGCAAAATCTCATGACTATTCTGTAGCTGTCGGGAGAATAGGAAGCTGGAATGTGATTTCATCTTAAGAAATAACGAGATGCGTTATTCCTACATTCAAGTTGCTTATACCATTGCATTATCAAAGGATACCGAAGACCGTGAGTACCGACCACTCGAAGCCATTAAGGACAATTATCCTAAATATGTTGTTACTGCAGACTCTATTCTTCAACAGCGAAACGGTATTGAGCATATTAACCTTATTGACTTTATGAGAAATGGAAAAAGAGTTTTAGCTTAGTTTATAAAAATATATTTCCACTTATAGGAGAAAGGGGCTGTGAAAAAACAAGAGAATGACATGATTATATTCAAATTATAACTATATTATTCTTTCCAGCCCCTTCTGCACTATAAAATTTATTCTTCTATTCGGCCTATAGCAATCCAAAAATTACAGCTTGTTTTTGCAAGAATGCTATTACCGCTTAATTTTTATAGTTAGGCATTACAGTTTAGTTTTACACTCTGGCAACGCCGCTTTTCTTCAGCAGCTTCCGCAACGGCATTTGCCACTGCATCTTTCACTCTTTCATCAAAAGGCTGCCGGTAAAATGTACTCCGCATTTAATTCCTGATCGCTCACAAGGCCTGCGATAGCATAGGCTGCGGCAACCTTCATTTCATCATTGATATCCTTTGCCCGCACATCCAGGGGCACCTCTAAAAGATACCGGGAAGCATAGTACATTATTGATTTGGTTTGGAAAATCCGACCGCCCTGTAGATACTACCGCAGCGCCGGCCTCCTTCGCATCTTCCGGGAAAAATTTCCGGAATAGGATTAGCGCAAGCAAAAATAATGGGTTTCTCCGCCATGCTCTTCACCATGTCTTTGCTTAAGGTTCCCGGTGCGGAAACACCGATAAAGACATCCGCATTCTTGATAACATCGGAAAGACTTCCCTTTTCCATGGATAGATTGGTAATCTCTGCCATTTCCATCTTAATGGGATTTAAGTTCTCTCCCTTATAAATAGAACCTTCCCTGTCCGTCATAATCACATTTTTTTGCTCCCATACTTAAGAGCAGTTTGATAATGGCAATGCCTGCCGCTCCTGCTCGGAGGTCACAATCTTCACTTCTTCGATTTTTCCCGGTAAGCTTTAAGGCATTGATGAGGCCTGCTAAAGTTACCACAGCAGTGCCATGCTGGTCGTCATGGAAAAATCGGAATATCGCAAACTTCCTTTAATCTCTTTTCAATTTCAAAAACAACGAGGTGCGGAAATGTCTTCCAAATTTACTCCCCAAAGCTTCCGGCAAGGAGGCTCACCGTTTTTCACGATTTCCTCCACATCCTTCGTTCTTACACAGAGCGGAATGGCATCCACATCTCCAAAACGCCTTAAACAGCACACATTTACCTTCCATAACCGGCATGCCTGCCTCCCGGCCCAATGTCTCCCAAGCCTAGAACCGCAGTTCCGTCCGTTACCACTGCAACCGTATTCCAGCGTCTGGTCAGCTCATAGCTTTTCTCCACATCCTTCTGTATCACTAGGCAGGGTTCAGCCACTCCCGGGGTATAAGCAAGGCTTAGTGCTTCTTTGCTGTCTACCTTGGCTCTCAGTGTAATTTCCAGCTTTCCCTTTAATTCATAATGCAGTTTCAATGATTCCTTCGCATAGTCCATTTTTCTTCCTCCATACTTTATTTCAATTCTATTCTATGTAATTTCTGCCTTTTTACTATTTCTGACTTTTTATTACCTCTGCCAATGAATACTTCTTTCCGGTATTAGTCGCTCCTTATAATGTGCCTTTCTTAACTCATTGTTTCTTATATCATTTCTTCTTCCTATATCATTTCTTCCGGCTTAAACACTTCGTCAAATTTCTCTTCCGTCAAGAAGCCAAGCTGTAGGCAGGCCTCTTTTAAAGAGAAGTTTTCCTGAAAGGCTTTCTTCGCTGTCTTCGCCGCATTTTCATAGCCGATATAGGGGTTTAAGCAGGTTACCAGCATCAGAGAACGGTGAAGATTTTCCTGCATTTTCTCTTTGTTCGCCTTGATCCCCACAACACAGTTCTGATTAAAGGATAGCATGGCATCGGAAAGTAGGCGCACCGACTGTAAAAAATTGTAAATGCACACCGGCATATATACATTTAGCTCAAAATTTCCCTGAGAAGCCGCCATGCCCACTGCTACATCATTGGCCATGACCTGCAAGGAAACCATGGTGAGTGCTTCGCACTGGGTGGGATTGACCTTTCCCGGCATAATAGAACTTCCCGGCTCATTTTCCGGAAGGAAAAATTTCTCCAAGACCGCATCTTGGGCCGCTACCTAGCCAACGGATGTCATTGGCTATTTTCATTAAATTCGCTGCCAAGGCTTTTCAAAGCACCGTGGGCGAAAACCAGTTCATCCTTGCTGCTAAGGGAATGGAATTTGTTGTCCGCCGTTTTAAAAATCCTTATGTGTCAGTTCCGAAACTGCTTTAGCCACTTCCACATCAAATCCCTTCGGGGCATTCAGTCCCGTTCCCACTGCAGTTCCGCCAAGAGCCAGTTCCCGAAGTCCGGGAAAGGCTTAATTGAAGCATCTCCTTCGATTTTTTTCCAGCATATTTTTTTCCAACCGCTGATTTCCTGAGAAAAGCTAATTGGGTGGCATCCTGTAAGTGAGTCCGGCCTGTTTTTACAATGCCTTCATTTTCCTGCATAAGTCTTTCAAAGGATTGGATGAGGGAATCCAAACTTGGAAAAAGTCTCTCCTCGATTTCAAGGCTGCTGCGATATGCATGGCTGTTGGGAAGGTATCGTTGGAGCTTTGGGACATATTGGCATGGTCGTTTGGATGAAGTAGCTTTTCTCCTGCCATTTCATTGCCCCGATTGGCAATAACTTCGTTCACATTCATGTTGGACTGGGTTCCGCTTCCGGTCTGCCATACCACAAGGGGAAAAATGCTCGTTGAGTTTCCCTCCAAAAATCTCATCACATACGTCGGAGATCAAAGTTTTTCGTCTTTCATCCAGTTTACCAAGTCGGTTATTGGCGATTGCCGCCGCCTTTTTTTAAAATGGCAAAAGGCACGAACAATCTCAGTGGGCATCTTCTCCGTCCCTATTTTTAAAGTTCTCAAAGCTTCTCTGAGTTTGTGCCCCCAGTATTTTTCCACCGGAACCTGCACTTCCCCATGGAATCGTGTTCTGTTCTATAGTCCATTTCTTTTCCTCCATACAGCATTTACAACAGGGAAAAATCAGTTTGGATAAATCTCATCAAGTTTTTTCCGAGCCGCTTCTTTTAAATTTTTATAAATACTTTTTTGATGCGTATCCATTGCTACTACCAGGGGGCCGAACTCCTCTGTTTCTAAATCCCATAGAGCTTCCGGCATTCCCATTTCAAGCCAATTCACATCCTGTACCCCCTTCACTCCTTGTGCCAGTTTAGCTGCACACCCGGGAGCAGCTTGCAAATAAATATACCCGTATTTTTCACAAGCATCAAGCGTTCCTTGCTCCATTCCGCCTTTTCCGATAACGGCCTTCACTCCTAACTCACCGACCATGTCCGCATAGGGTTCCATACGGATGGAAGTAGTTGGTCTAATAACATTCAGACGCCAGGAACCGTCTTCATTTTTAGACAAACCGGACCTGCATGAAAAACAACTGAGCCTCTAAAGTCCTTTTTGGTAACTGAACATTCTTATTTAATATCTCTCGAATTTTCAGATGTCCCATATCTCTTGCTGTAAAAAAATATGTCCTGTAATATAAACAACATCCCCTATCTGCAAGCTACGGACATCCTCTTCTTTCAGCGGAGCTTTCAAAACTATTTTTTCACTCATTTCTGTTTATCCTCCTTTGATATTCCTCGCTCTTAAAGAAGTTTTTCTATTTCCCCATTGTCATAGAAACGTATTCCTGCCCTTCTGGCCACCCAACAGTGAAAATTAATAGCTACCGGAGCAATGGCCGTATGCGTGGCTGCAGTACCGATTTTTACCGCAAGACAAACTGTATCCCCCCGTTCCGGCTGCACCAAGTTTGAGGGAATTAATATTCTCTCTTAATTCATCTTCCAATCTAGCCAGCAGAGGATCCGGATTGCAATCATCCCAACTGCGGGTACTGATAGCTTCTCTGCTTAGTTTGGAGGCCACATCCATTTGTCCTCCGATACCGATGCCAATACCAAAAGGGCGGACAGGGCTTTCCTCCCGCATTGATTACCGTTTCCAATACAAAACGTTTGAATCCCTCAAAGTCTTGATCCAATTTGATACTTGCCGTTGTGAAAATTTTCATTGCATTTCCCAACTCTGCACCACATCCCTTGAAGCTGATGATAAAATCCACATAGTCCTGTCCGGGATGATATTGATATTCAATATTGGGAACACCTATTCCCGTATTGTTCCCCGGATTGAATCGTGTAAGAGGATCCACAATACTGGGGCGTAAATATCCTTTCTTCGTAGCTTCATCCAATGCGGAAGAAATCACTTCCTGTGCAAATCCGGGAAAAATTACCGTCGCCGTATGATATCCACGCAGTTGGATAACCGGGAGACTGACACACTGCCTTGTCCTGTTCCTTGGCAAGGTTAAGATTTTCCAACATGGAAGATAGCATGCTTTTTGCCGTTTCATTGCTTTCCCCGTTGTAGAGCTTCCTGTAATAACGCTTTTGCATCCTCTGAAATTTCCGTAACCGCCCGAATACAGGCATCGTGAATTTCCTTTCTCATCAGCTGTTCGTTCATACAAGCACCTCCTCGTATCAAATAAAGAATGACTTTAATGTTTAAGTTGTGACTACAATGTATATTTTATAAATCTTTAAAAATATCCTTAATATTCTGTATTGTTTCCAGCCGGTGTAGCCTGTCCAGCAATTTATGTGTAGATTCTGCTCCAATGATATTTTCTACTAAGGATGTAAACTTTTTGATCCGCCATATCCCAATCAAAGGGATTCTTAAAATCCCCAATCGGATAATCAATCTGTTCCATAATTGTTTTTCCCATTTTCAGGCAAATCGTAAGACGGTGTGCCCAACGGCGAGGATCTGTCTCGGAACTCCTCATCCAAATCTCTATTTATCGTAACTCTAATTTTACTCATTAGGCTTCGGATTCTCGGATCATTCATATTTTCTACAGTAAAAGCTTTATCACTTAAATCTCGCAGTACAATTGCCGCAGCAATACAGAATTGCAGACTGAACTTGGCCGCATAAGGATTTTTCCGGATAAGGATTATTTGTTGTCTGAACCGCCGTACTATAAGTTTTCATCGGTAATGGAAAGGATATCTTCAGGCTGAATACGCTGAGAAGATATAATTTTTCGATACAGTAATTGGCGGAATGAGTATGACGACAGCATGCATAGGGGCTTAAAGGAATTTTTCTTCGATTCGTAATTTCTTTCCAAAATCCTTTGTCAGGCTCTCAAATGTGCTTCGGAAGCCAATGCATGCACAAATCCCCTGTCCCCTCCAAAATAGTAGGAGCGCCTGTAAAACCCCTAATTGAGCCAACTCTGCAGACCGTGGGCCGCAGAGGTTAGCATTGGCCGTATGTACCACCTTACTCATGGATCCGCTGGCCAAAAATTCCCATAATCCTGCTGCCTGAGTGCCGGCAGTTCCAAGACAGTGCAACATCTCTTCTTCATTGAGTTCCAGAAGCTTAGCCGCCGTTGTACCGGATGAAAAAGCACCGACCACTCCGGTAGTATGCCAGTACTTATAGGAGGACGGATTAATGGCCTCTCAATTCTGGATCCGGCTTCATAACCTGCTGCAACAGCTGTAATGATATCCATACCGCTTTTTCCAGCTCTTGCCCCAAAGCAAGAGCTGTAGGAATAGTAATCACGGCAAGATGAGCAATGAGGCATTATTGACATCATCCATGTCCATCACATGACCAAATACTGCATTAAGGGGCTGCAGCCTGTTCCACTGTCATCCCGACAAATCCCTTCTGTAAGGTAGATGCTTGAACTGCCGTGATTTTCGCATAATATTTCTTCCAAATTTCAGACTCTCTTTTAACTGAACCTGCAATAGCTACTCCTACAAAATCTTCTATGCACATCTTTGTGACATCGATAACAGATTCACTGAATTTGGAAGCATCCAGGCTACAGAGATAGGCTGCCAAGCTCTGTGTTAGCCCCATCGTCTCCTTCATGAAAAAGCTCCTCCTAAAAATTGGGATTACGTTCTTTCTCGAAAATTCAATATCGAAAAATTATTTCTTGGAATTTACATTTTCTTCTTGGCTTCTAAGCTTGCTTTTTAGATATTAATGACTATTTCTTGGTGTTTTTAAATCTTTTTACCAATGGCATACCGATAAAAATAACAGACAAAATAAATAGCGCACAGCTCAACGGTCTAGTTACAAATACAGTTAAAGAACCATTGGCAAATACCATACTTTGCGTCCAATTGTTTTCCATCATGCTACCTAATATTGACGCTAAAATCAGAGGAGACTGAGGAATTTTGTACTTGTTAAATGCATATCCGACAAAACCGAAAAAAATCATGATGTATACATTGAAAAAAACGTTATTACTTACCGCAAAGGCACCTGTCACACATAGCACTAAAACACATCCGCTTAGTATTTCTCGCTTTAAGCGCAATACTGCTGTTGCTAAAAATTACAATAAAAATACGCATAATGGTAGCATTAGAATGTTTTGCCACAATAAAGCTTAGTATAATCATATAAGCCATTTCAGGCGTATCTCTAAATAACGTTGGGCCTGTTCGTAAGCCCTGAATGGTTAAAGCGCCAAGAAATAAGGATGATGTTGAATTCCCCGGAACACCAAGGCTTAATAAAGGCACCATAGAACTGGCAACCACTGCATTGTTAGCAGACTCAGGAGCAGCAACTCCCTCCGGAACTCCCGTGCCGAATTCTAAGTTTGGATATCTTCTGGAGGCTTGATCATATGCCATGAAAATCGCCATAATCATTCCCGCTCCGGGAATAATACCAATAATATTTCCTATTACGCTGGATTGAATCCAGACAGGCAATAAGCGCTTTGCCATCTTCTTATTTGGTAATGACACCTTTACTTTCTGATATTCCTCTTTTACTTTCTGCAAATCAATCTCTTTACCTTTGATTCCTTCAATCATTTCCAAAATGGAGTAATGCCGAATAAACCAATCAGCATGGGAATTAGAGAAATACCATCCATCAAACTTACCTGGCCGAAAGTAAATCTTGCCAGTCCCGTTTGGGGGCTCATGCCAATGCAACTAAAAACCAGTCCAACCGCCATAGCCAAAATATTCTTTACAATATTTTTCCCCGCCATACCGATTACTGTACTCATTCCCAGTATTGCCAGCATAAAAATACTCCGGTGGTCCGAATTTTAATGCCTGCTGTGCTAAAAAGGGGACAAAAAAATAACAATACGGCAGCGCTGGATAATCCTCCAAAGGTAGACGAAGATATAGCAAGCCCCAATGCCTCTCCGCTTTTTCCCTGCTGCGACATCGGATAACCATCATAAGCAGTTACAGTGGCCGATGCTGTTCCCGGAATTTTTAACAAGATGGAGGGAATCGAACCGCCACAGGCAGAGGCACAGTAAATACCCACCAGTAAACAAATTGCCACCTGAGGTTCCATACCAAAAGTGATGGGAATTAAAACCGACATGGTGATAGAATCATTTAATCCCGGCAAAGATCCAACAATTAAAGCCAATAACCACTCCGGCAAAAAGTGCAAGCAATGCACTTGTTTGAAATAATTCTCCAAGCCCTAATAAAATACCACTCATTTTTCCCCCTTCTTAGAAATTCAAAAATCATTGGCAAGGGTACCGATAGCATCAACTTAAATACCACAAAAGTAGCACATACGGTTAATATGGCACAAAGTGCAGTTACTATAAGGTTTTTATAACCCAGAAATCGGATAATGAACACGCATAGTAAAAAAAGTATCAATCACGTACCCTATTTTTCATCAAGACAGCATACACAATTAAAAATCAGCAGTGTAATTCCAACTTTCCCAAGATTCACGCCTTCCAGCTTTACAACTGCATCTCTTTTAATAGCAGACTCAAAGAACAGGTATATGGCACAAAGCAGCAATACAACTGCCGACATAATAGGGAAAAAGCCTTCCTTTCCCATTGGGACAGCACTGACAATAACAAAAAGGGACAATGCAATAAACAAAACAGGCATTGCCAGTTCGATAATCAATTGTTTTTTATTCAAGGATTGCACCCTCCATCTATAAAAAGATACAGGCACTCAGTATGCGAATGCTCGTCAATAATCCTCTGTCTTATTTCGTTTCTTTCAGTTCAGGAACCAAAGCCTCAATGTCTTTTATAATATTGAACGGCATAGTCCTTAAAATCTGCTGCGTTCTTATAAGAGTAAGGAATTGATGCTTCCTTCATACTGCTAATAAACTTTTCGGAAGTCGTTATTTTACTAAATTCATCACACAATACCTGATATACATCATCCGGTACTCCTGCCGGACACGCATATCCACGAAATGCACCAGCAACCATGGTTCCACCCATTTCCTTAAAAGTTGGTACATCCGGAATTTCTTCCATACGTTTTTCGGTACCAATTGCTAATCCGATGACAGTACCATCTTTAATTGCACTAACAGCTTCTCCTGCTGCCATCATAGCTGCATCACAATGTCCTCCCATCAGTTGTTGCATCTGAATAGAAGCGCTATCATTATGCAAATATTCAAACTTTAAACCGAATTCTTTTGCCAATTGCATAGCCGCAATATGATGGGCAGTAGAATGTCCCGGCGTTGCAAGCTTCACGGTATTTTCCTTGGCATAGGCCACAAATTCTTCCCATGTCTTATAAGGAGATGTTGGAGGCACTACAAAAATTTCGGGATCAAAAGCAAACCATCCCCAAAGGCTTAAAGCTATCCAGTGTAAATGTCACTTCTTTTTAGCAAAGGTGCACTTACAATACTATTGGAATAAGCCAAAAGTGTATATCCATCCGGTTCAGCATTAGCAACAGAAGTTGCTCCAATTACAGCTCCTCCGCCGGGCATATTTTCAACAATAATCGAATGTCCGTTAAAATAGTCCTTCCCGGCTGTATCCGCTAAAATACGAGTTGTAATATCCACTCCTCCCCCCGCAGCATAGGGAACAATAATTTTGATATTCTTTTTAGGAAAAATCCGTATTCTTTACCGCGGTCTCTTTTTCCTCGGCAGAACTTTCCGCTACAGCTTGAGTGTCCTTTGGCGTTTCTTCTTTTTTGCCTGCACAGCCTCCAATAGACACTGCCATGACTCCTAAACACAAAAAGGCTGCTAAAATTCTTCTCGTTCTCATTTGTTTCTCTCCTTTATGAAATCAAATTTTTTGTTGCCATAACTATACGCTCCATAGCCTCTTCCACCGTACTATGCGGACACGCTATATTCATACGCATAAAGCCGTTTCCTTCTATACCGAAACTAAGTCCGTTATTTAATCCCAATTTTACTTTTTCAACAAAAAATTTTTCCAATTCCTCTTGCTTCATCTTCAATTTTCTGCAATCCAGCCAGAGCAGATATGTTCCTTCCGGGTGAACCACATCTATTCCATCCATATCTTTTTAAGCTTGTTTCCACATAATTACGATTCACTTCCAGATAAGGAATCAGTTGATCCCATAGTAATCACACTGCTCTGTAGGCAATGCAAAATGCCAGAGTACCGCAAATATTCTCACCAATAGCTTTGTTATTCACCACTACATTGTGCACTGCCGCTTTCAAAAGTGGATTTGCAGCAATAAAAGCCGCTGTACGAAAACCGGGAAGATTAAAGGTTTTACTGGGATTCATAAAAGATATAGTATTCTGTTCAAAATCTTTGGAAATGCTCGCAAAAGGAATATGCCTGTTTCCGGAATACACCACATCACTATGAATTTCATCTGCAATCACAATCACATGATATTTAAGACACAGCTCCCCAAGACGAATCAGTTCCTCTTTAGTAAATACACGCCCTGTGGGATTCTGCGGATTGCACAAGATGAACAGTTTCGTTCTGGAATCTTTTTAGTTTGGACTCGAAAATCATCATAATCAATTTCATAACGCCCATCCTTTAAGATCATCTCATTTTTCAGTAAATGTCTCCCGTTATGTTCCGATAAATCAAAAATGGAGGATAACATGGAGTCTGAATTACAATATTGTCCCCCAGGCGACTCAATGCACGTACTGCACAAATAATGCCTGAGACAACTCCCGGCACAAATTCTACCGCATCGGGATGCACCTCCCATCCGAATCTGTCTTTCTGCCATCTTACTGCAGCCGCCATTAGACGAGAACTTACGGGGTATATCCATACACTCCCTGACGCATACGTTCAACCAACGCATCAACAACCGGTTGAGGTGCTTTGAAGTCACTGTCTGCAATCCACATAGGAATCACATCTTCCGGATAGACGGAATATTTTTGAATCTGTTCCTCTTCTGTCAATAACTTCATCAAAATTGTGCACGAATTTCATTTTTGCACCTCCTGATAATATATTATGTTTAGATTCTAAACTGCATTTTTTGCACTTGTCAATGTCGTTTTTATAAATTATGCCTAATTTATTATTGTTATTTAAAAATATCTTATAATAACATATACTAATATATTATATATATAGTAAATTTTTTTATGATATATTATCTTTTTATAATATTTTTTTATGATTAACTAGTACAAAAACGTCTATATTTTCAATCCATATATCGAGTAGCTTTTTGGCATAGAACCCCCTATAGAAAAATAGTCCGGCATATTTCATAGGCCTCTCTTACAACGCCGATGGCGAAAGCAAAGAAAAACGGCCTTCCGGTTAGTGCATATAACACTTCAAAAAGCCGTTTTCCTTTTTACAAGATTTACAGTATATTTTATATGTTTTATCCTATAAAGCTTCTTACGCTTAGCTGTATATTTTTGTTTCATACGATTTTTGTTGTACTTCACGTCTTACATTCAACCATGTTTCCAAAACATTAAAGGCTATATCTATCTCCTCCTCACTAAACTGCAAACGTACTTGATCGATAGATTCTCCAAAACTGACCTCATCGTATTTACGATGTGCTGCATCAAGTATTTCGCCTTTTTCTGTCAAATACAAGGGAGTTCGATTATCACCGGCAGGGTTCTGTGGACGATAAACCAAGGATTTATTCTCCAGCTTTTTAAAAATTTGTGAAATGGCTCCTTTTGGTTTTTGCGTAATCCCATGCCAATTCCGTCACGGTAATACCCGGATTATCTGCAATATGTTTTAGTGTATGCACCTCCACAGAGGTATACTCTCTCCGGTGCCATAGTCCTGCGGAACCTTAGTCGAAATATAAAGATTCGCCACCTGATGCAATATATCAACAGCCTCTACATTATTATATTTTTCGCATCTTCCTCACTGACATTCCATCTCCCAATCCATATTCAACTCAAACAAAGAAAATCATAAAATCTCCGGTAAGTTTTTGTAAAATTTAAATACAAAAATTTGCATGGCAGAATTAACTCTCTATTCCGATACTTTCATCTTCATACAATTGAAATAATCTAATATTACATCATAACAGTCCAGATATCCGTCATTCGTTTCGCCCTATGCCCTATTTTAAAAATAAGGAGGCTTTTCTGTCCGAAGTTCGAAATTATGTGAATCATCGATTTTTATTCGACATTGGTGAAAGCCACGGAAGATTGTTCCGACCCTTCCAGAATTCTTTTTCAATTTGGGAAAAATTGCGTCTTCTATGAAAACCCTCTGTATTACCGTTTCTTATTCTCTATAGAAGATATCGATTTGAGAATTAACCGCCGTTTGTGACAGTAAATTACTGAAAAAGTCTTTTAGAAGAAAAACCGAAGAATCATCCATGAAGCGGATAGAAAAATCGAAAAGGCAACAAACACGATTAAACAAACCGGAAAAATATCCCCGGGAAGGCTTAAGCTTTCCGGCTCATCTCGCAGGATTATTCGGACAAAGATTATGGTTTTATAACAAAACCACTAGGTATAGTAAAAAGCTCAAAATCAGTGATGACTGCATTGGATGTGGATTATGTAGCTCCATCTGCCCCATGGGAAATCTACGTATACAAAACGGCAAAGCCGTCAATCTGAAAAATGCACCATGTGTTATCGTTGCATAAGTTCCTGTCCCCAAAAAGCCATTACACTTTTTAGGGAAAAAGAAGTCATCAGAACAGTGCTGGTATGAGAAATATGTTTTAGGATGCAAAAAGTTTATTCAAAAGCACAAAGAAGAGCTTACACGTCTTCTCTCTGCAGTATTTTTGATACGTATATTGTCCATGGGCGTTGGTCGCCTTGCCATTCCCGTAATATATGGCATGTAGTCGGGCAACGGTGAAGACAACCAGACACATGGTGCAGTCTTCCTTCACCCAAACCGGCTTTTTGTTCTGCATTGCAATAGCCTGAACCGGGCATTTCTTCACGCAAAGTGTACAGCCGATGCAGGCGTCGGATACAGAAAGATTCCTTGTCTTTCTAATTTTGCTGTCATAAATCTTTTTCGCCACCCTTCCTACAAATTCCGGCACCGTGAAATCCATCTCTTTTCCTTTTCTTTTCGGAAAGCGATGTCTTAAGCTCAGTGATTTCCTCTTCTGCCCGCTTTAAGCTGTTTTTCACCTTTTCCCCATTGGATAAGTCAAAAAATCACAGTCCAAGTATCCGGCATACGAATATCGAATTTCGCATCCAAGGCCAAACCTTTTTCTTTTTAAAAAGACTATCCGCAATCGAAGATGCTGCCCCGTTGTCGTTCCGAATGTTCCCACATAAAAGCTGTAGGGCTTTGTTTCATACTGAAGCTTCAACTTTTCCAAGAACGCATAAACAATGCTGGGAAGTCCCAAGCATAGGTAGGGCTTAAAATCCCCAAACCTTCCGTCTCTTACCGTATACGCATAGCTTTCTGCCTTGCAGGCCTCCTCAATAGATATCATTTTCTTCCTGCGGCTCTTTAATTTTCTCTGCTACATGCTTGGTATTTCCGGTAGTTGAAAAAAATAAAAATAACATCTTCCTTACTCCTCACTTTGTTTCTTTTATTAATGCCCTATGTTCTTCACTTTTAAGCAAACGGTCGATATGCGCTATCAGAATACCGTCTTTAACTGTAAAGATTCCTTTTGAGTCCATATCTATGCTTCCCTTCTGTTCATTTGTTTAAACAGTTTCATTGTAGCAGAACTTTTGAAGAATAGATGATCGGTAAAGAAAATCGAGACGGATACTTCTGAAGAAAGTTTCCTATCTAATGTCTTTTTGTAAAATATACTTGACATTCTAAAACGCTTGTTTGTAAGGCGAGGTGCTTGTTTGTAAATTGAAAACTGCATATTTGTAAACGAAACGCCAGTTTTGTATGCTAGATGCCAGATTTGTAAGTGAAATGCTCCGTTTGTACACGAGATGCAACCTGTTCAAGGCCATTTTTCGTGTATGATGACCTTGACAGACATGCCAAAGGGAGGTCGACTCCTCTCGATTTTTTTGTAATCGGAGAATCCACCCCTGCTTTTGGTTGGTATGGTCTGTGGTGTTGGCGGCTCTGTCATGATTATTACTTGAGAAGTGTAGGCTTCAGCAAAATGTCTTCAGCGGCAACTGGAGTGCATCCCAGAAGCTTTAAGACCTCTTCTCCGTAGTGGAAGCTGAACGTTTCGTAGGGACTGCGATCGTTCAGCTTTTTCCGTTTGTAGGAATTGATGTGATCCATCATCCTCGGTTACATCTTTCTGTACCGAGTTGTCAAAACTAGTTCCTTTGGGGAGAACCCGGCGGATCAGCTCATGATTGACTTCAATGGCACCTTTCTGGTGAGGGGCAACCGGCGTCACAGTAGTAGATGCTGGTCCGGCGAAAACTGTACCCTTCAACAGGATAGCTCCTGTACTCGATCTTTTTCGGATTGGAGAACTCACTGCCGTTGTCAGTTACTATCACAGGGAAGAGTTTGTTAAACAGCTTTCCGCCCAGACGGTTATCCAGCCATTCAAATACATCGATTACAGACTGGGACGTATTGGCGTCACGCAGGAAAGCCAGCATCAGAGATGATTCCACGAAGTGGATTGTAAGAAGACATTTCCCACCGATCGTTCCAATCACAGAGTCCATCTGGACGACAGTATTATCGGGATTCTTTTCCATAAAGACTTCGAATTCCTTATAGGAGCGACCGATGCGGCAGCCTTTATCGACCTTGAACTCCGGTTTCTTACGCCGGGCACGGAAGCGGACCTTTCTGGGGAGATCGATGTTGCGGACTTCCAGAAGACAGTCATCGATGTAGTTATAAATAGTCTTCTCGCTACACATCAGTTTGTCCTGGTTAGTGATATAGATTTCATGGATCGAATGCCCCTGCTTCACAAGCGGAGTAATGATCCGGTTCAGCCGTTCGATCTCCTCCTCACTGGTAGACAGTCCGCTTCTTGATTCAGAGATGACCTGATGTGATTTCAGGTGTGCCTTCTGAGCGTCGTAAAAGGTCTTGAGCAAGGTACACGTATCGATCGTCGGACAAGCATTGCAGACATAGGGGACATGAACCCTGACAGTGCAGACTTCTTCCACGAATTCCGGGCAATGCTCGTTACAACGGCAAAGCCGACACATGGTTCCGGAACTGCCTTTGCGAGTGCATTCGTTTCCGCAGAGGGAAGGAGCCTTGATTTTGCAAATGAACCTGTTCTTGCACGCATTGAAGGAATAGCCGGGTTTTCCCGTGGCGATTTCTACCGCATACTTCCGGACTTCCCGTGAGATAGTGGAGGGATCCTTATGTAGCTGTGCGGCGATCTTCTTGAATGACAGACCCTCCTTCAGGAGTCTCTGCAGTGTTAAACGTTCTTCATAGGTAAAAAAGTTTGCCATGATATCCTCCGTTTCTGCCGCCAACCTGATGAGGATATCGTATAAGCAAAAGAAAAAGCAAGGAAGTATCACTCGTCCTTCAGCCTGTTAAGGGCACTTACGTGCCGATTGTGCGAAAGCCCTTGACAGACTTCGGACTCATGATAAAGGCAGCTGAGAGGATGACGGCGCCAAGCGCTTCACCATCCTCCATCATTAAAGAAGAGACCAGCTACTGCCAGTCTCTTTGTAAGTCGGGATGCAACCTCCCGGAATGTATTCATTTTCAACCCACTATGGCATTAAACTGGAATGAGAGGGGTTGCATCTCGTTTTACAACTGAGGACATTTTGTAATACATATTGCTTTCGTCAAAGAGTAAGAAAGTAATGAAATGAAAGGAGTTTTCAATGAATTATTTCAACTTAGGAATCGCTGTAGGTGTTTTTTTCAGGTTCCTCTTAGTTCTTTTTCGTAACAGATTGAGTAAGGATAAACAGGATTGCTATGATGAAAGGCAGGTAATCGTCCGCGGGAAGGGCTATCAATACGCTTTTTTCACCACCATGGGACTCCTCATGCTGTACGCTGCTTTTGCCGAGCCGATTGAGAAATATTTGGAAGCCGGGATTATTCCCCTTGCCATTCTTCTTTTCTCGGGACTGATTCTCATGGGATACTGCCTTTTCCATGATGCCTTCTGGGGGCTTAGCAGTAAGAAAAATAAAAGAATGGTTGTTACTGTATGGGCTCTGTTCAGTGTCCTGAACGTCATGCATATCGTTGATAATAGCTCTCCTGATAAAATGTGGATTGCCGGAAGGCTCAGCAGCCGCTTTACAGTTCCGCTCCTTCTCAGTATCTTTTTTGCCATTGCCCTGATTCTCATGCTACTGAAGAATCGAATGAAGAATGATGAAGAGTGAGGTAGAAAATGAAAAATCTGCGTTTAAAATCCGCTCGGGCGGGAAAAGATCTGTCTCAACAGGAGCTTGCGGATCTGATAGGCGTCAGCAGGCAAACCATCAATGCCATAGAAAAAGGGGACTATAACCCTACCATCCGCCTCTGCCTCGCCATTTGTCATGTACTAGGGAAAAGCTTGGATGAATTGTTCTGGGAAGAAGAAGATAGTTAGCTGTAGAAAAAAAGGAGCTGTGAATAATTAAAATAATAAAGGGATTCTTTGCAATATAGGTCTGAATGAGGGGTAGTCTGAGCCCGATACTTGCTGAAAAAAATAAGAGAAACGCAGTTTTTCGCTTAGTATCCGTTACGTAAGGATAAACTTTTTCATAAGCTATAGCTATGGCTTTTAGAGAAAATCTATGAACATCTCTTTAGAATTTGATATGAAATTTTTATTGTTTTTTTCCTTCTTCTTTTTGCTATGATGTTATAAGTTAGAATCTTCTAACTAACTATGCGATATTATTTTTTTCCTTTCTGATCTTATCGGATCAGCAGATAGGAATATTCCCTGAAGGAGTAAGCTATGAGAGAGAATTTTCAAAAATATTGATGCTAAGAAATTAGAAATTGTCCATGAAATTAAATCCGCCTATGATGAGGGAAAGATATCTTTGGAAGAAGCCAGAAAAATCCCTTTAAAGATAGAGTACAACACCGGCTCCCTATGAAATTGCCATTATCGAGCAGGAAATGGTGGAGGAGACAGAAGATGAGTGCATTAAGGAAGATATCCAAGCTATGCTGGAGGTCTTCCAGGATGTTTTGGTCACAAAGGATCAAGAGCTTCCGGAAAATCATCCCATCTCCTGCTATCGTAGGAAAAATGCCAAAATGAAGGAATTGCTCCTTTCCGTGGAGGATTTGGTGCAGTATCCCTTATTAAAAAAACCAATGGCTGGAACTTTATGAAGAATTGTTGAAATTCAAGATTCATTTGTCCAGAAAGCAAAACCAATTATACCCGGTTTTTGGAGAAGAAAGGCTTTTACCTGTCCTACCACCACCATGTGGACTTTGGATGACTTTATCCGGGATGAGATTGCAGAGTGCTACAATCTTCTCTTAGAGGATAAGGAAGAGGAATTTATTGGAAAGCAGGCTGAGCTTGTGGCGGATGTGCGGGATTTGATGGACAAGGAAGAAAATATCCTCTACCCTACCTCCTTGGAAATGATCAACGAAGAAGAGTTCCGTTATATGGCTGAGGGAGACCAGAAATCGGTTTTGCCTATATTAGCGTGCAGGCAGATAAGTCCGGCAATTCAGCTTCGGCTTCCTCTTCTGCCTCAGCTTCTACAGCCGGTGCTCCCCTCTCCGGTCTTTCCTCTGCTCCCGGCTTTGCAGAAGAGCTTGCCGGTCTATTAGGAAAGTATGGCTTTAACAATAAGGAAGAGAAGCTGAATGTTAGCACCGGTCAACTTACCTTGGAGCAGATTAATCTGATTTATCAGCATATGCCTGTGGATCTTTCCTATGTAGATGAAAATGAACTGGTTTGCTTCTACACCGACACCAAGCACAGAGTTTTCCCCAGAAGTAAAAATGTCATCGGAAGAGATGTGAAAAACTGTCATCCAAAGGCTTCGGTACATATCGTTGAGGAAATCATTAAGAAGTTCCGTTCCGGAGAACAGGATAAGGCGGAGTTTTGGATTAACAAGCCGGACCTCTTTATTTACATCATCTACTATGCGGTTCGGGATGAAAACGGAAAGTTTCGCGGTGTGCTGGAAATGATGCAGGATTGCACCCATATCCGTTCCTTACAGGGCTCTCAAACTCTTTTGACATGGGAGCAGCAGGAAAAGGGAGAAAGCAAGGAGACTTCTGAAGACGAAGACAAGAGGGAAGGCTCAGAGACTTCTGAAGATGTAGGCAATAAAGAAAGCGCAGGGACTTTGGGAAACGAAGGAAATAGAGAAAGCACAGGGTCTTTGACAGCCGGCAAGCTGACGGAAATCACCGAAGATACCCTATTAAAGGATATTTTGGAAGCGGATCCCAATGTAAAGACTCTCCTTTTCCGATTAAGTGACCGCTTTAAGGCCTTAAACACTCCTCTTGCTCGTATTATGATGCCGAAAGCCACGGTAAAGATTATGAGTGAACGGGCAGAGGTGGATTTGGATACCCTACTTCGAGAGCTTAGGGAGTATTTTAAACTATGAGCTTTCAAGGTTTACTCTTAGGGCTTGGTTTGCTTTTCTCTGCATAGGGATATTTCATCCCATAGTGGTGTATGCGGAGTATTACTTTAGTAAAAAAATAGCCTGGCTTTTTTTCTTAATAGGTCTATCCGCCTGTATAGCCAGTCTTTTTCTCCCTTCTCTTTTCCTCTCCGGAAGTTTGGCCATCTTTGGCATCTCCTGCTTTTGGAGTATTCATGAATTATATGAGCAGGAAAAGAGAGTGGAAAAAGGATGGTTCCCGAAAAATCCAAGGAGAAACTAGGGATGGATGAGTCCTGTTCAATATAGGCTTAATCTCTTGGTTGCATAAAAACAGCGTAGCAGCCATAAAACTGCTACGCGTAAAAAGTCTAACTTTAGGGGGTCACTTCAATCTGTCCCCTTTTTTTCAAATGCTCTTATTTTTCACATGCTAAATCATAAAGCACATTGGTATAAATTGCACAGGCCAGAAGCATCGTCTCTATTTCAAAGCCCTCGTCCGCCTCGTGCTCCGCACCAACCCATGATGCATATTCTCTTGTCGGGAAAATCGGACCGAAGGCGGCAAAATTCTCAAAGCTGCGCGCATAGGTTCCTCCGCCGATACGAAGAGGCGGTGTATAGGTATCTCCGCTAAAGGCACGGTAGTGCTTCAGACAAGTTTTAATGAGTTCACTGTCCGGATTGTTCAGAAGCCACTTGGAATCATCCACTAAGCACGTATCGATATGTAAGACTTCCTGAATGATGTCCGCACTTCTTTTTAGCAAATCACTGCCTTCACATTCATTCGGATAACGGTAGTCCAAGGCAAAGTAAACCCGGCCATTTTCAATATTTGCCTTACCTAAGTTAAAGGTTAATGGGCCCATATAGGCACCGTCATAATCCACCTTCAGGCCGACGCCGTACGGATCCTTGAACAGCTTCACTGCATTTAAGCTGAAGGCATCGTTATAGCAGCTTCCGACAAATTCAAACATCTTCACCGCCGCATTCACACCCATGTAAGGGCGAGAAGCATGGAAGGGTTTTCCATCAATATGATAATGCGCGCCTTCCTCATCCTGATGGCATTCTCCGCTTAGTCCATTTGCAAGCAGGAACTTCTCAAAATACTCTTTTTCGAGCGGCTTATCCACAATTACATCCGCCTTACCGATTACTACATTGAAAGCTGTGCCGGACTGCATAGACTTTATGCAGGAATCAATTTTCCCTTCAGCGCTAAAGTCCAGAATTCCCTTTTCCGCGTAGATACAGGGGAACTCCGCATCCGGTACGATTCCCATAATAGGATTCTTACGCACCTTCTTATAGTAAAGGATGCCGGCAGAGGTATTTTCCTCATCGGTACCTAAAATCATCTGGATATTGTGCTTTAGCTTATAGCCCTTATCCTTTAATATCTTCATCGCATAATACGCCGCAATAGCAGGACCCTTGTCATCACAGGTCCCTCTTCCCATAATATAGCCGTCCTTAATTTCTCCTGCCAAGGGGTCAAAGTGCCAGCCGTCTCCGATAGGAACAATATCCAAGTGTCCCAGTATGCCTACCGACTCCTCTAAATTCCCGTACTGAATTACACCGGCATAGCCATCGACATTTTCCACCTGAAAACCGTCTCGCTTACCGATTTCCAAGGCCTTATCCAAGCACTTTTGCAATGTTTGGGCCAAATGGAGCTTCCTTCGTTGCCGCATCGTCATCCCGCACGGATTCGATCTTTACCAGCTCTCGCAAGTCAGCAATCATATTGTCCTGATATGCCCGTGCTTCCTCTAAAAACTTCATTGTCTGAAACCTCCTTTGATTCTATGGTTTTGTTCTTTTTATACTGTTTTAATTCTATTACTTTGTTATCTCTTATTCTACTCTAATCCTATTTTTGGTTCTATTGCTTTTGTTCTCTTTAAATCTATTTCTTTATCTTCTTTGAAATCCTCTGGATTCTGCTGTTCTCCATTATAACTGAAGGATATAAAAAAACACTTCTTGTTTAAGTATCGGAAGAATTTTTTTACATCTATGAATATTTCCGTCGTTATCTTCGTTTTCTCCGCAAAGCTCTTTTAATTCCTCAAAGCTATAGTCCTGATAGACCTTTCCTCGTTTCAGTAGAGATTCGGTCGTTTCAGGCAGGGTTTTCAGCAGAGTTTCCGGCTGAATTTCTTTCGGGAGAGAAATCAATTCTCCATCCGCATCTTCCGCCTGATGTGCTATAAAAATAAACTCTCCCTTTTCCCAGTCTATGGCAAAGTGATTCATCACCTCTGTAGCAGGCACTTGCAAGAGACTTTCCTCCTCAGAAATCATATTTTCATAGAGAAATTCATACAGGGCTTCCTTACCGATTTTGATCACTCTAACGGTGTTTTTCTTCATCCTTTTCCTCCCTCATCTTTATCCAAAGATAGCTTCCCTAATTCTTTTTAAACTCTCTTCATTTTCCAAATACTCATGCAAAAAGGGATACGTAAAGAAGCTCATGGGACGAACCTGCGTAGGGACTGGCTACATCCCGAAGCTTGCTTTTTGCCCAACGTTCTACCACTTCCAATCTTTTTTTGCCCAAGATACCGATAACAAATACTAGCTTGCTCGTAATAAGTTCCCGACGAAGCCAAATACTGTACAAAAAAGATAATTTATTGTATCACGACTTGTTCAAAAATATAACTATCCCCTTGTCCTTTCTCCTATTTATGATAAAATAACGATATTATTATGATAGTAAAGCAAAAAGGAGAACCCCTATGATTAATATCCGTCCGGTTTCTGACTTAAGAAACAAATTTCCTGAAATTGAAGATGTTGTTGTTAATTCCAATGCTCCAGTATTTCTCACAAAAAAATGGGTATGGAACAATGGTTTTAATGAGTCTTGAACAATATTCCGCCTTGACCGATGATACAGAAAAAAACTGGATGAAGCAGATGCCCTTGCAGCAAGCTCTACAACTCGACTCTCTAAATCTGAAGTTTTTGGTTCTGCAAGGAGAAGGATTAATGAACAAGCCAAAAATATAACTTAAGTTTTCTCCCAATCTTCCAAGAAGATTTATACGAAGTAACATACTACATCACCAATGCTCTCAAAAAATCCAGGGTGCAGCTCACCGATTGCTTGATGATATTGAATTCGCAATCAGCAAACGACTAGAAATGCCTCTTTCATTTCCAAAGTACCAATCTTCTAAATTAAGAAAGCAAGTTTACTACAGAATCAATGTAAGAAACTTCTCGATTTTCTATGTAGTAATAGGCAATACAATGGAAGTAAGAAGATTATTATATGCAAAGAAAAATATTGATGAATTGCTGAAATAAATTTTTGTCTTAGCATTTTTTTATATCAACTAGCTGGAGCATTCCGAACTTTCCCTTCGTCCTTTCCTCCCTCATCTTTATCCGAAGATAGCTTCCTAATTCTTTTTTTAAACTCTCTTCATTCTCCAAATATTCATGCATAAAGAGATACATAAAAGAAGCTCATGGGGCGAACCTCGGGTAGGGCTGGCCACATCCCAAAGCTTACTTTTTGCCCAACGTTCTACCACTTCCAATACCTTTTTCTTTCTGCCCAAGATACCGATAGCAAATACAAGCTTCCTCGTAATACAGCTCTCCAAGATTCAAGTCCTTGATCCTTTCATAATAGTCCACTGTATCTTTGGGGCTACCCTTCATATAAAGTAAATTAAGAAGCTTCATCTTATCAAAGTCTTTTCCCGTATTTAGTTTAAACTCTGAGATTAAGTCCGTAGCGGTTTTTAACTCTTTTGGAGGTTGATAATCTCTGCTCCTTGATTCCGGAAAAAAATATCCTTATGAATATACTGCAATAAAATCTCGCAATAATTATAGCGTTGGCATGAGCCCTTAAGGCACTTCTCTTCCTCTGCTTCCATTAGCCTACTTTGCTCTTCATGAAGAGCTTTACTTACTTCCGCTTCCCGTCCGATTTTCTTTTGCCGCAAAGCACATGGCCATCATATATTCGTTAGCTACATTAGAATAATACCACTCATCCCAGAAAGGCATTAGAAGGAGAGTATGGCTTTACCGCCTCTTCATACTTTCGGTCAAAAATTCCATCCGGCCCTTACCGCAAGATTTTGATGGGGAAACTTCTCTTCAAAGGCATCAAGCTTCGGCAAACTTTCATAGGAGCCATTTTTGATTTCCTCACAAATGTCTCGGTACTTCTTCGGTAGTTTTATTGCTTCCATAAGCATCCCTTTCTCGGACAATACCCCCGTTATCAATACTGTTCCCAAAATATTAAAAATCCGGATTCCCCTCAGTCTATTGTCTGTAAAATATCATCCACGAACTCCGAAACCCCTGATGCTGCATAAGTCACCTCATCCGGATCATGGATATAGCAAAGAATCTGCCCTCTCTTCCCTCCTTATCCGGGTCAAAATCCAGCATCAAAAAAACAACTGTCACAATACTCTGCAAAAGGAATCCATTGCCTATGAAAAAGATAGGGCTTAATCCTGCTATCCCGCATTTTCTCTATGTCTTCTTCAGTGAAAAAGTCCGGAAACTCTGTCAGAAGAGCGTCTCTGTTCTGAAAATATTGTTTTTGTCTTCTCCATCTGCTCCAAACTCATCAGGTTAAATGACATTTCCACGTCATGAATTACTGAAGGTAAGACACTAAGATATTTTGCTTCCGTTTTTTTATAGCTGTAAAGCTCCTTAATGTCTTTCGGTAGCTTGATGTTGAACTTCTTCTCAAAAGACTCTATCTCATTCGGCGAAGCCCTCGGGAATCTCTTGATACTCCTCCCAATATCCCTCTTCTATCGGATCGTCCAAGTCCAGTTCCTCAAAATTCTCTACTACGTACTGTTCTATTCTCTTTATCTTCTGAATAAGGTCCATTTCTCCTCCTGCTTTCTTTTGTCATGAAGATTCGACACAAAAACGCTTACCTGCTTAAAACGATAGTAATTATACTATATCTGTCCTAAAGAAACAGGAGTTCAATTGCATTTACCCTTACGATTCCCAAGGAAGCGAAAACTCTAGATCAACTATCTGAAGCTGATTTAAATGCAAAGCTCTCCCCTCTCGTGTCAAGCAACTGACACAAAATTTGTTGTCTATTTTTAGACAGCAAAAAGAGAGTGATTTCTCACTCCCGCTTGCCTCTATTTCCATATGATTTTTTGAACTATACTACCTTCACAGATACCTGACTCAACATACTTTTCCATAAGTTCTCGTGTAAGCTCATTATCTGTTACTACTTCTGTTTCGTTAGAAGATAGTTTTATCTTTTCTTTGGGCTTTACTTCTGCTTCACCATATTTTTCTTTAATAAGTGCGAGCACCTGTTCTTCTAATTTATCTACCCTTGAATTTTTTTATGTTCTACATTATTACACTTACAGTTTTCTTTGTTTCAAACACTAAACATTCTCCTCAGTTTTATTTTTCTGCTTTAACAGTAAATATCGATAGTCAACCTCTCGGAATGAACTTCTTCCATCGCCTGAGTACATCCTTCAGTGGCTCGTCCAAATATGAATATGCCTTGTTCTTAATCCAGTCCGGGATGCCGTAAGCCGCCTCCGCTATGCTCCCGGTAATTGTCGCCAGCGTGTCGCTGTCTCCGCCGAGAGATATAGCGTTCCGGATAGCATCCTCAAAGTCAGTGCTTTCCGGGAAGGCAATGATAGCTTGAGGTACGGTATCCTGGCAGGTTTCATTGAAACGATATGTGGGACGGATTTCATCAAGCGTTTTTGGAAAGGCCGTACCCGTATTCGCTTTCAATATGCTCCTTGATGCGTTTCTTGCATTCCGCAGGATCATCATTGATAGGCTGCTCGTAGTCGCCGTAATATCCGCCAGTAGTATCTGCACATGAAAATTGCATCTGTCGTTGCCATCGCACCCTTGATACCTTCGGGATGGTTATGTGTTACTTCAGCAGACAACCTTGCTCTGTCCCCTGCCATTGGACGGCCACATTCCCGTCCGGGCGCAGAAACCGCAATCCATCATCCATGCGCAGGGTGAAACCCGCATGGCCGAGACCGTTTCAAAGCTGTTATACGGCTCACGGTTATCGGAATTGATCCACATTCCAAATCTGCCACCATATCCCACGTCAGGGTACATCCGACCATATTTCTTCATGGCATCGATGAAAGCATCCTTTTCTCCGCCATTCATAACAGCCTCTGCAACAGCGCAGGTCATGACGGTATCATCTGTGAAAAAGCAGTCGTCACGAAATAAAGGAAAATCCTTTGTTTTTAATATTGTGCCATTCGTAGACCGAGCCTACGATGTCACCGACTATTGCTCCAAGCATATATCAAAACCACCTTTCTTGCATTGCTCCGAGAAATTCATCAGTAAGCGGATAATCGGCACTCTCAGGCAAAATGGCGTCAATACCGCAGTATGGACATATAGCTGTCACTTCTTCATCTTCGTCCTGTTCAGGACACCATTCCTCAATCTCAGCTGGAGAGAATATCTTGAGACAATAGAAGCAACCGCATTTACTGTTTTTCTCAAGCACATCTCTATTGAATCTTGCCGCCTCGTGCGCAGCGGTTAAATCATATTTATCCATATTCCTCTCCAATCATATTACCTCGTTGTAAATACCTGTTTGAATTCCTGCTCGTGAGTTTTCATTTTTGTAACAAACCCAGCATAATCCGTTGAATCCACAGGAATTTTTAAGCCATGCTTGGTAATGCTAATATCATCACGCGGCGATACATTTGCTTCATAGGTCGAGCCGCGATTCATCCACAGTTTCATATCATCAGAGCCTTCTGCCTCTGGGTAAAGATAGTATCCCGCCTTGGCGTCAAAACGGAACATATACGCCAACACCTGCAGGTAGTCCCGATTTCCGATGTTATCAAGCGGCTTGTACTTGGCATCTGCGATTATTCTCACTTTATTGTCTCGGCTGATAAAGTCAGGATAGATTAAACCTATGTTACACGCAAAAAGTCGCTGGGCTCCCTTACCGCCTTTGTTCATCGGGTGATAAAAGACATCCTCTATTAGGAATTGACATACTCCTCCCACAGCCATGCGCCGTCAAACAAAATGCCGTATATCTGCCTTGAACCGGAGCCAATCTGGTGCTTCTGATGTCGAAGAATCAAAAAGGCACAGCCTCTGCAATGCGAGATACTCCCGGAAGTATGCGTGGCGCACGGTATTCTTCTTGTTCTCCTCAATGATTTTCTGCCTGTCATAAGGCTCATATCCGGGCGTGGCATCAATAACAAGTTTTACCTCATCCTTTACTTTAACGAGGAGATTTCTACCATAAGGTTTCCTTTTGATAAATTCTATGGTATGCCGTACCAGCTCCATCAGGCTGTTATCATAAGAAAAATTCCCTCTGTGAGTATGCGACATTCCCCGTGAACGGTGTATTCTTCTCTATGTGCCTTGCAATATCGATAGCGCCCTTTACATTTCCGTCATTGTAACTATGCCGAATGTATTTTTTGAACAGACCTTTCCGCATGGCTGTTTTCAGATAATACGGAAACAGGAATAGCAGAAAATTGAACAGACGGCTATCCTGATTGGCATCCGACTCCAAATCGACAATATTGGGAAAGTCCATCACTCTGTCGAGAAGGTACTGGAAGAAAAAGTCATCCTCCTCACCTCCGAAACGTGACTCAATAATAAGGCGCTCGTCTCCACAACCGAGAAAGCCCATCACATTTCCAGAACGATAGCTGTCGTTAACGCTCTGGATTATCATTTGATCCCGCGTAATGTCCTCAGCATCCTTAACGATTTCAGGGAAGACAAAGACGCCTTCCCGTTCAAGCTGCTCCAACGTCTTATCCGCAATCTTGCCCGTAAGGGTTCCTATATCAGAAAAAGAGTCTTTCTTCTGCTGCGAGTTATCCTTGATCTTGTGTAGTTTCATTCGCATCACCTTCGGCAGGCTTTGTATAGCCATACGCTTTCGCAAATTTGCTCATAAGCCCTTCCTCATCATACATACCCCGGATGTATTCCTGCAGGAGCGGCTGCAGATAGTCCGTCCAAAGCTGGTCGAAGTCGAGCGTCTTCAACTTGAGGAAGTAGGATGCGCCAATCTGGTAATTCTCGTTTAAGTCCTCTACAGCTGCGATTTCCTTATTGAGTGCAGCCATTCTCCTAATGGCTTCGGCTTCAAGCTCCTCATTTTCAAGAGATGCAAGCATCTCAAGACGCTCGTCGGCACGGAGCTCCACAAAGCGGAACCTTCTGCGCATTGCAAAATCAAAGCTGTCCACAGAGCGGTCTATATCGTTCATGGTGCCGATGATGTAAACATTCTCCGGGATATAGAACTTTTCATCTGGGTCGGAATGCAGATTAGCATATTGCGTAGAAATTTCACCGGCTTTGCCACGATATCCAGGATCGATAGCAAAGAAGAGCTCGCCGAAAATCTTTGAAATCTCACCACGGTTGATCTCGTCAATAATGAAGATGTACTTCTTCAGTTCTTCCTGCTTTTGCCTTCGCCTTGGAGGCAGCACTTTTCTTTTGCCCTGATCGCCTTATAAATAGCGAAGTCGTAGGAATACGCCTGTGTAGCAAACGACTTTCCGAAGAAGGTCGTAATATCCTTAATCTTGTCGAACTTCTGCCCGGACTCCAGCATCCTCCGTACCTCATCCAAATTGAGGGTAAGACGATTAACAGTAGCATTACCGGGGATGGAGATATTGATATGCTTGTTATCAACGCTGGTAATCGTAAACTCATTGCCGTTAATCGTTTTAAAGCTATCCACGCCGAGCTCGATACCGGAGAAAAAAACTCCGTCATGGACTCCTGCACGAGAGTTCCTTTTCTATCGTTTCCTTCGACTTCTGGGAATCCTCGTAGTTCTTTCTTGCACGGGCAACGAATTTCTTGAAGATGCCATCCCTGCAGTTCAAAGCCCATAGTCCCATCGTCATTTACCTTCGGTCTCAAGCCTTCGATAAAATCAGAGTAGTCATAACTCGGATGGAACTGCACAAACTCCACCTGTTTCTTCTGCTCATCTGTGAGCAGTGTATAATCGTCGAAATAACCGTTGCTGATAATATCAGTGGCGATTTCTTTTTGCAAGGTATGATTTTCCAGTACCCGGCGCGCCTCTGAAAAATCAGATTTTTCGATGCTATCAGCATGGAAGAGAACGGATTCCGATAACCCTTGAACTGCTGAACGAGTTCTTCCTGTGCGGCTGCTTCTGTCTCCGCAACCTCGGTTTCTTTCTCATCTTTCTCGCGGTAGGTCAGAATAAACTGATCCCCAGAGCTTTCCAAATCGCTTCAAACATTCCTGAGCGAAAAATAATCGTAGAGAAGATATTCCAGCAATAGATAACGAACTGTCTGCCGTTGTCATAGCCATATGTCAGGTACTCTATGGTGTTACGGTGCTTCTTAAATTCCTCCACGCTGGAGAATATCCCGCGGATCATATCGCTATCCGGATTGTATTTGCAGATAGGAAAGCTCTCCTTATCCTCAACCGACATACCGGATATCTGCTTTTCAAAAATCTGGAAAGCGATTCGGGGCATGGTTTGATTCGAGTTTCTCCTTTCGCCTTTGCTATAAGAACGCTTAACCATTTCCCCGTTCGCCTTTTTGAAATACACATCAAGAGGCTTATAATTGTCGCCAAGGCTCAAGTTGTCCATTGTAAAGCGCTCATCAGTGGATTCCACACTCTCGGCAGTTACAGACAGTTCAAATTTCTCCTGCTGCTTTGTCTCTATTGTAAATTCTTGTCCTTCAAGGTAGCTCTTTGCCTCCACGGCGCTAAAGCCCTCTGTGGAAATATCCGTACCGTTTGCTATATGGTCAGCCACGTCCACCACATACTTCAGCGGGTACCGCTTTCCGTCCTCGGTCACAAGTTCATACTTCGTGCTCTGGTTATGAAAAGGCACGCCGTTCTCATCGATATACTTTAAGGCGTCGATGATGTCCTGTTTTTTGATTTTTGGAATAGCCATGCTGCACCTCCATTATTTCTTCTTTGCTTCTTACTCCGTTACAGTCTCTTCAATAAACAACTCCGGCGTATTGAAATGAACATCCGGCAGTTCTCTCTGCACTTCCGAGTCTGTGCATTTTTGAATATCTGTCCAGCGTATTTTGATGGTTCCATCATCCTGCCGGATTATATAATCATCCTGGTGATCACGAATGTATGTAGCCGATTCACGAGAAAAGCCATATCGTTGCAACTGTATGATTATCTCATTTGTGGTTCCGTACTCCACATACTCATACCAGTTGCCCGTGGCAAGAGAATCCTCACCGTTGATTTACTTGTACTCAGTAGAGAACCGCAGAAAATAATTCGAGATGCTGTCCAAGAAAATGTCCGGACCCCCGAGTCTGAAATTTTTTCTGTAAATGATGGTCTTCTATGAAAGTTACGTTGCTTGAGTAGCACAAACTGCTGTTCAAGCGTTGGTTACTATCTAACAAAAATCAGTTGGAATGTCAAGGGCGCTCAGCTCTGCTGAGTGTTCAGTTTACCCTTAACAAGACAGCTGATTTTTTTGTTATTCAGGAATTCGACCGAATTGAAATTCATGTTGTTTAAGCTTTCCCATAAACCAAGAAATTCAATTGTATCTTTTCTTCTCATCCAATTTTTAATTGCATCACTTGGTTCATCGCTTTTATATCTAGCAATATCCGTTAGACTTATATAGTCGTTTTTGAAAGTCTTAAGTATAAATCCTTTGGCTTCAATCGTCTCTTTTTTTCACCTTAGACATATGAGTTCCTCCTTTATGCTGATGTACTGTTTACAACATTTATTTTCATAATAACTGCTCTAAACAGCATACCAACGATTCATTTTTGATTTTAAACTTTGGTAGAAGCTCTAAAACCCTTTGTATTTACTTGACTATTTGCCTGTGTCATTATTATGACACGAAACCCACAGCTATGATCAATCACTCCGTAAGAAGGGGCGTCCGTTTAATGAAGTCTTTGACTTAATCATGTAAAGGGACTTCTCTTACATGTCATTCCACTGTAGTTCTTTCGGATTTTCCAGAAAAAGCTGCTGCCATCAAAAATCATTACATAAGCAAATTCCTTTTTCCTCGATACGCACGCTGCTATACCACTGTCCCAAAGAAGCGTATTGTCCGTAATGAATATTAATCAGCATACTGCAAATCGGACTCCAACTGCCTTTCTCCACCGTCTCCGCCAGTAAATAATAGGCATCTAAA
>BNJT01002438.1_pt1 | contig 32059 bp, 47 predicted proteins | sample 8540491 | NCBI WGS metagenome assembly BNJT01 (sample SAMD00202455, study PRJDB9452) | human saliva metagenome | host: Homo sapiens | reverse complement strand
TGTTTCTTAAAAACTAAGATGGACTCTACTAGCAAGCAGAATATAGCCAGACCGAAAACCAGTATATACACCAAAAATATTCTGTGATGGAACTCATTAGAAAAAAACAGAGGCAGAAAAAGGCCAAGGTAGAGACAACTTCAATAACGGAGTAAACATTTACAAGTTCCTTCTCATCAACCGATTCCTGTAATAATACACTCTCAGGGACTTCCTTGATTTGAGATAGAAAACCAATTACTAGAGATAGGAGTAAGAAAATAGGTGGATTTGGAAATAGCAATATCAAGAATGTTACTAGTGCTGTCGCTAACAAAGAAAAGATCATAGTCTGATATTTATGGATAACAACTTTCTCGGCTAGACGGAAGACAATAGCTCCTCCCAAGATAATCCCCAAGGAATAAGCTGTATTGACATAACCCCAATAGCTTTCTGACCGATGTAAAATCTCAGTCACAAAAACAAGTAAAACAGAAGATACCCAGATAGCATTGGCTTGAATTTCTAAGAGATTAGCCTGGACAATAAAGCGTAATCTTGATTTTTTAACCACCAGTCTCCAACCTTTTGTGAGCGTCTCAAGACTTGTTTCAGAGGACAACTCTTCTTTTTCGACAAGTGGTAAAACCGAACATCAAAAATCGTAGAAATTGTAAACAAGGATAGCACAATGAGCAGGCTAGGCTTCATTCCCAGACTCGCAAATAAGAAGCCTCCTAAAGCCCCAACCAACGAGTTGCACACTTTCACCACTCATTGAGATGGCTGCATTCGCTTTAGCTAAATCACTTGCATAGCGTGGAACAATCGCATAGGAAACAGGCGCTGCAAAACCATCCAAAATGGAGATAAAAGTTACAATAGCGTATAAAAGAGGGATAGAGATATTTCCAGTGTACTTGAGTAGAAAAACTAAAATCGCTAGCAGAATTGTCTTACCAAATTGAGTCAAGAAAAGAACACGATTTAAAGCTAATCTCTTCGTTACTAATGGAACTAAGAAACTGGCTAAAAAGGAGGATAGACCAATCAGAATTGGTACTAGGGAGGTTGAAATGACCGAACCAGATAAGACAAACACATTTGCAATCACAACAACTCTAAAAAAAGACATCTGCTAGATTCGCTATTCCTTGTGAAATCACTAATTTTTGAATATCTTTTGACATAAACACCTCCTGTTTATTTCTCTTTCGCATATATACGAAGCAAGACTGGTAAGAATAAAAACAGATTTATGTTGACTATTATACAATAAATAAAAAGTGCAAATAAAGGGATATCATAAAAGATGTACTCTTGAATTTCATTCATCTTATGACATAATACTCTTCGAAAATCTCTTCAAACCGCGTCAACGTCGCCTTGCCGTATATATGTTACTGACTTCGTCAGTTCTATCCACAACCTCAAAGCAGTGCTTTGAGCAACCTGCGACTAGTTTCCTAGTTTGCTCTTTGATTTTCATTGAGTATAAAAATAAAAGACTAGCTCTAGAAGTGAAAAAAACTAGCATCTCACAAACAGATGCTAGTCTTATCTATAAATGGTAATATCAATCTTACATTATTTATCAAAATACTTCTTAGTTTCAGCGATAACGACTGGAGACAAGGCTAAGAGGGAAATCAAGTTTGGCAGTGCCATGAGGGCATTGACAATATCCGCAATAATCCAGACCATATCCAACTCGATAAATCCACCCAGTAAGACCATGGCAACAAAGACCAGACGATAGAGCCAGATAAAGCGAACACCAAAGAGAAACTCAAAACAACGCTCTCCGTAATAGTTCCAACCCAAAATCGTAGTAAAGGCAAAAAGCACCAAGAAAACTGTTAAAAGAGCTGGACCAAAGAAAGAAAATACCGTAGAAAAAGCTGACTGAGTCAAAGCAACACCATTCAAATCACCGCTCCAAACACCAGTTACCAAGATGGTCAAGCCAGTCAGGGTACAGATGATTAGAGTATCAATAAAAGGTCCCTGTCATGGAAATCAAACCTTGCTCCACCGGCTCATTTGTCTTAGCAGCCGCAATGGGAGCTGAACCCAATCCAGACTCATTAGAGAAGACCCCACGCGCTACACCATTTTGGATAGCAGTTCGAATACTGGCTCCAGCGAACCCTCCGACTGCAGCTACTGGACTAAAAGCTGATGTGAGAATTAGGGAAAGAGTTGCTGGTATTTTGTCAATATTAACAAAAATGACTGTCAAGGTTCCCAAGATATAGACAATAGCCATAAAGGGAACTACTGTGGTAGAAACTTTCGAAATAGATTTGAGTCCACCAAAGACCGCAATCCCAACAAATATAGAAAGGACTAGAGCTGTAATGGTCGGTGACAAGCTGGTTGTATTTTGTATAGACTCTGTGATGGAGTTGACCTGAGTAAAGGTACCAATACCTAAGAGAGCTACCAAAACACCTGCCAAGGCAAAGAAGATTGCAAGAGGGCGCCATTTTTCTCCCATCCCTAGAAGAATATAGTGCATCGGTCCTCCTGCGATAGCGCCATTTTCATCCTTACTCCGATATTTGATAGCAAGTAGTCCTTCTGTATACTTGGTCGCCATTCCAAAAAAAGCTGCTATCCACATCCAGAAAAGGGCACCAGGACCTCCCACCTTGATGGCTGTTGCCACCCCGATGATATTTCCCGTACCAACAGTTGCTGCTAGGGCTGTACACAAGGCAGCAAAGCTCGAAACATCACCATGTCCCTTGTCTTTGGTAAAAATAAGCTGGAAGGCCTTAGGGAGACGCAAAATTTGTAAAAGCCCTAAACGAAGAGTCAAGTAAATCCCAGTACCAACCAATAAGATCAAAAGGGGTGGTCCCCATACCAGAGTATCCAGCTCTTTTAGCAAATTTAACATACCATTCTCCTATCTATTCAACCCCAAAAGAAAGAGCACATGTTAAAAACATGTACTCTGGAATGCATCGATAAATGCCAAAAAGCGCTCTATCATTGCTCTGTCCTTTTTACCTGAGAGTTTGAGCAGTTGCCTGCCTTGCCCCTTCAGTGCCTTTTACGGTCTCTCCAGAGTTCCGTCCATTTACAGTCATGAAAAAAAATCAAACGATTTTCCACTTCTATTAAACTTCATTCGGTGTTGTATTTAATTTTTTTACTTATTTTACAAGAAAAAAAGCAGAACTTGTCAATTATTTTTCAGAAAAATTTTATTAAATTTTCATTATTTTTTTGCTTTTATCCCCTTAAAGGTTACGATGGTTGCGCCAGATCCACCTGCATTTTGTGGTGCATAGCCAAAGCTCTTGACCTGTTTATTTCTTTGTAGGTACTTAGTCACCCCTTCACGGATGACACCTGTACCGATACCATGGATGATATCAACTTGGGCCATATTGTTGAGCAGGGCTTGGTCGATAAAGGCATCCAAGGCTTCCATAGCCTCCTCGTAGCGTTTGCCACGAAGATCTAGTCGAGCCTGTGGGCCTTTGCCTGCTGCACGTTTGACGACGTTGACTTGTTTCTTCTTGACTGGCGCTTCTTGCTGAGCCTGAACCAAGTCAAACTCTTTTTCCTCAAGCGTCATCTTAATCAAGCCAACTTGAGCCTCCCAACGACCATCCTTGAGTTGATTGGTCAAAGGTACTCACGTTGACCATAGCTTAAAACGATAATATCATCTCCAACTTTTGGAGCTCGTTTTTTCTTGGCCTTCTGAAGAACCTTGTTTTTAGAAAGGTCTACTTTTTCAGGGGCTAATTTTTTGAGCTTAGCTTTGGCTTCGATAATCTCAGTGCGGTTTTCAGTTGAGATTTACTGTGAAGATTTTTTAAAATATCGTCACTTTCAGCCAGAGCCAAGTCAACAATCTCAGCAGCTTGTTCACGCGCCTTATTGAGTTCAGTTTCCTTTTCACGATTTAGCTCGTTATAAAGTTTTTTAAGGGCACGATTCATCTTGAGGTTTTCTTGCTCGACTTGACGAATATTCTCAAGACGTTTCCGGCTTTCAAGTGTCTGCTCTTCCAACTGCTCAATGATGCGATTGACATCATTGTCTTGATCAATCTGCTTACTGGCATCACCTACAATGACATCTGACAAACCCTAGACGTCTAGCAATCTCAAAGGCATTGCTTCGACCTGGAACTCCCTGCATAAAGCGATAGGTTGGGTCGCAGGCTAGCTGTATCAAATTCCATACTTGCATTTTGAACATAGGCTGTTTCAATACCATAAGCTTTTTAGTTCAGGATAGTGAGTGGTTGCCATGGTCTTGACCTGACGCAAACGCAAGTCTTCTAGGATTGACATGGCAAGGGCTGCACCTTCTTGGGGATCTGTTCCTGCTCCAAGCTCATCAAGTAGCAAGAGCGAGTTTTTGATTGACCTTACCAAGAATATCTACGATATTAGTCATGTGACTAGAGAAGGTTGACAGACTTTGCTCAATGGATTGTTCGTCTCCGATATCTGCGAAAATCTCCTCGAAAATCCCTACTCGACTGCCCTTATCGGCTAGAATTGGCAGACCAGACTGGGCCATCAACTGCGTCAAACCTAAAGTCTTCAGCATGATGGTCTTACCACCCGTATTGGGGACCCAGTGATGACAATAGCTGTTAGATCCTGACCAAAATGCACATCATTGGCAACAGCATTCTTCACCAAGGGATGACGAACGTGAAGAAGTTGAATCTCCTGTCCCTCAGAGACTTGAGGTACTACTGCCTCCGTCTCTTGGATAAAGCGGACCTTAGCACGAATCAGGTCCAAATGTCCAATAATCCAAGCATCATTGGCTATTTCAGCTGCATGAGGTCTTACTCTTTCAGAGAGTTCTTGAAGGATACGCATCATCTCATAGCGTTCATCTGCACGAAGACTTGCGATTTCTTCACTCAGCTTGACCACTTCACGCGGTTCGATATAGACAGTGTTTCCACTGGCAGAAATATCATGAACGACACCAGCAATCTTGTTACGATAGGTATTTTTAACTGGAAGAACTTGGCGACCATTTCTACTTGCGATGATACCTTCCGTCAACATCTGAGCTTTTTGTTTGAGAAGGTCTTGCAAGACATCACGGACTTGACTTTCACTATCATGGATTTTTACGGCGGATTCGTGCCAAGTCCTCACTAGCAAAAGTTCTCAATAAATCCAGCTTCGTTGATGGCTTGGAGATTACCCTGCAGATGTGGGAAATCATGAAGTTTCTCAAACCAGTTAGCTAGATGCTCTAAACGTACATTTTCAAGATTGTCATAGAAATTCTTTAATTCATGACTAGCAAAAATGACGCGTTTGAGAAGGAGAAATTCCTCGATGTTGAGGTCAGCACCCATCTCCAAACGTTTGCTAGGTTGCAGCAATATCTTTTGTTGCCCGAAATGCTGAAATGAGGATGTTCGACAAAGAGTTCTTGCATTTCTTCCATCTCTGCAAAAAGCTTGCTTAATCTTGTCTCCTTTATCAGTCGGAGCAAGTTCTTTCAACTGCTCTAGTCCTTGCTCGGTCAAAAGATGAGGCTCAAATAAAGCCTTGACCTTATTAAATTCTAATGTTTCTAGTATTTTTTTATTCATTTTCTTTTCCTTAGTTATAAGCCTAGGAACCCTGTACTAGAGTTCTCAAGCTTTCTTAAAAAGTCTCCTTAAACTTTTGGAAATTGTAAACAAAAGGCTAGGAATAATTCCCGCCCTTTTTATCCGATTAGTTTTTGGTTACCCAGAGTTGTTTAATCACAGTCGAGTAGTCACTGGGAATACTTTGGATCATATGTTTGGCTACTAAAACTGTTTTTCAAGTGAATTTTTGAACGATTTGCTAAAGGGAACAGTCGCAAGGATGGTCAGCATCATCTGGAGGACAAATAAGGTCACAGCCAACTGATAAAACTCCTGCACCTGATGCGGAAAATATTTGACCACCTAGCTTTTTTTGGTCGGTAGAAGATTAAAAAAGAGTCCAAATCAAACGACCGATGCAGTAAAAATACAGTAAAAGCTAAGAGATAGCCAATACCCTGCATAAAAGACCTTGTCCAGTTGGAAAAAGTTTGATCCGACGGGAAAAAGAAAGGTTCCCCTGCCCTTCCTGTGGACTTGGCATATGGGAATCAACAAAGTCAAATTGTTTCTCCCAAAGATTGATAAAAAAATTTCCTGCAAGAAGAGCTGAAATGACAGTTGCTACGAAAATAATAGACCTGTAGAACTAAAGCCTCTACGATAGCCGATATAAAAAGCTCCATGCAAGAACCAATAAAGAGAAAGATGGAAATCATAGGGAATCCTCAATCTTGCTCTGTTCTTGTTTTGCAGCTACAACCAGATGACGGAGGGCTTCTAATTCTTGTTCCTTATCATCAAATTCAATCTCACGGCTGAGTTGGGTTGACAAGCTATTGACTGCTAATAAAATAGCGATTGTCTCATCATCCGCTCCAGGCATTTGCTCTTTGATTGCTTCATATTTTTCTGTTGCGACCTTGGCAATTTCCTCCATGAAGAGGTTGTCATGCTCTGTTGTTAGGGTCAATGTTTTTTTTCCGAATGTAAACTTGTATCGATTTAAATTTGCCATAAAATTCACCTCACGATATTATACCAAATTTCACTAAGTTTGTCAGTTTTTACCAATTCTACAGCTTTTATGGTACAATAAGAACTATGGCAAGTATTACATTAACCCCGAGTGAAAATGAAATTCAAAGCCTTTTGTTCAGCAATATGAACAAGCACTGACTCCTAGTAAAAAACCATATATTCGCTACTTTTTGAAGCTTCCGCAGGCAAGTGTTTCCATCTATACATCAGGAAAAGTGCTCTTGCAAGGAGAAGCTGCTGAACGCTACGCCAGCTTTTTTGGTTATCAAGTAAGTCCAGTAGCTACTGGTCAAAATTTCCCCTTGATTGGGACAGATGAGGTGGGAAATGGTTCCTACTTCGGTGGTCTGGCTGTAGTAGCATCCTTTGTAACGCCTGACCAGCATGACTTCCTACGAAAACTAGGTGTAGGGGATTCTAAGACTCTGACAGACCAAAAGATTCGTCAGCTTGCCCCTTTGCTTAAGGAAAAAATCCAGCACCAAGCTCTCCTCCTGTCACCTACCAAATATAACGAGGTGATTGGTGAGCGCTACAATGCCGTGTCCGTCAAGGTAGCCCTGCACAATCAAGCCATCTTTCTCCTCCTCCAAAAAGGAGTCCAGCCAGAAATGATTGTTATTGATGCCTTCACTAGTGCTCAGAACTATGAAAAGTACTTAAAAAATGAAGCCAATCATTTTTCCAATCCAGTCAGTCTAGAGGAAAAAGCTGAAGCTAAATACTTGGCTGTCGCAGTAAGCTCTATCATTGCGCGTGATCTCTTTCTGGAGAATCTCGAAAATCTGGGACGAGAACTTGGTTACCAACTTCCAAGCGGGGCTGGAGCGGCTTCTGACAAGGTGGCTAGTCAAATCCTTCAAGCTTATGGTATGCAGGGACTTAACTTCTGTGCTAAACTACACTTTAAAAATACTGAAAAAGCAAAAAAACTGCTAGAAAGGTAAATTATGAAATATTTTAAATCGTTTTTAAAAGAGTGGGGGAGTCTTATCCTCATCATCACTCTTGTCGCCCTTAGCCGTCTCTTTCTCTGGAGAAATGTCAGCGTAGAAGGACATTCTATGGATCCTACGCTAGCTAATGGAGAAGTTCTCTTCGTTGTCAAACATCTTCCAATCAACCGCTTTGATATCGTGGTTGCTCATGAGGACGACGGCAACAAGGACATCGTTAAGCGGGTCATTGGTATGCCGGGAGATACCATCCGTTATGACAACGATAAACTCTATATTAACGGTCAAGAAACTGATGAGCCCTATTTAGCAGAATACCTTAAGCGTTTCAAGGAAGATAAACTCCAAAGTACTTATACTGGAACTGGTTGGGACGGCAAAAAGGGCGAATACTTTAGAAGTTTAGCTCAAAAGGCTCAGGCCTTTACCCTAGATGTTAATTACAACACTAGCTTTACCTTCACTGTCCCAGAAGGAGAATATCTCCTCCTAGGTGATGACCGTCTGGTATCTAGCGACAGTCGACATGTTGGTACCTTTAAAGCAAAAGATATCACCGGTGAAGCCAAATTCCGCTTCTGGCCACTCAAGCGTATCGGAACATTTTAAAAACTAGGAAGAGGCCGAGAATTTTTCATCTCAGCCTCTTCTCATTCTATTTTGACTAAATCTGGGATAAATTTTCTCAGACACTATTGTAAGGAATTTTATGGAAGTTTATTTTTTTCAGGCATCCATTGAACGCATTATTTTTTTGAAAATGTCAGCAATTTTTTTCCGTATTTTGCTCCTAGATATTGATGATACCAATGCTGAAGACTTTGATGATTATGAAATCATCGTCACAGGTACTATGGCTGATATCATCGAAGGGGAAGAATATACCTTTTGGGGACAAATCGTCCAACACTCCAAATATGGTGAACAACTACAAATGACTCGCTATGAGAGAGCCAAGCCGACTAGTAAGGGTTTGGTCAAGTATTTCTCCAGCAGTCATTTTAAGGGAATTGGACTCAAAACAGCTCAGAAAATCGTGGATATCTACGGTGAAAACACTATTGACAAAATCTTAGAAAATCCAGACAAGCTCCAGTCTATCTCTGGCCTCTCTGCTAAAAATCGTGAAGCCTTTGTCTCAACCCTTCGTCTTAATTACGGAACAGAGATGGTCTTAGCCAAACTGGCTAATTACGGCATCCCAAATAAGCTAGCCTTTCAGATCCAAGACTTTTACAAGGAAGAGACGCTAGAGATTGTCGAGAACTATCCCTATCAACTGGTTGAGGATATCAAGGGCTTGGGATTTACCATCGCTGACCAACTGGCCCAAGAATTGGGGATTGAGAGTCAAGCTCCCGAGCGCTTCCGTGCTGGGTCTTGTCCATAGTCTCTTTCAAGGTTGCATGGAGACGGGAGATACCTATATGGAAGCTAGAGACTTGTTGGAGCAAACCCTCAACCTTCTAGAATCCTCCCGTCCAGTCGAACTAGATCCGAGTCAAGTTGCCCAAGAGCTTGCTTATCTGATTGAAGAAGATAAGGTCCAGCAGATTGACACCAAAATCTTTGATAATAGCCTCTTTTTTGCAGAAGAAGGGATTCGCAGTCATCTCATCAGAATCCTCGAAAAAGGGCAGAGTAAAAAACAGGATCTAGAAACCATTCAAGAGCATATCGCAACTGTTGAGGAAGAACTGGGGATTGAGTATGATAGCATTCAAAAACAGGCCATCTGCGATGCTATCCAGAACAAGGTCTTTATTCTGACAGGTGGACCTGGTACTGGTAAAACTACTGTTATCAATGGGATTATCGCTGTCTATGCTCTCTTAGAAGGTCTAGACCTCAAGAAAAAGAGCAATCTGCCCATTCTCCTAGCTGCTCCCACTGGTCGCGCGGCTCGTCGCATGAATGAGTTGACAGGTCTACCAAGCGCTACCATTCACCGCCACTTGGGTATGACTGGAGACGACGACACCAGCCATCTGGATGATTATCTGGATGCTGACTTTATCATTGTTGACGAGTTTTCTATGGTAGATACTTGGCTAGCCAACCAGCTCTTCTCCAATATCTCCTCAAACAGTAAAATTCTCATCGTGGGTGATAGCGACCAGCTACCTTCTGTCAGTCCTGGTCAGGTCCTAGCAGATTTACTCAAGATACCAACCATCCCTCAAACACGTTTGGAAAGAATCTACCGTCAGAGCGAGGAATCAACCATCGTCACTCTTGCAAGTCAGATTCGCCAGGGAATATTACCTGCAGATTTTACCCAGAAAAAAAGCAGACCGCTCCTACTTTGAAATCGCTAGTAACCATATCCCTGCTAGCATTGAAAAAAATCCTAGGTGCTGCTATCAGAAGTGGCATCCCTGCTCGCGATATTCAAGTTCTTGCCCCTATGTACCGTGGAACTGCAGGTATTGATGCCATCAACCAGCTCATGCAAGACCTCCTTAATCCTCCACAAAAAGACCAGCTTAGCTTTGAAGCTCCTCAGTGTCACTATCGAACAGGAGATAAGGTCATTCACCTAGTCAACGATGCAGAGGTCAATGTCTTTAACGGAGACTTAGGCTACATCACAGACTTGATTCCAGGAAAATACACCGAATCCAAGCAAGATGAGATTGTCATCGATTTTGATGGCAATGAGGTCTCCTATCCTCGAAATGAATGGTACAAGATTCGCTTTAGCCTATGCCATGAGTATCCACAAGTCTCAGGGGAGCGAGTTTCCAGTTGTTATTCTTCCGATCACCAGTGCAAGCAAAGCGCATGTTAGAGCGTAATCTCATCTACACTGCTATCACTCGGGCCAAAAAGTAAACTCATCCTACTAGGTGAATTACAGGCCTTTGACTATGCAACTCAACATATCGGAACAGCTCGTAAGACCTATCTGATTGAACGTTTCGCTGACTTAATGGAATCAACTGAGGAAAGCAAAACCCAACTTGCTACTGATAGCTACCCCAGTTACAGACACTGAACAATCCTACATCCTAACCGAGGACAACTGGTCTAGTATCCCAGCCATGATTGGGATTAGCCGAAAGAAGACCTGCAGGAGATTTTTCGGAAAATAAAGTATAAGAAAAACCCACCGAATCGGTGGGCTTTTATCTTGTAAAGATTATTTTACTGTTGCTGTGCTTGTGATCAATTCAACAGCTTTCTTCACTGCGATATCGTGTTTCAACATTTCAGCTGAAAGCAAGCTTTGTACTTGTGCAACTTCCATGTTGTAATCTGCAGCCAATTGCTCGATTTCTTTTTTTGGATTTCTTCTTCTGAAGCGTCAAATCCTTCAGCTTTCGCAACTGCTTCGATAACAAGGTTAGTCTTTCGTACGTGACTCAGCTTCTGCTTCGTATTGTTTGTGAAGGTCTTCTTGAGTAGTTCCAGTGATTTGGAAGTACATGTCAGGGTTGATACCTTGACGTTGCAAGTTTCAAGGAATTCATTTACTGAACGGTGAACTTCTTCGTGGATCATTTCTTCTGGAAGTTCTACGATTTCAGCGTTTTCTACAGCTTTATCGATTGCTGCACCTTCAACTGCATCCTTTGTATGCTTCTTCTTTAGCAGCAGCCAATTCGTTGCGGTATTTTTTTCTTTCAATTCAGCAAGTGTTTCAACTTCTTCGTCGATATCTTTTTGCAAGTTCATCGTCAAGAGCTGGAACTTCTTTAGCTTTTTACTTCGTGGATAGTTGTCACGAATTTAGCTTCTTTACCTGCAAGGTCTTCTGCTTGGTAGTCTTCTGGGAATGTTACGATAACGTCTACAGTTTCACCAGCTGAGTGACCTACCAATTGGTCTTCGAAAACCAGGGGATGAATTGACCTGAACCAAGTCCAAGTGAGAAGTTTTCACCTTTTTCCACCGTCAAATTCAACACCGTCAATAGAACCAACAAAGTCGATCACAACAGTGTCGCCGTTTTCAGCAGCACCTTCTTTGATAACCAATTCAGCCAAGTTGTTGCGTTCACGTTCGATACGCTCTTCAACGTCAGCGTCAGTTACTTCTTTTTCTACATCAACTGATACTTCAAGGTTTTTTTGTAGTCACCCAATTTTACTTCAGGTTTTGTAACGACTTCAGCAGTGATAACCCAGTCTTGACCTTTTTTTCCATTGAAGTTACATCAATTTTTTTGGTTGTGCAACGACTTCAAGACCAGCTTCTTTTACAGCTGCTTCATAAGCGTTTGGCAAAAAGAGCGTTCATAACGTCTTGGTAAAGTGACTCTTCACCAAATTTTTGGTCGAAGATAGGACGTGGAAGATGACCTTTACGGAAACCAGGAACGTTAAGAGATTTCTTTACTGAGTTAAATACACGGTCCAATTCTGGTTTGATTTGGTCTTGAGAGATAGTGAAAGTCAAGACACCACGGTTTGTTTCTTTTGTTTTCAAATGATACAGACATTCTGTCATTTCTCCTTAAAAATTTTTTTAAATACAGTCTATTATATCATATACTAGTAACTTTTTTTCAAGTCAGAACCGAGTTTTCAGGACTGCTTGAGATACTTGCTTGCTTCTAGATTTTTTTTCATACTCTTAATTCACTAAAAAAATCCTCGATTTGACTCAAGGAAAAACTTGAAAAAATTCTTCTCTAAAGAAAAAATTACTTTGAAAAAGAATCTTGCTTTCACATCTAGAAGTCCTCATGTCCCACCAAATGATGTTGAAAGGCATAAACTGCTGCCTGGGTACGGTCGCTAACCTGAAGTTTGGCAAGAATATTAGAAACATGAGTTTTTACCGTCTTGAGTGAGATAAACAATTCATCAGCAATACGCTGATTTTCATAGCCCTTTGCAATCAGTTGAAGGACATCCCGTTCACGCGCAGTTAATTCTTCGTGAAGTTCCATATGATTGCGGTGGTATTCTACTTTCTTACTCACCTCTTGTTCGATAGCTAGCTCTCCAGCCGCCACCTTTTGAACAGCATGGAACAATTCATCGGCACTTGATGTCTTAAGCATATAGCCTTTAGCCCCAGCATTCAAGACTGGCATGATTTTTTCATTATCTAGATAAGAAGATATAATCAAGATTTTAGCCTCCGGCCATTCTTTGAGAATAGCTAGAGTTGCGTCAATCCCATTGACTTCAGGCATAACAATATCCATGACAATCACATCTGGACGAAGCTCCAAGGCCATGGAAATTCCTTCCGCACCATTGGTTGCTTCTCCTACAACCTCTACATCATCTTGTAATTCAAAAATAACTTTTTAAACCAAGACGCACCATTTGGTGGTCATCTACTAATAATAGTTTCATTTTATTTCCTTTTGTTCGTCAATCAAGCAAGGGGATACGAATATCCACTGCTAAACCCTGCTTGGGTGCTGTTAATAGTTGTATGCTCCCAGCCATATCTTCCACTCGTTCTTTGATATTGCGTAGTCCATAGCTCAAATTCATCAACATCATCTAGCTGAAAACCACGACCATTGTCTACTACCTTTCAACTGTAATTCTGTTTCAGTCTGATAAAGATAAACATCCAAACATGAAGCTTGGGCATGACGGAGAGTATTGCTAATCAATTCTTGGACGATACGAAAGACATGCTCCTCAATCTTTTTAGGTAGTTCGTCTACCTGATATTTAAAACTGACTTTGAGTTCACTTTTTTCTTCCAATTCTTTTGAGAAGCAACTGAATCCCCTCAACCAGACTCTTTTGTTCCAGTTCAATCGGTCGCAAATGCAAAGAGTAGAATACGCAAATCTCTTTGGGCTGTCTCCAAAATAGCTGTCACACTCTGGAGTTGTGTCTGCATCTTCTCTCTATCTAATCTTGAAGCTTGTTGACTGAGTCCTGATAAAATCATATGGGCTGCAAAAAAATTTCTTGGCTAACTGTATCATGCAAGTCTCGTGCAATTCGCTTGCGCTCCTTTTCAATAACCTGCTCTTCCTTGACCAAGGCTTGATTATCTGCTTTTTGAATAGCCTCTGTCAACAAACCAAGCTTGCCTGATAAATTTTTAAAACTTGCGTCTAAGTCAGCATCTCCCAAGACTTTTTAATATCTTTACCAGCTAGCAGACGTTTAAGATTTGCTTGGATTCTTTCTTCTGAAATTTCGTCAACCATTGTCCAAAATAAAGACTAATAAAAAAAGGCTAGAGCAAGACTAAACATCAAAGCTAGAAATAGGATTTTTTCTGTCTTCTCTATATCTTGAAAAAGAGAAGTCCACTCCAAATCTAAGACCTTAAAAATGCTTCGAAATAGAAAAGCAACAAAGAGAAATGAGGTGAGACCAATTAAAATATAGGGTTGCTTTTTCATCCTCTCACCACCTCAACATCTCCAACCATCGTTGTCAAAAAGAATCTTAACACTCTTTGGGACTCTTGAGATAATCTCTGGTTTCTTGATGAAATTGCTCATTACGCAAAAGCACGTTTAGGCTGGTCAAAAAAGGTTAAATCTCCGTACAGAGAATTGACACTTAGACTGACTTCAACATCCACTGGTACAATAATTCTAGTCGTACCGACCAGTTTTCTCAAGATGATGACATTATCATGATTGCTCAAAATCACGTGCTCTAGATGAATGGTATCCTTCCCCATGAGACGAAAAAGATTGATATCATCAAAACGACAGGTCTGGTAACTTGAGAAGTGATGAAGATTTCCAAACCAGCGATTTTTCTCCTTCTTTACTGTCACAACATCTTCAAAGACCAGGTTGGTGTCTTCTCTTTCCTGATTCATCATAGGATAAAGCAGGAACAGGCTATATATCAAAGCCACAAAGATAGCTAAAATGACAAAGGGATTTAGCATGATAATAAAGAAAAATAGGATGCTCACTGCTACTAAAATCAGATTATTTCCCTGTTTTCCAGTATAATATCGAATCAGCAGTAAAAAAACAAGAGCAATATCAGTAGAAAACGGGAAAAAAATGCTCTGATACCATCATAATCAGAGCTCCTGTTAATAAACAAGCTTCAATAAATAGAAAAAAATTTGAAATTTTCGCATGTATCCGTCCTCTCTATTTTATTGTATCACAAATCCCAAAAAGTCACATCAGTCTGAGGAATGATAAAAGAGGTCGGGACCAAAAATCCCGACCTCCTCACATTTGGTCTTTTTGCTTCTTTTAATTTTCCCATAAAGGAGATAGTCGACCTCTTGCAAATCCTCAATTCTTTTTACAATTAAGGGCACACATAATCAAGCGTAGGTCTTCCTTCCAACCTTCAACAATGGAAATAACGACATCAACTGAGTAATTCTCAACCAGCTCTAACATAGTGCGTGATAGACCAACTGCCTTGGCTCCAAAAGACCAAGCATTTGATGATATCTAGTGGATTGCGAACTCCCCCACTAACCAGAAGTTCCATCTTGTCTTTCCAGTCTTGGGCATTCAGAAGAGCCTGCATGGTCGATTGACCCCAATCATTGAGGTAGTCACGTTGCCCACTGCGACGATTTTCGATATAAGCAAAGCTAGTTCCCCCACGGCCAGACAAATCAACTGTACGTATTCCCTATCTCGTATGCCTTAGCAATGGTCTTCACATCCATACCAAAAGCCGACTTCTTTTAAAACAAGAGGAACTGAGATTTGATCAGCATAATCTTTCAGATTATGCTGCCACAATCTAAATTGACGCTCACCTTCTGGCATGAGTAATTCTTGCATGACATTAACATGGACTTGTAAGAGAAGGGGATTCATCTCCTTGACCGTTTGCAGCCCTAGTTCAACAGGCTTATCCAAGCCAATATTGGTTCCAAGAAGTAGGTCAGGACGATTTGACTTCACGGCAAAAGAATCATCTGATGGATCCTTAAGTGCAGCACTGTAAGAACCTGTCACAAATAAAATTCCACAAGCCTCTGCCACCTGGGCCAATTTTTGATTGATTTCTCTGCCCTTGTCACTCCCACCTGTCATGGCATTGATATAAAAAGGAAAGTCCCATTTGCGCCCTGCAAATTCTGTCGAAAGATCAATCTCATCTATGTCGTATAAGGGTAGCGAAGAATGAATCAATTCAACTTCATCAAAACTATTATAAGAACTTTTTTTGTTCAAGGGCATAGCGGATGTGTTCATCCTTCCGATTTGTCGTCATGTCCTATCCTTTCTTGATACAAGAGCTCAATTCCTAGATCAGCCCAGCGTTTTTTCAGTAATGTGGTCGAATCTTGGTCAAAACTGAGAGCAATCCCACAGTCTCCACCACCAGCACCACTACTTTTAGCGACGGCTTTTAAGTCTCTGCTTGCATCTTTTTAATTGTCTGAGCGAAGGGTGTAAATATCTGAACTCAAAGCCTTCTAAAAGTTGGCTGGCTTTGTTCTAGCAAGTCAATAATGGTTTCTTCTTGACCTAGTCTGCAAAGCCTTTACCAAGTTAGCTACAGTTTCTTTTGAAGCCTGCAAGAAGCTAGCGTTCATATTATTCTTGATTTGCTTGACCATATGACTAGACACAGCTACTTCCTTGGTCCAACCAACCAAAAAATCAAAGTCCAAGGCCGGTTCAACACTCCTAATAGAAAAGCCCCAATCACGTGCTAATACAGTTGGCAAGTCTTCCTTTTTCTAGCCATTGTGCCACTTTCTCACGATCAAAATGACTGATAAAGGACCAGGTCTTCTGAAACGATACAGGCAATGTCCCCCATGGAACCATTGTCTCCACGTTTGAAAAGTACAGCACTCGCCAGTTTAAACAAAAGGTCTCTTTCAGCTGGTCTTTCATAGAAAGCAAGCATAGCCTTGATGACCAAAACAACCACACTGCCACTAGAACCCAGACCAAACTTCTTGCCCTCACGCTCCATTTTCCCACGAATATCTATGGAAAAAGGACGCAAGTCAACTCCTTGGGCAGTCAGATATTCCTCCACCAAGGCAACTGTTTCTTGAATCAAGGTCATAAGAAGAATCTGGTCGCAAGTCTACACTATAGGAAAACATATCTGAGTAGAGTCGATAAACATTAGACGACTCTAATCTCAGCCGTCATATAGATGGGAATAGCCTTTATTAGTGCCAACTGTCCTGGTTCTAAAATGGCATACTCCCCAGCCCAATAGAGCTTCCCACAAGTCTTAACAATCGTCATCTTGGCTCAAATCCTTTGTCTTTGAAACGATTAAGCGATAGCGTTGACCTAAGAGTTCTGATAGATGTTCCAAGTCTTTCTCTAGACAAAGAACCTTGACATTAGGCCCCGCATCCATAGTAAAGTAGCAAGATTCTCCTTGTTCTCTCAGCTGGTGAACAAAATCCATAGCCTCATAACTAGCATCTGTCAGATAAGAGAAGGATGGAGTAGCTGTCTTTGTCGTAGCATGCATAGCAAGGGCGTTCTTCTCTGTCAATTCTCCAACTTTTTTAAAGTCATTCTCCTTGAGGTAAACCAACATATCCTTGTAGTCTTGTTCAGACTGACGAATCCACTCATCAAAAGTCGTCGAAGTTTCCACACAGAGTTTCATCCCATCTCGACTAGAGATTGGTTTTTTCTGGTCTTCCAAGACCAACATAATCATAGCAAGTTTCAAGTCAGTCTCAACTGGATAAATCTCTCCACTATCCTTGTCCCAAGCTGCTAAAGGGCCATAAAAACTACGAGATGAAGAACCCGATGCAAACTTAGCTTCCAAAGGCCAATTCTTTACGATCTAATCCTAATTGGAAATAGGCATTACAAGCTTTGACCAGGGCAGACAAACCACTGGAACTTGAAGAAAGACCTGCTGCTGTTGGCATATTGTTCTTAGTATCGATACGAACAAAACCTGCTCCTTCAGGGCGGTAGCGGTCAATGATTTTACTCATCTTAGCATGCTCAGCTTCATTTTTGCAACTGACCATTGATGTAAAAAAAGCATCAGCGGTTGCATCTACTGGTAATGGAGAAAGTGTCGTCTCCGTATACATATTTTCTAAGGTTAGAGAGATACTGCTAGTCGCAGGAACCATCTCTTTTTCTGCTTTCTTACCCCAATATTTGATAATAGCAATATTGGCATAGGAACGTACTGTTACAGGCTTTCGATCCATGTCTGAACAGCTCCTTTCTCTTCTAATCTTTCTGCGAGTTCTTGTGCTTGACTGACATTAGCAACCAAGGCGATGATGCAGCCACCTAGACCACCACCACTCATCTTAGCACCTAGAGCACCATGGTCAAGGCAGTTTCAACCAAGGCATCTGCCTCAGGGCTACTAACTCCGATTTCCTTTAGATTTCCATGTGCTTTGGTAAGAATCTCTCCCAGCTTCACGGCATCTTTTGTTTTTATTGCTTCTTCTGCTTCTTGGGTCAACTCTCCTAGCGCATGCAAGAAAGGTAAAGCTTCCTTGCCCTTGCTCTCTACAACTTGGATGGCTTCACGAGTGTGCCCATAGACTCCTGTATCTGCAATGACCAGATAAGCTGACAAATCCATGGCTAATTCTTCAAAACCAACATTCTTGATAAAACGAATAGGCTGGTCACTAAGACAGGTCTTGGCATCCAAACCACTAGGATTCATATGGGCAATCATCTCCGCCCGATTGACCAAAATCTCTAACACGTCATGTGGAAGTTCTGCTTGGTAATAATCAAATACCGCTCGAATGGCAGCAATACTTATGGCTGCTGAAGAACCCATCCCCCGCTTTTCCGGAATAGCCGAGTCAATTTGACAACGGATGCAAGCATCTTTGATATTTAGATACTCGAGAGAAGCATACACAGCCATAGACAAGGTGTCCTCTTCAAAAAGACGCCATGGTGTCGCTGCTGGAACCACCCGACAAGTCACTTCAACCTCTAAAAGAGGCAAAGAGATGGCTGGGTAGCCATAAACCACTGCATGCTCTCCGATTAAAATAATTTTACTATGTGCCTGACCGACACCAACTTCTTTTGTCATTTAATCCTACTATCAGACGAAAACTCGTCTTTTTCTAGATAAAATTTTAGAACTTTATTCCTTTCTATTTTATTATATTTTCACAAAAAAAGCGATTGTTTCCTTCACAATCGCTTGTTTTCATTACTGTACCCACTCGCCATTATAATTAACGTAGTAGCCACCTACTGTAGTATTCACAGCTAAGGAACCTGAACTATAAGCATAGTACCATTTACCATTAACTTGGAACCAGCCTGTCACCATAGCTCCTGACGAACGAAGATAATACCAAGTATTATCGACATAAATCCAGCCAGTTTTCATATCACCATTTTGAGCATCTAGGTAATACCAAGTTGAACCATCTAGATACCAACCTGTCGCCATAGCACCTGATGAACGGAGATAGTACCACTTGTTACCAAGATACTGCCAACCCGTTTGCATTGCAGCAGTTGTTGGATCAAGATAGTACCAAGTTGAATTGTCGTTAATCCAACCAGCACGTCTTTCTCCACCAAGGTAGTCTTTTCCTGAAGAACCTGTTTTTGCTAGGTAATACCAGTTTGATTGATCATAAAGCCAACCTGTTTTTAATGAATGATCTTGGTCAAAGTAGTAGTTTGCTAATTTAAGAACTTCAGGACCTTCAAATGGTTCACCATATTCTTTACCAACATTTAATGAATCCTTAGCATCTAATTCCTTCCAACCAACATATTCTTGGAGACTTCCATCTTGTCCAAAATAGTACCACTTGTGTTGAAGGCCGATTTCATTAACTGGTTGGTTATCTAATAAATTATCACGATAACCTGTTCCAGGAATTTCTAAGTATTGCCATCCAACTACCATTTCTCCTTTATCACCAAAATAGTAAGTTTTACCGTCTATTTTATGCCAATAGATTGCTTTATGATCATCTTTTACATAATATTTTCTACTATCCTTATCAACAAATTGGCCACCTGTGGTATCCGCAAATACTGTACTTGTTGCTAACAGACTTAAGAAAAATACTGCTAGTCCAACTTGCATCATTTTTTTCAAAAAAATTTCATTCTTGTTTCCTCCAAAAATGATTGTAGCAAAAAAATCAAATCATATGTCAACATTTCAACGACTTCAAAAAAAGCAGTTACAAAACTGCAACTGCTTTTTATTCCTGCATGGTGTAACCAACACCACGCACGGTTTTAATGTAGCTCTTTTGACCTTTCACGTCAAGTTTTACTACGTAGATAACGGATATAAACATCCACAATATTGGTTTCGGTCGCACTTTCATACTTCCAAACACTTTCCAGCAACTGTTCACGAGTCAAAACCTTCTTGCTTCCCATAAGGGTTGCTAAGAGGTCATATTCACGACGTGTCAGAGCAATCATCTCCTCGCCACGATAGACGGTATGATGTTCTACATCCATACGCAGATTACGATAAGCTGTCGGAACTTTCATCTGACTACAGTGTTGGTCGATGAAATCTCGACCTCGGAAGATAGCTGAAATACGACTGACCAAATCATCAATAATGATAGGTTTATAGATATATGAAACAGCGAAACGCTGGATTGTTTCAAGTTGGTCTTGCAATTCTTCTCGATGGTCCAAGACCATGATCACCGCAGCTGGCTTGGTTCGACTCAACTTATCTGCAAAATCCTGGGCTGTCATATCCCCTAGATGAGCATTCAGTAAAATCAAGTCATAGTCTGTCTGAAGAGCCATGGAGAGGGCTTTTTGTCCCTCTTCTACCTGATCAACTCGGTATTGCTCTTTTTGGAGTTCCAGACTTAAAAAATGAGCTAGATTTCTTTCTTTCTCAAGTAATAAAATCCGTTTCCCCATGGCTGACCTACTTATTTTTCGTCATACCAAGAGTAGTGGAAGGTTCCTTCTTTATCCTTACGTTGGTAAGTGTGGGCACCAAAGTAGTCACGTTGTGCTTGGATCAAGTTCGCTGGAAGATCAGCTGAACGGTAGCTGTCAAAAGTAAGTGATAGCTGCTGAGAAGGTTGGTACTGGTACACCAGCTTGAACAGCAAGAGCTACGATATCACGAACAGATTGTTGGTACTTAGCAGTTACGTCCAAGAAGTACTCATCCAAAAGAAGGTTAGCAAGATCTGCATCACGGTTGTAAGCATCTGTGATCTTTTGCAAGAAACGTGAACGGATGATACATCCATCACGCCAGATAGAAGCGATGTCAGCAAATGGCAAGTTCCAATTGTTTTCTTTAGAAGCTACACGCAATTGCGCAAAACCTTGTGCGTATGAGATGATTTTTGAGAAGTAAAGGGCTTGACGGATTTTTTCAATCAACTCAGCCTTGTCGCCTTCAAATTTGAAAGCGGCTGGTTTTGGAAGCACCTTGCTTGCATGAACACGTTCTTCTTTGTAAGTTGAGATGTAACGGGCAAATACTGACTCAGTGATAAGTGACAATGGTACACCAAGATCAAGAGCTGATTGACTAGTCCATTTACCAGTTCCTTTGTTTCCTGCAGCATCCAAGATATAGTCTACGATTGGTCCGTCTTGACCTTCGTCATCTTTACGGCCCAAGATATCAGCTGTGATTTCAATCAAGTAGCTGTCCAATTCACCCTTGTTCCACTCAGTAAAGATTTCAGCCATGTCTTCTGCAGAGAGACCAAGCAAGTGTTGCATAAGATCGTAGCTTTCTGCGATCAATTGCATATCACCGTACTCGATCCCATTGTGGACCATTTTCACGTAGTGACCAGCTCCATCAGGACCGATGTAAGTCACACATGGTTTGCCATCTTCTGGTGCTTTTGCAGAGATTTCTTCAAGAACATCTGCTACCAGTTCATAAGCTTCTTTTTTTGTCCACCAGGCATGATAGAAGGACCTTCAAGGGCACCTTTTTCACCACCAGAAACACCTGTACCGATGAAGTTGATACCTGAGTTTGCCAATTCTTCATTACGACGAATGGTATCTTTGTAGAAAGTATTCCCTCCATCAATCAAAGATATCACCTTTATCCAAGTGTGGAAGAAGGGCTTGAATCGTCGCATCTGTACCAGGTCCTGCTTGAACCATAAGCATGATACGACGTGGTTTTTCAATTGAATTTACGAAACTTTCGATATCATAGCTTGGCACGAAGTTTTTATCAGGGTGGCAAGCAATCACATCTTCAGTTTTTTCTTTACTACGGTTATAAATAGCAACTGTATAACCACGAGATTCAATATTAAGGGCAAGGTTACGACCCATTACGGCCATACCAACAACACCAAAGTTAGCTTTTGTCATGTGACACTCCTCTTGTTTAATATGTTTTATTTTATCATGTTTATCTGTGAAAAGAAAGAATTTTGTAACAATTTGACTAGTAGTCTAAATCATCCGCATGTCCAGAACCATTCCCTACAAAGTAACCTGTCTTACAATTAAGGGTAAAGAGATAGGTACCATCTGGTTTATAAAGATTATAGTAGCCATTACCATTAACAATATTCACAGGTTCCAAAATGTATTGGTTGCCTGTAATGTAGCCACGCGCACGCGAAGTCTCAAGAATGCGTTCAAGGACACCATCTGCAAAAGTCCAAGCAGGATTACTACTATCACTAACAGCAGCTTGATTATACGGTACTCGACTGACACTTCTTTGTAGGTTCACACCATTGCTTGCTAGTCCACTATTTAGGATATTATTTGCTGAGGCTGTTTCACCCGCTGAAGTTGATGCATTAGCAGAACTGCTAGCATTGCTTTCAGTTGCTGAGCTTGACTCTGTTTGGCTTGATGAACTTGACTGACTACTGCTTGAGCTTGTAGAACTTGAAAGTTGACTCTTACCGAGACTAATAGCCTTATCTAGCAGTTTATCAATTTCAGTATTCCCTGTCTTAACTTCGGTAAATTTAGCATCTGCCTTTACTTTAGCATTTGTATCTAGAACACCATCTGTAATAGCTGGCGTTTCAAATTGAGCATTAACATCTTGTACTGCCTTGATTTGTGTTTCAAGACTATCGTATTTTTGATTTTAGCAAGAGTATGCTCTCTAGCTCCCTCAAGTTTATCTAAAAGTTCTTTGAGTTGATTCAGTTGACTAAACTGACTATTTTTTAGGGCAGTTTTATTCTCATCAGTATAAAAAGTGTCATAGAGACTGTTAAATTGATCGAGTATTGCTTGATTGCTTACCAAACCAGCATCAGATGACTGAGACTGAATTTCTTGAGAAGAACGAGTAATTTGACGATAAACGTAGTAGCTACCTCCAATAATCAAGACAACAATCGCTAAAAGAGCTGACAAGATGACCCACAGTTTTTTGCGTCGTGGCTCATCCTCTTCTTGAAGAGAGCGAGCTAGAATTGGGGTTTCTTCTTGTAAAGTTTCCTCATTTTCTACCTGTTCTGGTTCAAATACTTCCTCTAGAAGATTTTTATCCATAACTAAAGTTTCTTCTAGTGGCGAAAGGAGAACTTCTTCAGTTGCTACTCCCTCTTCTTCAGCAAACTTTTCTGATTCAGAGACTTCTTCTACTGGTTCCACCTCTTCTTCAATCGTTTCTTTAGCATCTTGGATCAAATCATCTAGACTTTGCAGTTCCTCTTTCTTCGCCTGAATGTTTGTAAATTTATCAGCTTCGATTTCTTCACGGTGTTGTTTAATGTATTTGTCCAAAAATCGTATCATCAGGAGTTACACCTGCTTCGATTTCTTCATTTTTTTCGAATAACTTGTCCAACCGTCAGATCCTTAGCTTCTTCAAAATCAAATTTTGATTCTTGTTCATTCTTTTGACGACGTTTGCGTTTTTTCTTACTCATTTGTATTCCTTTCTGTTTTTACATCTTGTCTTTTCACTCGTTGACCAAAAATATTGATATAAATCAACTTTCAAAGTACCATTATAGAGTTTTCGTTTTTTAGTCCGCCTGACTACTATATTTACTTTCAAAGGCTTCATCACTTGTCAGAATAAACTTACTCCAAGTTTTGAGTGGTTCAAAAACCTCACCCATTTCAGCATAAAGTTTAGTTACTCCTGCATCATCTGACAGACGTTCCCCATATGGTGGGTTAGAGATAATAACTCCATTAATCTTATCCGTACGCAAATCCTGTACGCGCATCTGTTTAAAGAGAATATCTCCAGATACTCCTGCTGCCTGGGCATTGGCCTTGGCAATTTCTACCATACGAGCATCGATATCACATCCCATAATATCCAGTTCAATCTCTCGATCTATCTGCTTGCTTGCCTCAGTTCTGACTTCTTGAATCAATCGGTCACTGACCCAGTTCCACTCTTCAAAGGCAAATGAACGACGCAAACCTGGTGCCATCTTGCGCGCAATCATAGCTGCCTCAATACAGAATGTTCCCGAACCACAGGTTGGATCAATCAAAGGCTTATCAGGGTACCAGTTTGACAGTTGCAAAATCGCAGCTGCCATATTTTCCTTGATTGGAGCACCACCTTTTTCAGTACGGTAACCACGTTTAAAGAGACTTGAACCACTTGTATCAATCATAACAGTCGCTATATCTTTCAAAATGGAAACTTCAATCTTGAACTCTGGGCCATTCTCCATCAGGGGAACACCTTCTGGTCGGGCATAGTGTTTTTGTAGTTTCTTAACGACTGCCTTCTTAGAAATCGCCTGCACACTTGGCTCATTGTGTAATTTTGACTTGACACACTTAGCCTTGGCAATTGGGAAACGAGCTCCAAGTGGGAGATAGTTCTCCCAATCTAGAGCAAAAACACCTTGGAAGAGTTCTTCAAATGTTTTTGCAGGAAAAGTTCCCACAACAATTTTGATTCTATCCGCAGCTCTTAGCCACAGGTTGGTTTGGATAATCGCTTTAACATCACCTTGAAAACGAACACGCCCATTTTCAACTTGACAATCATAACCCAAATCTCTCACTTCACGTCCAACTACAGCTTCCAAACCCGCCGCAGCAGTCGCAATTAAATTAAATGTTGTTTTCATTTCAGTCTTTTATAGACCTTTCTTTATTCACTTTAAAAAATGAGGTTGAGAATATATCTCAGCCCCAACCTATATGCAATTTTCTATAAGCCATGTTTTGTTCCAGAAGTGACTAGGACCACTTCCTTCGATAATCATCTGTCTACCACTAGCAGCTCTAGCTGCTAGCAGTCAGAGTACTACGTTCGTTTCCGCGTACTCCATGCCCCGACCAAAATTTGGGTTGCTAGCTTGAGGGGTTTACCGCGTTCCACTCTCTCTGTTTCCAGAGAGACTCCGTCACTGTGGCACTTTCAAGTCTACTCTGACATATCCTAAGACTTAGCCATTTCAACTGCCGTAACGATTTCTCGTCCCTAGGCTTATGGTTTCGCCTAGCACAAACACTACAGGCATCACAGCCTGTGCTAGCATGGACTTTCCTCATGAAAAGAAACTCTCTTCACGCGATTATCCAAAAATTGCACAACAGAAGTATTCTTAGAAATCAGAATTATCCATGATTTGTTTGCCAAATACTTCTTTTTCAAGACGATTCAAACGTTTCAAAATATCAAAGTTTGTCATAGAAGTTGTACTTCCAAGCTCTGCTGGTTCAGAAGCTACTGGAGTCACTTGAGGTTTTTTCGCCAATTCCTCTTTCAACTCTGCAATTTCTAAACGGAGTGACTTTACTAATGCTGCATAAGTTTCATAATCCTTGATGACATCATCCAAGAATTCATCAACCTCTGCTTTACTATATCCACGTACTTCTCTTCCAAAATCCTGCTCAAAAATATCTTTTGCTGTAAAAATAATACTTGCCATGTCTCTCTCCATTCTCAGTTGCTAGTATTATTATATAAAAAAAGGCAAACAAAAAAAGCAAGGTCAAAGGCTCAATTTTCGGAAAAAAATTTTCAGCTACTTTCGTTTAATTCCTCAAATGTTAATCTTTTTGTAATATAGTTGTCTTTCTTTTTCATCAGTTCGTAAAAATACTTCAGTTTTGTTTCATTTTCTTCATCATAAAAAAGATAGGCACCATCTGTATTTTCAAGTAAGAAAAGTTGATAATCTCGTAATTGACCCTTGTGTTCATAGTTCGGATAGGCGTATTTTACAAAATCAACTTGTTTAAATTCACTAAGTTTAACCTGATTTCCCTCATTCCAGTTTTCCCCATGAGTCTCAAAATCAAAGATAGTTGCAAGTTGGAAACCAAAGTCATCTTTCATATCTCTGGCCACCTCTAAAACCCAGTGTTCAAATCCCAGAGTTCCCGTAAATACCAACCATTTCAATCCTTCGTCTGCCATTTTTTCCAAATCTCTACGAATGGCTTTTTTAATAATTTTTAAACGAATATCTTTTTCATTAAACAATCCTAAATCAAAGCTAGAATAGCCTAAAATCAAGGCTGTATGCATTTTTTCACCCTTTCTGTGCACCTTTATGGTATAATAGAGTGATGTTATTGTACCAATAAGGAGAATTATGGTCAACTATCCTCATAAACTTTCATCAAAAAAAAAACAACAAGTCACCTCACAAACTAAAAATTTCGCAAATCGTGGGATGACCTTTGAAAAGATGATCAATGCTACAAACGAGTATTATCTGACACACGGTTTGGCTGTTATCCACAAAAAACCAACTCCTGTTCAGATTGTCCGCGTAGACTATCCTCAGCGTAGTCGTGCTAAGATTGTTGAAGCTTATTTTAGACAAGCATCAACTACCGATTATTCTGGAGTTTATGAAGGGTTTTACATCGATTTCGAAGCCAAGGAAACCAAGCAAAAACATGCGATTCCGATGAAGAACTTCCATCCTCATCAGATTCGGCATATGGAACAAGTCCTTGATCAAAAAGGGATTTGCTTTGTCCTTCTTCATTTTTCTTCTTATCAAGAAACGTATTTATTGCCGGCACTTGACCTCATCCGTTTTTATCATCAGGATATGGGGAAAAAGTCAATGCCGCTTGACTATATCAAAAGAATTCGGTTATGTGATTGAGCAGTCTGCTTTTCCCACAAATTCCTTACCTTGATACAGTCAAACAACATTTACTAGGTGGTAAAACAATATGAACAAACAAACTATCTTACGCATCGCTAAATACCTTGGCATTGGTGTGATTAGCTTATTTATCGCAGCTTTCCTACTTGGTGGTGGTGTATTTCTTTACTATGCAAACAAAGCTCCTGAACTTTCCGAGAGTAAACTTGTTGCAACTACATCAAGTAAAAATTTATGATAGCAAAAATGAACTAATCGCAGATTTAGGTTCGGAACGTCGTGTTAATGCTCAAAGTACTGATATTCCTACTGATCTTGTCAATGCGATTGTCTCTATCGAGGATCACCGTTTCTTTAACCACAGAGGAATTGATAGCATTCGTATAGCAGGAGCATTCCTTCGTAACCTTCGAAGCAATAGTGGTCTTCAAGGTGGATCAACTTTGACTCAGCAGTTAATTAAATTAACTTACTTTTCAACATCGACAGCTGATCAAACCCTATCCCGTAAAGTTCAAGAGGCTTGGTTAGCTATCCAACTAGAGCGAACTGCAACTAAAGCAAGAAATCTTAACTTATTACATTAATAAGGTCTACATGTCAAATGGTAACTATGGTATGCAGACAGCTGCGGAAAACTATTATGGTAAGGACCTCAAAGACTTATCCATTCCTCAGCTAGCACTCTTAGCAGGTATGCCACAAGCTCCAAATCAATATGATCCTTATTCTAACCCTGAAGCAGCCCTTGAAAGACGAAACCTCGTTTTGTCAGAAATGCAAAGACAAGGTTACCTTACAGCCGAACAATATGAAACAGCCATCAATACTCCAATCACAGATGGACTTCAAAGTCTAAAATCTATTAATAGCTATCCACAGTACATGGATAACTATCTTAAAGAGGTTATTGATCAAGTGGAGCAAGAAACAGGTTATAATCTATTAACAACAGGTATGGAAGTCTATACCAACGTTGACCCAGAGGTACAAAAACACCTCTGGGACGTCTATAATACTGATCAATACGTAAACTATCCTGATGATGATATCCAAGCAGCTTCTACTATCATTGATGTATCAAATGGTAAAGTTATTGCCCAACTCGGATCTCGTCACCAAGCTAGCAATGTATCCTTTGGTACTAACCAAGCAGTGGAAACAAACCGTGACTGGGGTTCAACTATGAAACCAATTACGGACTATGCACCTGCACTTGAGTACGATATCTATGACTCAACTGCTTATATGCTTAAGGATGTACCATATAACTTCCCAGGCACTAGCACTCCAGTCTACAACTGGGATCGTAGCTATTATGGTAACATCACTCTTCAAACTGCTATCCAACAATCTCGTAACGTACCAGCAGTTGAAACTCTCGATAGAGTTGGACTAGATAAAGCCAAAAAATTCTTAAACGGACTTGGCATTGATTATCCAACCATGGTATATGCAAACGCAATTTCAAGTAATACGACTGAATCAGGTAAACAGTACGGTGCAAGTAGTGAAAAAATAGCTGCCGCCTATGCTGCATTTGCTAATGGTGGTATCTATCACAAACCAATGTATATCAATAAAGTTGTCTTTAGCGACGGTAGTTCAAAAGAGTTTTCTGATCAAGGTACTCGTGCTATGAAAGAAACAACCGCCTATATGATGACAGAAATGATGAAAACCGTATTATACTCTGGTACGGGTCGAGACGCCTATATATCATGGCTTTCACAAGCAGGTAAAACTGGTACATCAAACTACACTGATGAAGAGATTGAAAACCACATTAAAACAAGTCAATTTGTTGCTCCGGATGAAATGTTTGTTGGTTATACCCGTAAATATTCAATGGCAGTCTGGACTGGTTACTCAAACCGCCTTACTCCAATCGTTGGTGATGGCTTTACTGTTGCCACTAGTATCTATCGTTCTATGATGCAGTATCTAGCAGAGGACGATCATCCTGGTGACTGGACAATGCCAGAAGGACTTTATAGAAGCGGTGATTACGTCTTCAAGAATGGTGCACGTAGCAACTGGATTCCACAGTCAACTCAAGCAAGTTCGACAACAGAGAGCTCAAGTTCAACTTCAACAACTGAAAGTGAAAGCTCTTCAAACGAAAATACGAATGGCACTACTAATCCAAATGCAACGCAACCAAACTCATCTGCAAATTCTCAACAACAAAACCAACCCCAACAAAATCCACGAAGACAACAATAAAAATATAAAAAACTGAGGATTTATTCTCAGTTTTTTTGTATGCAGTTTTTATGGTGGAATCTTAATTTTTATAAAGCCAAACTTTTTAAAAAATAGGAAGAGAAACAACTGAACAAACTAAAAACTGTCAAAGTTATCTCAATCGCAACCTTATCCCAAAACACAAATTAAATAGTCGGAAAAACTGTTTAAAAATTATAGATAAAAGATACCTTGTGTTTTATGTACTTTATCTATGAACTGGGGCGTGACTTAGAAAGTCTGTTCTACTACTTCAATGCAGTGCTTGAACCAATAACCAACATGCCAAACTGATGTCTCAGGAATGATATAGTTACTTAGTTTATAAAAATACATGTTATAATAAAGCTATGGCATATAGTACAGATTTTTAAACAACGAGCATTAAATTACATCAAAGAGGGACACAGCCATGTCGAGGGCATCCAAAGTTTTTTGATGTTGGCGTCAGAACTCTCTTCACATGGGAAAAAGAAATTACGTGAACAAGGACACTTAGAGCGGAAAAAGAGAGTCGCCAAAAGCCGAAAGATTCCTTTGGAGGAGTTGAAGGCCTTTGTAGAGGCTCATCCAGATGCTTTTTACGGGGAAATTGCGGCACATTTTGATTGTGCTGTTCCTTCAGTATGGGCAGCTTTAAAGCAGATCAATGTCACTTTAAAAAAGACGACTAGCTTTTAAGGAACAAGATCCAGAGAAAGTCGCTGAATTTCTTGATATTTTTGGATAATCTAAAAAGATTTACCAGTCGTATATATTGACGAAACAGGAATCGACCGCTACCTCTATCGTTCTCATGCACGGGCTCCTAGAGGAGAGAAAGTCTATGAAAAGATTAATGGACGGCGTTTTGAGAGGACTTCAATTGTTGCAGGACAAGTAGATGGAGAGTTTATAGCTCCTATGATTTACAAGGAAAGCATGACGAGCGACTTCTTTGTTAAGTGGTTCAAAACGCAACTCCTGCCTGCTTTGAAGACACCTCATGTCATTGTTATGGACAATGCTAGTTTTTCATCCCAAGAAGATTTTTGGATGAAATTTGCGTCAAAGATAAACACTTCTTCTTACCTCTACCACCTTATTCACCAGATTTGAATCCCATTGAGCAAGCTTGGGCTGTCTTGAAAAAAAGAAAGTGACAGATTTATTAAGGGAAGTCCCAAATATCTTTGAATGTTTAGAGTGCTTTTTTTAAAACTAAATGACTATATCAAAAGGCCAGACTTTTTGTCCGGCCTCTTTTTTTCTTATTTGACATGATTTTGCAAGATCTTCTTGCGCTTTTTTTATTGGATTCTTCTTTTTTTCTTTCTTCCATTTATCTTGAGCTTTTTTTGATATTCTTCAGCTGTTACTGGTTTATCTTGAAGTTCAAGGTATTTGTACAAGAGAGGTTCAGTTGTTCCCTTGTTACCTGAGTAAGCAAATGGAAGCGTAAATGGTACCATCTTAGACAACATTGGACGTCCAGTTTGAGAAGATGTTGGAATAATCAAAGCACTATCTGTCAACCAAGCTTGAGCTGCAGCATATTTGTCATAACGTTTTGAAACGTCAGTGTTTTCATTTCCAGCTTCAACAACCATCTTTTCGTAGTCTTCCAAACCAACTTGTTTGGCAGCAGCATTATTTGTTCCTGCATCAAATCCTAGGTAAGTTTTTAGTGTTTTCACCGACTGATGGTTTGATGATATCAAGGTAAGTAGATGGGTCTGCAAAGTCTGGAGTCCAACCAACGTTATCTGAAAAGGTCCCAATCTTCCCCAGCAGCTGATTCTGCAAAAGTAAGTGACATTGAGAACTTCATCTTTTGGAAGTTGTTGGATATCAACGACTACGTTATCAGTTCCTAATGTTGCTTCAAGTGATTGTTTCAATGATTGAACACGTTGAACTTTTGTAGTACTTGTTTGGTCAACCGGCATATCCAAGTGAATTGGGAATTGAACACCTTCTGCTTGGAGAGCTGTCTTAGCTTTTAGCAAATTCTGCTTTTTGCTTTTTTTCTGGACTGTAAAGACCGTCTTGAGCATCGTCTAGGTTAACATCTTTCCACTCGTCACCATAGGTCACCAATTTTTCCTTAACTAACTCACCAAAGTTTTTACCATCTGCTTGAACAAATGTTGGTGGTACGAACAAGTTACGAAGAAGTTTGCTTGCTCCGCTTTCTCCATTGATTTGAGAAGTATAAGCTGTTCTATCAATACCGAAGGCAATCGATTGACGGAAGTCTTTGTTAAGGAGAGCTTTCTTAGTTGAAGTTTTTTGCTCATCTGTAGTCTTAGAAGTATATTTATAAGACTGACGATCAATATTAGTACCAATTAAGTAAGTTGAAGAATCTTGTGGTGTATAAACGATATTGTCTTTAAACTCTTTTTCAGTTTCAGGATAACTTGCACTTGTTGGGAATAGACGAGCCGTTGAGAAACCACCAGCCTTGAAGGTTTCTGCAGGTTTGTTTGTATCTTGACCATCCCAGAATGATAGTTTTACTTTTATCAATATGAACATTGTCCTTATCCCAGTAATTTGGATTCTTTTCGAATTCTACTGAAGATTTAGCTACCAATGATTTCAACAAGAAAGGACCATTATAAAGGATACTGCTTGGATCAGTTGCTTTGGCAAAGTCACTACCTTTAGAAGTAAGGAACTCTTCATTAACAGGTGCAAGAACCCCCATAGTTGTTTTAGAGTTCCAGAAACTTTCTGGTTTGTTCAAAAGTGTATTGAACTGTTTGATCATCTACAGCCTTGATTCCAACTTCAGAAAAGGCCTTTACTTCACCTTTCACATAAGCATCTAGACCCTTAATAGAATCTTGAACAAGATAAAGGGCTTCTGACTTATTGTCAGCTGCATACTTAAGACCTGTTACAAAGTCTTGAGCTTTCACAGCAGCATACTCTTCACCTTCAGAAGTGTACCACTTAGCATCTTTACGGATTGTGTAAGTGTAAGTCAAACCGTCTTGAGATACTGACCAATTCTCTGCCATTGATGGTACAAAGTTTCCGTAGCGGTCATTTTCCATCAAACCATCGATGACGTTACTAGTGATATTAGCAGTTGCAGCTTTACCAGTTGTCAAATAGTTGAGGTTGTCTGGGTCGGTTTCATACGTGTAAGAAAAAGTTTTCTCACCTTTTGCACTAGAGCCTGAACCTGAACAAGCTGCCAAAACACCTGACGCTAACAGAGTCACTCCTGCTAGGGCCATTACTTTTGAAAATTTCATAATAAACTCCTTAATGACTTTTTATACATTATAGTCCCTTTTCAGCCAAGTGTCAATACAATTTTCAGAATTTTTCAAATT
>BNJT01002601.1_pt1 | contig 32092 bp, 37 predicted proteins | sample 8540491 | NCBI WGS metagenome assembly BNJT01 (sample SAMD00202455, study PRJDB9452) | human saliva metagenome | host: Homo sapiens | reverse complement strand
TCGCTTAAAGACATCGCTGTCTTTATTAGCATTTTCATTGACAACTGCTTGATCTTTGTTGAGAAGCTTATGGATACTAAAGTTAATATCTGTCGCTTTTGAGCGCTCAAAATCCCTTTGTGTTCGATAAGTGATATACTCTTCAGCCAGCGCATATTCTTTGGCTTCAAGCAGTTCATGTTCTACGATATTTTGGATTTCGTAAATCTTAACTCCCTTTGGAAAGCGACTATGAATTTCTGTGACAATTCGCTCGGTCAGAGCATTTAGGCGCTTTTCAACCAAGGGTGTCACATCCATAACCTTGTCAGCTGCCTTGTGGAGAGCCTTGTCAATCTTGTCCACATCAAATACAACACGTCTCCCATCTCGTTTCTCGACGAAGAGAGTTGGCAAAATTGTAATTTTTTCTTCTAGTGCAATCATATGCATGCTCTTTTCTAAAATGTTCTTTCTAAAATGTATTATACCACTCTAAAAAGAAAAATCAATATCTTGTGTTAAAAATCCTAAAATTTTTAAAAATACACAAGATATTGATTTAGTTATTTGATTTTATAGACTTTGAATTCCGAGTAATCTGTCTTTACTGGTTGGTAATTTTCTTTCAAGATTGTTTCCACTTCAGACCAGACTGCTACCTTATCGTTCACCACAATCACCTTGGGTTGTTTTTCTTTCAAGTCATTGATCAAGGTAGTTTTGTTTTCTTCTGTATTCGTGTAAAGAAGAGGCGATGGGAACATGGATCCAGCCAAACGCTGGCTTTCCTTATAGATCTGAACATGAGAATCCCAGATATAGATTTGGTCCCCCTCACTCGTCTCTTGTTTAACTCTATCTACTACTTGATGTTGTTCTTCATGCGAAGCTGGATGCAAGACAAAACGAGCTACAAAAGGAACTGCAATTAGATAAACCACTACTAGAATCGGTAGGTAGAGATTTCCCTTCATAAATTTTTTCCATAAAGTTGGAACTTCCTCTCTTCTCCGACGACGTGCTATCCTTCCCGAGTGTTCCCCACGAATACTGGTAATCAAAAGAAGGAGTAAAAATGGAAGGATTAGAATCAAACGCGAACCGTGAAGAGGTTCTTGAGAAAAAAGCAACAAGGCTAGTACAAATAAGAAAACAAAGCTAGCTGGTACTGAGATGACATATAATCTAGATGCTTTAGATTGGAACAAACCGAGAAAAACAAGGAAGAGAGCTCCTAAACCAAAGGTCAACAAACCATAGAATACAACATTATCCATTAGTTTGAGGATTCGTAAAAATACTGAAGGGAATCAATCGGATATAAAAAGACTTCCTAGAGCTTCTCCAAAACCACCTGAAATGAAGAACATAGTAGCCTAAATGGGATAAAAAGATGAGAGAAAAGCCAAGTGCTGTGCAAAAAAATTGATAAATTCCATGTATAAAGCGTCCATGTCCAACATTAAAGACCAATAAACCTATCATTACTACTACAGTAAAGAGAAGGCTTGTAAGGGGCTCTATGAAAAATGATAGAGCTAAGAAAAGCCCCAGACGTAGAAATCCCTTGTCATGGTTAGGATTTGATAGATAACGCGCTACTAAAGAAAAGCCTGCAAATAAGAATGGAAGAGCTACAATCGTAGCATAGCCTCCTCCAAAACCTAGACCAGATACCAAAATATAAAATATGGTTAGGAGTTGTTTAGCTTGATCCCTTTGTCCTGTCAGATAGTCAGTTGCAGAAAAGAGGAAATAGCCTCCTCCTAAGAGGGCTAGCCATTCTACCAAGGCAAAAAGGATGCCTCCTTGGGTAATGTAAAGTAGTAAATAATAAAGAAGACCTTGACCAGCATAATAACTACTGTAGAGCTGTCCTCCCTGATGTAAAGCCCACCCTATATACAAATCCTGAGCCTGAGAAGGACTTACCATATCTAAAAGTAAAGGAAGCACCACAGAAAAAATCGTCGCAATCGTACTTCCAATGATGAGTCTGAAAAACGGGAAAGCTACCTGCTCTTCTTTTTCCACATGAGATTCAAGATTCCTATCCAGTCTATTTTCAATTTCATTACTCTGTATCGTTTCGGATACTTCTTCTATTCTGCCATATACAGCCATATCGTTTCTCCTATTCAATTTATCTGTCTTAGTATATCAAAAAGTCCTAGGATTGTCAGCTTGCGATGGGTGTTTGAGTGATTTTTTGCATAGTTTCACAAAGGTTTCAATTTCCCGAAAGCGGTGTAAATGTGTCTGTTTAAATGTTATGATATAATCCAATTCTTTCTGAGTCAGCATCGTCCCTCCCTATATCTTCTTATTCGTAAAAGACAAGAAAAATAGGACTGGTTTGTGTCCTCAGTCCTAGATTTCTTATAAGATAGGGGCAAATAACTGGGCAATTTCCTTAATCAATTTTTGGTACCAGCTATTTTTTATCGTATGAGCAAAAATTTCTTGCGATACTGAAAAAATCTCCTCAAAATCTTTTTGAATCTCAGTGATTGATTCTGTTTTATATAGCAAGACTGCATTTTCATAGTGGTGAAGCAAACTTCTATAATCTAAGTTAATGGTTCCAACTGCAGCAAAGTCCTTATCCACTAGGATTTGTTTACTGTGGATAAAGCCTGGACTATACTCAAAAATCCTTACTCCTGCTGACAACAAATCCGGATAGGCCCCTCTTGTGATGAGTTGGATTAATTTCTTATCTGGAATGAAAGGAGTCACGATGCGGACATCGACACCCCTCATGGCCGCATTTTTAATACTCTCTGTTAAGTCATAGTCAATAATCAAATAGGGCGTTGTGATATAGACTGAATCAGTGGCCTGATTAATCAAACTTTGATAGACTTTTTTCCCTACCTGGGTACGGAAGATGGGCTTGGGTCCACTACCGTAAGGAATGCAGAGACCTTGGCCAGAACAAGGCTGATTTTCCAAGTGATACTGATCAAAATCGCTGATTTCCCCACGATTGATGTACCAAGTCATCAAAAAGAGACGGGTGAGAGCCTTGACACCAGGGCCATCTAAGCGAATCCCACTGTCCTTCCAGTAGCCAAAGCGTTCTACATGGTTGATGTACTCATCAGCTAAGTTAATACCTCCTGTATAAGCTACCTGACCATCTATGACAAGGATTTTCCGATGGTCCCGATTGTTGTAAGCCACCGTCAAGCGAGGAACCACCTTGTTAAATTTATGGGCTTCAATTCCTCGACTACGAAGTTGAATAGTATAGTCTCCAGGTAAAGTCGCCATACAGCCTATATCATCATAGAGCATCTTGACCTCTACACCCTGAGCTGCCTTTTGCTCTAGTATTTCTAGTATGCTATTCCACATCAAACCTTCTTCGACAATATAATACTCTAGAAAGATAAACTTTTCAGCTTTCTTGAGGTCTTCCAACATATATTGCCACATGCTTTCACCCGAAGAAAAGAATTGTGAGTCTGTTCGATCATAGACATCGGCGTTACTATCCATACTTAACAAAGATTTGATAACTCCGTAAGCCGCCTTATCATCTTCCTTCAATTTCTGGCGGAGAGCTTTACTGTTATCCTCCCGAAAATGCATAGAACCAAGTTTGTCCAACTGTTTGATTTCTTTTTTGGACAATCGCCTTTCACCAAACATCAGATAGAGCAAAGGACCAATAACAGGAACAAAAGTTACCACTAACCACATCACCTTGCTTTCAGGCGCCATGGAACGATTGACAATCGCTACGATAGTCGCCATACTCATAAAGATTAAGAGAATAACCCAAAGAATAGGGGCCATACGCCCTAAATAAAGAAAGAGACCAAAAACAAGACACAGTTCAAGTAGCATAATCGAAAGACTAAAGCCATACTTGGACATCAATAATTGAAATTTTCTATATTTCATATCCCCTCCTTGATAGTTTGAATGATAAAAACAGGTAATTAATACTAGTATAACGCAGGTATTCGGTAGAAGGCAAGTATTTATAATCATTTTTCTGAGCAAAAGCAAAAGAGACCGAAACATTCAGCCTCTTCTTTTTTTATTCAGATTTAACCAAAAACCTCAAAAAAATGCATATGTCTAGCTTTAATAATCGTTCGTTTAGCATTCATTTCATCAGCGCTACATATAAGCTTCTCAAACATCCATTCCTACTATAGATACAGTAGCAAATCTATCTGTTTTGAGTTTAGTGATTAGCTATTCTACTGCAAATTTATAGCTAGATCTTTTCTCTAAAAAATAGGTTCTTTCGTACGATAGTCGAAAAATAGAATTCAATTGCTATGCTGACTGTCAAGCAAGTAACTTCGGACTTCTGATATAAAATAGAGAGAACCAGTTACAAAAAGCAAATCTTGCTTACAAATCTGTTCTTCAAATTCCCTAATAAAATCACTATAAGAAGGAATCAAATCGTATCCCATCACATCATGGTTTCTCAAGGAACCTTGATAGTCAAAGCCAGTTACCTTGAGCTCCACTTGAGGCAACTGTTGAGACAGATAGTCTAGCATCCCTTGGTAATCCTTGCGCTTTAGTGCTCCAAAAAGGATTTGAGTCCGATAGCCTTCCCGCTCTTTTTCTTTAATAAACTCTACTAGGCGAATCAGGGCATGTAAATTATGAGCTCCATCTAAGTAAATCTGAGGACGAATACGTTCCAAACGACCAGCCCAGTGTGTCTGCTCCAAGGCTTTTCTTATACACTGTTCATCAATTGCTTCATTCCTTGCTGCCATAAAAAGTAAAAAGGTTTCAATAGCCAAAGCCGCATTTTCCTGCTGATAGACTCCTTCTAATCCTATCTTCACTTTTGAAAGATCTAGTAAAGGACTTGAAAAATCCCCAGCCTTCATCGAAAAATCATGTCCATACTGGTAAAGTTCAACAGCTTTAGTTTCTGCAGTTTTTTGACAAACAAGTTGAGCTTCTGGAGCTAACTTTGCAATCACAGCCTTCTTACTCGCTTTAAAGATCCCAGCCTTCTGTTCTGCAATTACTTCCAGATTATCACTAAAGTTTCTTGATGATCTAAGCCAATTGAAGTAATGACTGCAATTTCTCCTGTTACCACATTAGTAGTATCAAGTAAACCACCGATTCCCACTTCTAGTAAAACCAGATCCACCTCTTGCTCCCGAAAATAGAGTAGCCCGATCAAGGTTAGCAACTCAAAAAAAGACAGCTGATCATGGGTTTTTAAAAGACTCTTTTCCATTTCCTTGATCTGGTCTGCCAAACGGATAAAATCTACATCATCTATCGGTTGACCATTGAGACAGATTCGGTCATGAATACTAACTATATGAGGAGAGGTAAAGGTACCTACTTTTTTACCATGACTCCTAAACAACTCTCTCATAAAAGCAATGGTTGATCCTTTCCCATTCGTTCCTGTCACGTGAATAATAGGATAGGATTTTTCAGGATTTTTCAATAAATTCACTGCTTGCTGCATTCGACCCAAACCTGATCTAAAATTCAATCCAATCCGACTATGTAGCCATTCTTCCACTTCAAACATATATATCTCCTTAATAAAAAAGGCAATAGAACAGAAACCGATAGATACTGTCTAAATTTCATAGTCTTATGTCCTCAAGGTTTCAACAATCTAATAGATTGTTGAAAATTACAAATAGAAAAAGTGAATTGTTCACAAAAAGAACTTTTTGGAGTCTAAAAGACTAACTGAAAGACCTAGCAGCTACCGCATCTAAGTTTCATTGCTAATAAAAAGCGAGGTTAGGATTTTCCCCCAACCTCTTACTTGCTTATCTAGAACCTAGCTAGATTTAAATTCCAACTCTCTCCAATTTGTGGGAATTGGACTGATACAATCTCCCAGACTGCCTGCTCCTTCTTATTTCTAAAAGCAGGGCTAAACACGTCCACTGGACGTTCCAACTCTTCTAATTTCTAGGAGTTGGGGTAAAAACATCCCCCGAACTTACCAGCTCTCTCTTATTTAAAGGAACTGGGGTAAAAATATCCCCCGGACTTACCAGTTCTCTCTTATTTAAAGGAACTGGGGTAAAAAAATACTGACGTCTCACTGCAGGGATCATGTACTCTTTCACTCCTCCATAAAGCTGTTGAAGACTTCTTCAATCATGTTCCATTCGTCTTCTGAGTCTTCTGGGATTGGTTGCAATTCGCCTTCTGTTCCATCTTCGTTTTCGATGAATGAGTAAGCTTGGATTTCAACTTGTCCGTCTTCATCTTCTTCTGCGTTAACTGGTACTAGAAGAACATAGTTTTTACCAAATTCTTCTTTTCCGTCAATGGTCAAAAGGATTTCAAACAAGGTTTCGTTTCCTTGTTCATCTACTAGTGTGATTAGTTCACGTTCTTCGTGGTCGTGGTTATGATCGTGTGACATAGCCTCTCCTTTGTATTAAAATTTTCTATCTAAATAATTTTGTAAAATCAGCTGAGCTGCTAACTTATCAATGACTTTCTTACGCTTGTTGCGACTGATATCTGCTTGTTCAATCAACATGCGCTCTGCGGCAACTGTTGTCAAGCGTTCATCTTGATAGTCTACTGGTAAACCAAAAAGCTCTTCCAGCTTTGCTCCGTAGGCTTGACTAGCTTCCACGCGCGGTCCGCTTGTATTGTTCATGTTTTTAGGCAAGCCCACTACAAATCGTTCCACCTTGTAAGTATCAACCAACTCCTTAACACGGTCAAAACCAAATTGGCCTTGTTCCTCATTGATTTGGATGATTTCAAGCCCTTGAGCTGTAAAACCGAGCGGATCGCTAATAGCCACCCCTACCGTTTTTGAACCGACGTCCAATCCCATAATTCTCATAGGTTATAGATCGACTCCTTGTCCTTTAAGGTAGTAGCGGACCAATTCCTCAACGATTTCATCACGCTCATACTTACGGATTTGATTTCGTGCATTATTATAACGAGGAACGTAGGCAGGATCTCCACTCAATACGTAACCTACGATTTGGTTAATTGGGTTGTAGCCCTTATCGTTCAACGAAGCATAGACATCAGTCAAAGTTTCGCTAATTTCTTTTTTATTGGAATCGTCCAATTTAAAACGTACTGTTTCTTCAGTAAATCCCATTCTAACACCCTCTTTCCTTAGAATAGTACCATTATAGCATAATTCCTTACGTTCTACAAATCAGGCAGTCTATTTATTTGGATTTTCTATTGTTCTGTCGCGCCATTTGCCAATCTGTCTGAAATATATTTGCTTGGTTCATTCTTCAAGAGATTTTCTAAACCAATATTCTTCAGATATTCTAACTGAGAAGCCTTCTTGACATCCAGAACTTGAAAATCAAAACTAGTCGTTGTTTGAAGTTCTGTTGCACTTAACAGCTTGGTTTCAAGCTTAAATCCTGCTAATTTACGAGCTTCTATGATCGATTCATCTTTCTCTTCCGCCTCAAGAAGAGCTTTTTGGGTTTCTTCCACTCCATGTTGGTCAATATAAGTCTTCAACTCATCAGAGACTGGACGTTTTTGTTGGATAGTTAGACTCAAAAAAGTCTTGTCTTTGTATGTAATGGTTTGGGTTTGCTGGCTACCATCATCTGACTTTGGCAAAACCAAAGTCTTGGTTACAACTGTATTCTTCTCAGCATTCTCAATAACTGGCAATGCCGACTGAAGCGTATCCTTTTCTGTTTTTGTAGCTGTTCCAGTTTCTTTTTTCTGTCCACAACCAACCAGGACAAAAAGGAAAGCAAGACTAACAAGAATTATTTTTTTCATTTCCTTCTTCTTTCTTTTTGAAATTAAAATAGAATAAGACTGGGAGTTGCTCCCAGCCTTGATGTTTATAGAGCTGCACGCAAACGTGCTTCTGCATTTTCTACATTACGGACAGAGCGTGGTAGGAAGGCACGAATATCGTCTTCCTTATAGCCAACTTGCAAACGTTTTTCATCTACAAGGATTGGGCTCTTTAAAATTCTCGGTGTTTCCATAATCAGATTGAGGACTTCGTTGACACTCAAATCTTCAATATCCACTCCAAGGGCTTTGGCATAGCGATTTTTAGACGAAACGATGCTGGCTATTCCATTATCTGTTTTTGTCAGAATATCCAGTAATTCTTCTCTCGTAATTCCTTCTTTACCAAGGTTTTGTTCTTTATAACTTAACTGGTGGGCATTGAGCCAGGTTTTTGCTTTTTTACAGCTAGTACAACTTGAGACTGTATAAATTTTAATCATGTACCTACCCCTTTCGCTACATGTTACTATCAGTTTAGTCTATTATACCATAAAAAACATCCGACTTGCGACCTATTTTTAAATTTTTTTGACTTTTTTCGTCATTTTCGTACTTTTTTCTTGACAAAATAAAATTTACAGCCATTCTTTATATTTCTTGATATAGATTTTTTTCACAATTGTCACGCTAATCATGTACAAAATGATGATGAAAAGCAAAAAGATGAAATAGATCGGCTTCAAAGGAGTTAGATGAAGAAGGCTAGCTAGTGGACTGTAGGGAAGGAAGGTCACAAAGGCTGCAGCCAATAAGGTTGTCACAAGGACTAGCCAAGCTGGACGACTTTGTAAAAAAGGAATTTTGGCTGAACGCAACATATGAATAACCATAGTCTGTGACCACATGGACTCGATAAACCAACCTGTCTGAAACAAGACAATAAATCCTACGGCAGACTCCGCTCCATGGACATAGGCTTGACCTGTCGTCATGGGTACAATGATAAAATAGAGCAAACTGAAGGTCAAAATATCAAAGGCAGAAGAGATAGGTCCCATCCAAATCATGAAACGTGTGATAGACTTAGCTTCCCAGGTATGTGGATTTCTCAAAAAATCTTTGTCCACCTTGTCAAAAGGCAAGGCAATACAAGACAAATCATAGACTAGATTTAGAATAATCAGATGGACTGGTGCCATCGGTAGAAAAGGTAAAAAGATCCCAGAAACCAAAAGGGATAAGATATTCCCAAAATTAGAACTCACTGTCATTTTGATATATTTGGTCATATTGGCATAGACCTTACGACCCTCTACGAGTCCTTTTTCAAGAACCATAAGATCCTTATCAAGTAGGATAACATCAGCTGTTTCTTTGGCAATATCTACTGCTGTATCAACAGAAATCCCCACATCTGCAACTTTCATAGAAGGAGCATCATTGATCCCATCTCCCATATAGCCTACAGCATGACCATTAGCCTTAAATTGTAAAATGATTCGTGCTTTTTGGTCAGGAGAAAGTTTGGCAAAGACTGTTACCTCCTCCACGGCTTGAGCCAATTCTTGATCACTCATCTGATCAATTTCAGATCCTAACAGCATCTGATTGATATCCAAACCAACCTTTTCACAGACTGCTTGGGTAACTTTTTCGTTGTCTCCCGTCAAAATCTTTGTTTGAACCCCATGTTCTAACAGTGCCTTAATTGCTGGTGCTGCAGATGGTTTAGGAGGATCTAGGAAGGCTAAATAACCAGTTAGAATCATATCCCCTTCATCATCAACTGTATAGGCATGATCTTCCCTCAAACCTGACTTATAGGCCACTCCCAAGACACGCAAACCTTGTTGATTTAGCTGTTTGACTTCTGCTAAGATTTCTTCTCTAATAGCATCTGTCAAGGGAGTAATCATTCCATGGTATTCCGCATGACTGGAAATCGTCAACATTTCCTCAAGGGCTCCCTTAGTTACCAAACTAACAACCTCGTGTTCATCCTTAACGATAACACTCATCCGTCTACGTTCAAAATCAAAGGGAAGCTCATCTATTTTTTGAAAGGTTTTATCCAGATTTTGCAAGAGGGCGTGTTCTTTTGCTTCCTTTTCAGTCCGTTTTATGATGGCTCTGTCCATCAAATTTTTCAAGCCAGTTTGAAAATAGGAATTGAGATAGGCCCGTCTCAAGACGGTCAAATCCAAGTGTCCGTGGATGTCCAAGGGATATTCAAGGACAATTTCGTCTTGGGTTAGAGTCCCTGTCTTATCTGTACACAAAATATCAATCGCCCCTAAGTCCTGTATGGCATTGAGTTTCTTGATAACCACTTTTTCCTTGGCCATAATGATGGAGCCTTTTGCTAGACTGGCCGTGATAATCATAGGAAGCATCTCAGGTGTCAATCCAACACCAACACTCAAAGCAAATACGCCAGCTTCCAGCCAGTCACCATCTGTTAAACCATTGGACAAGAAAACAATGGGCACCATGACCAGCATCAAACGAATCAAGAGCCACGAAATACTATTCATCTCCCGCTCAAACGAAGTGGGCTCATCATAGGTATTTAGAGTCTGCTCAATAACTCCCATCATGGTAGCATCACCAACTGCCAAAACCACGGCCTTAGCACTACCAGACAAGACATTAGTTCCCATAAATGCCAAGGATTCAGCTTCAAGAAGGCTATCAGATTGTTGGTCTGTTGCCTTGGTCAAGGACAATTTTTCAACTGCATCACTTTCTCCTGTCAAGCCCGACTGTTGTACAAAGAAATCGCGCGACTCAAATAAAAGAAGATCTGCTGGAATCATGTCTCCAGCGCTTAATTTAACCACGTCACCCACTACCAAATCATCGATAGGTACTTCTTGGATTTCTCCTTGACGAATGACAGTCGCTGTGTTGACAATCATTTTTGATAGATTGGTCGCAGCCTTATCACTACGGAGTTCTTGGACAAAGCGTATGCCACCAGAAATGAGGACTAGGACAACGATGATAATGGAAGTTGTCGGATCTTCTTGACCTGGTTTTGCCAACCAGACATTGGTCACCAAGGAAATCACGGCGATGACCAGCAAGATGATTGTAAAAGGATTGATAATGGATTCGTAAATCTTTTTGAGGATACTGTCTTCTTGACCCTTTGTGATGGTATTTTCGCCATATAGGTCACGATTTTTCTCCACCTGCTCCTCAGTCAAGCCTGTTAGACTTGTCTTATAAAAAGATAGAGTTTCGTTTAAAGATGTATGAATAGCTGTTGCTAATCTTTCTTTTGTAGTTTTCATTGGTTTCTCCTATCTGTATGAATGATGTGTTTCATACACAGAGACCAATCACTTTATAAGGGCAGAACGACACAAATCAGCGATTGGCTGTGTATGTGCGGTTCCGGATGATCGTCAATTTGCATCGTCTATCTCCTTTCTTTGATTTAAACAGTAGAAAATCCTACCATCAAAAAATGGCAGGATCAAAAAACTAATTATCTGTTTTTTCGTTCAAGCTTTAACTCCATAGGGCAATGTAATGAGCTTAGTCTTGGCCTTCGCGACCAGGACTGTTGACCAACGAGTAGTGTCTCCACTGCTTTGCGGTAGTCATCCGTATCCCTATGGTAGCCTCACCTACCGTTTTCGTTTTTCAGTATAAACCTTTAAAATTTAAAAGTCAATCATTTGAGTTGTTTAACTCTTAAATAACTATCAACTCTTTTGGAGCAAGGGTCAATAATTCACAACCTGTCTCTGTAATCAGGATATCATCCTCGATACGAACGCCATATTTGCCTTCGATATAGATACCTGGCTCATCTGTCAATGCCATACCTGCCTTAATAGTTTCTGTAGAAGTCTGGCTAAAGTATGGTTCCTCATGGATATCCAGTCCAATACCGTGTCCAATACCGTGGGTAAAGTAGTCGCCATAGCCTGCCTCGATGATAATATCACGAGGGATTTTGTCAAAGTCACGGAAACCTAATCCTGCCTTAGCCTGGTCAATCAAGGCTTGGTTGGCTTTCAAAACCGTATTGTAAATCTCTGCTTGCTCGTCGCTAACATGCCCTAGATAGATAGTCCGTGTCATATCACTGACATAGTGGTCGTAAAGGCAACCGAAGTCCATTGTAATGGCTTCTCCTAGCTCCACTGGTTTGTGCATAGGATGGGCATGAGTTTGGAAGAGTTGATACCACTAGCTAGAATCGTATCAAAAGATAAGCCAGATGCTCCCAACTCACGCATACGGAAGTCAAGGAAGTTGGCAATCTCAATTTCAGTCTTTCCTGGCTTAATAAAGTCAAGCGCGTCGCGGAAAGCTTGGTCTGAGATAGAACAAGCCTTGCGAATCGCTGCAATCTCCGCTTCATCCTTAATCATTCGAAGACCTTCAACAAACTGAGTCTGTGGAAGCAAGTCAATTCCTTCAAAGGTTGCCTGCATACGGTGATAATAAGACACCGAAATCTCATCCTCAAAACCGATTCGAGATAAGCCCATGTCCTTGACAATTCCTGCAATGACAGCCAATTCATCACGGTCTGCTACAATCTCAAAACCACTGGTTTCTTGCTTAGCTGCAATAATATAGCGAGAATCCGTCACCAAGACCTGACGGTCACGGCTGATGAAGACTGTTCCATTTGAACCCCAAAAACCAGTCAAATAATAGACATTTTTAAGGTTGTTGATGATAATTCCATCTAGTTCTTTTTCTTGCATTTTAGCTAGAAATGCTTGTACACGTTTATTCATGTTTTAATTTTCCTTTCAAATAGTGTCCTGTGTAGCTAGCTTCGTTGGCCGCTACTTCTTCTGGAGTTCCTGTTGCGATGATGGTTCCACCACCGACACCACCTTCAGGTCCCAAGTCAATAATATGGTCTGCCGTCTTAATAACATCTAGATTGTGCTCAATAACGAGGACTGTATTGCCATCGTCAACAAAGCGAGCCAAGACTTTAAGTAAGCGAGCGATATCCTCTGTATGGAGTCCTGTCGTCGGCTCATCCAAAATGTAGAAAGATTTTCCTGTCGAGCGTTTGTGGAGTTCACTAGCCAGTTTCATACGCTGGGCTTCTCCCCCAGAAAGGGTGGTAGCTGGTTGCCCTAGCGTTACATATCCCAGTCCCACATCCTTGATGGTCTGAAGTTTACGTTGAATTTTCGGAATATGTTGGAAGAATTCCACCGCATCGTTGACAGTCATATCCAAGACCTGCGAGATATTTTTTTCCTTGTAGTGGACTTCTAGGGTTTCACTGTTGTAGCGGGTTCCGTGGCAAACTTCACAAGCCACGTAAACATCTGGCAAGAAGTGCATCTCAATCTTGATAATCCCGTCACCTGAGCAGGCTTCACAACGACCACCCTTGACATTGAAACTGAAACGACCCTTCTTGTAGCCTCGAATCTTGGCTTCGTTTGTCTGGGCAAAAAGGTCACGTATATCGTCAAAAACTCCTGTATAGGTAGCAGGGTTAGACCTTGGCGTTCGTCCGATAGGGCTCTGGTCAATGTCAATCAATCGGTCTACATGCTCAATCCCTGTAATCGTTTTAAACTTACCAGGTTTGTCTGAATTACGGTTGAGCTTCTGGGCAATAGCTTTTTTGAGAATGCTATTGATTAAGGTCGATTTCCCTGAACCTGATACCCCTGTCACTGCGATGAATTTTCCTAGTGGAAAGCGAGCTGTGACATTTTGCAGGTTGTTCTCACGCGCTCCCGCCACCTCGATAAAACGACCATTTCCTACACGGCGCTCTGTTGGCACTGGAATGGCACGTTTGCCTGACAAGTACTGACCTGTGATAGACTTACTGTTGCGAGCCACCTGTTTGGGCGTACCTGCCGCAACAATCTCCCCACCAAAAACACCTGCACCGGGACCAACGTCAATCAGATAATCAGCTTCGCGCATGGTATCTTCGTCGTGTTCTACTACGATGAGGGTATTTCCTAAGTCGCGCATCTTTTTGAGACTGGCAATCAAGCGGTCATTGTCCCTCTGATGAAGACCAATTGACGGCTCATCTAGGATATAAAGGACGCCAGATAGGTTGGAACCAATCTGGGTCGCCAAGCGAATACGCTGACTTTCCCCACCTGAAAGGGTTCCTGCCGAACGAGACAGGGTCAGATAGTTAAGACCCACGTTATTAAGGAAGGTCAAACGATCCTTGATTTCCTTGTGAATAGGACGAGCAATGATGGCTTCATTTTCAGACAGAGTCAACTTGTTCACCAATTCCAAGTGGTCAGCGATAGACAGGTCTGAAATTTCTCCGATATGTGGTCCTTGCTCACCACCCACACGGACAGACAGGGCCTGGTCATTGAGACGGTAACCACGACAAGTTCCGCAGGTCAACTCATTCATGTAGAGGCGCATCTGGGTGCGAGTGTAGTCACTATTAGTTTCATGGTAGCGACGTTTGATATTATTAACAACTCCCTCAAAAGGAATATCGATATCACGCACACCGCCAAATTCATTCTCATAGTGGAAATGGAATTCCTTGCCATCTGATCCATAAAGAATCAAGTTCTTATCCTCTTCTGACAAGTCCTCAAAAAGGCTTATCCATATCCACTCCAAAAGCTGTCATAGCCTGCTCTAGCATGTTTGGATAGTAGTTGGATGAGATAGGATTCCAAGGAGCCAAGGCTCCCTCACGTAAGGTTTTTGCTAGCATCTGGCACTACCAAATCAGTATCCACCTCCAGCTTGATGCCCAAGCCGTCACACTCACTACAAGAGCCAAAAGGTGCATTGAAAGAGAAGAGGCGTGGCTCTAACTCTGGGACAGTAAAACCACAAACTGGGCAGGCGTAATGCTCAGAGAAGAGCAACTCAGAGTCGTCCATGGTGTCGATAATCACATAACCTTCTGCGATACGAAGGGCAGCCTCAATAGAATCAAAGAGGCGACTACGAATACCCTCCTTGATAACAATACGGTCAACCACGACATCAATATTGTGTTGCTTGCTCTTAGACAAGTCTGGCACTTCGGTCACATCATAGACTTCCCCATCCACACGGACACGAACATACCCATCTTTCTGAATCTTTCTCAATGACACTCTTGTGCTGTCCTTTTTTCTTGCGGATGACAGGGGCTAAGATTTGCAGACGTTGGCGTTCTGGCAACTCCAAAACCTTATCCACAATTTGCTCCACAGAAGAAGCCTTGATAGCTCCATGCCCGTTGATACAGTAAGGCGTCCCCACACGTGCGTAGAGGAGACGCAGATAGTCATTGATTTCAGTCGTGGTTCCAACCGTCGAGCGAGGGTTTTTACTAGTCGTTTTCTGGTCGATAGAAATAGCTGGGCTGAGACCATCAATAGCATCTACATCAGGCTTCTCCATATTCCCCAAGAATTGACGAGCGTAGGCTGACAAACTCTCCACATAGCGACGTTGTCCCTCCGCATAGAGGGTATCAAAGGCCAGACTGGATTTCCCTGAACCCTGACAAACCGGTCACGACAACCAGCTTGTCTCGCGGAATCTCCACATCAATATTTTTTAAATTATGGGCACGCGCCCCATGAATGACAATTTTATCTTGCATTTTTGTTCTTTCTAGTCCATTATTGCTTACCATTATACCAAAAAAAGTGAGATTCTATTACCCAAAAGGCCGATTTTGTAGTATAATAGTACGGTGTGAAAAAATCTGAAAAATGAGAAAGGATAAGGGATATGAAACAAGTTTTTCTCTCTACAACAACTGAATTTAAAGAGATCGATACGCTTGAACCGGGTACTTGGATCAATCTCGTCAATCCGACTCAAAATGAATCACTCGAAATCGCCAACGCCTTCGATATTGATATTGCTGACCTTCGGGCACCGCTCGATGCGGAAGAAATGTCTCGTATTACCATTGAAGACGAATATACCCTGATTATCGTAGACGTGCCGGTCACAGAGGAAAGAAATAACCGCACCTACTACGTAACCATCCCGCTTGGTATTATCATCACCGAGGAAACCATTATCACTACGTGTTTGGAACCATTACCAGTCCTCGATGTCTTTATCAACCGTCGTTTGCGTAATTTCTATACCTTCATGCGCTCGCGTTTCATCTTCCAGATTCTTTATCGCAATGCAGAGCTTTACCTAACAGCCCTTCGTTCAATTGACCGCAAGAGTGAACAAATCGAAAGTCAACTGCATCAATCAACTCGTAATGAAGAATTGATTGAGCTCATGGAATTGGAAAAAACCATCGTCTATTTCAAGGCCTCCCTCAAAACAAATGAGCGCGTGATTAAGAAATTGACCAGCTCAACCAGCAATATCAAGAAATACCTTGAGGACGAAGACCTGCTTGAAGATACCCTGATTGAAACCCAACAGGCCATCGAGATGGCAGACATTTATGGAAACGTCTTACATTCTATGACAGAGACCTTCGCCTCTATCATTTCCAACAACCAGAACAACATCATGAAAACCTTGGCCCTTGTGACCATCGTTATGTCCATCCCAACCATGGTCTTTTCTGCCTACGGGATGAACTTTAAGGATAATGAAATCCCCCTAAACGGAGAGCCAAATGCCTTCTGGTTAATCGTCTTTATCGCCTTTGCTATGAGTGTCTCGCTCACTCTCTATCTCATCCATAAAAAATGGTTCTAAGAGGAGTTCCTATGTCTCAGATTGATCTACAAAAATTAACAAAGAAAAACCAAGAGTTTGTCCACATCGCTACCCAACAATTCATCAAAGATGGAAAAACAGACGCTGAAATCAAGGCTATTTTTGAGGAAGTTATTCCCCAAATCCTTGAGGAGCAAGCCAAGGGTACGACTGCTCGTTCCCTCTATGGCGCACCGACCCATTGGGCTCATAGTTTCACTGTCAAGGAACAATATGAAAAAGAGCATCCAAAAAGAAAATGATGATCCAAAACTCATGATTATGGACTCAGCCCTTTTCATCACTAGCCTCTTTGCCCTCGTCAGCGCCCTCACAACCTTCTTCTCAGCAGATCAAGCTTTCGGCTATGGATTTGATTACCCTCCTCTTAGTTGGACTGGTTGGTGGATTTGCCTTCTACTTGATGTACTACTTTGTTTACCAATATTATGGACCAGATATGGACCGCAGTCAACGTCCACCTTTCTGGAAATCTGTACTAGTTATCCTAGCTTCTATGTTCCTTTGGTTGCTTGTCTTCTTTGCAACAAGCTTCCTACCAGCTAGCCTTAACCCAGTACTTGCTCCATTGCCACTGGCTATTATCGGAGCAGTCCTCCTAGCCCTTCGCTTCTATCTCAAGAAACGCTTGAACATCCGCAGCGCAAGTGCAGGACCAACACGTTATTAAGAGAATGATAAAAGCAACTGCAGGTGCGGTTGCTTTTTTACTACTTTTTTGATTTTAAAAGCATTCTTCTGAAATCCCACATAGCTTTCTCTTATCTTTTGTGATAAGAAGAGTATCAATCTATTTCTAGGAGGGTGAGATATGATTTCTACTATTGGTATTGTTAGTTTATCTAGTGGCATTATCGGAGAGGACTTTGTCAAACACGAAGTGGACTTGGGTGTCCAACGTCTCAAGGACCTGGGACTCAATCCTATCTTTTTGCCCCATTCGCTAAAAGGATTAGACTTTATCAAGGACCATCCTGAAGCTCGTGCAGAGGATTTGATTCATGCCTTTTCTGATGATAGCATCGACATGATCCTATGTGCCATCGGTGGAGACGATACCTATCGCTTACTACCTTATCTTTTTGAAAATGACCAACTACAAAAGGTTATCAAACAAAAGATTTTTCTTGGCTTCTCGGATACAACCATGAACCATCTCATGTTGCATAAACTAGGAATCAAGACTTTTTATGGTCAATCCTTCTTAGCAGACATTTGTGAATTAGACAAGGAAATGCTGCCCTATAGCCTTCACTACTTTAAAGAATTGATTGAGACGGGAAGAATCTCAGAAATCCGCCCTAGTGACGTTTGGTATGATGAAAGGACTGACTTTCAGTCCCAAGGCTCTAGGAACACCTCGTGTCAGTCATGCAAATACTGGTTTTGACTTGTTACAAGGAAATGCCCAGTTCGAGGGGGAAATCCTCGGCGGTTGCCTCGAATCCCTCTACGATATCTTTGACAACTCTCGATACGCAGATAGCACTGAGCTCTGCCAAAAATACAAACTTTTCCCTGACTTGTCAGACTGGGAAGGAAAAATCCTCTTACTAGAAACAAGCGAAGAAAAGCCTGAGCCGGAAGACTTCAAAAAGATGTTGCGGACTTTAAAGAACACTGGTATATTCGAGGTCATCAGTGGACTCTTGGTCGGAAAACCTATGGATGAAACTTTCTATGACGACTATAAAGAGGCACTATTGGATATTATTGACAGCAATATCCCGATTGTCTATAATCTAAATGTCGGCCACGCAACTCCAAGAGCCATTGTTCCCTTCGGAGTTCACGCCTATGTAGATGCACAGGAACAAGTCATTCGCTTTGACTATAACAAAAAATAAATAGTTTCTCTATTTTTGTGCTTTTGTATTCGTTTTCGTTACAATTTGTATCTGAATTTATTGCATTTCGCTAATTTCTATGATATCCTTTTGAAGGAGGTGTATATGACAAAACAAAAAATTAATCGAATCGTAGGTTCTATTGGTGCCTTTATTGGAATTATAGTATTTATTGCCTACATACCTCAAATTATCGCTAATTTACAGGGAAATAAAGCTCAACCATTTCAACCTTTATCAGCTGCTATATCTTGCTTAATCTGGGTTATTTATGGATGGACAAAGGAACCTAAGAAGGATTGGATACTAATCATTCCAAATTCAGCTGGTGTTATTTTAGGTGGAATCACTTTTTTGACTTCACTCTAACAAATCTAATAGTATATATAAAAAGCTGGGAAAAATTTCTCAGCTTTTTTCTATATTCTCAGATATGCTAGTTGCCTGTACACACTAATGACCGCTTTTCCACTCACAATCGTTCTCATGGTCATCAACTAGTCCTGCAGCTTGTAAAAAAGACAAGACGGCGACTGGGCCTGTGAACTTGAAGCCTCGTTTTTTGAAATCTTTAGCTAATTTCTCAGACAAAGGTGTTTTAGCTGGGGCTTGGCGATAATCAGGAATATCGTTAACGACAGTTTTCCCCTCAACAAAAGACCAAAGATAGGCATCAAAAGAGGCATATTCTGCCTGTAGTCGTAGAAAGGCTTGGGCGTTAGCGCGTGTAGCAAAAATTTTCGCTCGATTTCGGATGATGGCTGGATTCTCTAACAAGGTTTCCAACTCCCCATCTGTCATTTCCGCGACAGCTTGAATTTGATAGCCATGAAAGGCTTCTCGGAAAGCTTGGCGTTTGTTGAGCACCGTTTCCCAAGACAGGCCTGCCTGATAAGTTTCCATACACAACAACTCAAACAATGCTTGGTCATCATGGAGGGGCTGACCCCACTCCTCATCATGATAGGCGATGTAGAGCGGATTGGTCATCTTGACCCACGAACAACGTTTTGTCATGCTCTGCTCCTATTTGACCAACATTTTAAGGGCCGACTTGATATAGTTCTCAGCTGTATCTGTCGTTCCTTCAAAGAATTTCTTGATTTTCTTGAGCTCGGTTGCCTTGTAGCCCAGTGCCAACATGGCTTCCATAGCTTCTTCCAGTTCTTGGTTTTCAGCGCTTGCTTGCACTGCCACCTTAGCAGGAAGGTCATCTCCTGCAACTACTACCTTGCCTTCCAAGTCCAGCACCATCTGCTGGGCTGTTTTCTTGCCAATTTTAGGGAACTTGGTCAAGTAGGTGATGTTCTTGGTTTCGATGGCTTGAACCAAGCCAGCATTGTCATCAGCAGCGATAATAGCAAGAGCTGATACAGGACCAATCCCAGAGACCGAAATCAGACTGAGAAAGAGCTTTTTCTCGTCTTCTGAGCGAAATCCATAAAGCAGATGGGCGTCCTCACGCACGACCTGATGCACATAAATTTGAGCTTCTTGGTTAACCTGACCTGAATAGGCATAAGGATTGGCCACATGCAAGATATAGCCGATACCGTTGACTTCAAGAACAATGTATTTGGCAGTGATTTTGGTGATGATTCCTTTTAAATATTCGTACATAGTTTTCCTTTTAGTTTAATATTTCCCCAACTCACGGAGACTGGTGTGATTTTCCTGAATGCGTCGGAACATCTTTTCCATATCCGACTTGGTAAAATGCACCAAAACAGGACGTCCGTGGGGACAGTTATAGGGATTGTCACATTGAGAAAGCTGATAAAGGAGCTGTCTGGCCGAATGATCGTCAATACGATGGTTGGCCTTGATAGACCGTTTGCAGGACATCATAATAGCCAGCTCTGCTCGGTATTTCTTGATAGAAACTTCCTTGGTCAAAAGGAGCATGTCGCACATCTCATAGATGCCTGACTCAATCTCCTCCTCTGCCATCCAAATAGGATGCTCACGTAAGATGAATTGATTTTCTCCGTACTCTGCTAGAAAGACGCCCACTTCCTCTAAAAGTGCCATTCTTTCCTTGAGACGAAGGGCATCATCCGCTGGAAATTCAAAGATATAGGGCACTAGGAGTTGCTGCTGGCTCTGGTCAACATTGCCAATGCTTTCACGATACTCCTCGTACTTGACCCGTTCCTGAGCCGCATGTTGGTCTATGATGTAGAGCCCATCTCGCCCTTGGGCAAAGAGATAGGTTCCATGCATTTGTCCGAAAAATTCCAACTCTGGGAAGCTGGATGATTCTTCTCGCTCCAGCTTGTCATAGGCCTTATCCAAACTGGCTAAATCTAGCTCTGGATGGTCTAGTTGGTCATAGTTAGCAGGCTTTCTCTCTGCAAAATGCAGTTTTGCTGGCTTGGTCAGTTGATCCAAGGTTTCCTTGGCAAACAGGGTCAAATCCTGTCCTTCATCAGTCAATTCTACCTGATAATCAGCCACCTCAGCTTGACTAGGTCTTGTCGGCTCAGTATTCTCATAGTAGAGCGTATTTTCTTTGAGCGGGAGAATGGTCTGCTCCACCTTTTGACGATTACGCACAGTCGATTTGGCAAGATTTTCCAAAGCATCTGGGATCAAGGTTTGTTCCTTGAGACTATTAGAAATAGCTTCTGAGACCAGCGTCATCAGTTCTTTTTCCTTAGAAATCCGCACCTCTTGCTTGCTTGGATGCACATTGACATCCGCTAGATAAGGGTCGATATGGATGTGAATGACAGCCAGTGGAAAACGTCCCACCATGAGCTTACTTCCATAGCCGTCTAGAATTGCACGGTTAAGCAAAAAGTTCTTGATATAACGGCCATTGATGAAGAGACTGATATAGTTACGGTTGGCTCGAGTTAACTCAGGCAAGGACACAAAGCCAGAAATTTCGAAATCAAGGTCAGAATTCTCAATTTCAATCATCTTCTTTGCACTCGCCAAACCGTAAATCCCTGCGATTGCTTGGCGCAGTTGACCAGTCCCAGCTGTCCGCGTCATTTCCTTACCATCACTAATCAAGCTAAAAGAAATCTCATGATGGGCCAAGCCCAGACGGTTGACAATATCAATGATATGAGACAACTCTGCTTGCTGGCTCTTCATATACTTGAGGCGGGCAGGCGTATTGAAAAAGAGATCCTCCACACAAACCTTGGTTCCCACAGGACTAGTCGCTGGGATGACTTCTTCAACTTCTCCCCCACGCGCGACTAACTTGGTTCCGTGACTTGCGCCCTCAACTGCTGTCAAAAGAGTTAAAACGCTGACGGATGCGATAGAAGGCAGAGCTTCACCACGAAAACCAAGCGTGCGAATTCGAAAGAGGTCTGCTTGATTTTTTATCTTACTGGTCGCATGACGACGCAGAGCCAATCCCACCTCATCGTGGGCAATTCCATGACCATTATCTGTGATTTGAATTTTCTTGAGACCTGCTTCCTCAATCTCAATGATAATCTGACTAGAACCCGCGTCAATGGCGTTTTCTACCAGCTCCTTAACAACGCTAGCTGGACGCTCGATAACCTCTCCAGCGGCAATCTGGTTTGCCAGCACCTCTGGTAATTCAATAATATGAGACATCTTTCAGCCCCTTTCCGTATCTATTTTCCTAGAAATTGATTAGTGCTATTATACCATATTTCAGATGGGACAGAGAAACAAGCACCACATAGAAGCCAAATCCCTCCACATAGACAAAGTCCCTTGCCAGGTGTCGTAAAATAGTGTTTAATAAAGGTATACAAGAAGTGATCACAATTTTGTATGAAAAACAAGGAGAGAAATTTATGAAAGTAGAACTACAGATTAGTGAAACTTACGAAGAGGAAAAGCTGATTGTTCAAGCACCTCAGCCGACAGATAAAATCCAGAAAGTCATCGAGTTCGCAGAAAATCTGGATCTAACAGAAAAAATCAAAGGGAAAATCGATAATCAGGTCTATCTAGTTAAGATTGGCAAGATTCAACGCTTCTATATCGAGAATCGGAAGGTTCTAGCAGAAACCGCGAGTCAGACCTACAGCATTGATTTGCGACTCTATCAGGTCCTTGAAATTCTGCCAACCAATTTTATCCAAATTTCCCAATCAGAAATCATCAATATCGATTCCATCTCTCATCTCAAGCTCACCCCCAACGGCCTAGTAGAAATTTTCTTGAAAAACGAAAGCTTCACCTACTCTTCACGCCGTTATCTAAAAACCATCAAGGAGAAATTAGAACTATGAAAAAACAAATCTTCCACGACGCAGCTACTGGTGTCCTCATCGGTCTCATCCTCTCTATCATCTTTTCACTCATTTATGCACCAAGTACCTACGCCCCGTTAAGTCCCGACTCTCTCATCGGACAAGTGATGACTCAACATCAAGTTCACGGTGCCCTGGTCTTGCTCTACTGCACACTGATCTGGGCAGCCATCGGTATTCTCTTCAACTTTGGCAAGCGATTATTCAGTCGTGACTGGAGCTTGCTCCGTGCAACTCTTTCCCATTTCTTCCTCATGCTAGTAGGCTTTGTCCCACTAGCAACTCTAGCAGGTTGGTTCCCCTTCCACTGGATTTTCTATCTCCAGCTCATTATCGAGTTTGCGATTGTCTACCTCATCATTTGGACTATTTCCTATAAAAGAGCATCAAAAAAAGTAGACCATATCAATCAACTCTTGGAGCATAGAAAGTAAGCAGTAAACATTTTCTAAAGTCTCCAGAAAAATAAAAAGTCAAGCCCTAGCTTAACTTTCTAATTCATATAAGTTTGCAATGATAGCTGCGACATGTTTGATATCTCCCAGCATGCCTCGCATTTCAAAGTCTGCCAATACAGGAAAACCAAAACGCTCACTATATTGCTTGGCTGTCAGGCAATATTGGTTATTAAAGTTACGGTTCCCTGAACCTACGACCCCAAAGCACTTGCTCGCATTGTCTCCATAGGCAATAAAATCACCCACTGGAGTCGTCAAAATCTCAACATCTCCGTTGTCCACACCATTTCCTCCCTCTAGGTAGGTTGGCAAAAAGACGACATAAGGATTGTCCATTTCAAAGAAGGCTTTCCCCTCCTTAACCAAATCCTTGATATGAATTTTTTGAACTTCAATCCCTTCATACTGGGACAAGAGATAGTCTTTTAAACGTGTCACAAAACTTTCAGTGTTCCCACTTAGACTAATATAAACCAAAGAAATTGTTTTCATCTTCACCTCCATCATTTCATTTGATAATCGAAAAATAACTACCAAGATTGTAACTTGATAGTTATTTTTTGTCAACTCTTAAGCGACTTCTTCCTCTTCTTCCAACAAAGCTTTTTGCTGACGCCACATCTTATAAAAGACCAAAGCTAGGAAAAGAACATTGATGACGATATAGAAAATACTTACCGCTTTGCTACCAACACTGATTCCCAAACGCATAGTCTCATCTCGAACTAACTGTACAGCATCTTGTAAACTCACATAACTATAAATCGAACCAATAATGGCTAACAAAACATAGCCAACATAAGCATAGTTTGCATATTGCAAGTTCTTACGAACTAGGAGAACAATAGCTACTACAACTAAAATAGATGAAAGAACAATCAAGACACTGTTAAAAATTGAGTGAGAAGATTCTGCCACTTTATAGCTATAATTAATGGTATCTTCTAATTGTTGAGCATTGATACCCCCAGCTTGTGGGTGAGCCGCACGAAAGGCTTCTTTGCTAGGTAATGGACTCAACATTCCATACAGTGACGAAGCTGAAAAGAGAGCTGATAAAATTAGCAAGACCCAAAGGTAAATCGGTTTCTTTTTCATAATAGAACCTCCTGATATTATTAATAATATTATAGCATCATTTATATGGGAATACAAATCTTATAATGTAGTTTCCTCCTGTTTTTAATAGGCTTTGGGCGATTTTTCGCACAATCTCCGAAAGACTTTATAAAAATATCCAACATTACTGTAGTCAACAGCATAACGATTATCTTCAACACTGTCACTCGTTGAAAGTAAAAATCACTGGTAGTCTTTATGCCTTGTTTGTTTAGTAACTCTGCAAAGATTGAATTCGCTTAAGCCGTACAATAAAACGATCTAATCATCTACTATTAATAAATCTATAAAAAATTTAGTTTGGCAAGCAAACAATAACACTTTCTTCCCATTTACAATCCCACCAAACCGTGGTAAAATGAGAATTGTGAAAAAATTTATCAGGAGACAATTCATGAAAAAATCTATCTTAACTACACTGCTTTTTGCAGTTCTTTACTTCCTCTGCATGGGGATTGGTGTCCTTTTGGGCAATCCCCTTGACCAAACTGGAAATATGTTTTATGCGCCTGCTTTTACTGCCCTTGTTGGCGGTAGCGTCTATATGATCCTAGTCGCAAAAGTTCCGCGCTTTGGAGCCATTACCACTATCGGCCTTGTCATGGCCCTCTTTTTCTTGGGAACTAAACACGGTGCTGGTGCCTTCCTTCCTGGAATTATCTGTGGCCTCCTAGCAGATGGAGTAGCTCATTTAGGAAAATACAAGGACCAAACAAAGAATTTCCTTTCTTTCGTTATTTTCGCCTTTAGCTCAACAGGACCAATCTTACTTATGTGGATTGCGCCCAAAGCCTATATGGCTACCCTTCTAGCAAGAGGAAAATCGCAAGAATATATCGACCGTATCATGGTCGCACCAAATCCTGGAACTGTCCTTCTATTTATCGCAAGTATTGTCATCGGAGCCCTAGTGGGTGCCTTGATTGGACAAGCCTTAAGTAAAAAATTGGCACAAAAAATCTGATTACTAAAAAAGAGCCACACGGCTCTTTTTTATTTATGACTCAATTTCTTGGTCAGGAAATCTCCCAAGAATTGGATTGTAAAGATAATCAAAATGATAATGATGGTTGCCAAGATGGTTACATCGTGATTGTAGCGGTTAAATCCATAAGCGATGGCTACGTTACCAATACCACCAGCTCCAACTGCCCCCGCCATAGCTGTTTCCCCAACAAGGGAAATCAAGGTCACAGTCGTCACACGGATCAAATCTGGAAGACCTTCTGATAGGTAAACACCCACGATATCCCCGAATGTCGCTCCGCTAGCTTGAGCCGCCTCAATGACACCGCCATCCAGTTCAGCCAAGACCACCTGCACCTGACGGGCAAAGAAGGCAAAGACTGCAAAAGAAAGTGGCACAAGGGCTGCATTAGGCCCGATACTAGTCTTAACAATCAAGTGAGAAAGGGGAGACAAGATTGCCAAGAGAATGATGAAAGGAACAGCACGGAAAATAGAGGTAATCTTATCCAAAATCCAGAAAACGACCTTATTCTCCAAAACCCCACCTGGCGCTGTCAAGACAAGGAAAAGACCTGCCACTAGTCCCAAGAAACCTCCGATGATGAAGGAAAGAACTGTCATATAAAGGGTTAGGTAGATGGCTGTTCCCCAGCCTGCTTGACCAGCCCAGCCCATTTTATAGACATTTGGTAAATAGGTTTGAATCAATGATTCCATCTTACTGTCCTCCCTTCAATACTTTTAGTTGTACGCCTGCTTGACGAATGGCTTCCTGGGCACCTGCTAGCGCTACTTTTTCACCTGACAAGACCACCACCAATTCTCCAACAGGAGTACCATCTAGGATTTCGATATTCCCATAGAGGATATTAGCTGTTACTTGATATTGCTTGTACAATTCATTCAAAAGCGGCTCGTCTGTTGAAGCACCTGCATACTTGAGTTGCACCAAAAGGCTGTTTTCAGACAAATGTTCCACGATTTCTTGCTTCTCAATCTTAACCATGGCTTCATCAATACCTGTGGCTGTTGAGATAAAGTCTTGGGTCAAAGGTTGTTTAGGGTCTGAGAAGATTTCAAGGACGCTGCCCTCTTCAATCAAATGCCCATCCTGCATGACTGCCACACGATTGGCAATGTCTTTGACAATCTGCATTTCATGCGTGATTAAGACAATGGTCAAGCCTAATTTTTGGTTCAAATCTTGCAACAAGGCCAAAATCTGCTTGGTTGTCTTAGGATCAAGGGCAGAAGTTGACTCATCTGAAATCAAGATTTTTGGATCATTTGCCAAGGCACGCGCAATGGCCACACGCTGTTTTTGTCCACCAGATAGTTGAGAAGGATAGTTTTCAGCACGGTCTGCCAAGCCTACCAAATCCAACAACTTAGCTACTTTAACCTTCTTTTCTTCCTTGCTGAGCCCAGAATGTTTGAGGGCAAAGGCTACATTCTCCTCTGCTGTCTTTTGGCTCATCAGGTTAAAATGCTGGAAAATCATCCCGATATCTTGACGCTTACGACGCAACTGCTCTGCAGTCAAGGTAACCTTACCATCAAAAATCACATCGTCGTCAATGGTAATTTTCCCTGCAGATGGTTTTTGCAAGAGGTTAATCACCCGTACAAGGGTTGATTTCCCTGCTCCAGAATATCCAACGATTCCGTAGATATCCCCTTCTTGGATGTGAATGGTCACATCCTTGACCGCTGTGATAGTTCTCTTCTTTTGGTGAAAGTCACATCGATCTGATCTAACTTGATAATATCTCTACTCATAGCTTCTAATCAGCTCCTCTACTAATTCAATATGGGTGTAATAATCGGCGATTCGCACGTTCTCATCTCCACCGTGGTCTCGACTGTTGGCATTTCCTAGACCAAAGGCCACCATTGGTACTTCTAGGGCATCAAAGACCGTATGCATTGGCCCTGTCCCAGCTGTAGTTGGCAAGACAGATACGCCCTGTGGATAGAATTTCTTGGCTAGCTCAATCACATTTAGAATGGCTGGTGCGCTCATATCGCTTCGATAGCTCATTTCTCCCAAGGTATAGTATAATTCTACCTTATCAAAACCATTTTTGTCTAGCTGTTTCCGAATTTTTTCCAGTACGTCATATGGTTCTAAACCAGGAACCAAACGAACTTCTAACTTAGCACTAGCTTCCGCTGGCAAAATCGTTTTAACTCCCTGACCTTGATAACCAGACTGGATTCCTTCTATATTGAGGGCAGGCTCAAAAAAGAAACGTTTTAAATAATCTGCACGCTCTGCCTGTAAGAGAGGTAATTTCAAACCATAGATTTCTTTGATTTCTCCTGGATTACGCTGGGCATACTGATCAATCAAAGCAAGTTCTCGCTCATTTGGCTCTTGGACTTCTTCGTAGAGTCCTTCTACCAAGATACGACCATCTGCAGCCCGAAGACTAGTCAATGCTTGAATCAGGTACCATGGAGCTGATTCTATAACCCCACCATAACTGGAATGAATGTCAACATCCGCACTTTTCACCTTGGCATCAAAGGTTACAATTCCCTTATTCCCTCCAGAAATTTCCAGTTGTTCCAAGGCATTTTTAGTCCCTTGTTCCCAGACCAATAAATCCGCACCACGGAGTTTATCCGCATGCTTTTCCAAATACTTATCTAGGTCTGTCGAAGCCGATTCCTCCGCGCCCTCCATGATAAAACTGATATTGACAGGCAAGTCATCATGGTGTTGCATATACTTTCTCAAAGCACTCAAACGAGCCGTGATATGTCCCTTATCATCATCCACTCCACGCCCATACATGATGCCATCACGCACAGAGAGGATAAAGGGATCCTCAGTCCAGACCTGATCTCCATCTGCTGGCACCGTGTCATAATGGTTATAAAAATCAAGGTCTTGGCATCTGGACGCGAACTCTTGAAATGCGCCATGACAAAAGGAGCCGTATAGCTCTCATCAATTTCAACTTCAGCCCCAACACGCTTGAAAATCTCTCCCAGATAGTAGGCAACTTCCTTCAGTCCAACCTGTTGGGCAAAGACTGATTTCTTAGAAATCAAGGTCCGCAAAACTTCAAAGTAATGTTGCGCTACATGATCCATTTCAAATTTTTCAATCTGTTCTTGTTCGCTAGGAAAAACCATTTTCTCTCCCTCTCTACACTTTTTCCATCTCTTACAGAATCAGCTTCTTAAAACGGAAAACCCGATATAAAAGCAAGAGGTGGAACATTTCTCCCACCTCCTAATATCCTATTACCAAACTGGTTGATCCAAGCCGTCTGATGTTTTTTCGATGACTTTTTTCACTTCATCTGTATGGTAAGCTGCGATGACTTTCTTGATAGCATCCGCTTTAGGTGAAGTTTCCCAATCTTTTTTAGCAACAATGATGTTGTACCATTGTTTTGAATTTTCGTCAGCTTGCTCTTTGAAAAGTGCTTTCTTGTAGTCCAATTTTGCTTCTGTAACGAAGGTGTTGTTTACAACGGCAGCGTCAACTGATGACAATGAACGAGCTGTTTGGCTAGCGTCCAATTCAGTGATTTTCAAGTTCTTTGGATTTTCTTTAATATTAGCAACTGTTGCAAGTGCAGTTCCAGACACATCCAATTTAATCAAACCAGCTGATTGAAGCAAGTAAAGCGCACGGCTTTCGTTTGTAGCATCGTTTGGTACAGCAATTTCTCCATTTGCTGGGATGTCTTCAACTTTAGTGTACTTGTTGTCACTTCCATTCAAACCTGAGTAAAGGCGAATTGGAGAGATATAAGTATCTGCAATCGCTACAAGATCTTTCCCGTTTTCTTTGTTCCAGTTGTTCAAGAAGTTGTAGTGTTGGAAAGCGTTCAAGTCTACCTCACCATCAGCAGTTGCCTTGTTTGGTTGTGAGTAATCTGTGAACTCTGTAAATTCCAAAGTAATACCGTCTTTTTTGACTAATTCTTGGATCTTATCCCAACGAGCTTCTTCAGAACCACTACGGTTCACTGTTGCAATTTTAACAACTGTTCCGTTGTCTGCTTTCTTTTCTGAGTTTCCGCAAGCTGCAAGAGCCAATCCTGCGACTGTAGCAATCGCTGCTACACCGAGCCATTTTTTAATTTTCATAGTTATTCTCCTTTAAAATAATACTGTAACAGTATCTCATAAATTATTTATTTTAACAAATTGTTATTAGATAGGCAGATATATAGTTTAAAACTATATGCCCAAATAGTAGGAAATCACCCACTTTTGTCAGAATGGATGATCTCAAGGAATTATTTAATATCAGCTTCTGCTGGTAGGTAAGTATCTCCGAAGAATTGTTTAGACAATTTTTCTAGAGTTCCATCTTTGTAGAGTTCTTTGATGCGTTTGTCTACAAAGGTTTTCAACTCATCTTGACCCTTAGCAAGAAGTGGGTAAACGTAAGGTTGTTGGTCACTTGGAAGTTCGATCACTTTCAAATTGTCCAAACCTTGGTTCTTGATAACTGTTTCAACACCGATCTTATCAAAAATCTTGTAGTCAAATTGACCATCACTCAAACGAGACATGATTTGTTGAAAATCAGCTCTAGTATAGTTAAGGACAGTAGGTTTATCTGCGTGTTGTTTATTGTAGTCTTCTAACTGTTTAGCAGAAGTTGTCCCTTGAACAACTTCTGTTGATTTTCCACCGATATCGTCAAGCGATTTGATGCTAGAGTCATCTTTTTTCACTACAAGAACGTTAGGGTTTTTAGCAGTTGGAGCTGCATAAAGGTATTTTTCTGCACGTTCTTTAGTGTAGCTGATATTGTTAACAGCCATCTGGTAACGATCAGCGTCAAGTCCTGCAAAGACACCGGACCACTCTGTTTTTTCAAACTTGACTTCATACTTATCAGAGTCTTTAAAGATAGCACGAACTAGTTCAATCTCGTAACCAGTCAATTCGCCATTTTCTTCATAGTTGAATGGTTTTGGTGTAGCATTAGTTGCAACGATAATTTCTTTCTTGCTAGCTGCTTCTCCTTCTTTTTTCGCACCACCTGAGCAAGCTGCTAAAACACCTGCAGCAAGAAGCCCTAGGGCAGCAAGAGATGAGTATTTAACGATTTTTTTCATATCATTTCCTCCAAAATAGAATACCTTATTATCTTATCAGAAAAAAAGTAATTATGCCATTATATGATATCTATCTCTGTGATAGATTTTCTTTATAGCCCATTTAAAATAGTAAACGTAGGACGGCAATCAAGACAACTCCAAAAAGAACTGTTCCGACTAGATTGCGGTAGCGAAAGGCTACCCAAGCGGTTGGAAAGACTGCCAAGAAGTCTAGCCATTTAATTTGAGGAAGACCCCCAACCTTGCCTGTCACTACGCTTGAAAGAATCAAGGCAAAGATAATCGAAACGGGCAAGAACTTCAAAAAACGCTCAACGATAGGAGGCAAACCCTTATACTTGGCCAAGATAAAAGGAATGATACGGGGAATCCAGGTCACCAAGCCAGAGAAAATAACTGCTAATAAAAGATACTTACTGACCATCTAAAACCACCCCCATTGTACAACCAAGTAGCGTCGCAAATAAAACAGCTAGCGACTGAGACACCACTGTCAAGAGTAAAAAGAAGGACACCGCAACAACTGCTAGGATAACGAGCAAGTTGCGGACAGGAATCCGTCTTTGCATAATCTGGAATTGCGAAGCAAAAATTCCGATGAACATCCCAACAAGAGCAAAATCTAAACCAAAGATCTCGGGATTTGGCAGAAGACCACCTAGAGCTGTCCCAACAACCGTCCCAATCAACCAAGCCACATAGCTGTTGAGATTATTCCCATGCATCCACATAGGATTGACCTTATCTGTATGGGCTAATTCTCCCATCAATACACCATAAGTCTCATCCGTCAAGATACTAGACATACCGATATTTTGCCAGAGACTTGTATGACGGAAATAAGTCGATGCGTGTAAACTCAATAAAAAGAGACGTAAATTAATCAAAAAGACCGTCATAGCAATAGCTGCTACAGGTGCCTGCACTGCAATCAAGGCCAACATGGCAAACTGGGCACTCCCAGCATAAACAAAGAGGCTCATCAAGCCCATCTCAACAGGTGTCACATAGGGCGCACCAATAATCCCACAGGCCAGGCCGATACTGACATAACCAAGGGCCGTTGGCATGGCTGCCTGCACCCCCTCCCAAAATCCTTTTTCTTTCATCTTTCTCCTCATATTGTCTTAATAATACTCAATGAAAATCAAAGAACAAACTAGGAAGCTAGCCGCAGGTTGCTCAAAACACTGTTTTGAGGTTGCAGATAGAAGCTGACGCAGTTTGAAGAGATTTTCGAAGAGTATAAGTAGGCTGAAAAGGCTCCAGCCACAGCATGGACTATTATAACACATTCAGGAAAGAGAAAAAAGTCTGCTGATTGTAATCAGACAGACTCCATTTTATTCTTATTTATTATTATACAGGGAATGAATCAACATTTGCAACTGACTCTGTTTTTCCATCGTTCACCTCATTTTATCTAGGACGCCAAGTTTCACTTTTAGTCCAGCCATTTACAGTATGCTCAGAATTAAACATATACTGTACGAATTCCCATCTATAAACCACTTCTGCGACTTAGGATTTGCTTGAAGTGCTTTACAAGGATAGTATAACACAGAAATTGGCTTATTTTAGAGAATCGCATATTTGATATTTTTTTCTTACAGAAATTTCACATTTGCGATTGTTGACTAATCAATAAGTTCTTTGTATTGCTGAAAACGCAATTCGAAGAGAGCTAGCAATTGTGGATTTTCTAATACTTGCAGAGATTGGAGATAGCTTTCAATCTCTTTTTTTAATTGCTTCCTTTGGTTTGAAGAAAAAAATACTCATTTTCTTTAAAAAAATTGCCACGATACTTTCTCAAAAAAACATCATACGGTCGTAACATCCTCTCCAACTCGGCTTCAAAATGAAAGTTTCCTCATAGTAATTCAAAACTTTTTACCAAAAATCAAATACTCCGAAATTTTTCATCTCTTTAAATTCTAGTGCAATAACATAAGAAT
>BNJT01001688.1_pt1 | contig 32097 bp, 45 predicted proteins | sample 8540491 | NCBI WGS metagenome assembly BNJT01 (sample SAMD00202455, study PRJDB9452) | human saliva metagenome | host: Homo sapiens | reverse complement strand
GCTCCAGAGCGGTAAAACCGAACTGATTCGAAGTTGAAACTGCCATAGGCATACCTTTCAATGAAACAACCTCGTTGCACCTTCCTCGAAGAACTGAGAAGAGTCTTGCAGCTCTCTTTATCAACAAAGCGAATCAATTCGCACTATCAATATCTCAACTCCTTTGGTGTACTTCCCGTTTTGTAATCAAAATATTGGCTCCACACCAAGTTCCATCGTGCGCTCTTTGCTTGCACCACCACTGTAATAACCCAATCCACTCTCTGCCAATGGATAGCCATAGCACCAGTAGCACACCAGAGCCACCAGAAATAAACAAACTATTCCCTGACTTTAACTTGAGAACAGCGCCTGCTCAGCCGTCAGTGCGGCAATGGTACAGCCAGCCTCTATCCGACAGGTAATCTGCGTGTTTGCAACTGCCGCAGCATCTACTGCAAACATACCAGCAAAGGCACCGATACGATTGATAGGAAGTCACCGAACACACGATCGCCAACCTGAAAGTCCTTACCGACGCTCCAACCTGCTCTACCACCAGACATCCTCATTACCAATGGTCAATCGGGAAGTGGTAAGGTACAACCATCTTCACATCACCATGTGCAATGAGCAACTCTAATGGGTTGACAGCAGCAGCCTTTACCTTCGCTTGCTAACAAGTCGTTATCGCCCACCTTGGCATTTCTATATCACGTAAGGCAACCTTAACATCACCTTTTTATATCCGTCTATCTGTATTGCTTTCATATCTTTATACTACTTAAAAAACTCTATTGCTCTGGAACAGACACCTCATGGTATTGGAAAAACACCTCTCCATGACCTGCATCTGATAAATCGTCAGATGAGCATTGGGCAGTCTTTTCTGCTAAGTCATACGAATTAGGCGTAGGACCATTCTGTCATTATACACTGACAACCCATACAGGAATCTTGATTTTCGACGATACGTCTTTCTCTGGCTGCCTCATACGCCAATGGCTTTTTAGCTGTCTTTGGAAAGAGAAAAGCTTTTATCTTATCATCTTTGTCCTCTGTACGTGCAATGCGCCTCAGAAAGTCATTCGCTGCTTTCTTGCCTTTTCTCAATCGTTGGGAAGAAGAGATAATACTCAGGATCACGACCAGTGAGGAAAGCCCTGAACATATCCCAACACGTAATCTTTGCTACATTCTTATATACACACCACCAGCGCCGCCTGTTCCTGCAAGAATAGCCTTCGTGGTTAAGGCTGGCGCACGAAGAAAACCTGCTGCAACAAACCCACCCAATGAAAAATCCGAGAAGACGAATGTCTTTAAGACCATAAGCCTCAGCAAAATCAATCACGTCGTCTGCCATTTCCTCAATCGTAAGACGTGACTTGCCTGTAGAACTTACTGACGCTCGACATAATCAATTCCAATGACATTGAAATGTTCTGCCAACCCATCCATTATTGCTGGATCGAGAATTGTCTAATGTTGCTGCAAGGTGATTGAACAAAGAAGTGGAGGATTTTTCACATCACCTAACTGTCTGTCAGGCTACCTGCTCTGTCTTTTACTTTTAATATTTGAGTCGTAGTGTTTGAATAACTTGTATTTACCATACCTATTTAATCTTTTGCCATTTTATCCATATTCTTAGTTCCCCAGTCAAATAAAGCATCAAAGCGGACCAAGAGAACGAACGTCCTAATTCGGTGAGACCATACTCTACTCTCGGTGGAACTTCTGGATACACCCTTACGGTTTACCAGTTTGTTCTTTCTCCAAATTCTTCAATGTTTGAGAGGAGCATCTTCTGTGAAACAGTCGAGCATATACGAGATGAATCTCTGAATAACGCATCTTTTTCCTTATCCGCTTTACCGAGTATATAGAGGGCTAACATTGACCATTTTATCCTGCAATGCGAGTAATCACTTGACGAATTGGACAAGCCGAATATCGTGAATCTATCTCTTTACTAATTGTCTTCATGGCTGCAAAATTACATTTCCAACGAATAGTTGCATACCTACCATTAGAAAGTTAATTAAAAACATTTAACCTTTATCGATCATTAGAGCCTAAACAGATTTTTTGTTTTATTATCGAACAGATTGACTGCCTTTGTAACGTAGCGTGAGCTACGTTAACTTACAAAGAAAGAAAAAGATGACAACAAGAAAAATAAAAGATGTTGGAAGAACATATAAATAAGAATTATGTTTGTTTCTAACAGATTATGTAGTGTTAATTATTTCCTTTCTCTGTTCTTACCACAACTGGAACAGTGCTGGAACAAAGATACAGAGCGAGAAGAACAGACCTCCGTACATCATGCGGTCGTTGCCATGGAAGAAGTCGATGAGTTTTCCATCGTTCATCTGTGGCATGAGGTTGAACATTAGATAAGCCACCGTATTGTTCACCCAATGAAATACGAAACCTGGCAGAATACTACCCGTTTTCGAATAGAGCCAACCCAATAGCAGACCAATCAAAAAAGCGTGTAAGCCCTGTGCTAAATTGAAATGGATAATACCGAAGATGAGGGCTGAAATGACAATGGCTACCCATCGTTTGCGCTCGCCTAAGGCGTTTTGCAGTACACGTAGAATAGCACCACGGAAGACAATCTCTTCGGCTATTGGCACCATTAAGCCCAAGGCAACATAACCCCAAGACACCTTCATAATACTTTTAAACATCTCTTCTGTTCCCTCTGGCATCGTTAGGTTAATCTTCTCGGCAAGGAATTGCATAGGGAGTATCGAACCTAAAGCTAAGAGAGCCGACCACGTGAGTACTGCCCAAGGACGCGTCTTTAGATAGTTGCCAGATACGGGTGCCCACTTTGTACTGATGAAGAGGATAAAGGTGGCAAGACTACTGACGACTGCCGTTATTGCAAGAATCTCACCATTTTTAGTCAGATAATCCCCATCAACAGCCTTAGCCCCTCCAAGTAGGCTTACAAGCTGCTTACCTCCCTCGAAAGAAAGACTTTGTATCAAGATGAAAAAGTGAAACAAATAAGATGACATAGAGCGTTGCACTCAAAACGTTTTTATTGTTCATTTCTGCGAATCTTAGGGTGTATTAATAATGTTCTCTTGTATGTGATAAGTCTCATCAAACAAGCGGTTGATGTTGTCCTTGTCTTGCTTCAGCTGTTGCGCTAAGGCTTCTAAAGAATCGAACTTATGCTCGTCTCTGATCTTACTAATGAAACTTACAAGGAGTTCCTGTCCATAGAGATTTCCTGTGAAATTAAAGAGGTTCACCTCCATGGAGATAGTTGTGCCATTGAAGGTAGGGCGTTGTCCAATGTTCATCATCCCTCGCTTCCATCCAACAGAATCCCTCAAGCGCACCATGACCGCATAGACACTGGTTGCAGGGAGTAGTTGCTGGCAAGCATTCACATCGAGATTGGCTGTAGGGAAACCCATCTTGCGCCCATTCTGATAGCCACTCACGATGCGACTCTCTATCGTATAATGATAGCCTAAAAGGCGGTTGGCAGCCTCAATGTTTCCAGCACGGAGATGATTTCTAATAATCGAAGAACTCACCTTCTCATCATTTGGCAGGAAGGCATCGGCACGAATGACCTCAATACCCATCTCCTTACCATACTGAACATAGTCTTCAAAAGTTTCAGAGCGGTTGTGTCCGAAGCGGTTATCATAACCAATGATGAGTTTCTTTACGTTCAACTGCTTACACAACACCTCTTGCATGAAGTCATGAGCTGAGAGCGCAGCCAACGAAGCATCGAAATGCAGTACGAAACTATTGTCAATGCGTGTCTTTGAGAGCAGCAATAGCTTCTCATCGAGTGTCGACAGTAGTTGTGGCTGGTAGTCAGCCTGCAGCACCTGACGCGGATGTCGGTCGAAGGTAATGACCGCCGACGCCATTCCCGACCGTTCAGCCTCGTCAATGACACGACTAATCAGGAACTGATGTCCACGATGCACCCCATCAAAAAATCCTATGGTTGCAACCTGTTCTACCAATTCATGCGTCTCCCCCTGCTTGATATATATTGTATTCAATCCTCTTATCTTATAGTTCGTTTACTTTCTTGCAAAGGTATTTTCATTTCTCTGCAAAGCAATATTTACTTCCTTGCAAAGATACCTCCACCACGTAACAAAGTTATGTTTACTTTCTTGCAAAGGTACTCCAAATCACCCACAAACCCACGCTCCTGCAAACAAAATGTGTTAAAACATTAAATTTCCTTATCGTCCTTTCTCCTTTTTCCATTTATTTCATTATCTTTGCACCCGAATTCACGAAATTCAGGACTTGTAGCTCAGTTGGTTAGAGCAACAGACTCATAATCTGGAGGTCCCTGGTTCAAGCCCAGGCTGGTCCACGTTAATAATCAAGCACTTACAGAGTTTCTGTAGGTGCTTTTTCTTTTCTCGGAAAACAATGGGAAAACACATTGCTTTTTGAAAACTCCATGATTTTTCAATAAGCTTGACATCATACCATTCCAAGTAAAGCATGTAAATAAGGTTTTTCTGAGTATCAAAATACGCTTTGGGAAAACATTGACGGAAGATTTTCTTTGATAAATTGCTCGCAGGTTAACTTCTCTTGTTGTTCTTCCTTGTCGCTCTTCTCCATCCATCCCACTCCATCACTCTATATTTGCCCCGATGATGCGATAACTCGTTCATTAGGGACCAATTTTTGTGCCTTTTTGTTAATTTCCGTAAAGAAACTATACATAAAAAAACCTGCTCAGTTTTTGGCCAATAACACAAAAATACTCGGTTAAAACAGACTACCTTTGCCATCGAATTCCTAATCACGGGAGTTCAAAGATGGTTCGTGAACCAAGAACTGAAGTTAAATCGGAAAGTCAGGAAGTACAACTGGCCGCCCACAAACTAAATTATGTATGACAAGAGTAGTAACAATAGAGCAGTTGCTCGAAAAAAACCCATCTGTATGATGTCAGGAGAAGAATTTGTTTTGCTCCTGCAGAACGCAGAGAAACAAACGGCAAAGGTACCTGTCGAGGTAGTAGCAGAGATATTACGAACACGGCATCGCTGGCATTGCCAAGATTTTCGGTTGCAGTATATCCACTGCCAACAGAATAAAGAAGAGCGGCGTGATTGATTCTGCCATCACCCAGGTAGGACGCAAAATCGTCGTTGACTCCGAGTTGGCACTGAGTCTTGCGAAGGAGGCTGGTGCCATAAAGGGCTAAATCAGTCATAAATATCAATAAGGTATGACCTACATAGACTATATGAAACAGTTCTGGCGAGCGGCATCAGACCGTCCGTTCCCTGCGAGCGAGGTGGCGTTGTATGCATTCGCTTGCGAACGAGTGCAACGTTCACTTCTGGAAAGATGCCCGTGCCGTGCCCTACCTTGCGTATATGCGAGTCACTGCGCATTTCAAAGCAGACTGTGATGACCGCAAGGAAACATCTTGCAGAGTGTGGACTCATCCAGTTCACCAATGGCAAGTCCCTGTTTTCTACCGTCTGAATATTCACTGCTTGACTTGACGGCAGACTTGACGCATGAGCTTGACCCTTAATAATAATAAAGGTAAAGACAAAGATTATTGTAAAACTCAAAAACGAGTTCGTACTATGATTCAAATTCCAGCAAAAATAGACGTAGGGCAGTTGAAGTCCATACTACTTCAGCGGAGGATTACGAAACCGCGTTTTAGACTACCCATGTCGCCCCAACAGGCATACGACAGTCTGCTTGCAGCGACCATCGCGGAAGTGGAGTATCGCTGCCGAAGTTTCCAAGAGAACGTCGACGTTAAGGCTCAGCTGCAACAGATAGCCAACTGGCTGACGAGTGACAGCAGTAAGTTCGGCATACTGTTATGTGGTGAATGCGGTAATGGCAAGAGCACTTTGGTCAAAGCGTTTCAACAGTTGCTGAACCTCCTGTCCATTCCCAATCCTACCGGACAAGGCAACTATGGGATTCAGATTACTGACTCCAAATACATTGCCCATCTTGCCAAGACCGACTACAAGGCATTCGTACAACTCTCTCAGAAGAACATGCTCGGCATTGATGACCTTGGCACCGAGCCGCAGGAGGTCATGGATTTTGGCAACGTGGTCATCCCCCAGTCATTGACCTGCTCACAAAGCGATATGACGAGCAGTTGTTTACCATCATTACCACCAATCTCACACCGAAACAGATTCGTGAGCATTATGGCGACCGTATCGCTGACTGACTCAATGAGATGGTAGAGAAGATTATTTTCAAGAATGGTACATACCGATCCGACAAATCTCTAATCTAATTTTATATGGAAAAGAAAAAGATTCACTATTGCTCCATTCTGTCAGAAGAACAGATGAAGTTTCTCCGCAGCAAGAAGTACAAGATAGACCGCATGGAATGCTTCATGTCGCTTATTGCTCTTGCCGAATGTGAGCCGAAATTGGTACAGGTCAGCAAGACTCAACAGGTTGAAATCTTGCGCGGCCAGTTAATGGTTGACAACACCCAGTTGGCGAAAACTCTGGAACAAAGACCGCAAGACGGTTCCTAAGATTCTGGAGGCGATGGAGTCTCTGGGGATTTCCTCTTCGCAGAAGGTAGGAGAAAATCGCGTCCACACGCTGCACTCTCTGTCTGGCTGGTACGTTGATGGCACTCTCATAACCAATCCCTTCGGTATAAGGCGTAGTTCCGATGGCTCGGGAATCTTCCACACGGAAGTTTCGCCTGTCTCTAATTCCATGTCCCATCTGTCATCACAATCTAATGATAGTGCAGACGAGGGCAAATCTGAGCGATGATGCTGATTCTTCCATTTTGCTCTTCAACTCCTTCTTCCTCACGTTCAGAAAGCCACTTCAATTATGCTGTCAGCTCTTCTTCGTCAGAAGGAGCTGATGGCAATCAGAATGAAGGGAAGGGAAAAGAGAATGAGGATGTACCGCAGCAGCCGGGAGGTCAATCTTCACAGATTAACGGCAATCCTAAGGGTAATAACAAGCCCTACGGCAGTAATATTCCCAATGGCTACCACTCTTAACCTGGAGAACATCGGCAAGCGACCTGCTCTGTCCAATCATCCCAGAGGACGTTTGATAGGTAACCGCTCTATAGGTTCCAAAGCGGGACTCTTGCAGTATCGAGGGCAACTTGCAGGTTAAAAGGCCCGATTATTTATAGGGACTTTTCGAGAAATCCTTTTGTGTACAATCTGCCTGACCGCAGTTTTGTAATCCTAAAAGTTTCTCTGGCTACTCGCAAGCTCGCAGCCGATGTCCATCTTTACAAACTAATTTTAATCATCCATCTAACTATCAGTAATCAATATGAAGAAGAAAAAGATTATCAGAAAGCCACCTACAAGGGTGCATACCTTTTCAGTTGTACCGACGAGGAATATGAAGTGTTGAAGAATCTGGCGCAGAAGTGCGGTCTCAGTCTGAGCCGCTATGTCGTGGAGACAGGCTTGAAGCATCACCCACGCCAGCGGCTGACTCCAGAGGAATGCCATGCCCTGACTCGCTCATGACGGCAAGGCAGGGATTTGGTAAAGGTGTCCAATGCCCTGAACGGCAAAACGGACGAGGAAAAACTGCGTGTGTTCAAGAGCGGGAAGTTCATGAACTGGTGGATTATGGCTGTCGCAGGTCTCATCCAACATTGGCAACACATGAGGAGAACATCACCTCTTCTGTGCAGACCAAATCAAAATAAAGGAAAGGAAACTGCCCCATGATAATGCTTGCCAAAGTCGGTGCCCTATGGCGGCAATGCCGTCAGGTACGCAATGGAGAAAGAGAAGGCAAAAGTGGTCAAGGTGAACCACCTGCCCGAAGGTCTTGATGCCACTTCTATCTGGTACAGAATGAAGCATCACCGTCAGCTCCATCAACAGGACAGAACCGTGGGGAGGAAATTGGAACGACTCATGGTGTCTTTCGTCTTGTCCCCTGTCAAAAAGAAGAGTCAAAGGACTTCACCATGCAGGACTGGGCAGACCTTCAGAATGAGAGCCTGGAGTTCTGGACTCCGTCAGACTTTTTATCCAAGGGTTTTTACGGAAGAGGTCAGGACCAATTTCCACGGCTCCATGAATGTAGGTGCCCTGCACTCAGACTCCAAGTCAGGGACGCTCCACCTTCACGTGGACTGCTGCCGTGTGGACCCTCGATGGCAGCACCAACGATGTCCACGATATTCACAAAAGGGCGATGATGGCTGCGGAGATTATCAACATGAGGCATGGCTGGAAACAACCGCAAGAGATACGCGACATGCGCCAGCAAGAGATAGCCGAGTTTTTGCGAATACACCCTGCGTAATATGGAGCGTTTCGATACAGACTACTACTTCAAGCTGCTCCGCATGAAAGGCTATGAGGTTACACCAAAGTACGACAAGCAGAAGAAACTCGTGGGCTACACCATCGGCAAGAATGCCTCCGTCTTCAAGGTTTCCGCCATCGGACGCAAGTTCATGGCATCAAGGTTGGAAGATACGTGGAGGAAACTACATCCGCAGTCGGTTCAGTCCAGACTGCGCCCAGCCATTCCTGTCAACACGTTTGTTGCCAAGCCCTGTCCGTCCAGTTGTACCAAAAACGACTACCACTCAGCCCAGGGTTCAACCAACACTCGTTCGTTCTGCCACCCAAGCCCACACCGACCAATGCTGTCTATGACATAAAGGTTGGTGATGAGACCTTTAAGGTGGAGATACCAGATGTCATCAAAGACCTCTTCATAAACGAGGCACAGGTACCAGAGGACAACGATATCGCGACTATAAAGGATGTTTCTCGTGTCGCCATGTTGCTCTTTGTTGGCTACATTGACGCTGCCACCTCGATGTCCGAATCATGTGGCGGAGGTGGTGGCTCCGCACCGTCCTCAGGTTGGGGCAAGGATAATGATGAGGACGAACGCCAGTACGCTCGCCGTTGTCTGAAGATGGCTCACTCTAGTGTAAAACCCTAAGCCACGCAGACGTGGATATCATCGTTAAAACCATAACAAAACAAGAATCTATGATTAAGAACAGTAAAAACAACGAATCCATGCCAGACTTCAATGATATGATGAACGAAGTTGAGCAGGATATGGTACTACAAGAGGCTGAGGAAAGTGTCATTGACAAAGTACCCTGACCTCAAAACATTGAATACCAACATCGAGAATGCAACAGCAACCTGGGTGAACGCTATTCTTCAACTGGAGTCGGCAATCCAGCAGTATCAACGAGCAGAAAGGAAAGCTGGAGCTTTCAGTAACAACAATCCGAGGTAAGGTTGATACTATCAATGACCATATCGATAACGTTATGGAAAAATGCCCCTGACCAAGTTGCATGTTTCCGTTTCTGTCTCTGACCCTCCCGACATGAAGAAGATACAGGAAATGTTCGACAAGGAACATGAATGGGTCGTCCCCAGATGCAGGTACACCTTACCCAAGTCAACAATATGCTAATCGAAGAGCACAGGGAAGACCATGGAGCGTTACAAGGAATATGATGGTTGTTATCTCGGCTATCGTGTACAGTGGTTCTTTTGGCTCTTCTTCGCTATAGGTTTCTCTGTGGTTGTTGGAGGTATTGCAATGCTAATAGCACTACATTACGGGAAATAGCAAAATGACAGAAGAGCAGCTCCAAGCGGAACTACTCTTTTGTTTGCAACCTCTGAATTTTGCAAACGAAACTGCAAAACGAAACTGCAAAACAAGCTACTTTTTGTACTCTCTTGTATCTCACATTGTTAGGGATGCTATCTTCCGTTTGATCTATCTCTTTTTCTTGGACTAATTCTGCAAACAGACGCGATACCATTGAGCGGTCTTTTTCTTGCAATTTTAGCAATTCACGAGCTTCGGTATTGTTAATCGTATCAATTGAATCCAGATACCTTAGAATAGCCTCTTTCTGTCGAGCCTTATTCTGTTTCTTCCTCTTACGTAGTCTATCTTGTCTTCTGTGCTTTTTGCGCTTGCTGACATGAAGTATGTAGACTAAACCAGAAGTTTTTACCTGTTGACTCGACGAATCCCAATTCTTGCAAGTTGTCCAATATGGTTCTAGACGATATTGGCTGATATTTGCGTTTCTGCCAATTCTGCCAATGTTACTTTTTCCTCGTTTAACAATCTCCGATAAAACGAAAAGCTGGTCTAACTTCAGTGAACGTCCTGCTTTATTTTTCATAGAGGAGTGACAACTCTATCAATTTCTCTGTCTTTACCTCCGCCTTAATACGGAAGATAACTGAAGTCTCTGTTTCTTCAGGCATAGGCAGTGCCTTTCCTTTTCTTCAACAAGTCTGTGAAAATCTTGTCAAAAACCGCTTCCCTGCTTTCTCTGCCAATCCGATTTCACGCAGAATGTCCATTACGTTGGGATTCCTGGGATTGGTTTTACGCAGATAGTTATCCACCGTCACACCTTCAGGGGAATGTGCCTGGGCTTTTCTATTTCAAGGTAGCCTCCATCATCATATTTGCGGATTTCAATAATCTGCTGGCGACTTATATCCCTATGAGCCAAAGCGTTGATAAGCAGCTCGCGAATAACAATCTCGGAATAATCTTCTACGTATTCTCGGAATAATCCAAAGACGAACTCCTTCTGCTTTATTTCTGCCTTCAACTGATTGAAACAACCTTCTGCTACCTCTACGATGTTGCCTTTTATATTCGTATGGGCGATAAGTGCCATCCGAGAAATAGTGGATGTATTTCACCTGATAATAAGGCAATTCTCTCAGAGCTCGGTCATTACCTATAAATAGCAAACCTGTCGTTGTCGGCAGAATCCCATCATTGTCTTCTCGTATCATTCCAAGTGAGTCCAAAAGATCTTCATCCGTCTTGTCAAGATACGGACTCTCGGCATTTTTCTTCCAATAAGGTTTCGCAACCGTGCAAGACGCTTTTGGTCAATCCAGTCTTTCCCTACTTTCCACGTCTGTTGGTCATGAGACTATCATACCTTTCTCTGCCAAGATTGTTGACATTTCGTATGGTTCAATGGGTCTGTTGCCATCATTGGAACGGATAAAGGAATTCTCCACGGCTGGTACGATGCATCTGGCTGGAGAAAAGGTATTTCAAGTAGCAGCAAGTCACATCCGTCAACCTTCAGTGTATGAGGAATAAGGGTAATGGTAGGAAAGTCCTATCCTGTACCTGTTTGATAAGGTCAAACACTTTCTGATTATCATACTTGAAGTCTTGGTTGACTTCCTTGGTTCCGTCAACAATTCCCACAAATAGAAATCCGCCTTTTAGATTTGCAAAAAGCCACCACATCACGAGCCATTTCCTCATAGTTCGGCGCGAAGTTCTTGTGCGACTTGCCGAAGGCCTCGTTTGTCTTCAAGTTGTTCTTTTGAAATCCATGATGTCACACTCTCCCTTTTCCAAAAGAGTAGAACCATTGCATGCTAAGTTTTGTATATTTCTTCATCTTCTATACCATTATAACGTATGAAATACCGTTGATATTATGATATTTAGAGCTTATATTCTGATGCTGTTATCAGATATCTCGATAGACGTGGACAATTCTGCCGATAGTGGAATCCATGTTCCCACACGGTAATGGCATTGAACCATTTCCAACTTTGAATTTGTTGCCAGCATATTACTCGTATAAAAGATGTCGCTGTTCAAATGTCATATTCTTTGCAATAATTTTGTGTATTAAACTCCGCTGTTCCCCAATGCTCATCCAAGTCCACATTCTCACTCTGAGGGTTGACATTCGCTTGGTAATTCTCCCACTTGTACAATTACGGGCAAGTCAGCTATTACCCCCGAAAGTACACATGCCCCCACTGGAAGTATAGGCAAGGATTCTACTGACACCTTATCAAGATAAGATATTGCCTTTTCTACCATCTCTATATCTCTATTGTTTACCAATCTATGTATCAGATAATTGTGCAATTGGGATATAATCGTGGGGATATATCTGATGGACGTTGACTTGCAAGAATCAAAAACACGCCAAACTTGCGCCCTTCTTTGATAATTTCTTCAAATGTTTCTAAACGAAAATCTTTCCAAGCCTCACTTTCTCGATTGGATTCGTATGATAAAATATTATGCACTTCCGTCTATTATAATATGTAAAGTATTTGATAGAGTGTCCCCCTGAGATTTTTATGTTCTTTATATAACTTAGTACAAAGAAGTAAGGGAATCAACTTTTTCATGGAGGTGTTGACCTTATTTAAAATCTATGATAGCCAAGTTATATTCACCCCATAGATCGTCAGTTGTCACCTTAAAAAAACTTTAGTAAAAATCTTTCGCAAAACTTTTTAAGTCTATTTATTACAGGTGCAATATGTTCGTTGACAGCGCGGTTGTTTAAAAACATCCATTATTAACTGGATGTACAAATAGTGAATGATTTTTTTCTATTACATCATTGGGCGCAATATAACAATCTACTGCTTTGTACACATCAAGGTTATAAATATCTGGCCAATATTTTTTCATCACTGAAGAATTTTCTATTACTCCCTGTGCCTGTATAAAAAGCACTGTTGAGATCCATGCCAAGAAAGGTCGCTCTGCAACCCCACCTCAACACCATCTTCTTTTTTTGTGGGGTAAAATATTTTTCCAAGTAATCAAGCAGGAGTTTACCTTTTGCTCCATCTGACATTTTTACGACACGTTCAACCTGATGACGAAGTATTCCCTTTAAATATTCCGATGTATTTTCCTTTTGTTTGAACATTCTCATACAAGTTTAACGCTCGTTTAATAAAAGGCTGTTGCGTCTTCTCTGTTGCACTCGCCATAATGTACAATAGCTCTGGTTCCAATATATCATTTTCTGAGATAGGTAAAGCAGTCTCCTCCTTCATAATGCGTACTTATTTTTTTATATGTCTTCTTTTTGCAATGATAGATGAAACGCCAGAATACTCTCCGTTGAAGTCAAACACAACAAATCTTGCATTTTTCTTTAAAGGACAGGGAGGAATCAGCTTGCTTAAACAAGTTATGGAGTATGGAAGTAAGCGTATAACTCTTGCCACTTCCTGTATTCCCAAAAAAATTCCGATGTGGCTTTGTCAAAAAGCTTTTGAAATGCCTATTTCAATTGGTATGTTGTCATCTGTCAGAAGATAACCAATGTTAATAGTGGCATTGCCTGACCCAAATGTATGTATTTTACGGAATTCCTCCACATCCAGAAGTTGACACACGTTGCCAATTAGAGGCATTTCCTTTATCCCTTGTAGTACTTCCCATTATCAAAAATACCCAAGCAGTTTTATGGATAATTGCCGAAACATTTCCTCGCCTTGTGAGACATAGTCGTTATGAGTTGGATGTACCTCTTTCAGAGTTTCCGACTCAACTTTCCCTACTAATGTGGTATATCCCTTTAATAACTTAACATATCCTCCAACACTAACATTCTTTATTAGTTCTCCCTTGTACACCAAATGCGGCAAATTCTTGTTTTGATCAACTTTGATCGAAAAATAAGTCGACCTTCTACCGCTACCACTTCTCCTATCCGAAAAATAGCATCTCTGGTATAATCTATGTTGGAATAATTAGTCATTGTTATGATATCAGGTTGGCAAGTGGTTCAAAGACGAACTTGTTAATGGACTCAAGGTCGAACAGTTTAAGGTCAGCCAAGTAACTTTTGAATTTTTTCGTCAGAAGAGGCTTTTCGGTAATCCTCTGGTGTTAGGATAAGAATATTTGGATTGATAATGTTCCCACCCTTTGACAGATTACTGCGAATGATGCTTTTTCTGCTCTTCATTGAAAAGAAAAACAATAATCTGAAGGGTAGGATTGGCATTGGCGGCTCGAACAGTAATCTGGACGATGTGTTCATCTGCAAAGGAAAAAAACCTGCAACAAACAATACGGAGTTACTACGTTCCAACGCATTGGAATATAGACGCATCAGTTCATAAAAGTGCAAATCTATTACCGACTCTCGGAACTTTTTCCTTTCGTGGATTCACCATCACGAGAGCTTTGTAATGCTGAAGAAAACTTTTTCAAAACGGAAGATTGATGACCAATTCTTGCAGAGTCGGAAACAATCATGTCATGCAAATCATTATACTCCTCAAAAACTATATATTAGGTCTCTCTCTCTTAAGGCTTTAATGTCTTCACGTAGCGTAAATAAAACCTCGTGGCTCATGTCGTATACAATTTCCCCATCTGCCACAGATGCCCAATTGATTGAACCGTGAACTTTTAGGTAGTTAAAGACTGGTATCGTTGCCGTTGTATGGTACAACGGACTAACTTTTTGATACAACATTTGAGAATGCGCTTTCATTGAATGTCGGTTTCATCTGCCCTTTGAAACCTTGGTTAAACTCAATGCCAAGATTCTCGGCCACTTCTTCTACCAAGTTGTCGATATTTGTGGTGAAGACGTTTATCTGTTTATCTAACAGCCCAATATGTCTTCTAGCTATAATTTTATTCCATACTTGAAGGAATTGGGCGTATTGGAATAGAACTTTGTTTTTCCGTGCCCTTTGTTCTTCATCCAAATCTTCTATGCATGGAAACATGACGTTTTCAACGTACTTTACGAGAATATTCGTCTCTATAGCATTACGAGTGGTTGGCGAATCCTTGTCCGTTGTGGATAGCTCCGTCAGCCATTGCTCAACATTGCCCAATGTCGATAAAAATGGGCAGGACAGTCCAGAGCCAAATAAAAAATTTATATGGCACGACTGAACGTATTGTTTGATTCTTTCAATTGTCATAGGATAAAACTTTATATCTTGTCTATGTGAGATGTTTTTGCTCTGCGCTCGCGAACATCTTCCATCGTCATGGAAACACCTCGCAACGCATTCCGATAGATACCATACTTCATCGGCCCTCTTCAAAAAGCACGGAAATCTCCAAGATTGAACACAAGACGATGTGAGGGAGTTACATTAGGGAACTCTTTTGTGCCAACTGACATCACTGGATACAAAACCATATACCCATGTATCGACCACAGCTGCAATATATTTAATATGTGACACATCTATCCCCTTAGTCGTGGCCATACGTCCTGGACTAAAAAGTTTTGGCAATGCCTTTTTTTGTAATTTTCTCGTGGTTCATTAACCTCCCTATCAGGAACAGCAAGGTAAACAATCCATTTCCCAGGCTCTTCATCAGAGTAGTAAAGCCCCTTTTGTGGTATGCTCTTTACAAGCAATGTTTTACGGGCATTTGTATCTTTTAGCCATGCCTCTATCTGCTCTCTTAACACCTGCTCGCTACTATTTGGGTCAAGAATAAGATTTCCATTCTTATCCGCCACCATTTTTCCTGGTTTCAAGGGAAAGGCTCCAATGCCAATCTTGTCAATGGCATTCTTGTAATAGTATTCTGAAAAGTTCTCCTTAGTGACGTTGCCAGGGAACAAAAACATATCCACCTATCACCTCGCGTTTCAGGTTATCTTTTCCCTCCTGTGTATAATAAATGGCATCCCTATAACGATGCATTTGGTTTATCGCGCCAACAGGTGGCACGTCAAGGCCACCCTTTCGGGCATCAGCTATACGGTATTTAGCATCAAAGAGGTAAGTGTATTGTATATCGTCATCTTGTTTAGAAAGTCGCAATACAATATCAGGACGCTGCACTGTCGTAAGTGTGTCTGTACCCTCGATAGAAGAAGGATAAGAGGTTTGTTCATCATCCACGTCAATCTCCCTCAACCTGAGCATTGTACATTACAGAAACCTCCACATTGTCCTTTTTAATTTCACTTCCGACTGTGAACCATACACCAACTGACGCACAAAATCCCGATGTTAGTTCCCGACCAGTAGTGTCAACCTCAGCCAAATCGCCCATAATATCTTTGACGATATTCTTAACCTTGATAAAACACCAGATTTCGTAAAGTTCGGAAATGTCCTTCACTTCCAACTTTCGCATTCCCTCTTCCAGTTCATATCCGCAGAGAGTTCCACCCAATTCTTGAATATGTCTTTATAGCCTCTGGCCCGTTTCATGACCAGCGAATCCTGTGAGAAACCTTTGAATTGATCTATTCCCTTGAAGAAACGATGATTCTGGAGGGTAGAAAGCTCCTTGTGCATTGCGTCAAGATTGTTGGCTATCTTCGCATCATCAGCCTTTAACTGCACTTTGATATGCTCTCTAATGATGCCAAACCTGCGGTAAAGTTCTTTAATGACATATTTTTAGAAAAACGATTCTCCACAGTATCCTTGGAGAGATACATTTCTTCTGAGCGGAAAAGATGTTTTGGGTCTTCTTTAAATTCGGCATACTCATTCTCTTGTTCTGGGAGATATATCTCAAACGGTCGGCACGCTCATAGCGTACGGCAGTCTTTAATCTACGTTTTTGGCGAGTTAATGATGATATGGGTGTTCCTGATGATGTCGTTATAACACGATTGAAATATCTGCCACCAAATCAATTCTGATGACTCACCAGCTTTGGTCTTGAATGAAAGATAGGTATTCTTCAGAAAGGCATAAGATAGCATGCTATACTCCTGTTCTATATCTCTGATAATTGATTTCATATCAGAGCGATAGTTCATCTTGTAGCTTAGCACCTCCGTACAAAAACCTAAAGTTCCTTCTACACCGCCAATAGTGTAAGTGAAGTCGAAGTCAACAAGACCAACTCGATTGTTGAAGTTCAACGTAGCATAATATCTGCCATCATCACTTACGATTGCGTTCTTCAACTCATTGAACTTGATGGCATGTCCCGAAAGACTCATACGGCAGCTATCCAGCGGCTTTCCATCCTTGCCAGAAATAATAAGCGCATAGTCTGTGTTTTCAAAGAAGTAGGCCGTATGAAAAGACATACCATCCTCCATGGGCTTTTCGCCAAAGACAAATGTCACGTCCTTGTCTTTGCCTGTAAAGCGGGACTTTATCTGTTCCTTGCTTTCGTCATCACACTTAACACCAAGGTTATTGATGGTTTCTCTAATGCGACGACCATAGTTAGCACACGAGAACCCACTTTCCAAATCCCTCGTTGCTAACCTTCAATGTATTGAAAGTCCCGTTCATAATTTCTGATTTAACCCTCAATAAGAAACAAAATGCTCTCGATGAAGAATCTCTATCATTTCATCAAGTTTCTTCATACTTTCACTCTTCTCCACATCCCCAAAGTGCTTTGTCATAACGGCTTTAAGCATACTGAGAACCGTTGTCTGGCCATATTTGTCTGCGGTCTGTGTCAGGCCTCCAATAGCCGTTATTCTGTCATCGTTGGCATCAACCGAAAGCTTAGTCTCGTCACCCTCAATACGACTCAATATCTTCATCAAAGAAAATTCATCCAAAAGCCCTTGCGGTGTTGTTATAACCAAAGTCCATGGCACTGCTCACATAGAGCATCGCCTCGTTTGCCGAACGATAGCCCAGTTTGAATGGAGTTCCTTCAAGCAATTTGTTAACGTCTGTCAGGTAATTGATAATAGTTTTTGCCTCATCCCCCAACTTTTTCTTTTTACTTCCCTTGCTTTTAATCGGCCTGTTCACAAGCAGTTCTCTGTCCTCTGACGTGAAGGTCGGCACAATATCTTCTGAAACACCTGTGAGGAATTTTTTTCGAAGTCTACCACATTCTATCTCGATAGACATAGCACGGTCAAGCACCTTGCGAGAGAACGAGAAGGTAGTCTCATCCATATTGACAGTTCCCATGATAATCAGGTTGGGAGGCAGGGTCAAACCTTTTTCTTGAACCACGTTTCCAACTCTCGTTTGTTGTCGCCTGGCGCAGATTTTCCGAGGATATGTTCAATCATATCATTCCGCAGACTCTCGCTTATCTCATCAGACTCACCTTGCTCTGGCTCCTTGATGATGCTGATAATCGGGTCCGTTTCATACACTTCCTGTTCCTCGCCATTCAACTTCTTCCATTTAGACTTTGTCCTGCTCTCGATGGCACTAAGAAACTCTGCGAAATATTCCTCAACAGGTGCAAGATTCATTTCATCCAAACAAAGGAAATAGGGTGTGCCCAAATCTTGCCATGCTTTTGCCACAAACTCAATGAATGGTGTAAAAACATAGTGCGGTGAAGGTATGTTGAAACATATCCAACCACATCCATCGAGCTGTGCCAGTTCGGTTTTACCTGTATCAGCTCAAAAATTCCTCGGGCGCGGGTTGTCAAACCTTTTCTTCCTCGTCTGCGTTTAGAGGAACACTCGCTTGGGCAAGTTTTCTTACTATTTGGCTCTTGCCCGTTCCGCTGATACCAGCAAGAAGAATGAATGGCTTAGTGCGGATGGCTGTTAAATAATTTAATGAAGAGCTGTCCATAATTTCTGTTGAAGGTTGAATAGATAAGAATGATGACCCGTCTGGTTTTTCTTTGTGGGGCATCAATAAAAAATTTAAGGATATACCAATATTTCTTGTTAGAATATCTTGATATTTTGGAATGTCATCAACAATACTATAGAGTAATGCAACAATCCCTTTATATGGACCATTGAAGAAATACGAATAATATTCTGCAAAGTCGTCGTCTATTCTCACATACTTGTCATCTATATTGAATAAGCGCATGTTTCCTTTGATAATTGTCTCCACTCGGCTATCACTCATGTATTTCTTCACCATGGCACGGTCGACAACAATGGAGTTCTCTTCCTGACTGAGAATCTCAACACGGCTTTCAATGTCCTCATGAGACTTCGAAGTCATAACATATTGAAAGAAAAGCTATCTCTTGGAATTTTTCTTACACCTTTGAGGCTTAATCTCCATAGAACTTCCGCTATAAATAGGAAAGGATAAATACCGCTGTTTTTCAGTGGCGCGAGTATCGGTAATTGCCTTCATACGGATTTTCAATAGTTGTTCCGTTTTGACAGCATTGTACTCAACAGACCCAATGGAATATTTTGCCAACTCTCGAAATGCGGGCGTCGGCTTTTCGACTTCATAATGTGCTTTGCTAAACGGCGTAGACTTTGTCAGTAATCCCATGAGTTGAGCTACAGACAAGATTCTAACATTTGCATCCAATCCGTTCTCAGATGCCACTCGCTGATAATAACTTGACGGATTTTCGCCGTCAGGTGCTTGGTCGAAAATCCTTACAGCCTTGTAAGCATTATCGAAACTCGTGTCTTGTTTGGCAAAAATACCAGACATCATCATTTTGTAGTGTGGATAACACTTCTTCTGCTTTACTCATGTATGATATTTTTAATTAAATTAGCGATAAAAAGACAGTTTGGGCGGAACGGCATTTCCAATCTGCTTTACATATTGAGGATTTTTGAACCATAAAAAGACAAAAATCATCAGGAAAGGATTGTAACCGCGCAGCTCTTCTTGGAGTGATTGTCCTGTCCTCTTTGGGATGGGTAAACCGACCTCCAGATGGCGTATCAAACCTCGTGGTTATCGTCGCAGATGGCTCATCCCATGACATTCTTCCGTACGCCCCACTATGGACAGAATGTATTTCTTCATCAAGTGAAGTCCAATTTTGCCCATCTTGTATTTGATGCATTCTTCTCAAAGCAATTTCGGTATGTGTTGTTGCTTTATGATTAGAGAGGGTTTCGCATTTTGAGCCAATGTATTCTTGATATTGGTTTACTGGATGCGGGTCTTTATTACTCCATCTTCCGTTGGTTTGGGGAGCCCTATTATGGCATCACCAACGGTTACTTTATCAAAAGAAATGTGGATATTGTTTAAGAATCTGAATTCTTGTTTTGTTCTCGACCTGTGCAAGGTCTATTTCTTTGTTTAACACACCGATAATAATAACCCTTTCCCTTTTCTCTGGTATTCCAAATTCTACCGCTTTTTACAATTTTATAACTAATGGCATAGTGGTCTCCATCAAAGTTCTTAGGGTCGGAGAATGTGTTGACAATTTCCCGAAAATTTCCACCTTTCATAGAAAGTATTCCTTTAACATTCTCAAACACAAAAACTTTAGGACGAACTATTTTTTTACGACATTTACATAATGTTTAAAGAGATAATTTCGAGGGTCTTCCATAAAAGCCATTCTTCCTTATGCGAGCACCAGCCATCGAAAAGCCCTGACATGGTGGGCCTCGATTATCACTTCAGTTTCCCCTTCAACAAAGTTGTTTGTATTGTCTATTTCCCCAATATCCTCGTTGAACATGATTACATCCTCATGATTCATTGAGTATGTATGAGCAATTTGTGAGTCAATTTCAACAGCTTTTTGTCACGCGAAAGCCTGCTTTCTCAAAGCCAATTGAGAAACCACCGCATCCAGCAAACAAGTCTATTACACTATTCTTCTCCATCACTCATTCTATATTTTAGTTGGTATCCCTTGATATAATCTAATTCAACCTGAGTCAAAACAATATGCGTGTGTAGTTGGTCGTCAATCGCATCGATCTCTTTCTTGCAGAATTTATGTTTATATTCGAAGTCACATTGAACAGTACCAATATATTTTTTTGTCTCTTCAAGCTTGTTAAGTAGTTTCTAGAAAGGCTTTTAAATGGAGTTAAATCAATATCTGTCCGAATACGAATGTTTCCAAGTTCTTTTCCTGTGATATGCCAGCAATCCGACACGACAATCCAAAAGAAAAAAAAGAGGCTTGAGTTTAGAAGACAAATAATATAAGGTTGCATTTCTTTTGAGAAAGAATAGTGTTGTACTCTTTTGAACCAGGGTTTATGTCAAAAGTCTTCATCCAGAAAGTACCACGCATGTTTAAACAAACCTTGGCATTCTCTTTGTCAAAAACTTCAGTTTTAAGAAATCAACATCCTCCTGCCTTTTCAGTATCTTGCCGAAAATAGATTCCTCTATAGGATTTCCAATCTTAGGAATAAATCCTTCGAATTTATATTTTATAGGATATACTGTACATTCGTTAAATAGTTTAATTCTTTTCAGATTTATACCAATAGTAATAGTTGGAAGAGTATGTTTTACATTTATTCCTTCCTTTTACTGCTATCAATATTGTCAATTTCTGATGGACTTGTGTAAACAAGCAATCGGGTCTATCCAAGGAAATTAACAACTATCATTTTTTTAGACTTTCCATTAATTTCTTTACGCAATTCACCTCATATCGTGAGCGTTGAAACAAAAAGATAGAGGAATAATATATCCCATCACTCCATCTTTTGAAAGTTGCCCAAGGGAATTAAATACGACGTTTGCATATGCGTTACCAAGATGCTTTTAGGCACTAACATCTAATTTTCCATATTCAACATATGGTGGATTCCCAATAATGATGTTATATGTCTTTTTATTTACGATAGGCATCACATAATCAATGCACGAGAAATTGCCCCTTCAGCACAGAGGCTGCTTTTTGATATGACTTCGAATCTGAAAACAAAGGTAGAACCATGAAAAATAATCTGACCATTGCAATCTTGGTAGATAGCGGGTCAATATCATTACCATGAATGGTTTTTAGTAACGTCAATATGGATTTATCATCTTTGATACCTTTTATCAAGTAATGAGACTTTAATCTTTAAAGCAGGAAGGAGGAACTGGCCTGTTCCGCATGTCGGGTCGAAGACAGATGCCTTTAACAATTTGTCTCACATCTTTATCATCGGAGCACAATACTTCCCTTTTACACAGATATCTATGGGAAATACATTATGAACGTCACAATGTATGTAGTTGAGGTACGTGTTGCCTATTATATATTCAACAACATCATCATCTGTGTAGAATACTCTTTTGATTTGCGTTTGCTGGTCTTTTTCATTAAGCGATGCTGCTTGTATTTGGAAATCGGAGCAGTTAAGGCTCTCCCCAGAATGAATGTCAATTGTTTGGCCAATGATTTTAGCCACAGCGTTTAGAACAGCACCCTCTCTTCTTATCGAGAGATAGGTAGTTCATGTGGGACTTTATTAGCCTTTGTAATTGTATAATTAGAGCCGGTTCTGACATCTCTTAAATATGTATGTGGTATTTGTATTCCTTTTTCATTTACTGATTTCAATATAGACCGATGGTAGAGTTTACCTTCTCCATATAAGCCTTTATATTCCCTCACCAACAATTCCTTGATGTCCACCTCCAGCAGGTCGGAAATCTTTAGCAGGCTTGCGACATCAGGCTGCGAGGAGTTTGTACACCATTTGGAGACGGTGGAGGGCTTGACCCCATTTGCTCTGAGAGCCACTTGTTGGTGCGTTTCTTCTCTGCCAATACTATCTTTATGCGATTTATATCTTCCATGCCATTTGGTTTTACGCTACAAAGTTAGTGAAAATTAAATCACTTTTTAAGAAATAAAGTTGCAATAAGTGGTGAAGGATCCTTCATTTTTATGTTTTTACGAAATTTGCTATGTGGCACCGTTAGAATTGGCCGAGATATTTGAAATTTCATCAAACTTCTCCGTCAAATAAGACACGATTCTTCTTCCTCGTTGCCACTTGGAACTCTTAGAGGTCTTGAACTGATTTTTCTCATACCTAATGAAAGAGTCCACCCTTTGGGCTGAGTCATACTTGTACTTCTTTCCTGCAAAATCGCAGATGGCACGCAGGAATGCAGCAATAGAAATGTTGGGGTCAAGATGGCCAGAGCGTATTAGAGCAGCTTTGATATAAGCAGTTTCATACTCATGCTCCATATTGTTGAGGGCTGTAAGAATAGCCGCTTTCAACGCTTCTTTGTCTTCAGCGATAAGTATGTCGTCGATGCTGAGTTCTTCTTGTTGAATGGTTCTGCGCCCATGCTTGCCCTTTGTATTGGCAAGGGAATTCTTTATGGTTTGTCGCAATTCTGTGTCCTCCACTTCTTTTGCCTGCTCGATCCATTCTGCTTTCTTGTCATATCCGTTGATTACACTTGATTCCACAAGTTGTTCTACGATGGCTTTGATACTTTCTCGTATATAGGAAATCTGTTTGGTACCCAGACTTGCCTTTGCTTAAAGCCATAGCACTTCTTGAAGGCCGTGATCAAAGCTGATATAATATAAAGTACACATCAGCAGAGGATTACTGCCAGCAAGTGCTTGGTCGCGGAGATTTACAAAGATGTCAGGCAAAGAATGTATGGATGAGAGCATGATTCTCTTTGTCAAAGTCGCAAGCTCGTCCGCGGAATGTCCTTTGCCGAAAGTGAACACCGCCATCTGAATGAAGGATGGCAATGATTCCCTAGAACTCCTGTGCTGTTACAAAGGGAATGTAAATATGTTCGTCATCCTCTTCAGCTAAAAGTCTTTATCTGATAGGCTGAATTCACTTATAATCACCCTCCTCTGTATTGTCGTTTTCCCCTTCAGATGTGTCCTCTTGCCTCTCGAGGAGGCTCCCTGTAAACACCAAATTTCAAATACCCCTTCAACTTCATCTATCTCATCAACAAATTGACTGGTCAAGGCAACACTCTCGTCAGTAGATATTTCATCCGCAAAATCAGGAGAAAGCAGCTTTTGGCACTCCACGAGTACTGATGTTGGCACAAAGGATGCGGCCATCTTGAATATGCGCTCGTAACAGCTGAAATCATTGCGTTCAACCTTCATCATCTCCACGGAAAAGCGAGAGTATTCTTCCGAATACTCCTGTTTCCATGAATAAACCTTTGTCCATGACTTTTCTCATGGCTCTCTTGCGAATGTCTTCAAATGGTGGTATTTGCATAGTTCAACGGGAAATAGGAATGATGAATTATTTATTCGCCAGCAGTTTGATTAGCATTTCCGTTTTCTGTGCCTCAGTCATGTTCATGACATCTTCTTCTGTTACCTTTGGTTCCAAATCTAAAAGTTTGTTGTTGTATTCGAATATGGTTTCCAACGGAAATTGTGCGATATACCTTTCGGTAATGGACTTGTCAGTCGCATGCCCCATACTCTGTGAGATATACCTTTCCTCTACATGGGCACGAGTTAGATTAGTTCCGTAGGAATGTCTACACCAAGTTCCTGAAGGACGTATCTCCCAATGTAACACGTCTTGGCATATCTTGATTACTCGGTCTTGCACATTTGAGTTTTCCTGAGAGATTAGTTTGCGTTTGTCGGCCTTATGTGTTGCACCATTCAGAATTTTGGGGACACGAATCCATTGAGAACGGTGCTGCTGCTATCTCATCAAGAATCCGCTGTAGAGGCTCTATGATGGGGATTGTTATTTCTACGCCTCCTTCTGTGCTGTGTCTGGTTTTTACTCGTTTGAATTTGAAAGCCTTTCTGCCACTATCGAAATAGAATTGCGAATACTTCAGTTCGCCCGCATCTGCTCATATTGAAACCGTTGCACAAGTATTGGGCAAGGAACAATCCGAGTGAGTAATGGGCTTTCTCGGCATATCCCTTCTTCCATGTGTCAGGATAGCGTTTCTCGATGAACACTCGATAGAGCTCTGTCATCTGCTGGACATTCAGGTAACGATCTTTCCTTGTGTCACCGACAGGAATCGCCACGAGTTTCTTTTTCTTGACATTTGAAAAAGGATATTTTTTTGATTGGTGAGATAGCCAAGCGACACACATTCATTCCAAAACAGCACGGCAGTTACGGAGATAAAGACCTCTTGTTGCCTCCCTTATTTTCCTATTTCCTTGCCATTCTCGTCCAGTACACCATTTTTGCATTCCGTTACTCCAGTATTCAATATCTTCTTTCCCTATCTTAAAAACCAGTAATCGGTCTGTCCCAAAGAATCCTTTGAAAGACTTCATGGCACACTCGTAAGACTCGGCTGTGGTGTATTGCTCTCCGTTGTTGTTGGTTCGGAAGAAATTAATCTTGTCCCTGCCACACGCTAAAGAAGGATGTCTCTTTGGAAGTGTCAACGCCGGTGATAGCTGTCTTTTATCCTATCGAGCGTCAGACCATTTCCTAGACGCTCTGTCAGCTCCACTTGTGCCTCAAAGATGGCGTCGAATTCCAATTTCTTCTCATAAAGTTCCGAGCGTACGGCCTTGGCGCTGAGATTGCATACTCTGGAGAAATCCTCTTCCGTAAATTCGCCAGCGACATAGTTGTACCACGACCTTCTGCCTATGGTATAGCGCATAGCGACGGGAAATGTATTCCTGTCTTTCTTCGGATGACGCTTGTCAAGGATGAGTGCATAGGTGCAATTCTGAATCGTGCGCTCTTGTAGGTTGTGTCTAATTTCTTTACCATACCTGTCAATAGTTTGGAGGTCTCAACTTCGCTTTTTACTCCATTTTTAGGAAAAACAATGGGAAAAACAAATTTCGATTTTTTTCTCAAATCCCCGTGTTTTCCAAGGTTTATCGGGAAAAACAATGGGAAAAACAGAGTCATTTTGATACGGGGTTTTTCGGAGTATCATAAACTGCCGCGAAGTTAGTAACTCTTTGGAAATCAGTAAAAACTTTTTGATATTAAAAAAATCACAAAATATTATTTTTGCTTTTACTCATAATCTGGAGGTCCCTGGTTCAAGCCCAGGCTGGTCCACAAAGGGGTTCAAAAGGACATCAAACAACACGTCATTTTAGCCTTCAAAACAGGATAATCGCTGTAAAAATCAAGGTTTTACAGCGATGTTTTTATTCATATCGGTTTGACTACCAAACTATACCTTTTGATAGTCATCATTCGATCATTTTCTGCTACAGAAATTGCTACACAAAAAGCAGGCTCTCAAAAATGTAGCAATGAATGGAAAATGACTATTAAATTGACGGCATGTAAAACTTTCGTTTTCAAGAACTTATGTCGAACTTTGTAGCCAAAAAGCTACACTAAAAATGATGCGTTATGAAAAACGACTTTCAAGGTATCCTACTACCTACGTTCCAACTATGAGAACAAAGAAGGAAAAATCACCTGTAATGCTCCGAATATATCTCGGTGGCGAAAAGGCAAATCTTGGATCCACTAAAATTTTTGTGGATAAATCCAAGTGGAGTAACAAAACCAGCAGAATGATTGGAAGAACAGCAGAAAGCACTCTCCATTAATGCTTCTATAGATGCACTGACAACAACGCTAATGCAGATTTACAGGAAATATGAAACATCAGAGGAACTTTCCATAGACCTCATCAGGTCGGTATTTCTTGGTACAGACAAAGAATATACAACTTTTCTGCCAGTCTTTGATAAGTACATAGACTCCATCACACAACAAGTTGGCAAGACATTAACAAAGTGTACTTCTTTATAAGTATTAACCTGAATTCGGGATAAGTCTCATACCACTCTTCTGTTTTGTTTAGTACAATGCCTTTTTAGAGAGTGTGTCAAAATGGACACATCCTCTTTTGTTTTCCGTGTATTCTATTCTTGAGATGAAATGCAGTCTCCAAAGACTGCATTTTTGTTCTCGCCCTGTTTCTCTCCTTGCATATTCTTCATTAGATAAAAAAATTATGTGTTGTTTGCTCTAGAAAAGATAGTATCGGAGCTGGGTGAGCGAGAATCATTGGGACAACAAATGCTATACTGCATTTTTCTGGGAATCAATGCGTCACATATTATCACTAACTTTTGCAAAAATAACTTAAGTTATTGTAATTGAAGGACAAATCAAAACGTATAGAATCTCAAAAATCAATAGGCTAAAAAGTTGTGTTAGTTGAGAATGGTAAAAACTGGAAAATGGCTAACGGAACAAGTTGGTAAAAATGAAGCAACTGTTTCAGCGATGGTGCTCCAACAAGATGCAACCCTCGCTTGATATGCTTGTTAGAATTACAGAACTTTTGAACGTAGTTCCCTCACCAACTTATTAACGGTGGCAACAAAGAATAAAAACTGATAGTAATTGATATTATTGTAATTGAATTCATATGAGCGTAATAACACCATCTAAAGAGCAAAGCAAACGTTCGGCTGCTGATATTTTTGCAGCCTTTGAATATCAGTGGAATTACTTTTGTGTTAATGCTATTAAAAAGAAAAACGATGATGCTGCAACTGTTAGCTTTGAGTTGCTTGATGATGTTAATACACAAACGGAGGAGGGTATAACCTATATCAAATAAAACATAGTGTTCGTAAAAAAATCCAAAAGGAGAAACGATTAATTTAAGCAATCGGGACACTGATTTGTGGAAAAACTATTTCCATTTGGATGAAGTTTATTGAAGAACAACCAGATATTTTTAGAGAATTCAACGTTCCAATTGATAACTAATAAAGAGATTCTGAAAATGCATTTGTAAAGGCAGTTGAAGCTTTACAAGGAGACCCTTTCTGATGATAAACTAAAAATCAGCTATTGACGCTATCAAAGAAAGTGAAAGATTGAAAAATGGAATAGTAACACCTAATACCTCTAAAAAGAAAGGGCTAGATGTTTCAAACATAATTACAGAACTACTTGCTAAGCCTTATTGGGGCGAATTTTGCAAGCGAATTACAATATCAAGAACAGCTGATATATTAAAAGAAGATATCAAAAATAGGATAAGTCTTCGTTTTAGCATAATTCCTGAACATATAAATAAGGTATATGGACCACTTATGACAAAAAATTAAGAGATGATTCTATCAAAAATATTGAAAGTGGAAAGCCTGTAATATATAATGGCTCAGTTTTCAGAGATAGATATCATGCCATACTTGATATTGGTCGTAAGAAGCTTAATTTTAGGTTCGACTATAGTCTTGATAGTTTAAGTGGAGACTTTCGTGATTTTCTATTTATAAAGCAGCTTATTTCTATTGACGACACAAAAAGATGATGATTTAGACAGAATAGCTCGATCTGACAAAAACTGGTTATTTTTTTAACAATAATCTTCAAGAACATTGGAATAATAATGATATAATACATGAAGATGTAAAAAGGTTAACTGAAGATGTATATGCAAAATGGCGTACTTATTACCATTCTAGGCATCGTCGAATAACATCAGGAGCAACATGTAGTGAATTATGCGAGGCAGGATGCGATACTGTCGATTCAATGAGACAGTGTGAATTCTTATTACAGATACACCTTTAGGAGATTTTTTAAAGTGAAGGATGTATTTATTATTATTCCAATTCTGCAACAGAAATAATTCCAGATTTACCACTGATAGGTTGGCATCGTGATTGGAAAAATAAATTCAAGTAATAATGAACAGAGTTTTACAATAATGAAGCAATAATTATGGCATGTATCGTTCATCTTCTCAGAAGAAGGAATATGGATATGCCAATATCTTATATCATGGTTACTTTTGCTAATAGATAATCAGTTGGGGACGATTATCCGTAAGTCTCAGAATTTTTGAAGAACTTTCTGATTTGATTAGTAACCAAGGATTAATTTCTCGTAAATTAGCATCTTTCGGACCATATTTCATAAATGCTATGGTAATTCTCAAGCAAAGTAAGGTTATCGATATCTCAGACGATGTTGTGCAATTAATTGATGGTTCCTTTCCTGATGAGAATTTACGTTCTAAGCGATTAGACAGAATCATTAAAGATGCTCATGTTTTATTGGATATGTGTAGTAACCTATCTTCCAAAGAAATTTATAACAAATTGAATGTACACTTATGAATCTATATATTGCTAGCATAAAGTTGTGGTTCAAGGGGTTTAGAGAGAATACAGAGATCGATAACCTACTCGTTCGGAACCAAATAGAATTAATGTTATTACAGGAGATTCTTCCACAGGTAAGTCTTCTATACTTGATATTATTGATTACCTCCTATTGTCAGATAATCCCACCATAGTTGAGAATATTATCAATGAAAATGTTGAATACTATGGAATGAATATTTTTCTTGAAGAAAGAAGCTACATCCTTATGAGGAAGGCACCTCATTCAGGACAAGGTACGCAAGATGTGTATTGAAGGAGCAAGAGGAATATCCTATGCCATACATACAAACTCACTCTGTGGGTGAGATGAGAACAATTCTGACAAGGATGTTTTATGTTCCTCAGCATGAAACTAAAGTTGGTAATCGGAAGTGCAATATGACTTTCAGGCATTTTTTGCCATTTAATTATCTAACAGAGGATATTATTTCATCAGCAAACACTTATTTTGATACGGCATTTTTTATTAATCGTAGTTATGATGCTTTCCTTGATTATGCATTAGAACTTGTTAATGGTATTCAATATCATGATGCAAAAGGCGATAACAGCAAAAAATTGAAAAAGCTATAAAGGATTTAGAGCAATATCAGAAAAACATCAAATAGCTCAAGAAAAATGCGACAAAATATAAAGCTAGTCTCACTTCTATTTATGATGACGCCGTAAGTCTCAACCTTATTCCTGCAGATAATTTTTGTTCGTGAGAATGCACATGAAATGTTACATTATATCAAAGAAGCTTTTAGCTGCCTATAATAAGCTGATAAAAATGATGAGGATACAAAAGAAATTGGAAATGCTTAAAAAAGAGAGGTATGAATTAAATAATAAATTAAGTATCTATAATTCTTTACTAGCTGAAATGCAGAAGCAAAAAGTCCTCAGGGAAAAAGATTCAAGATAGTTTGCGTCCTATTACCTTTATAAAGGAGCACATAGATGAAGTTATAATTTCTCCTGAAACCATTGAACTTCTTAATTTGTTAGAGAAGAACTAGTACAAATCAAGGAGTCCAGAAAGGAGAAGTTCTCCAATTACTCTCAAGGATTTTGCTAAAAGGCACGAAGAATTAAAGGAAAAACTCAAGGCATGTGAGTGTGAACTGAAGCAATTAACGAATCTTCGTAAAACCATAGCAAATCCCACATGGCTCGAACGGGCTATAGGTCTTAAATACCGATTAGAAAATTTGAAAAGACCAAAAGAGGATACTTATCAGGTAAGTACAGAGCAAAATATGATTTCTTTAATTGAGTCTTTGAAAATAGAGCAGAAGAATATGTCTTTATTGCCCCATGATATAAAAAGAGGAATTGAATAGTTATATAAATAAATATTTCCACTCAATCAATGGTATAGTGGATTCTTATCCAGATTCTACTATGCGTTATGATGATGATGAAAGAAGAGTCTCTTTGTTAAAAATGGAGAAGAATATCCTGTTCTGAAATATCGGCAGTAAATCAAACTATATGTTCTTGCATTTGTGTTTCTTTTGGGATTGCATGAGTCTATAATGTACCATAAGTCCAAAACAGGTTGGTTCGTTTCTTTTTATCGATCAGCCAAGTATGCCTTATTATGCAGATAAGAGTATGCTAAATAATGACGATAAGAAACAGCTTATGAAAGCTTTCCGTCTGCTCAACGAATTTATGGAAGAGATTATTGGAAACCAAAAACAAGAGTTTTCAGATGATATTGATTGAGCATGCGGATGAATCATATTGGAAGGATTTAAAGTATTTTCTACTACAGCAAAGTTCTCTAAAATCGATCAAGGAGGCTTAATTCCTAAATATATCTACGAATAATGGTAAACTTAAAATTAGGAGTCCCTACAATAGCCACTGTACAAAAAGTAGGCAATAAGTTAAAAGAAGAAGGTGTAGCATTTGCTTCTAAAGCAGATGATATGTCATTTGCTTCTGATTTTATTTCAACATTGGTAAAAACACATCTCAAGTTTGATGTTTTAGACAATCTGATTCTAATAGAGTCTTTAGACATGAATCTGTCTTTATAAATTTCGTACACAAGATATTTGAAAAATAAAGATGATATAGTTAAGCAATCTAACAATCTTGCTATACACCTTTATAACCAAAGCATACACCTCTAATATAGCCAATGGTGAGTTTTTATGTAATTTACATTGACTGTTGCATCCTTAATAATGAAACTGTTGATGCGCTCATGTTTCTCAAAACAGAAGCTAAAGATAGCTTCCTAACTGTATCCTATGAGAATGGCGAATATTCTATAAAGCCGCAGTTAGGCTTGAGTACAAAAGCATTTGGATAAAGGTTGTTTGATTTTTAACACCAAGTCAGATGAAGGTTATTTGATTTCAATCGTGGAAACATCAACTATTCGTCAGGATGGTAGATATTGGTCGAATAACTTCCTATATGTTAAGGATATTATCACCGATTTTTCAACATACAGAAAACATAGCGAACTTTTGCCTTTTATAGTACAAAGGTAAGTAAAGAACAGCCTGAAAAATCCTTGAATTAGCGAAGGTGTCTCGAAAAATTACACAAATGTTGCAAGATGATGGTGCCGAAATTAATACAAATGAATTGATTTCATCATTAGCAATAGATGACGAAGTAGCATCCTTATTACCAGTGTGTCGAAAGGAATATGAAGATAGAATAGGAAAAATACCAGAGATATTTAAATGCACACAAAATGCGACGAAAAAGAAAAAGCGATAACAAAAAGCAAACATTATAAAGATAGGAGCAGATTTTGAACTTATGTGTTAGATGCGTCTGCCTTTATTGAACAAGGATATGATGATGAGAAGAAAAAGAATTTTATTAAACTATACTATGGATAAATATCATAGTATCCAATGTGTCAAATACATTCAAGGTATGGACGATAAGACTATTGCCTTTGAATGCTAGGCAAATGTATAACCTTTTTGTACATTTCTTCTTTTTCACAAACATCTCATATCATATTCAATTTGATTATATGAACCGTCCGTTGGGGCAGTTCTTTTGTTTTCTGTGTATTCTATTGTTTTTGTTTTCGCCCAGCTTCTTTTCCCCTGCACATCCTCCACTCTATACCTGTGTATCATGTCTGGAACGGTTGTACTTTGTCAGTGGTAAAGATAGTTCTGGAGTTCTACGGATAAAAATAATATTTTTCTTATCACCTTAACAGCCTAACAAAGTGTTAAAATGATGCAAAGCTATGGAGTAACAAGAGGGAGGATATCAGTTATAGAAAAGACTGATTAAAACGCATATTTACATACTTATATCGTTAGCAGTATCGAAAAGATGTTAAATGTATAAGGTAAATTAGTGTTAATTCGAATATTATTTATACTTTGCAAACAAATTTAGAATTAAAAGGTAAAAGATTGAATTGCCCAGAGTAACAAAGTGTTGATTCTTGTCATACCAAGAATAAGATTACAAACACATAACCACTCTTTTCTGTCTTATATTTTCACAGCCCACATTAATGCGGGGAAAATACATTTTATTAAAAATGAGAACTTAAAAACAAAACTATTTTAGA
>BNJT01001638.1_pt1 | contig 32098 bp, 36 predicted proteins | sample 8540491 | NCBI WGS metagenome assembly BNJT01 (sample SAMD00202455, study PRJDB9452) | human saliva metagenome | host: Homo sapiens | reverse complement strand
GTATCTGCCACTCGTCCGCAACTTTTTATCTATGCGCGGAGCAACAACCTATCGCCATAACTACCAAATGTGCAGTAGTAAACAAGTCTCTGTTGTGATTAGCTTTCCAGATTTCGTACCTTCACACTTGCTAATACAGCTACGCTCTACTCGCATGGAGTCCTTCTTTGGCTGTGATTAGCTTTCAGATTTCGTACCTTCACACTTGCTAATACGGCTGGACATAAAGCGTAGGAGAAGTTGGCTCAGTGCTGTGATTAGCTTTCAGATTTCGTACCTTCATACTTGCTAATACAGCCCGTCGATGGCATAGCCTACTACCAGGTGCGCTGTGATTAGCTTTCAGATTCCGTACCTTCACACTTGCTAATACAGCTCATATCGGAAAAAGAGAGTTTACTCCCTGCTGTGATTAGCTTTCAGATTCCGTACCTTCACACTTGCTAATACAGCGATCTCGCACTACCCTCGGCTGTCGACGGGTTGTGATTAGCTTTCAGATTCCGTACCTTCACACTTGCTAATACAGCCCATGCTACATAGCAAGTACAATGAACTCAGTTGTGATTAGCTTTCAGATTCCGTACCTTCACACTTGCTAATACAGCAGACCCTGCAAAGGATCTATGGGACAAGTACTTAGTAGAAGGATTTAGAAAGAGAAAAGCCCGTGGATATCCACGGGCTTTTTCCTTTACTTAACGACTTTTTCCAATCCAAGATCTCACAGCATATCGAAGAGACCCTGGGAGCTGAACGGCATCGGTCGGCTTGCGCGAAGAGAAAGTGCTCCATCATACCAAACTGCTTGTCAGTAAGCGTCATGATCACCACCTCACCCTCATCGGGGAAGCATCGCCTTGACCCGCCGCACATGCGTCTGCGCCTGCTCCATACTCGCACAATGGCGCATATAGATGGAGTACTGAAACATCGTGAAGCCATCCTTCAGGAGCTCTTGGCGGAAGCTGGTAGCCGCCTTGCGCTCCTTAGGCGTACCCGTAGGCAGATCAGAGCGTGCCCGTCCAGCGGGAGGAGCAGTCCCGAGGGCATGTGCGTCGCCGAGCAGGTCACGACAGCGCAATTATTCTCGAGCAAAGCCCCTAAGAGGGCGTGGGTGATCGTGATCTGTGGGTGATCGAGGAGGACGACCCCGATATCCTCTATCGGGATCGTCCGTACCGTCGTCTCACGATCATCCGACGGCTGCCGCACCTCCAGCTGCTTGAGACGCAGGGAGAGGTAGGCAGGATTGCCGATATAGATCGTTCGCTTCATCATGGTAGCAGGGGAGCATCAGAGCAGAGAGATCCGTCCGAGAAGGTCGACACGCACCTTGCGTACATTCTTCTCTTGTAGGGAGCTCAAACTCTGAATCCGATGAGAACTTCGGTATACGCCCCTGAAGTATTACTTTTTCTCATCTGCCACGACTCGTCTCCAAATGGTAGCTGAAACCAGTAGTCCCTCGAGAGATCTTCTGCACACGATAGAGATGCTCACTGAGCTTGCGATAATCCTGCACTTCGAGGGCTCGCTGAAGCTCCTCTATCCGACAGACCAATGACTGACCATCTCATCCTGCTGGAAGGGAGTCAACAAACATCCAATCAGAGGGTGGGAGTAGCTCAGTACTGACTCTGGGATATCTCCGCGCTGTAAGACTTGCTCCATAGCCTCACGCGGGATGCGTGATAACTCAAAGGGAATGCCATAGCGTGCACGGTCTACAGCATCCCAGAAGGTCACGATAGACTCCCACGAGCTTGCCCCTTAGGGAGTACGATAGAGGGCGAGGTGATGGTTATTCCCAGACTTTACGAATGTAATAGCTCTACCACGCTCATCGAAGCGAATTGGAATAGCCTTTGCAACCGAAGGCTTATCAACATAGCACCGCACAGAGCGCACCTCTTGCTTCTCAGCAGCATCGAGATAGAGGGAGATCCCTTCGCCTTTACCTTGGATGTAATCTCTTGATTGTACTCTGCGATAAGCTCACGAAGGCGCGGATCTACGACCTCCCCTTCAGGGTCATGCAAAGGATAGCGCTTGACAATACGCTCCCTCCCTTGGGAGAGAATCTTCCCGTAGAGTGATGCCTCCATCAGTTCTCCTCGTGGTACCAGCACGCCCCGCTGTACGCAGGTGACTTCTCTACCATCAGCCGTCTTCTTACGATAGATATTGCGTCCGCGGGTGACGACGCGCTTCCCTGGGCGGTAGGAGATGAGGATCTCAGCGACCTTATCGCTGACGGCACGCACCGAGAGGTGAGGGGCGCTGCGTCAGCCAGCGCTCCAGGAGGGAGAGCTTATCGGTCTTCGTCGCCTTCTGTACCTCGATCTCTCCGCTCATCGCCTCACGCTCGCTCTCGGAGCTTACACGATTGAGGCGCTGGATATAGCCCCTGACGAGTCGAAGCCACGACGAGGGGCATCGATAGCGTGGTGGCGGTGATCCTACGCTTCGACCAGTCCTTGATGCGAAGCTTCTCGGTCGTCTCACCCTCCCGAGATACGCGCTCCGTCTCACCCATCGAGTCGTAGCGATCGAGGTTGAGCGTATGGAGGATATCATCATAGCCCCAGAGACTACGAAGTCGGGCAGTCACTCCACCCTCGCTCGCAGACACACGGCGGATACCCTGCTGGAGGATGGCCATAGCTTGGCGCGAGATATACTGCGTCAGACGCAGCTGGCGCTCGAGGAAGTCGGAGGGGATATCCTCCTTCAGCCAGCGTAGGCGCTGGTGCTTGCTGTAGGAAATCGCCTTCTTATCCAGCAGGCCATTGATGCGATCCATATACTCGGCTTCCCAGCCCTTCGCACGGATGTACTCGAGAGCGGTGCGATTGCCCTTCTCCTTATTGCATCGGCGGCAGGCGCAGGTCTTATTGCCGTAGGAGTCATCGTAGAGGACGGACTTCGGGATGATGTGCTCGACCTCCATATCGTCCCCATTGAGACATTGGCTCAGCGTCAGGATCTGACCACAGTACAGACACTGTTCTCCAGCCTCCTCCCACAGCATATACTTTCGGATGCGAGACTTCGTCGGGAAGAGTCCACACTCCTGGATCTTCTCTGCGATCGCTTTATTCTCCTTCTCTCGACGGCGGTTGCCCTCTGCCATACGCTCACGCTCCTCGCGCGACATCTTCAGCTCACGCGCCAGCTCGACACGGACTTCATCGACGCCGTACTCGGCCTTGAGCGCATTGACGAGGTTGATCATCTGGTTGAGGATCTTCTCGACGAGGGGCTGACGCAGCTCATTGCGCTGCAGCAGCGGTATCTTCTCCAGAAGCGTGCGCTCGGTGATCTCTTCGCTGGTAGGGCTATTCGAGTGGCGGTAGCCGACGGCTGCGCACGCCTCGCTATAGCCCAGCCCCTGCTGTAGCTGGGGAGGAGCTTGCAGATGAACTTCGCGGACTTATTCCCGTAGCCAGGCTTGACGAAGTCCAGACGATAGAGCTGATCCAAGAGCCCGCCGTCCAGGTCCTCCTCCTTCATGCCGAGCTGCGTGATGAGAGCACGGCGCATCGCATCACGCTCCTCGATGGAGTAGAGGATGTGCCACAGGCGATAGAGGGGCTGGCGGACGTAGCTATCGGTGACGACGGCGACCTCCCGCTCGGTGACCTCGCCCGTCTCTTCGTCGGTGAGCTGGACGGTCATCATACGCGTCTCCAGCTCCATATCGAGGAGGTGGTGATACTGCGGATAGGGCTGTAGAGCCGAGCGAGAGCGACCCGCGTGCTATTCCCCTTCAGCCCACTCTTCGAGGTAAGCTGGTCTGCGATGAGCGCCTTCTCCTTGAGAAGCTTCTTCAGCGCAGCGAAGGATAGCGAAGCACTTGACTGGAGATGTGCGACGATCTTAGCACGCTCCTCGGGTGTGATGTCACGTGGTGAGCCGTCGGGACGGGTCAGACGGATATTATTCACCGCCTCATAGATACGGCAGAGCTGGAAGAGGGGTGAGGACTTCGGGGCGACCTTCGGACCGAACTTGACCTTACGCTCGACGAGCTGCCGACCGCCCTTGCCGTCGTCCTGCTGGACGCGCATCACCTTCTCTTGCTTCTCAAACTCGCACAGCGAGACCAGGTGCTTGCAGGACTTCAGCGGGCGCTGCATAAAGATGACCTCATCGCGTAGCATCCGGATGAACTCGTCTGTAAGGATATCGGGATAGTGCACGCGCTGAGCCGCCATGATCTGATCGTACTCATCGATGTAGCGCTGACGGGAGAAGATCTGATCCTTGATGCGGTAGCTGATACCGCCCGTGGGGCTCTCACTCTGATTCTGACGGAGCTGCTCGGCGAAGTACTGCCCCACCGTCTTGTGCTCGTCCTGGAGCTTCTCATCATTCGCACGGATGCCAGCGAGGTAGGCACTATTCGAGTCCTTCTTCTTCTCGCCCTCATCACCGACGATGGCAGCGGCATCGCTCTTGACGTGCCGGTAGCCACGCTTCTGATTGATGTGGCAGAGCACACGCCCCAGCTCGGGCAGCGTCAGGCGCTCACCAGCTGTAGCCGCCCGCTCGCGGAGCTCCCACAGCTCCAGCAGAGGGAGCTGAATGAGTGCGGCATCGGGGAGCATCCCGACCTTCTCCAGCTCCCGACGCAGGCGGTAGCGACGCAGCTGATAGCGGGCAAAGCCTCGGCGCATCGTACGGCGCGCCGTCCGCTCTTGGTTCGCCGTGAAGGCCTTCCCGATAGAGAAGTCCGCAGCATCGGTAGCATTGTTTAAGGGGACGACACGGCTCCCCATACCTAAGATTTCGGCAGGATCTCCCTGCGCATCGAGGGCGATAAGGCACCACCCTATTGATCCTACTCCGAGGTCAAGACCAAGTACATGTTTGCTCATAAGCATTGGTTGTGTTGATATTAAGAAAAAAATGGCTACATTTGCAGTAACGAAATCTGAAAGCTAATCACAATAAGGATTTATTCCGTTGTGAGAACATCCAGGGTGGGGCCTCTTAAGTGAGGTTCTCACCCTTCTTTTTTTGTGATCAGACCGAGAGGTCAGGCCACTACGATCAGCCGTAGCACTGAAACAAATGTAGCAACTTCCCCGCTGTCGAGCAAGCAACACCGCATCCATGAGCGACTTACATCTCACAGGAGGGCTCACCATACCCCCACTTTCCCTACACCCAAAAAGTGAGCTATCCTGAGGCTGCTTCTCCGCGAATTCGGGGTATATACGATGCGAAGATCGTTTACTTTTTATTTACCATATACTATTATACACGAACATATTCCCGCGATAAAAACAATATATCCATACATTTTCTCGTTGTAGTTAAGGTAGGAGAAGAAGCCCGTCTTACACTCCTTCCCTAAGTACAATTCATTTAACGGAACCATTACTGCGGAGCTGGATAGCTCGGTCTACCCTCCCTCCGCCTCATCATCAACTACAAGTAAAATGGCTACAAAACAATCATTTCGCCGACACGGCATCCTATCTCTTCTCCTCTTCTCCTTTGCCTTAGTGCTCAGCTCTTGCGGTGGCAAGAGTGACCTGCCAGGCGGAGAATTCGGGCGGCTTTGGCAGCGCAGACCTCAAGCAAGAGGTATCAATCAGTGCATCCGCTCCGATCAGCGTCCACTTCACAGCCAACACCCAAGGGGGATCTGACATCTACCGTGACGGCAAGCTCGTCTCTCAGACGATCTACAACTCCGAGTGGAGAGACCCCATCGCAAAGTCCCATCACACGACGTTCACCCACAAGGGTTCAGGGCTATACGTCGGAGTCATCGCAAGCAGACCTACTAGTGGTAATTCACCCGCAGCCATCAAGGTGAAGATCGAGCGTCAAAGCAATACAGATGGGAACAAGCACATCAGAGACCTACGAGAAGGAGGTAACACTCACCTGCAGAGCTCTACTCTCATCAACCTCGGAGATGTACAAAGCTCCAGGCTAGCGACAGAAAACAAAGTAGCCAGCATCACGGCTTAGGAGAGCCACGCTCTCTGGCACATCACTCCAAGCAAGATCCCACTTGATACCGCTCCATCCGAGGGTGCATCAAGTGGGATCTTCTCTTTTCGAGGAGAAGGTACGAGCTGTGAAGAGGCGGCCTTGTGCAATGGTCTCCTATAGGTATATGGGTGCGTGGGTAGAGCTATATAGGATGGCGAAGAAAGCTATATAGCTTTGGACTGATTCCTATATAGCTTTGTGAAATGACCTATATTAGGTTGTTGCTCCCACGTAGGGATAAAAGTTGCGGACGAGTGGTAGATAAGTTTGGACTACGTACGTGGCTCTAATATCTACGTACGTGGATATTTGGATTTGACGTGCCTGGTCTTTAAGACTACGTGCATAGATAGAAGAATACCACTACGGGAAGGCGCTTTTTTCCTTCACGAGAAGGACACTTTTTCCTCCGCTGGATAAGAGGAATACGCGCGATAAAGCGAAGGGCTTGCCTGATCACTTCGGAGAGGCATATCGGGGAGCTGGGCGTGCGATGCCTTAGCACACTAAATAGAGGGCAGGACTCGCGGCAACAGTCTCATATAGGCAGTCAGCCATCGGACCTTCGCCGACCGCCCGTCGTAGAGTCGGGAGATGAGGCGAGCTTTGACTAACTTTGTAAGCGTAATTCAAAAAGACAGAGAGAATGGATAATACAAGAATGAGCCGAATCAATCGACTCATCCAAAAGGAGGTCAGCGACCTCTTCCGCATACAGACCCAGAGCATCCCCGGCACACTGATCACCGTGACATCGGTGACCGTGAGCCCCGACCTCAGCATCGCTCGTGTACGCCTGAGCATCTTCCCCTCGGAGAAGGCCGAAGAGCTACTCGAGTCAATTCGCTCCAGCGCAAAGACCATCCGCTATGATCTGGGCCTGCGCGTAGGCAAGCAGCTGCGTAAGCTCCCCGAGCTGACCTTCTTCATCGATGACTCACTCGACTACCTCGAGCGCATCGATAGCCTCCTCGGGCTGAACGACAAGTAACGATCTCCACACTCCCCGCCTCTCGCCCGTGCTCAGCTTCCGCATAGCCCTCCGCTACCTCTTCAGCCGCACCCGCCTGCATGCAGTGAACTACGTGACGGCACTCTCTGCCGTCGCCATCGCTGTCGTCGCTATGGCGCTGGTGGCTGTCGTCGGCGTGTACAATGGCTATGTGGCGATGATCCTCGGAGCTACAGAGCAGGTCGATGCCGACATCGTCCTGAGAGATACCGAGGGCGGAGTCTTCGACCTGAAGAAGTTCCCCGACTACCGCACCAAGCTCACGAAGGCAGGTGCCGAAGCGATTGCCCTGCGCCTGGAGAGCAAGGGACTCCTACGTGTAGGGGAGCAGCAGTGGGTCGTGGATGCCGTCGGGGTGGACTCGGCCTTTGCCTCCGTCTACCCGATGGGGCGTGCAGCTGATGTACCCGAGCTCCACTCGGCGACGACCCTCGTAGACGCCGAAGGTGCACCCATTACCCCCATCCAGCTCGGCGCAGCAATTCAGCTCCCGCAGGATAGCAGCCGCACCGAGCACAACGGTCCCGCTGCCGAAGTCCTCTTCCCCAAGCGCCTCGGCTTCACCAATCCCTTAGCCCCCGCCTCGTCCTTCCAGAGCCTCGAGGCACGGGTCATCGGGCAGTATCAGCCCACGAGCCAAGAGACGGATGCTGCGATCTACCTCCCCTTGGCTGACCTGCAGGACGTACTCGACTATGAGGAGAGCGAAGTATCCGCTCTCGGCATTCACCTCCGATCGGGCGTCAAGACCTCCGACTTCAAGCAGCAGGTGAAGGCGCTCTACGGCGATCGCCTCACCGCCCTTGACCGCGAAGAGCAGCACCCAGACCTCTCCTACCTCATCCGTATGGAGAAGGTTATGACCTATCTCATCCTCCTCTTCATCCTCCTCCTGGCGGCCTTCAACGTCGCCAGCTCGCTGGCTATGCTCCTCATCGAGAAGCAAGACGACAGCCGTATCTTCACCGCCCTCGGTGCACCGCCCAGCTTCACGCAGCAGGTCTTCCGCCGTGTGGGCCTACTGATCGCCCTCACGGGGACCAGCGTCGGCATGCTCCTCGGCTGGATACTCTGCCTCCTGCAGGCACGCTTCGGCATCATCCGCTCTGGTAGCGGTATCGAAGCGATGGCGCTCCCCGTGGATGTTCGCCCGCTGGACATGCTCGTCATCTTCGTCTCGGTGACGGCGCTCTCCTTCCTCATCTCCCTCTACCCCACCCGCTTCTTCCGCCGCGGTTAGGCGCATTCCACCCCGTCGTCTTCACCTCCCCCTATACATTATATATATAGGGCGGTATACTGTGCCCATGAATACGGAGAAGGAGGGTGAAGTAAAAAGCAAAAGATTTGCCACGATACCGAAGGATAACACACGATTTTCACCAGCTATTTTGCCTTTCACACCCCTATTCACACATAGCGGAAAAGCCGTGTAGATGCGCTTCTTTCCTAAGAAATTAAAAAGAAGCTACTACATTTGTCAAGGTAAAAAATCATTGCATATATTTGCTGTGAAATCAAGGCTCCTACACGAGCCGTACACGCAAAACTATTAGATCGATCAGTTATGAAATCCGCTGAGATTTTGGCCTCGCTCGAGGCAAAGCACCCTGGGGAAAAGGAATTCCTCCAGGCTGTGAAGGAAGTTCTTCTCTCTGTAGAAGAAGTCTACAACCAGCACCCCGAGTTCGAAAAGGCAGCTATTATGGAACGCCTCGTAGAGCCCGACCGTATCATCACCTTCCGTGTACCTTGGATCGACGATGCAGGTAAAGTCCATGTGAAACATCGGCTACCGCGTACAGTTCAACAACGCTATCGGCCCATACAAGGGTGGTATCCGCTTCCATCCCTCTGTCAACCTCTCTATCCTGAAGTTCCTCGGCTTCGAACAGACCTTCAAGAATGCACTCACCACGCTGCCTATGGGCGGTGGTAAGGGCGGTGCCGACTTCTCTCCTAAGGGTAAGAGCGACCGCGAAATCATGACTTTCTGCCAGAGCTTTATGCGCGAGCTGTGGCGCCACATCGGCCCTGACACCGACGTACCCGCAGGGGACATCGGCGTAGGTGGTCGCGAAGTCGCCTATATGTACGGTCAGTACAAGCGCCTTGCTAACGAGCACACGGGTACGATGACCGGTAAGGGCTTCACCTTCGGTGGCTCTCGCCTGCGTCCCGAATCTACGGGCTTCGGCGCTGTCTACTTCGTACAGCACATCTGCAAGCAGCACAACATCGACCTCAAGGGCAAGACGGTAGCTATCTCTGGCTTCGGTAACGTAGCTTGGGGTGTAGCTCAGAAGGCTACGGAGCTCGGTGCTAAGGTCGTCACCATCTCTGGTCCTGACGGCTACGTCTACGACCCAGACGGTATCAACACCCCCGAGAAGTTCCAGGCACTGCTCGACCTCCGCTCCAGCGGTAACGACGTCGTCTCTGACTACGCTAAGAAGTTCCCCAACGCTCAGTTCTTCGCTGGCAAGAAGCCTTGGGAGCAGAAGGTAGACATCGCTATGCCTTGCGCTACGCAGAACGAAATGAACGAGGAAGATGCTAAGATGCTCCACGCTAACGGCGTAACCATCGTAGCTGAAACGTCGAACATGGGTTGTACGGCCGAAGCTGCTGAGTACTTCGTAGAAAAGAAGATGCTCTTCGCTCCTGGTAAGGCAGTCAACGCTGGTGGTGTAGCTACCTCTGGTCTCGAAATGACCCAGAACGCTATGCACCTCTACTGGACCAACGAAGAAGTCGATGCTAAGCTCCACCAGATCATGAGCGACATCCACGAGCAGTGCGTGGCTCATGGCCGTGAAGGTGACTACATCAACTACGTCAAGGGTGCTAACGTCGCTGGCTTCCTCAAGGTAGCTCAGGCAATGCTCGAGCAGGGCGTCATCTAAGAAGCGACCCCTTCCCTCAAGTTTCATAAGGCTTACAGCCCGCATTCCCCACGCTCGGGGATGCGGGCTGAGCCTTTTTATAGCCCCAGCGAAACGACCGAGAGGAGGGAGCTGAGGAGCGAGACTGATGCTTGGGCGGAAGAATGGCTTATCTTTGCGGGCAAACGGGAGCCGATGCTTCCATATCGCTTGCACAAGTCCTATGGCATATACTACCCTACTTCGCTGCACCCTCGTCGCAGCAGCCCTCAGCGCAGGCAACGCCTTCGCCAGCCCCACGACGGCGGCACCGCGGGCTAAGACGACTACCTCTGTAGACCAGGCTTACCGCGAGAGCCTCACCTATTTCTTTCGATCGCCCCGCCACGAGCACGATGGAGGCGCTCCCCTCGGCAATGGCCGCCTGGGGATGCTCTCCGATGGTGGCGTACAGCATCAGAGGATCACCCTCAACGAAAGCTCCACGTGGAGCGGCTCGGTCGACTCCACCGCTTGGAACGCCGAGGCCTACAAGCAACTCCCCGCCATCCGTAAGCTCCTCCTCGCTGGGCGTGCTAAGGAAGCCGAAGATCTCATCTACCGCACCTTCGTCTGCGGTGGCGTAGGTAGTGGACGCGGACAGGGAGCGAACACCCCCTACGGCAGCTACCAAGTCGGCGGCTTCCTTCACCTCAATTGGGACAAGGCTCCCGAGCTCAGCGGTTATTACCGTGGGCTGAGCCTCAGCGAAGGCGTCAGCAAGGAGAGCCTCGTCGTCGACGGGCAAGCCTATCGCACGAAGCGTCTGTACAGCGTCCTCGGCCGTGAGGTGCAGGTCGTACACCTGACGAACCACAGCGAAGAGGCCCGCCGTGACACGCTGCGCCTCTCCCTCTCCCGCCCCGAGAATGGGCACCCCGCAGCCGAAGCTGGCTTCTTGACGCTCTCGGGTCAGCTCCCCGACGGCAAGGGCGGTCGTGGCATGAGCTACGCCATCGTCGTGCGCCCCGTCTGCCTCAGGGCGGTACGCTCATCACCCGTGGCGATGAGCTGCTCGTGGTCAATGCCCCCACGATCGAGCTCTACATCGCGCACAACACCAACTACTACGATAAGCGCCTGCCCGTCATGGCGCACAGCATCGAACAGACACTCCAAGCTAAGGCTGTGGGCGAAGCCAACCTCTTCGCTGAGCACGTACAGCGCTTCACCGCACAGATGGACCGCGTACAGGCGCGCTTCCTCGGCTCCGACCCAGCACTCTCATCGCTGCCTATCCAGCGCCGTCTCATCGCTTACTACGAGCACCCTGAGCGTGACCCTGCACTGGTCGCCCTCTATATGCAGCTGGGCTGCTACCTCCTGATCTCCAGCACACGCCCTGGCGCTCTGCCCCCCAACCTGCAGGGGATATGGACCGAAACCATCCAAGCGCCTTGGAACGGGGGACTACCACCTGAACATCAACCCTACAGATGAACTACTGGCCTGCCGAGAAGGGCGCACTCCCCGAGACCGTCGGGGCGCTCACGGACTGGGTCGAGAGCATCGTACCCTCGGGTGAGCGTACGGCACGCACCTTCTACCGCGCTAAGGGCTGGGTCACGCACGTCCTCGGCAACGTATGGCAGTTCACCGCCCCTGGCGAGCATCCCAGCTGGGGCGCCACGAATACCTCTGCCGCTTGGCTCTGTGAGCACCTCTACAATCACTATCGCTACAGCCAAGACCGCGCTTACCTGCAGCGCATCTACCCCGTGATGCAGGGAGCTGCACGCTTCTTCCTCACGACGCTGGTCAAGGATCCCAAGAGCGGCTACCTCGTCAACGTCCCCACGACCTCACCTGAGAACAGCTACTACACGCCCCAAGGCAAGGCCGTCGCCGTAGCTGCGGGCTCGACGATGGACAATCAGATCCTGCGCGAGCTCTTCTCCACGACGCGCGAGGCGGCGATGGCCCTCGGTCGTGACCGCACCTTCGTCGACAGCCTCTCCACGGCACTGCGCCAGCTCAAGCCCACCACCCTCGGCCCCTGACGGGCGTATCATGGAGTGGATGGAGGACTACAAGGAGGTCGAGCCACACCACCGCCACGTATCGCATCTCTACGGGCTCTTCCCTGGGAGCGAGATCACGCCACACGGCACGCCCGAGCTGGCTGAAGGCGCGAAGAAGACGCTCATCGCACGTGGCTCAAGCAGCACCAGTTGGTCCATGGGCTGGAAGGTGAACTTCCACGCACGACTGGGCGATGCTGAGGGTGCGTATGAGGTGCTGAACATGCTCCTCCGCCCCGTAGACGCCATCGACCCCAAGACGAATAAGCCCTACGGCAGTGGTACAGAGCCCAACCTCTTCAGCTCACATCCGCCCTTCCAGATCGACGGGAACTTCGGCGGCTCTTCGGGCATCATGGAGATGCTCCTCAGCAGTGAGACGGGCTGCATCATCCCGCTGCCTGCACTGCCCAAGGCATGGAAGGCCGGTAGCATCCAAGGCCTGCGCGTCATCGGCAATGCCACCTGCTCACTCAGCTGGTCTGCTGGCGAGCTCGACCGCTTAGTCCTCGAGGCACACCACGCCTATCGTCACACGCTCCTTCTGCCTGGCGAAGGTCGTGGCTACGTCCTCCGACTCAACGGCCGTCCCTTAGACACGAAAGACGCTCCTCCACCAGGTCGCCTGCGCCTCCCCCAGATGCAGGCTGGCGATCGTCTGGAGGTCGTGAAGAAGGCCTAAGGCATACAGAAGCCACTCTATCACAGGCTCTCCCAAGAAGAGTCACACAAGTAAGGGGCACGAACCGACTGCGGTTCGTGCCCCTTACTTATATCCCTCTATACCACGCTCTAATAGAGAGGCATTTTGCGACCAGTACTGCTCACGATCGAAGCAGCATACTGGTTACTAACATCAACCAGTACTGGTCGGAGCGCGAACCAGTACTGGTCACTCAGTGACCAGTACTGCTTGCTTTCTACCCTCCTCCTGCAGTTGCTTCTCGCAGACTCCACAGAGCAGGATAACAGCAGAGCTTACGAGATCCTCAGTTATAGCCATTCGCTGATACAAGGTCAGTAGGTAGATTGACAAACGACTATTGCTCCACAGTGCAAACGACTATTGCAGTATCCCTACCTCCCCATTGCTTCGCGCCACTTTCCCCAAGGAAGTTCGGCTAACACGCTGTATTGAGTACCAACTGCTTGCACTTTGATGCGTCAGCCCTGAAGGGTAGCTGACCGAGATGTAGCTATTTGCTTCTTTAGCCGTATCTTTGTAGCCACTAGATAAGCGTAATAAAGCCTATGGTCATCAAGTCTGCAGAGTTCGTCATCAGCAATAGTCGTGTGGAGAAGTGCCCGACGACGGGACTCCCCGAATACGCCTTCATCGGGCGCTCCAATGTCGGGAAGTCTTCGCTCATCAATATGCTCACCGCACGCAAGGGGCTGGCTATGACCTCGCAGAAGCCTGGGAAGACGCAGCTCATCAACCACTTCATCATCAACGATGCGTGGTACCTCGTCGACCTCCCTGGTTACGGCTATGCCCGCCTCGGCAAGGACAGCCGCGATAGCCTGAGACGTATGATCGAGGACTACGTACTGGAGCGCAAGGAGCTGGTACTGCTCTTCGTGCTCCTCGACTGCCGACACGATCCCCAGAAGATCGACCTGGAGTTCATCCAATGGCTGGGTGAGGAAGGGCGTCCCTCTGCTCTGGTCTTCACGAAGGCCGACAAGCTCAGCAAGGGTCGTCTCGCAGCCAACGTCGAGGCCTACAAGGCCAAGCTCCACGAGGAGTGGGAGGAGCTTCCCCCGATCTTCGTCACCTCCTCGGAGGAGCGTATGGGGCGTGACGAGCTCCTCGGCTACATCGAAGAAATCAACACTACATTATAATAGACTCCACAAAGTAAGACAATGAAAGGAACCATTCTCGTCACTGGCGGTACCGGCTACATCGGCTCTCACACCACCGTCGAACTGATCCAAGTTGGCTATCAGGTCGTCAGCATTGACAACCCTGTCGAACTCCAATATCGAGGTCCTTGATGGCATCGAAGCGATCACCGGCATTCGCCCCATCTTCTACGAGGCTGACTGCAATGACGAGGCAGCTATCGAGCGCATCTTCACGGCTCACCCCTCGATCCAGGGCGTGATCCACTTCGCTGCGAGCAAGGCTGTCGGCGAATCCGTACAGAAGCCTCTGCTCTACTACAAGAATAACTTGCTCTCACTGATCGTCCTCCTCGAGGCTATGCAGCGCCACGGCACCAAGGGGATCGTCTTCTCCTCGTCGTGCACCGTCTACGGCCAGCCCGAGATCCTGCCCGTCACCGAGGAAGCTCCCTATCCAGGTAGCCCTCTCGCCCCTACGGCAACACGAAGCAGATCAATGAAGAGATCCTCAACGATGTAGTCTACGCTGGTGTACCCTACAAGGTCATCCGCCTGCGCTACTTCAACCCCATCGGTGCTCACCCCTCTGCACTCATCGGTGAGCTCCCCAATGGTGTACCTCAGAACCTCATCCCCTACCTGACGCAGACCGCCGCTGGCATCCGTCAGCAGCTCAGCGTCTTCGGTGATGACTACAACACCCCCGACGGCTCTTGCATCCGCGACTACATCAATGTCGTCGACCTGGCTAAGGCCCACGTCATCGCTATCGAGCGTATGCTGGACGACTCCAAGGGCAGCGAGCCTCTGGAGACCTTCAACATCGGTACCGGTCGTGGCGTCAGCGTGCTGGAGCTCATCCGCACCTTCGAGGCTGTCACGGGCGTGAAGGTCCCCCACAAGATCGTCGGCCGCCGCGAAGGCGACATCGAGAAGGTCTGGGCTGACCCCACGAAGGCCAACACCATCCTCGGCTGGGAAGCTAAGGAATCCCTCGCCGACACGCTCCGCTCTGCTTGGGCTTGGCAGGAGCGCCTCATTGAGAAGAATAAGTAATATACCGCATCACGTGCGCCGAGGGGTAGGACTTTTATCCGTCCCACCCCTTCGTATGGTGCTTAGATAGAAAAGAATATAGATGGAGAAGAACTTCAAGCGTACCCTCATCACCGCCGCCCTGCCTTATGCGAACGGCCCCGTGCACATCGGCCACCTGGCAGGTGTGTACATCCCTCTGATATCTATGCCCGCTACCTGCGCCTCCGTGGAGAGGAGGTGCTCTTCGTCTGTGGTAGCGACGAGCATGGTGTGCCCATCGCGATCAAGGCTAAGAAGGAAGGCGTGACCCCACAGGATATCGTCGACCGCTACGACGGGATCATCCGCAAGTCATTCGCTGACTTCGGTATCACCTTCGATACCTACGGCCGTACGACGAGCGCCACGCACCGTGAGCTTGCCTCTTCGATCTTCCGAACCATCTACGACAAGGGCGGCTTCATCGAAGAAGAGAGCGAGCAGTACTACGACCCCGAGGCCAAGCAGTTCCTCGCGGACCGCTACATCACGGGTACCTGCCCCTCGCTGTCAGAATGAGCGCGCCTATGGTGACCAGTGTGAGTCCTGTGGCTCGACGCTGAACCCCACCGACCTCATCCACCCCAAGAGCGCTATCTCCGGCGCTACGCCTGAGCTCCGCAAGACAAAGCACTGGTATCTGCCCCTTGACAAGCACGAGCCCTTCCTCAAACAGTGGATCCTCGAGGACCACAAGGAGTGGAAGAGCAATGTCTACGGGCAGTGTAAGAGCTGGCTCGACGGAGGTCTGCAGCCCCGTGCTGTGAGCCGTGACCTCGACTGGGGTATCCCCTGTACCCGTAGAGGGTGCTGAGGGCAAGGTGCTCTACGTGTGGTTCGATGCACCCATCGGCTATATCTCCAATACGAAGGAGCTCCTGCCCGACAGCTGGGAGAAGTGGTGGAAGAGCGAAGACACGCGCCTCCCTGCACTTCATCGGCAAGGACAACATCGTCTTCCACTGCATCGTCTTCCCTGCGATGCTCCGTGCCGAAGGCTCCTACATCCTCCCCGAGAACGTCCCCGCCAATGAGTTCCTCAACCTCGAGGGCGACAAGATCTCCACGAGCCGCAACTGGGCCGTCTGGCTCAACGAGTACCTCGAGGATCTGCCCGGTAAGCAGGACGTCCTGCGCTACGTCCTCACGGCCAATGCCCCCGAGACGAAGGACAACGACTTTCACGTGGCGTGACTTCCAGGCACGCAACAACAATGAGCTGGTAGCTGTCTTCGGTAACTTCGTGAACCGTGCCCTCGTCCTCACCTCGAAGTACTTCGACGGGAAGGTTCCCGCCCTCGGTGCGCTGACCGACTTCGACCGCGAGACCCTCGCAGAGCTCTCCACCGTCCGTGCCGCCATCGAGCGTGAGCTGGACAACTTCCACTTCCGCGAAGCCCTCAAGGAAGCGATGAATCTGGCACGCCTTGGGCAACAAGTACCTCGCCGACACCGAGCCTTGGAAGCTGGCGAAGACCGATATGGAGCGTGTCGCCACGATCCTCAATATCTCCCTGCAGATCACGGCTAACCTCGCCATTGCCTTCGCGCCCTTCCCTGCCGATGAGCAGCGAGAAGCTCTGCAAGATGCTCGCCATCGACCTGCCTGCTGGACCGACCTCGGCCGTAGCGACCTCATCGAAGCTGGGACACACGCTCGGCGAGGCCAGCCTCCTCTTCGAGAAGATCGAGGATGACGTCATCGAGGCTCAGATCCAGAAGCTGCAGGCGACGAAGGAAGCCAACGAGGCTGCCGAAGATCACGCAGCCCCCATCGCTGAGAATATCGACTTCGAGGACTTCCTCAAGCTGGACATCCGCGTGGGTACGGTCACCGAGTGCACGAAGGTGCCTAAGGCCGACAAGCTCCTGCAGTTCCGCATCGACGATGGTCTGGGTAGCCGCACGATCGTCTCTGGTATCGCTGAGCACTACGCTCCCGAGGAGCTGGTAGGCAAGCAGGTCTGCTTCATCGCCAACCTCCCTCCACGTAAGCTCCGTGGCATCGAGTCGCAGGGGATGATCCTCTCCGCAGCCGATCGCACGACGGGCTCAGCTCCGCGTGATCACGCCTCAGGGCCCGATCACCCCTGGTAGCGAAGTCAAGTAAGGCTTCGCCCCTCCCCTGTTTATTCAGACCAAGAACCCACTTACATGAATAGCTCTCTCAAGACGAGTATCCTTAGCCCAGTGCGCTGGGCAGGGGTACTCGTCCTCTTCTTCCTCTTAGGCTCCGTAGCCTGGGCGCAGAAGGCGCCCCGTGTCACGCAGCACAAGCTCCGCATCCTGCACACGACAGACGTCCACGGGAATATCTTCCCCTATGACTTCCTCAATGACCGCCCTGGCACGGGGAGCATGTCACGTCTCTCGACGGTACTGCGTGAGATCCGTCGTACCGACCCCGAGACCCTGCTGCTGGACGCTGGTGACCTCCTGCAGGGTGAGCCCCCGACGTACTACTACAACTACGTCGACACCCTCTCGACACACATCGTCTCCTCGGCGATGAACTACCTCGGCTACGACGCAGTCGCCATGGGCAACCACGACATCGAGCCTGGGCATAGCGTCTTCGACAAGTGGGGGCGCGAGTGTAAGTTCCCCTCATCGCAGCGAACATCATCTCCGACAAGACGGGCGAGCCTTATTTCAAGCCCTATCACGTCTTCACCCGTGCTGGGCTGCGTGTAGCCGTCTTAGGCTTCACGACACCTGCCATCCCGCAGTGGGTACCTGCCCATCTCTGGGAAGGCCTGCACTTTGACGATATCCTCACCTCGGCTGCACACTGGGTACCCCTCATCCAGCAGCGCGAGAAGCCCGACCTCCTCGTCGTGCTGATGCACTCCGGGCTGGAGAATGACAACCCCGATTACCTCGAGAATGCTGGCCGTGCGCTGGCGAACAAGGGTATGGGCATTGACCTCCTGCTCATTGGCCACGACCACCGTCAGGAGCTGGAGTGGATCCGCCCTGAGGGAAGCACGACGGACTCTGTCCTTCTCATCAATCCCGCTAACCACCTCGATCGTGTCGCGGACATCCAGATCACCGTACGCAAGGAAGGTGGCCGCATCATCTCCAAGCAGCTCGTCCCCTCCTTCATCTCGCTCGAGGGTGTAGAGCCAGACTCGGTCTTCCTCCGCCACTTCGCCCAGGAGTACGCTGCAGTGAACGACTATCTGGCTACTGAAGTCGGGGAGCTGGCCTCCGAGGTGCGTGGCGAAGATGCGCTCTTCGGTACGACACCCTATATGGATGTCATCCACCGTATGCAGCTCGAGTCGGTGAATGCAGAGATCTCCTTTGCCGCACCGCTGAAGACCTCTGCCGTCCTCCCCGCTGGCAAGGTCTATGTGCGTGACCTCTTTAAGTTCTGCCCCTTCTCCAACTTCCTCTACGCTATGCAGCTCACGGGTCGTGAGATACGTGGCTACCTTGAGTACTCTTATGCAGGCTGGGCAGCGACCTCCATCACCGAAGATGGCGGGCTCATCCGCCTGCGCACTGGAGCACAGCCGACGGACAAGTACAAGACCTTCGTACCGCCCTACAACTACAGCGCGGCGCAAGGCATCGACTACACCGTCGACCTCTCCAAGCCCGAAGGCGAGCGTGTGACAATACTTCGCCTCACGGGGCATAGCGAGCCCTTCGACCTCGACCGCACCTATCGTGTAGCCGTCAACTCCTACCGTGCTGGTGGTGCTGGTGGTATGCTCACCACGGGTTCTGGCATCGCGAAGGAAGACCTGCCGAAGCGTATCGTCGGTGCTACCTCGCACGACCAGTCCTATTACTTAGCAGAATTCTTCCGCCGTCACAAGGTCGTCCGCCCCGTAGACCCGAAGAACTGGCGCTTCCTCCCCGAGGACTGGGCAAAGGCCGCCGCAGAGCGTAGCCGTGCCTTCCTCTTCCCTAAGAAGTAAGCCTTATGCGCCTTGCCCCACTCCTTCTGCTTCTGGTACCTCTTGCGCTGGTACTCCTGCAGCTTCTCTTGAGATGGGGCCTTCAGCGCCGCTCGGAGCTTCTCCGCTCGGCACATACACATCGACCTCTACAGCGACAGGACGCACCTATCGCTGTAGAGGTCGATGTCGATTCGTCCCCACTCTTTGATAGCCCTGCTCCAGCAGAAGCCCTCCCCCACTACCTCGTCCTCGATACCGAGACGCAGGATATCCTCCACGAAGAGGAGGTAGGGATAGAGTTCGCACCCTCGCCGATTATCCTACTCTCGTGGCAGGTGCTGGACGCTACAGGTGCCTGCCTCTCCGAGGAGACGCACCTCATCCGTCGTAGCGCCTCCATAACAGAGGAGGCTACCGCCCTACACGGCATCACGACGGAGCTGATGGAGTGTGAGGGCGAGGAGCTACGCCCCGTGCTGGAGCGCTTGCTCCAAGCCGTGAGAGAGGCGAAAGTACTCGTCGCACACAACGTTCGCTTCCATCGCACCCTCGTCCTCTCAGAGCTGGAAGCCGTAGGGCTACCGACAGCTTCGCTGGAGGCGCTCCCCACCCTCTGCACGATGGAGCGTGGGCGAGTCTTAGGCTTCAAGCGCCGCGCTTCGGGTGAGGCTGCTTACCCCAAGCTCAGCGAACTCTTCGGCTACCTCTACCTACACCAGCCAGCCGTCCACGTGCGCTTCCGCCACAAGGGCCTGCGTGACGTCCGCCTCTGCGCCGCTTGCCTCAGGCAGCTCATCGTGTAGCGCACTCCACGCATAGCTATAAACAGCGAGCGGGCACCCCACCATCGGTGGGATGCCCGCTCGCTGTTTATGTGAATTGCTTCTTAGTCAAGCTCGCCTGCAGAGCGCTTCTTGAGGAAGTTCTTGTAGGCTGCCTTCGTCTGTGGAGCGAGGAAGATGAGGGCAATGATATTCGGGATGACCATCAGCCCCTGTGACCGTGTCGGTGATCTCCCACACGAAGGTCACAGCGAAGATCGCCCCGACGAAGACCGAGCCGATGACCACTGCGCGGAAGACATAGACCCCGACCTTACCGAAGAGCGAGCGGACATTCATCTCACCGAAGATATAGTTCCCGATGATCGTCGTGAAGGCGAAGAAGAAGATACTCACCTGTAGGAAGATGATACCGGCCTTACCAAAGACCATATCGAAGGCCTCCTGCGTGATCGCTGTCGACTCGAGCCCAGGCTGCTTATGCACACCCGTCAGAAGGATGACCAGCGCCGTAGAGGTACAGATGAGGAGCGTGATGAAGACACCCGACATCGCTACGAAGCCCCTGCATCGCAGGGATCCTTCACCTCGGCCATAGCGTGAGCGTGGGGCGAAGTACCCATACCGGCTCTCGTTGGAGAAAGAGGCCACGAGCGACCCCGTAGCGGATGGCATACTTCATCGCGATACCAGCAGCACCGCCAGCAGCAGCCTTCGTGGAAAAGGCTTCTCTAAAGACCTCAGCAAAGGCCTGGGGGATCTGGTCGAAATAGATGCACATGATGACGAGCGAACCCAAGATATAGGCGATAGCCATGAAAGGGCACGACGAGCTCAGCGACCGTGGTGATGCGCTTCTGCCCCCGACGATCACGATACCGACGATGAGTGCGATACCCACACCGACGACCCAAGGCTTGATATCGAAGGCTGTCGTCAGCGCGACCGTGATGGAGTTCGCCTGCACCATACTTCCCGTGAAGCCCACATAGGTAATGAAGGCGATCGAGAAGAAGAGCGCCAGCCACTTGAGCCCGAGACCTTCACGGATATAGAAGGCAGGCCCCCCGATGGCTCCACCAGGACGGACCTCACGATACTTCTGCGCTAAGACGGCTTCGGAGAAGATCGTCCCCATGCCGAGGATGGCGGAGATCCACATCCAGAAGATCGATCCGACACCGCCCATGGAGATAGCGGTGGCGATACCTGCCACGTTCCCCGTACCGACCTGGGCAGCTACGGCGGTGGCGAGAGCTTGGAAGGAGTTGACCTTGGACTTACCCTCCTCGCCCTTCTTCCGCTGCATAGCAGGGCCGAAGGCATACTTCATCGCCAGATTGAAGTGGCGGATCTGAGGGAAGCCGAGGTAGATGGTGTAGAAGATGCCGACGCCGAGGAGGGCGTACATCAGGAAGCTGTTCCAAAGAATCCCGTTGAACTCTTTGACGAACCCTAATACATCCATGTGCTGTGAGTTTTTGTGAGTTAGTGTTAGAGGTATTGTGAATTGTGGCTTAGACCTAAGGGGTAGAGGCGTAGGAAGCGGGGCACCTACACGTAGAAGTGGGTGCTCCTATCAGGGATAGCGCTCGGGAAAAGAGCGGAATACTTGAGCTATTCATGCGCATCATAGGGGCGCTCCTCTTGGTATTATAGAGGGGCAAGCCATACGTCCACGGGCGAAGTGTCCATGGACTTCGCCTACAAAGGTATAAATAGTGCCGGAAGAAATAAGGGTGCTTAGCCCTTGCGACCGTAGTCAGCGGGGATCTCGCCCCAGCGGACGGTATCCCACTTATATAAGGGTGTCGTGTAGGTATGCGTCTGGAGCCAGCGCTCAGCACGCTCGATGAGGTCGAAGAGCTGAGCCGTCTCGGCCGTGCGCTCCAGAAGGGTCTTGCAGCGCTTCTTGCGCACCCATCCGAGGGCCGTCTGGCTATCGGAGTAGATGACGAGCTGCGAGAGCCCCTGCTTCTCGATGAGTGCCAGTGCATGCACGATGGCGAGGAACTCCCCGATGTTATTCGTTCCCTTAGGGAAGGGCCCCATCTCGAAGATGACCCGACGCGAGGGTAGGTACACGCCACGGTACTCCATCACACCTGGATTGCCCGAGCAGGCAGCATCGACAGCGAGCGCCTCCTCGATGGGAGCTTCTGTGCTACTCTCCATCCCCGAGGGGGCACGGTGGCGACGGGAGAAGCCCTGAAAGCCCTCTTCATAGGCTCGCAGAGCCTCACTACGGCTCTCGAAGGACTTGAAGAGGGCCTTGGGATAGCCCTGCGTCTGGCGCTGACATTCCGCCCAGGTCTCATAGACCCCTGGCTCGTGTCCCGCCCAGACTACGTACCACTTTTGTTGCTTTGCCATCGGCTTACTTGCTCTTGGATGAAGTCGTTTACTGCCGTCTCCCGTCGTGGGAGCGGTGCCCAAAAGTACAACAATCCCCCGTGCTACCGCTCCAGCACCGTAAGAGCAGCATCATCCGAGGGCATTCAAGCGCCTCAAAGACAAGAGCAAGAGGGAGGCTCACATACCGAGCGGAGAAGTGCGCTCGTTTTAATGGTATGCGTGTCTCCCGCTCCAGCCTTCGCTCTGCTCGGGCATTTAGGGAGCGTAAGACACTTCACTGCTAACAAGACACCACACATGAAGAAGATGATCTTCACCGCTGCCCTCCTCTTCAGCTCAATGAGCATCGGGGCACAGGCGCAGTCCGTCGAGAGCCAAGCACTCACGACCATCAGCACACAGCACGAGGAGCCTACTGTAGAGCTCACCGAAGCTCCCGTCAGCACGGAGAGCGACTACCTGATGAACTTCGCCGAGGCCGCACCACGTCGCCGAGGCTATTATGGTGGCGGCTCAGCCCCCTACTACTCCGGGACGCTGGAGCTGGGCTTTACCTCCGCCGACCGTCTGGGGCGTATGGAGCTACTCGGCTCCTTCGGTACGCTCGTCAGCCCCACGATCTACCTCGGTGGGGGCTTGGGCTTCAATGGCTACTTCTCTCACAAGCATCGCGACGCCTTCTGGATGCTTCCCCTCTTCGTGAACTTCCGTGCGACGCTCCCCACGAACTCCGTCGTCAAGCCCTTCCTCGACATCAAGCCTGGGTACTCCATCGGCCTTACTCACTCGGGGCTGCACGGCTTCTACTTCGCACTCTCAGGGGGTATCGTCGTCAACCGCTTCACGATCAGCTTGGGTTACGCTTATCAGGAGTTCAACTCCAGCCGCTACTTCGACAAGTACTGGGGTAGCTCGGGCGGGGTATCTCTCAAGTTCGGTATCCTCTTCTAAGGCGCTCACAGCGTGAGTCTGGGAGGGCTAACTCACGAATATTTCGTATGTTTGCCCGCGAATAAAAGCAAAGACCCGTATGATACACTCCATGACTGGCTTCGGGAAGGCCTCGGCACGCTTCGGTAGCCGCACCATCACCGTCGCCATCAAGTCTCTCAATAGCAAGCAGGCCGACCTCTCGGCACGCATTGCCTCCATCTACCGCGAGGGCGAGCTGGAGCTCCGCTCTCTGATCACCGACCGCCTGCAGCGTGGTAAGATCGACCTCACCATCACGATGGAGGATGACGCCCTCGAGGGCAACACCACCCCCATCAACAAGGAAGCTCTCCTCGGGTACGTCCATCAGCTCCAGACGCTCCGCACGGAGTCGGGGCTGGACTTCCCCATTGACCCCGTCGCCCTGCTGCGTCTGCCTGGCGTCATGGATAGCGAAAGTAGCCGCACGACCGAGGTCAGCAAGGAGGAGTGGGACGTCGTCCGTGCCACCACCCGTCAGGCTGTAGAGGAGCTACAAGCCTTCCGCCTGCAGGAAGGGAAGATGCTCCACGAGGTCTGTGCCTCACGTATCGCGAAGATCAGCTCGCTGCTGGAGGAGATCACCTTCCCCGAAGCTGAGCGCATCGCCGCTATCCGTCAGCGTCTCGAAGAGGGTCTCGCGAAGATCGCCCCTCAGGGTGGCTATGACAACTCCCGCCTCGAGCAGGAGATGATCTACTACATCGAGAAGCTTGACATCAACGAAGAGAAGTCACGTCTGGCACACCACCTCAGCTACTTCATCGAGGTACTCAATGCCGATCAGCCTGGTCAGGGTAAGACCCTCGGCTTCATCGCACAGGAGATCGGTCGTGAGATCAATACGATGGGCTCAAAGAGCAACCAAGCCGAGATGCAGCAGCTCGTCGTCAAGATGAAGGACGAGCTTGAGCAGATCAAGGGAACAGGTGCTCAACATCCTCTAAAGCCATTCTGCGGTAGCCCTCGCTACCCGACTACATAGAAAAGCCACGAGCTTCAGCCCCACCAAGCGTGGGATGCTGAAGCTCGTGGCTTTTATGTCCGTGCGACTCTATCGTGAAGTCGCAGGCGAGAGCGAGAGGTCGCTTAGAAGTGACGCTCTACGGGCTCTACTTCGGGCTGCTGGAAGTCGATGAAGCACAGACCAGCCAGAGCCGTACCATAGCGCTTCTCGATCGTGATCCCTTCGGTGACGAAGTTCAGTTCGCCGAGATAGTAGTGACCATAGGTCTTCTGGTGCAGGTCGTTGATCACACGGATCAGACGAGCTTCGAGCTCCTCGATGCGGTAGCGGCCGCTGACTTCACAGACCAGACCACCGACCTTCTTATCGAAGTTCTCATCAGCATACATCCATGCGTAGACGACACCTGCAGAGACGAATTCGTCCTGCTGACCGTGCGATACAGCCAGGATGGTCTTCAGCTCAGAGCCGAAGGGAGGCAGGTCGATCTCATCCATCGAAGCGATGTGTGCCGTAGCGGGCAGCACGGACGAATAGACCATGATATTAAAGTCAGAGATCCCAGCATCATGCAGAGCCATGTGGTATGACCCAGCGTGAAGTTCCAGATCCGACTCACCGCTACCCTTCGTCACGAAGAAGGTGTGGGGGATAAGATTCCCTACGTACTTGCTCATTTAGTTCCTTATAAATCTATGATTGTTAATACTTATTGCGCACTCTTTCCGCCCATTCCGCTATGCATACGGCTGGACAAAGGCTTACAAAGGTACACTATTTTTAAGAACTTTAGCTCTCTTATTGACCTCTTTCTCGACACATTCCACTGCTTTGCAGTGATAAGAAGCGGGAGCTACAAGTGTCCTTCTCGTGAAGAAAAAAGCGCCTTCACGTAGTGGGTTTTCTTCTATCTATGCACGTAGTCTTAAAGACCAGGCACGTAAATCCAAATATCCACGTACGTAGATATTAGAGCCACGTACGTAGTCCAAACTTATCTGCCACTCGTCCACAACTTTTATCCCTACGCAGAGCAACAACCTACAATAGTCGTTCGACTCCAGACTAATAGTCGTCTGAGCACAGACCTGTAGTCGTCTGCACAGCGACCTCCCGAGCCTTGCCTACACACCTCTACAATCATGAGGCCACATATCGCAAGGGCTGTATCGAGAGGATGGCACCTTGATATCCTCCTCGGGGCTGTTTGCAGAAGCCCGTCCCTTTGACTATCTCCACGATTCTCCGTAAGTTTGCTCCGTATAAAACCAAAGACCAAGACCGGACTTGCCCAAGTCTATGCCTTGACACTTGATTAACTCTCCTTACAACCAACGCCGATGAGACGTCTTTTACCGCTGTTCTTGTTGTGCGTCTTCTTCTCTCAGCTGGGACTTAGCGCCCAGGTGCACATGCCAGCTATCTACGGGCGGCACGAGACGAAGCAAGTCGTGACGACAGAGACCTTCTATGACTCAGGCGGGCCAACGAAGAATGCCCACCCTCTGGGCATCGCCGCCGTCACCTTCACCCCCAAGTATGGGCAAGCTATCGAGGTCGACTTCTCCGAGCTTGACCTCAAGCAGGCCACCCTCTATGTCTACGAGGGGAAGCAAGAGCTCGTCAAGAGCGAAGGGGGCGACGAAGATGATGAGATCACCTACACCAAGCCGAATGTCCCCGAGCTCTATGTACTCCGAGGCAGTGATCTCTCCCGTCATGTCTTCCACTCCACGACAGCTGATGGGGCGCTGACCTTCGTCTTCATCGGAGCCAACCCCGCAGGTAAGGGTTGGACTGCCGAAGTGAAGAGCGTAGCCAAGACCTCCGATGATACCCCCGTACCTGCCGAGCCCGAGGGCTCCGTCTATATGGTACCAGGGCCTCGTGAGGTCATGGTAGGAAGCACAGGACTTGACTTCTACGACGATGGTGGGACCCACGAAGAAGATCAGCCCCAACTTTGAGGGCTACGTGACCTTCGTCCCCAAGCAAGCGGGACAGCGCATACGGGTGACCTTCACCAGCCTTAAGCTCTTCCATACCTACAAGCCGAAGAACGACCTACTACGCGTCTACAACGGGCGCAGCACCTCCTCAACCAAGCTTCTGCGCGAGCTCCTCAACGAGCAGACGCCCATCAGCCTCATCTCCAGCGAGGACGATGGCTCACTGACCGTCTCACTGAAGAGCGTCACGGGGACTCCGCAGGACGGCTTCGTCGCACGCATCGAGGCCATCACCCCCAGCCCGATGACCTTCGCCTCAGCCTCGGCGACCTCTCCCACAGAGAAGGTAAAGAGCGCAGCAGGTGAGCACGACAAGCCCCTTCTACTTCTCACCCTCCGCACCGAAGGCGTGAGCCCCGCCCTCACACTCTCAGAGCTGGAGCTCTCCACCCAAGGCACGAGCACAGGGCGCCCTGGAGCGTCTTATCCTCTATCGTGGCGAGCAAGTCCCTCACCGCCAACCGCATAGGTGAGGCGACCGTCACGGGCGATCAGGTACGCCTCCAGCTCTCCGCTCCCCTCGAGCTGAACTACGGAGACAACACCTTCCTCCTCACGGGCGACATCTCTGCCAAGGCTCACACGGGCGATCAGCTCAGCCTCACCGCACGCACCGCAGTCCTCTCAGGCGAGACGAAGCAGCTCAACCTCCCCACCCCCTACCCCATATATCCTCGACAACGTCTGCCGCAGTCGCGAGGGTCAGCCCCAGGTCATCACCGTATATTCGGACTGGGACCTTCGCCCCGACGATGAGCGCTGGGCGCTATGCTCCAGGCAATACCGACCAAGTCACGACCTTCCTCCCAGCCAAGACAGGCGAGGTAGTCGAGCTGGACTTCCAGTCCTTCGATGTCCTCTACGAGAAGAGTAAGTATGGGACGAAGGCGGTCTTCGAGATCTATGCTGGTCAGGGGCGTACGGGCAAGCTCCTATGGCGTCTCGACGAAGAGACGATGAATGCGGGCGGGCCTAAGCTCATCCATTCGACGAGCTCGGACGGTGCACTGACCGTCGTCTTCAATCCCAAGGAGAGCATCCCAGGCCGACAGAAGTCAGGGCTGGCAGGCTACCGTACGCAGCCAGCAGCCCCAGCCTATGGTACTCGTCTCGGCTACGGTCGCGCAGGCCTCCACCGCCGAAGCGCCCGTAGGCGCTACTGGTCTGGAGTTCCTCGATCTCACGCTTGAGACGAAGGGCAGCCTTCAGCCCAAGAAGCTGGAGGCCATCAAGCTCCAGCTCAAGGGCGCACCTCAAGCCTTCACCAAGCTCTACCTCTACGCCCTCTCCAGCCCCAAGGCCTACAGCTCAGCCAAGCTCCTTGGCTCCGTCACGCCCACAGGTGAGACGACCGTCACCCTGCCTCTTACGGCAGCTCAGACACTCCCCGAGCGCAAGAGCTACTACTACATAGCTGCAGACATCGCTCAGGGCGTCGCAGCAGGCCTGACGCTTGACCTCGCGCTCCCCGAGATCACACTCTCAGGAGAGACCGTCTCCATTGAGAGCCCCGACCCCGAAGGAGGACGCATCACCCGCAATCTCCTCTCGATGGCAGCCGGAGAGACGACTATCGAAGTCACCAACCCGCTCTCCTTCTATGATAATGGTGGACCCACGGGGAAGTACCCGCGCTCCTTCACCGGCACTGTACACTTCGTCCCTCGTGCGGGTGAAGTCATCCACTGCCGCATACGCCAGCTCCGCCTCGGTCGTGTAGACTACCTCAGCTTCTACCACGGGAAGGAGGCCAACGAAGACAAGCTCATCACCAAGCTCTCAGGCTACAAGCGCGACCTCCCCGAGCTCATCTCCACCGCGCCCGACGGCTCGATGACGGTGACCTTCACCAGCAAGACCAGCGATGATGGCTGGGATATCGAGGTCAGCTCTGAGCGCCCCATCCCGCTGCACGTCACGGAGGTCAAGGCCGAGGCGATCCAAGATGCCCGCCTGATGAGGGGTGCTAAGGACGTCCCTCTGATGAAGCTCGCCGTCACCGTCACGGGAGACCAAGGCGCACTGAGCATCGAGCACATTGACTTTGCCCCCTTCTTTGCTCAGGGAAGCAGCGCTTGGGCAAAGCTCAACCTCTACGCCACTGAGACCTCCGAAGCCTTCTCTACAGCGAAGCTCTACGCCACGGGCGGGGAGCGCTTCTCGGGTACGACAGACTACCACAAGCCTGGTACGTACTACTTCTTCCTCGCAGCTGATGTAGACGCCACCGCTCCAGCAGGCGCCCGCATCACCATCACGCCCCGCAGCATCACGGCAGGCGGTGAGGAGCGTGCGATCACGACGCCCCCGACAGCTGCCATCGACCTCCACGAAGGCATGCACGGGGACTTCACCATCGGCGAGCGCAGAGGCATGCACTATACCACCCTCACCGCCGCCATCAAGGATCTGGTCAGCCGTGGTGTCGATGGTCCCGTGCGCCTACTCCTCAGTGCTGGCACCTATGACGAGGCACTCTCCCTGCCCGATATCGCAGGGCTGTCCGAGACGAACACCCTCACCATCGAGCCTATCTCAGGTCGTCGTGGCGAAGTGACGCTCACCAACACCCACTATCGCAAGGTAGACTACGGCGACAACAAGCCTGGTTACTTCAACGTCGAAGGGGCAGACTACGTCACACTCCGCGCACTTACCTTCACGTCAGAGAAGAGTGACGCACCAGCACTCCTACTCGTCCGTAATGGTAGCCAGCATCTCACCATCGACGACTGTGAGCTCTCTGCGCCCCGCACCACACTGTACAACGAGGGCGACATGGCACTCATCCGCACGGCACGCGGCAACCAGCCTTCGCCCAACAACGACTTCCTCACCCTAAGCAACTCGCACCTCATCGGCGGGTACAGCGCGATCTATGCCGACGGACTGTCGAACGTCGCACTCCCCACACAGCGCGTCATCACCATCGAGGGCAACACGCTCGAGGGGCAAGGCTCGAAGAGTATCTACCTGCGCTGTATCCCCGACATGACCGTACGCGCCAACCGCATCCTCGCCTCGGGTAAGGCGGCACGCGACTATCAGGCGATGGACCTCACTCTCGGCGAAGGGGTGAGCGTCGTCGGAAACCGTATCCACCTCACGGACTTCTCCGAGACGACGACCGCTGTACAAGCCATCTACCTCAGACGCACTACGGAGCATGCGCAGATCGAGCACAAGTCCAGCCTCTTCGCCTCGAATGAGATCATCCTCGATGCACCGCAGAGCCTCCGTGAGGTTTACGCCTTCTACTTCACCGATGAGAACCTCACGGACATCAAGCTCCTGCACAACTCCGTCCTCATCTCAGGCACTCGCACCGACAAGTCCACGGCACCTGTCTACTTCCATTCGCGCAAGCAGGGTACCATCTCAAAGCTCGAGGTGAAGAACAACCTCTGGCAGAATCTCACTCCTGGCTCTATCTACAAGACCACGGCAAAGATCACGCTCGTCGATCCTACCTTCACGGACAACGTAAGCTACACGGCAGGCAGCGACTTCGCACTGCTCGGAGATAGCGCCCTTGACCTCGCCGAATGGACGAGCCGTATGAAGGACACCTCGAGCCGCATCGCACGAGTGGACTTCGCAGCTCCTCGTGAGAGCCTCCTCCCACAGGAGTTCAGTGCGCTCACCTTCGCGCGTGCTCTCCCCGAGGTACCTACCGATATCGTCGGCACGAAGCACCCCGCTACGGATGCCGCCGTCGGGGCTTACGAAGCGACGACGCACGGCTTCCCCGCACTGGCCACGGGCTATCCCAAGCCCCTCAACCTCACGGCGGATCATCCCGTGCTGGAGATCAAGGCGACCGACTTCGGGCAGTTCTTCTGCCTGGCGCTCAAGCAGTCGGATACGGCTCCTACGCTAGAGACTCTCAAGGCCTCGACGCTGCAGGTCAATCTCTACCCTAATCAGGTCAGCCGCCTCACCCTTCCCGCACTCGATGGGCACTCGGCCTATCGCCTCTACCTCCTCCCCCGCAATCTGTCGGGGCAGTTCGCCTCAGCAGCCCTCACCTACGACTTCTCTACCGATGCCCTCCCCTCGGAGGTGGCAGACTTCGAGGCGTAGCCATCGGCACGAGTGACTTCGTCAGCGGTACCTATCGCTTCGTAGGCGGGAAGGTCTACGAGCCTCAGAAGCCCTACACGACGGGGAGCCATCGCGCCCTCGAATGTAGTCGTACGGTGACCATCACCCCCACGCACACTACAGCACCCACCAAGCTCACGGGCTTCTACCTACAGAGTGATGCACCCGTACGCCTCACGGCTAAGGGTGGAGCCGATGGCGATCAGACGAAGACTCTTCCCTCGACGGGCGGCGTATGGCGCTACGTCAGTCTGCGTGACCTCGGCGAACTCACCGAGCTCACCATCCAGAGCGAAGGCAAGGCAGGTATCGATGACTTCACCGCCGAGCCACAGCCACTCCGCCTCACCCCGAAGACCTTCACCTCTCGCGCTGGTGAGACCATCGCTCTCCAGCATGATGCCGAGGGCGGTGTATGGCCCTACTCCTATGTATGGCGTACCGCAGCAGGGGAGGTCGTAGGGAAGGAAGCGACCTACAGCATGAAGGCTGAGCGCACCCAGCACCTGACGCTCGAGGTGACCGATGCTTGGGAGCAGAAGGTGAAGAGCCAGCTCCTCCTCAAGGTCTCGGGTGGGAAGCCTGCTATCGCTACCTTCGACGATCTCGGCCTCGAGCCTGAGACGGCGTGGTACGGCGAGCAGGAAGCTGGGGGCTCCGACTTCATCTCCTCGACCTTCTATAGCGGGAGCTACTCCTTCGCCTGTAGCAATGCACCCGCACTGCGCACGTGGATGGGCTTCGCCTACTCCGACCAGACGAAGACGACCTTCACCTCACTCTTCCCCGACCAGTTCAATAGTGCAGTCGGGCATGGCGTGAATGGCTCGAAGAACTATGCCGTAGTCTATGCCTATCGTCAGCCAGCCGAGCTCCGCGCCACCCACGCAGGGCCTGCGGTCATCCCGGGCACCTATGTCACGAATACCGCTTGGGTCAAGCAAGTCACCCAGACGGGGACGAAGATGGGCAGTGAGCCGGATGCGCCCCTTCCATCAGGGGGACTATCTGCTCCTCATCGCCAGCAATAGCACGGGGACAAAGAGCCTTGAGATCCCCCTCATCGACTACCGTAGCACCGACCCGAAGGAGCACTACACGATAGACTCCTGGCAGTGGGTCGACCTCTCTGCTCTCGGAGAGACCGATGTCGTACGCTTCACGATGAAGGGCTCACGTGTAGCCAATGGAGGCACGACCATCCCGGCTTACTTCTGTCTTGATGACTTCGGGAGCGAAGTACCTGCGAAGGACATCGCACCCCGCACCCTCGCCCCACAGAGCACGGAGACCCTTGACCTGACGAAGATCTTCACCGACGCAGGTCTTGCGCCCAGCGCTTCCCCTCGCCCTGTCTATACCCTCATGGCAGCTGGGAGCGAAGAGACTGTGACGGCGACCCTCAGTGGGAGCAACCTCCGCCTCACAGCCAAGGCCACGGGCTCGACCTCGCTCATCATCAGCCAGCGTCAGGGAGGGAAGACCGTCTACCTCCGCCTACCTCTCACGGTAGCCGTGCCCCAACCCACGCCCCAGCCTACTCCAGACCCCGCCCCACAGCCTACGCCTCAGCCCACGCCTACCCCCGAGGCCGATGGCGAACTGAAGGCATATCCCAGCCCCGCCACCACGGAGATCCATCTCACGGTGAGCGGACGCGTGGATATCTTCAGCCTCACGGGTCAGCTCATGCTCACCATCGAGCACTACACGGCAGGGCAAGCCATCCCCGTAGGCAACCTCCCCTGCAGGTATGTACCTCGCACGCACGCCCCAGGGTGTCGTCCGCTTCAGCAAGCGCTGAGCCTAAGTCCGCCCGACGATACGATACAGTTAGCGCGTGGCTCTCCCCTCGGGGGCGGGTCACGCGCTAACTATTTGAGCCTGTTGCCGCGAGTCCTGCTCGCTATTTATTCTGCTAAGGCATCGCACGCCCAACTCTCCGATATACTTCTCCGAAGTAACCGAGCAAGCCCCTTCGCCTCATCGCGAACATTCCTCTTATCCAGCGGAGGGAAAAAGCGTCATTCTCGTGAAGAAAAAAAGCGCCTTCACGTAGTGGGTTTTCTTCTATCTATGCACGTAGTCTTAAAGA